>WNGG01009023.1_pt1 | contig 10925 bp, 10 predicted proteins | sample 5400661 | NCBI WGS metagenome assembly WNGG01 (sample SAMN13153372, study PRJNA577476) | soil metagenome | isolation source: 100 cm soil or saprolite under Garry oak tree replicate 1 | place: USA:California | collected 2016-06-15 | reverse complement strand
TGCGCTCCCCCCCGCGCACGGTGTAGGAGGGGCGCGCCGGCCGGCCCAGGATACGCACGCGTCCGTCGCGCATCAGGCGCTGCAACGAAGCCCGGCTTTCCCCGGGAAGAAGAGAGGCGAGGACCCTGTCCAGGCGCTCCCCGCGGGCCTCCCGGGGGAGATCGAGGCTCTTCGGGCTCCCGGCCCCGCTGGACCGGGCCGGTCCCGTCATCGCGTCACGCAGTCCGCCGCCGGGCGACGGCAGTGCCCCCGGCGCGGCCGAGACGGATCAGCATGAACGTGGCCAATAACGCGGCCGGGACGGCGATCAGCTGCGAGGTGGACACCCTCCCGTCGAAGAAGACACCGCGTGGCGCGTCTCCCCGGAAGAACTCGACGACGAAGCGCAGGATCGCGTAGAGGAGGACGTACGCCCAGAACACCTGGCCCTCGAAACGGCGGCGCTTCAGCAACCACAGGGTCGTCGCCAGGATCAGGAAATCTGCGAGGGCGTGGTAGATCTGGGTCGGGTGAAGAGGAACGCCGAGCGGCACTCCCGTCAGCTGAAAGGCGGACGGGTCGCTGAAGGTGATCGCCCAGGGCAGATCGCAGCTCCGGCCGTAGCAACAGCCGGCCATCAGGCATCCGATGCGGCCGATCGCCTGGCCCAGGGCCAGGGGCGGGGCGACGAGGTCCGCGACCTTCCCGACGGGCAGGCGGTAGCGGCGGACATAGAGGAGGCCCGCCACCGCGGCGAGGGCGAACCCGCCGTAGAAGACACCCGCCGAGCGGAGAGTCCTCAGGATTTCCACCGGGTGAGCGAAGTAATAGCGGGCGTCGATGATGTACAGCGTCAGCTTCGCGCCGATGAAGCCGGCCAGGAGCGCGACGATCCCGAGGTCCACGATGCGGGCGCTGTCGATGCCATCGCGCCGCGCCAGCGCCACCGCCAGGCGGAGGGCCAGGAGGAATCCCAGGGCATAGAACAGCCCGTAGGTTCCGACCGTGAACCTGCCGAATCGTCCGAGGTCGAGTTCGAACAGGACAGGATACATCTCAGCACCCGGGCGGCAGCGCCGGCTGTCGGTGCCAGCTGCGCGCCAGAAGGTCGAACAGAAGGAGGGCGACTCCGATAGAGATGCAGGAGTCGGCCACGTTGAAGGCCGGCCAGTGGTGATCCCCCATGAAGACGTCGAGGAAGTCGGTGACGTAGCCGAGACGCAGGCGATCGACGAGGTTCCCGAACGCACCTCCCAGGATGAGCGCCAGCCCGGTCTGCGTCGCCGTGTCGTGGATGGTCGTGCGGTACTGGAACACGAGCATCAGGATGATCGCCAGGACGGGCACGATGGTGAAAAGAGTTCCGCGGTAAGGGTCCGGGAGATCCTGGAACAGCCCGAACAGCGCCCCCTTGTTCCTGACCAGCGTGATGTGGAAGAACCCCGGGACGACCGGCGCGCTGGAGAACAGCGTCATGCGGGACACCACCATCGCCTTGGTCGTCTGGTCCAGGAAAAGCACGGAGAGGGTCAGGAGCGCGTAGGCGATCCGGAGAAGCATGGAGCGGCTCACACCCCCGCCCCCCGGGTGCCGAGGATGGCCTGCACGGCGCGCACGCAGCGCGCGCACACGGTCTTGAACTCCGGGTCCTGGCCGACGTCCTTCCGGGTATGCCAGCAGCGCTCGCACTTGCGCCCTTCGGCCCGCTCCGCTCTCACGGAGAGCGGCTCCGCCTGACCCCCCGGGACGGCGGTCGCGGGCGGGGACTCGAGGGTGACCCCCGACACGATGAACAGGTCCTCGAGAAACCCGGCGTAGCGCTGCAGGAGCGCGAGTCGCTCGCCCGCCGCCTGGAGCACGACGTGCGCTTCGAGCGAGTTCCCGATGCGTCCCTCTGCGCGGGCCGTCTCGAGCGCCTTCAGCACGACTTCACGTGTTTCCAGCAGTCGCTCGAAGCGGGTTTCGATCCCGTCGTCCTGCGGCAGATCCAGCGCGACCGGGAACACCTGCGTGTGGACCGACTCGTCGACGGGATCGCCGGAGCGCCCGCCCCGGAGCGCCTGCCACACCTCGTCCGCGGTGAAGCACAGCACCGGCGCCATCAGCCGCGCCAGCGAGTCGAGGATCAGCCGCATGGCGGTCTGGGCCGATCGTCTCGACCGGTCGTCGGGCGGCCTGGTGTACAGGCGGTCCTTCAGGACGTCGAGGTACAAGGCGCTCAGGGTGACCGTGCTGAAGCGATGGATCGCCTGCGTGGCGAGATGGAACTCGTAGCGTTCGTACGTCGAGCGCATCCGCGCGATCACGTGGTTGAGCTGATGCAGAACCCAGAGGTCGATCTCCTCCATGTCGCGCGGGGCGACCGCGTGGAGCCCGGGATCGAAATCGTACAGATTGCCGAGGAGATACCGGCAGGTGTTGCGGATTTTCCGGTAGGCCTCGGCGTTGCGGTCGAGGATCTCCTTGGACAGACGCATGTCCTCGAGAAAGTCCACGGTCGCGACCCACAGGCGCAGGACGTCGGCCCCGTGCTGCTTGATGACGTCCTGCGGCGGGATGACATTGCCGAGCGACTTGGACATCTTGCGCCCCTGGCCGTCCAGGGTGAAACCGTGCGTCAGGACGCTGCGATACGGCGCCTCGTTCCGATCATTGACCGCGATGATGAGGGAGGAGTGGAACCATCCACGGTGCTGATCGCTCCCCTCGAGGTACAGGTCGCTCGGCCAGGGAAAATCGGCGCGCTCGCGGAGAAGCGCCAGGTAGGAGACCCCCGATTCGAACCAGACATCGACGATCTCGTTCCGGGCCTGAAGCTCCGTCCCCCCGCAGTGCGGGCAGGTCGTCCCCTCGGCGAGCCTCCCGAACTGCTCCGGGTCGAACCAGGCGTCGCTGCCGCGCTCCTCGAACACGCGGGCGGTGCGCTCGATGAACCCGGGATCGACGATCTCGCGACTGCAGGAGGAGCAGAACGGGAACGGCAGCGGCACGCCCCAGACCCTCTGGCGGGAGATGCACCAGTCGGGCCGCGTGCCGATCATGCCGCCGATGCGCAGAGCGCCGCTCTCGGGAATGAACCGCACGCCGTGGATCGCATCCAGGCAGCGGCGACGCAGGTCGCCGTGATCCAGGGCGATCCACCACTGCTCGGTGGCGCGGAAGAGGATCGGCCCCTTGCAGCGCCAGCAGTGCGGGTAGCTGTGGGTGATCGTGGCGGCGTGGAACAGAAGACCTCGATCCTCCAGGTCCTTGAGGATCGCCGCGTTGGCGTCGAACACGCTCTGCCCCGCCCAGGGACCGACCTCCTTCGTGAAACGACCCCGGTCATCGACGGGCGAGAAGATCGGCAGGCCGTATCTGCGGCCGGTCAGGAAATCATCCATCCCGTGACCCGGCGCCGTGTGGACCGCGCCGGTGCCGGTGTCGCGCGTCACGTAGTCGCCCAGGACGAGTCGCGAGAGCCCTCCGGAGGCGAACGGGTACGGCGCCTTCGCGGGACCGATCCCCTCCAGGCTCCGACCCTTCGCCTCTCCGAGGATGCCCCGGGGCCGGAGACCCTTCAGGGCGAGGACCGTCGGGACGAGATCGGCCGCCAGGAGCAGCACCTCCTCCCCGATGTCGACGAACTGGTAGGTGAATTCGGGATGGAGGGCGATCGCCACGTTGGCCGGCAGGGTCCACGGAGTCGTGGTCCAGATCAGGACCGATACCTTGCGCCCCGCCAGGGAGGGGAAGCGCTTCAGCAGCGGGGCCGGCTCGAGCGGGAAGCGGACGTAGATGGACGGTGAGACGTGATCCTCGTACTCCACCTCCGCCTCGGCCAGGGCGGTGGCGTCACGTGGACACCAGTGCACCGATCGCTTGTCTCGGTAGATGTTGCCGTTCTCGGCGAAGCGTCCGACCTGGCGGACGATGGTCGCTTCGTACGCGGGATTCATGGTCAGGTACGGAGTCTGCCACTCACCGAACACCCCAAGCCGGCGGAATTCCTCGCGCTGGACAGCCACGTATTTCTCGGCGTAGGCACGGCAGGCGGCGCGGATCTGCGGCGGGGTCAGGGCGGCTTTTTTCGGTCCCAGGTCCTTGTCGACCTGGTGCTCGATCGGCAGGCCGTGGCAGTCCCATCCCGGGACATAGGGCGCATCGAACCCCATCATGGAGCGCGACTTCACCACGAGATCCTTCAGGATCTTGTTGAGCGTCTGTCCCAGGTGGATGTTGCCGTTCGCGTACGGCGGTCCGTCGTGGAGGACGTAGCGCGGCCGTCCGCCGCGCGTGCGGCGGAGGGCGGCATAGACATTCAGGCGGTCCCAGCGCTCGAGCATCGCTGGCTCGCGTCGCGGCAGGTCCGCCTTCATCGGAAAGTCGGTGCGCGGCAAATTGAGGGTGTTCTTCAGGTCGAGCGGTTCCATGGCTCCCGGGATCGATGTATTTCGTTGGCCGCCAGCGGGTTGGCCGGAGCGCGGAAGACCGAAATCTAGCATACTCCGCAATATTGTCAAGGACGCCGCGCTTGTGCTACGTTCCCCCGATGCCCGGGATTTACCTCGATCACAACGCCACCAGCCCGCTCGGACTCGAAGCGCGCGAAGCGATGCTGCGCGCCCTGGACGACGCTTCCTGGAATGCGTCGAGCCCTCACGCCCCCGGGCGCGCGGCGCGCCGTGTCGTCGACGAGGCCCGCGAGGAGGTGGCCCGGCTCATCGGCGCCTCGCCCGAGGACATCGTTCTGACCTCCGGCGGGACGGAGTCGAACAACCTGGCGATCTACGGCGGCGCGGCTCTGTGCGCGGCGTCGGCGCGTCGCGTCGTGACCTCGGCCATCGAGCATCCCTCCGTGCTGGGCCCGTTCGAGGACCTGGAGCGGCGCGGGCTGGAGGTGACGCGCGTGCGGCCGACGCGCGACGGCGTCGTCGAGACCCGAACCATCCTGGAAACGGCTTCGGAAGGGACGGCGCTCGTGTCGCTGATGCTGGCGAACAACGAGATCGGAACCGTCCAGCCGGTCGCGGAAATCGGCAACCACCTGGCGGGTCGAGGCATCCTGGTGCACACCGACGCTTCGCAGGCCGCGGGCAAGATGCCGATCGACGTGCGGGAGCTCCGCGTGGACATGCTGACGCTCGCCGGCCACAAGTTCGGGGCGCCCCAGGGGATCGGAGCCCTCTACGTCCGCCGCGGCCTGGCCTTGCGACCGCACCTGCGGGGCGGACGGCAGGAGCTCAACCGCAGGCCGGGCACGGAAAACGTGGCGGCGATCGCGGGCCTGGGGGCGGCCGCCGGGGCCGCGCGGCGGACCCTGGCGGATCGGCGCGCCCGGATCGTGGAGCTGCGCGATCTCATCGAACGCGAAGTGCTCCGCCGGGTGCCCGGGTCGAGCGTCAACGGAGGCGCTTCGCCGCGGGTCCCGAACACCTCGAGTCTGGCGTTCGAGGGGGTCGCGGCCGAGGCGCTGGTCTTCGCGCTCGACCTCGAGGGGATCGCCGTCTCCTCCGGGGCAGCCTGCTCCGCCGGAACGATCAGGAGGTCGCACGTGCTCCTGGCGATGGGGCTCGTGGAGGAGGCGGGCGCGTCCATCCGCGTCAGCCTCGGTCCGGCGAACACGCGGGAGGAGATCGCGACGTTCGTCGAAACCCTGGAGCGGCTGGTCGAGCGGGTCCGAAAGGCGGCGGCCCGGGGGGCCGTGCGGAGCCGGGGATGATCGTCAGCTGCAGCGGCTGCTCGAGGCGCTACAACTTCGACCTCGCCAAGCTCGGGGGGCGACCGTCGGCCCGGCTGCGCTGCCCGCACTGCTCGACGACCATCACGGTGGCCGCGGCGGATCCGGGCGATCAGACGACGCGTCTCGATCACGATGCCAACCTGCTCTCGAAGAGCAGCAAGGTCCCGCAGGGCGACCTGTCGATGCCGGGGGACAAGCGTCTGTCGCTCGCGGTCCTCCAGGGGAAGGACAGCGGCCGCATCTTCCTGGTGGAGAAGCCGAGGGTGATCCTCGGACGGGGTGACGCCGACGTCGTGCTCAACGACACCGAGGTGTCGCGGCAGCACGCCGCCATCGAGGTGCACGCGGGGAGGGTCGTCCTCAAGGATCTCGGCAGCACCAACGGCACCTTCGTCAACGACGTGAAGGTCTCGCAGACCGAGATCGACAATCGCGCGGAGTTCCGCGTGGGCGGGACCCGGCTGATGCTCATCATGACGGATACGACGACCGAGCTGGAGAGCCTCGAGTGACCGCACGCGCCGCGGAGCGAACGGTGGTCGCCATGAGCGGCGGCGTGGATTCCTCCGTGGCGGCGCTCCTGCTGAAGGAGGCGGGCAAGGAGGTCGTGGGTCTGTCGATGCAGCTCTACGACCGGAGTCGCGATGGACGGCCCGTCTATGGTCGGTGCTGCTCGCCGCGCGATCTGCAGGACGCGCGGACCGTCGCCGATCGCCTGGGAATCCCGTACTACGTTCTCAATCTGGAGGAGGAGTTCCGCACCGAAGTCATCGGCAATTTTCTGTCCGAATACCGGAGCGGAAGGACGCCGGTTCCCTGCGTCCAGTGCAACAGCGGTCCCAAGTTCCGCCACCTCGCGGCGAGGGCCGCCGCTCTCGGCTCGGCCACCGTGGCGACGGGGCACTACGCCCGCACCGGGCGCGATTCCAGGAGCGGCCGCCGCCAGCTCATGAAGGCGGTCGACCCGGATCGGGACCAGTCCTACTTCCTCTTCGATCTCGATCAGGAGCAGCTCGGGATGGCGGTCTTCCCCCTGGGGGGGATGAGCAAGTCGGAGGTCAGGGCGATCGCCTCCCGGCGCGGGCTTCCGAACGCCGACAAACCGGACAGCCAGGACATCTGCTTCGTGCCGGACGGAGATTACCGGGAGTTCGTGCGCCGGGAAGCGGGGGACACGGGCCTCCCGGGCGACATCGTGGACTCGAGCGGCCGGGTCCTCGGGCGGCACGCGGGTCTCGGGTCCTACACCGTGGGTCAGCGCCGCGGCCTCGGGCTCGTCTCCAGCCGGCCGCTCTATGTGATCGCGCTGGAGCCGGAGTCCAACCGCGTCGTCGTCGGCGGCGACGAGGAGCAGTACCGCCTGACCCTGATTGCCGAGCGCATGAACTGGGTGTCGATCGAGGAGCCGGGCGGGTCCATCGGCGCCCTCGCCCGCATCCGATCGACCCACAAGGGAGCGGACGTCACGGTCGAGCCGCTGCCGGAGAGGTGCGCGCGCATGACCTTCCGGGATCCGCAGCGGGCCATCACTCCCGGACAGGCGGTCGTCCTCTACCGCGACGACCTCGTCCTGGGTGGCGGGTTCATCCGTGCCGCGCTCTGAGCGCCGCAGTCTCGTTGACACCGTGAGAGAGCCGGTGCTAGATTCGACGCGCCAGGGGCGGGCATAGCTCAGCTGGTAGAGTACGAGCTTCCCAAGCTCGGTGTCGCGGGTTCGATTCCCGCTGCCCGCTCCAGGATTTTCCCGCCCCGCATGCCGGGGGCCTCTTCATCATCGAGGACTCGACCCATGCTGTTCCGCAAACGCACCCGCACCGGAATCGAGCCCGAACGAGGGCCGGTGCCACTCGAAGTCCCGGGACTTCCCGGGGGCGGCCGCACGGTGATCGGCCGGCACACGCGGGTGGTGGGCCGGCTGTCCGGTGACGGGCCGGTCGTCGTGCACGGGGACGTCAAGGGCACGATCGCGATCCGCGGCGGCCTGAGCGTGAGGGGGGGCGGGCGGATCGAGGCCGACGTGCAGGCGCAGAGCGTCGACCTGGCGGGGGAAGCGCACGGGCGAATGAGCGTCTCGACACGCGTCAGTCTTTCCGCGACCGGGGCGTTCGAGGGAGAGATGGACACGCCTATCCTCGATGTCACCCAGGGGTCCACCGTCCGCGGCCGCGCCCGGGTGGCGGGGCTTTCGTCGAGAGCCCGTCCATCATCACATTGACGCTCGCCTGATCCCTTGACAGGCAGTCGACCCGTTGACGCTTTTTTACCGTCGGGTTGACGATTTGTGTCACCTTTCTGACGGGTCCACCCGCGCGCGCCCGCTTTCGTCCTAGTCCACCGCACATTCCACGACGATCCGGAGGTGTCGGCGCGCTGGCACACGCCTTGCTGGTTCCTTGCGCGACAGCGGACTGAGGAGGGCAGCGTGAAGGAAAAGATCCTGATCGTGGACGACGACGAGGGGGTGCGGCAGGTCCTCGGGCAGTCTCTCCTGGAGGCCGGGTACCGGATCTCTTCGGCCGAGTCGGGGGAGAAAGCGGCCGCGTCCGTGCGCGAGGAGACGTTCGACCTGGTCATCCTCGACATGGTCCTGCCGCGCGTCGACGGCATGGAGGTCTTGAAGGAGATCACGGCTCTGCGGCCGGAGATGCCGGTCGTGATGATCACCGGATATGCCTCGGTGGAGACGGCGATCAAGGCGATGAAAATGGGTGCGGTCGACTACATCGTGAAGCCCTTCCGCATGGAGGAGGTTCACCTCGTCGTCGGCAAGGTGCTGGAGCGCAGTCACCTGCGACGTGAGAATGTCTACTTGAGAAGGCAGCTGGAGACGACCTACGGTGTTCACAACATCATCGGGCAGAGCCCGGTGATGCGCCGGATCTTCTCTCTCATCGAGCAGGTGGCCTCCAGCCGCAGCACGGTGCTGATCACGGGCGCCAGCGGGACCGGCAAGGAGCTGGTGGCTCGGGCCCTGCACTTCAACGGCGACCGCCGCAATCGACCGTTCGTTTCGGTGAACTGCGGAGGCATCCCGGACACGCTGCTCGAGGACGAGCTGTTCGGCCACGTCAAGGGAGCGTTCACCGACGCGGTCGCCGATCGACCGGGCCGGTTCGAGGCGGCGGACACCGGCACGCTCTTCCTGGACGAGATCGGCAACATGAGCATGAGTCTCCAGATCAAGCTGCTGCGCGTGCTCCAGGAGAGAGAGTTCCTGCCCCTCGGCGGCACCCGGAAGATCCAGGTGGACGTGCGCATCATCGCGGCGACCAACATCAACCTCAAGACGATGATGGAAGAGGGGAAGTTCCGCGAGGACCTGTACTATCGGCTGAACGTGATCCACATCCAGCTTCCCTCGCTGCGCGAGCGGCGCGAGGACGTTCCTCTCCTGATCCAGCACTTCCTCGCCAAGTATTGCCACGACATGAACGTGCCCGCCAAGCGCTTCACGCCGGAGGCCATGAAGGCCCTGGCGGACTTCTCCTGGCCAGGGAACGTGCGGCAGCTGGAGAACGTCATCGAGCGGGCGGTGGCCCTGTCCTTCGGCAAGCTCGAGCTGGGCCCCGAAGACCTGCCGCGGGACATCCTGGACGAAGGACTCGTGGAAATGCCGGTCCTGCACGTCGGCGGGGACGGCTTCTCGCTGGACGAGGTCCTCGCCAACTACGAGCAGCGGATGCTGTACCAGGCCCTCGAGCACGCCGGCTGGGTGAAGACGCGGGCTGCAGAGCTGTTGAAGATCAAACGAACGACGCTGATCGAGAAGATGAAGCGTCTCGGGATTCCGCTCAGGGGGGCGGCCGAACGCGGTCCGGCGGCGCCCGCCCCGGGCGGGCCGCAGACGGGCGAGCCGGCCTCGGACCCGGGCGCGCAGAACTGAGACGGCGCGCTCTGGAACCGATCCCCCGACGGACGAGCCGCCCGGCGCGCCGCCGGGCCGACCGGATTCTTGATCGCACCGATGGGACTATGGTATCGTCCGGCCGTAATCCGCGACCCGTGCGGTTGTTCCCGGAAGTGTTCCTCTCCCGACGCATGCCTAGTCTCGACGGGCCCACGATGCGGCGACCGATGTCCCGGGTTCTGATGGTCGACGACGCCGGCCTGTTCAGGATGCTCGAAGCGTCGTTCCTGCGGCGCCTGGGATGCGAAATCCTGCGCGCTCACGACAGTTCGGACATCATCCGCAAGGCGACGGACGTCGAGCCCAGCCTCATTCTCCTCGATTCGCAGAGACCGGATCTGGACGGCCCGGGATGCGTGCGCGCCCTCAAGTCGGATCCGTCCCTCCGCGCCATCCCGGTCGTGGTCGTGAGCGGCAGGGACGATGTGAAGGCGTGCTGCGAGGCCGGGGCGGACCTCACCCTGATGCGTCCGCTCGAGCCCGGGGCGCTGGAGCTGGCGCTGTCGTCCCTGGGGCGGCTGGCGCACCGCGAAGGACTGAGGCGGACCGCCCGGGGATGGGTCCAGATCGCCGGGCCGTCCGGTCCGAGACGGGCCCGCCTGAAAGACATCAGCCGCACCGGTCTGTTCCTTGCCCTGCCCGAGCCTCTCTCGATGGACGAGCGGATCGGTGTGTCGCTGCGAGTGCCGGGACCCGAGGGTCGGCGGCGCGTCCGCGCGCAGGGAGTGGTGGTGCGCCAGGTGTCACGGGATCCCGACTCGCACCTCATCCCGGGCGTGGGCGTGCGCTTCGTCGAGATCGATCCGGGTGACCAGAGCCACATCGATCGGTACGCGAACGAAGCGATCGTCGAGGGGGAGTCGTCCTCCGGGCCGGCGTCCGGTGAACGCGGGCGATCCTGAGTCGAGAGCGGAGAGCCGATGCCCCAGACCGTGATGGTGGTGGATGACGACGCCGACATCCTGGACGTGACGCGACTGGCGCTCGAGGGGGGCGGCTACAGTGTCCTGCCGACCCGCTCGGGGCCCGAGGCCCTGCGGACGCTCGAGCAGTCCCGCCCCGACCTGATCCTCCTGGACATCAACATGCCGGACATGGACGGATGGCAGGTGCTGCGCATGCTGAAAGTGGACGAGAGGGTGTCCTCCATTCCGGTGGCGATGTTCTCGATCAAGATGGAAGTGCGCGACCGGCTCCACGGCCTCCAGGAGGGAGCGTTCGACTACATCACCAAGCCGTTCTCCACCGAGGAGCTGCTGGCGCGCGTTCGGCGCATCTTTGAGACGCTCGAGAGGAGAGTGCCAGCGTGAGCACGGC
>WNGG01013292.1_pt1 | contig 10926 bp, 10 predicted proteins | sample 5400661 | NCBI WGS metagenome assembly WNGG01 (sample SAMN13153372, study PRJNA577476) | soil metagenome | isolation source: 100 cm soil or saprolite under Garry oak tree replicate 1 | place: USA:California | collected 2016-06-15 | reverse complement strand
AAGTGGGACGGCTTTCGCTGTCTCGCTTTTCGGGACGGACAAAGAGTGAGTTTGCAGTCGAAAAGCGGCCAGCCACTCGAGCGATATTTTCCCGAGCTGGTGGACATGTTACTCGGCCTGAAGGCGAAGTCGTTCGTACTGGATGGGGAGATCGTCATACCGATGGATGGTAGTTTTTCATTCGATGAATTACTGATGCGCATCCATCCTGCGGCCAGCCGGGTACAGAAGCTTGCCAGGGAACATCCGGCGAACCTGATCGTTTTCGATTTGCTCGCGGACGAGCGAGGCAAGTCGCTGGCGGATTTGCCGCTGTCCAAAAGACGAATAAAACTTGAGAGCTTCGCAAAGAAATTTATTGCCAGAAACCGCAGCATCATTCTGTCTCCGGAGACCAGGGATATTGCTATCGCTCGTAGCTGGCTGAAAAAGAAAGACATCAAGGTTGACGGCGTTATCGCCAAGCGGCTCGATATTCCCTACCAGAGCGGCAACAGAGAAGGGATGCTGAAGATCAAACGATTGCGAACGGCTGACTGCGTGGTCGGCGGATTTCGCTATGCATCAAGCGACAAGGTGGTTGGCTCGTTGCTGCTCGGCCTCTATGATGGCGGCGGTCTCCTGCATCATGTCGGTTTTACTTCAGGGCTCAAAGCCGTAGAAAAGAAAGCTCTAACGAAAGAGCTGGAAGAGTTAATCAAACCGCCGGGGTTCACCGGACGCGCACCGGGCGGCCCGAGCCGCTGGAGCACCGAGCGGTCTGCTGAGTGGCAGCCGTTGAAGCCGAAACTTGTGGCCGAGGTGCGATACGATCACTTCACAGGCGGCCGCTTCAGACACGGGACAAAGTTCATGCGCTGGCGCCCGGAAAAGAAACCAGCGCAATGTACTTTTGATCAGTTGGGATAGGAAATCTCAAATCCGCGTAACATGGCCGAGAATGCAATCGAGCTTTGGACTATTGGTCACTCAACCAGGTCAATTGAAGAATTTATTGAGGCGCTCACGTCCTTCCAGATCGAATCGTTGGTGGACGTCCGCAGCTTTCCGGGCTCTCGCCGCTATCCACAGTTTGGCGCGACTCGGCTGAGTGAGTCATTGCGCCAGGCGAACATTGAATATCTTCACCTGCTGGAACTCGGCGGCCGGCGCCGACCGCGAAAGGACTCACTAAACATCGCCTGGCGGAACGAAGGATTCCGCGGCTACGCAGACTACATGGAAACTCAGGCCTTTCGCCAGGGCATCGAGCGCCTGCTCGCGCTTGCGCGCGATCGCCGGCTCGTGATCATGTGCGCTGAAGCAGTTTGGTGGCGTTGTCACCGCAGCCTGGTTTCCGATTATCTAAAGGTTGAGGGTGTCGAGGTCACTCATGTGATCGATGCTACGCATTCTCAGTCACATCCTTTTACGTCCGCTGCGCGAGTCGTCGATGGCCAGCTTTCTTATCGTGGATTGCTCGGCGTGAAGGGAACTCATCTGTAACCCCTACAGAAAAAGTCGAGCTGTGAGCAGCCGACACCTCAACCGTCTTTGTAAGATATGACTACGAGCGTGGGGCGACATAACTTCGACGCGCTCGAACAACCAGCTTGCTGCCTTGTGACTTCTGAGTGGCTTCGGCGACATCGATTTTCAGCTTTCGCATTGTGCCGTCGCGTTTCTTGTTGGACGAGACGAAGGCGAGGTTGTAGCGTGTCCGCAAATGTTCGATGAGCGTGTTGAATGTGGATCTGAGATTTTCAGGCTTGTCCTCGAGGATCTCACCGCCGGTTTCATTCGCCAGGTTCTGGATGTCCATCGACGCCGCCCCGCCGAACTTTCCCATGCGCGTCGCCCAAACCATGATGCCGTTTTCCAGCCTCTGATCACCGCTCTTCGGAATTATTCCGCAGACGACGCTTCCCGATTCATAGACAGCCTGCGCCGCTGCCTTTCCTGAGGGCGCGTTTGGGCAATCGAAATTGCGGGTGACACCGGTGATCGCAATTATTACTCGCCGTCCGACCGGATTGCCGGCTCTGGTCATATAGCGGGCTGCCTCAAAGAAGACTTTGTTAAGACAATGGTCAGCCTCCTCGTCATGTTTGGGAACTCGATCGAGAGCTGCAACAGCGTCGTCGAATCGTGATAAGTCATCACCGCCAGTTCATCTACCGGCTTCAGGTGTGATATTGCATCCAAAGCCGCCTGATGTACCTCCTTACCAAATGGATCGAGACAACCTCCGCGATCGATTAACAGCAAGACTGAAAGGGGCAGGCTGTCCTGGCCAAAGTGAGTAATCTTCTGTTTGACGCCGTCTTCGAACAGCGTGAAGTCGTCTTCCTTCAGTCCGCCAACGATTCGAGCGGTCTTCTTTTGCAGGACCAGTGCGTCAACCGTTACCAGGTCAACGTCAACCTTCACAACTTCGCTGGGTGAGCTCTCAGGAGCCGAACGAACTGCTACGTTGGTATTAGAAACAGTTCTCGATCGGGTTTGGGATCTTGCGATCGATAGGATCCAGCCGGTGGAGACGATCGCCAGGAGAATAAGGGTGATAACCTGTGCGAAATACTTCCAGGTCGGGTTTGGGTGTTTCATGAGCTCCTCTCCATTTTCTAAGTCTCGAAGCGCGACTCTTGCCAGCAGGGCGAGAGAGAGAGAGAGAGAGTCTCCTTTTCAACTGCCAGCGCTTTTTCGAGGAGAGTGCCTTGTTTAGATAAAACGGGCCGATCTACGACTGACAAGAAGACGTCAGCAAGAGATGAACTGTTAACATCGCTCGTCCGTCTTAGCTAATCGATGGCCGAGGCCATGATCCGTCCCTCGGGTTCGGCCCGGCGTCCAACCGGCTATGGAACCTGTCCCCAGGGTTCAACTTGAACTAATCCATCTTCGGCTTCAAAGCACGTGTAGCAGACGCGTTTGAAAGCGTGATAGTTAAGAAGTTCGATTTCGGGTGCCAGATAATCCGGCTTTATTTCTTCTTCTCGCAACAGGTCTGTACTTAAATATTTTTTGTTATCATCGGGAAAAACGGTAACGACCGTGGCATCTTCGCCCAGCTGATTCTGAATCTTCAGCGCGCCAAGAAAATTTGCTCCCGAAGAAATGCCTACAGCGAGGCCGAGACTGGCCGCAAGCTTCTGGGCCATCAGAATAGCGTCACCGTCGGGGACGCTAACAATTTCATCCAGCCTGTTAAGTTCAAGTATCGATGGAATGAATTCGTCTGACACACCCTGGATGCGATGCTGACCCACTTTGCAACCGGTCGAGAGCGTGGGTGATTCGGCAGGTTCCAGGGGATGCAGTCGAATCGCCGGGTTTTGCCGCCGCAGGAATCTTCCGGCCCCCATTATTGTGCCGCCGGTTCCCACACCTGCAACAAACGCATCGGGCTTTTTTGTGTGAAAGTACAGTTGCCACCATATTTCAGGACCGGTGGTCTCTTCGTGGGCTTCAACATTAGCTCTGTTAGTAAACTGGCTGGGCAGGAACACATCTTGTTCCCGTTGCGCCATCTCCTCCGTCATCCGGATGCTTCCAAGAAATCCTCCCTGATCGCGGCTGACCGGGACGATCTTCGCTCCCAGGCTGCGAATCAAAGCCACCCGCTCCTGGCTCATCCAGTCAGGCATGAAAATAACGACCTGGTGACCCAGAGCGCGGCCAATCGCCGCGAAAGAGATGCCCGTGTTGCCACTGGTGGCTTCAACAATTGTATCGCCTGGATTAATACGCTCTTCCTGGTAAGCCTTCTTTAGGATGTGGAACGCCATCCGGTCCTTAATGCTGCCGGTCATGTTTATGTGTTCGGCCTTCGCATATATCACTCGACGCTTGCCACGAAAGGTGAAGTGAATCGCCAGAAGCGGCGTGTTGCCGATCATGTGTCTGAGCTCTTTGAAACGCGCGGGGACGTTTTGATTAGTGGCAAGTAACGATGTTTGAAGTGAGCTCATATCGGGATTCCGCTCTTTAATTGGGCCCCAAGCGGACGCATTATAACGCGATTCTGTCTATTCAGAGCAGACTTGGTGTTCTTAAGAAAGAGGCGTCGAGATTTGGTACTAACGGTGTCCCCTGTTGCAACGATTTGTTAAAGATAATGACGATGTAAGTTCCTAGCTACTCATTTTTAGCGCCAAAATGAACGAGTTCTTATGGTCTGGCCATTGCCTTATCAAACCAACGTAAAACATTCGGAGGTGTAGCAATGAACGTTCTGATAATTACGTTAGTGTTCTTCGGGATTGGCTTGCTGGCGGCTATAGCAGTTGCTATTTGGGCTTACAGCCGCAATCGCCAGACAAACGAACTCCGTAACAAGTTTGGCTCTGAGTACGAGCGAACCATTCGCTCGGAAGGAGACCTTCGGGCTGGCGAGAAGATCTTGCATGAACGCCAGGAGCGGGTCGAGAAGTTAGACATCAAGCCGCTTTCCGCGGCGCAGCGGGATAACTTCGCGCAGGCGTGGGGCAAGGAACAGGCGCGCTTTGTTGACGAGCCCAGAACGGCTGTCATCAATGCGGACCGCCTGGTCAAAGAGGTGATGGAGGCGCGTGGGTATCCGATGGGCAACTTCGACCAGCGGGTCGCGGACGTCTCAGTCGATCATCCAAGCGTGGTGCAAAATTATCGAACCGCGCACGATATCGCGATTCGAAATGAGCGCGGCCAGGTGAGCACTGAGGACTTCCGGAAGGCCATGATTCACTATCGGGCCCTTTTCGCGGAGTTGCTGAGTGACGAGCGAAGCCTGACTACGGACAACCGCGAGGAGCGAGCCAGGGCTGCATAAGAGTTCTATTTCGGAGCCAGCGGGAGTCCAGCTTTTTCCCAGGCTTCGAATCCGCCAAAAAGCGGATGAACACTATGCCAGCCGCGGGTCAGAAGTTCCTGCGCCACACGGGCGCTTGATGCTTCGTGTGGTCAGGTGCAGTAAGGAATGATCGCGCGGCCCTGAGGAATTTCGTTAAGGTGTTGCTCGAGCTCTTCGGCCGGAATCCGAAGAGCTCCGGGCAATTTTTGTTTTGCATCTTGCCAGGCTTTTGGATTGCGCGAGTCAATAAACGTAAATTGCTCGCCTCGGTCCATGCGTTCCTTTACTTCGTCAACAGTGACGCGTGTCGGTTCCATTTCAACCTCCTGAAAACTAAAATAGCTCCCGGCGACTGTGAATCTTTTCCTGACATCTATTGCCAGACTTTTCGCTTGGCGCCTTTCTTCCTTCGCTTTACGCCAGTGCGGCGCGGGATTTTTTTCGGATCGCCGGTGACCGCTTTTTTGATGTTCCCTCCTTCGTCCTCGGCGATTTCCGCGAGCGAACGTTTCGTCACGGCCGAGACCGGTTTGGATTCGGCGATGTCTTCATCCTTAGCATACTTGTCACGGTGCTTTATCAGGAGCCACTGCCGCTCTCTGGTGCGCACAAGCACAAACGAGCCCTTAAGTTTTTGCCCGAGGAGCGAGAATTTAAGCTCGCCCTTTGCCAGGGCCTGCGAAACACTCTTTGTGTTCTCAGGCGCGTAGATGCCGTAGTCCCAGACCATAACGGTCCCGCCCCCGTATTCGCCCTCGGGAATTACGCCCTCAAAGGTGGCGTAATCAACTGGGTGATCTTCGACCTGCATGGCCAGGCGCTTCACGTTCGGATCAAGCGAAGGACCCTTGGGTACTGCCCATGATTTCAAGACCCCGTCGGCTTCCAGGCGAAAGTCGTAATGCAATTGAGTAGCGCGATGCTTCTGGACGACAAAGATGTTTCCCCATTCGGAACTCTTCTTTTCCGGTCCCGGCTCGGGCGTCTTATCAAAGCTGCGTTTCTTTTTGTAGTCAGTCAAGGATGCCATGGGCATAGTTTCGGTCTTCAGATTTCAAGTTTCAAGTTGCGAATGAAGGTTTTAAGGAAAGCCGAAGCATTGTGAGGAATCGTTCAACTTCAAGTGAAGATTGAGGCCGACGGTTCGTTTTGGAATCCGCAGATTACGCTGATCTCGCAGATTGAAAAGTAGCGGAAAAGCATCACACGGCTTTTCCTTAATCCGTGAAATCCGGGTAATCTGCGGACAAGCCAACGCCGCTTTTCCTTGCCAAAGCTTAGAATCCTTGGCAGAGTCTCAAGCCTAAAGGAGCATCCTCAATGAATAGACTGTTGACTGGAATTTGTCTGGCAGCATTTCTGCCGGTGCTGTTGTTTCCGACGAGTGCGACCTTAAAGAGTGGTCATGCGGAGCTAAAAGACATGAGCCTGACGAAATTGGAGTTTGATATCTCTTTTCCCGCGAGCGTGAGCAAGGATGCCATCGATGGCCGAGTGCTCTTGTTGCTTTCAACGAACAATGAGAAAGAGCCGCGGTTTCAGATCAGCGAAGATTTGAGCACCCAACAGGTTTTTGGCGTAGACGTTGACGGTTTGCAGCCGGGACAGAACGCAGTCGTCGATGCGAGCGCCGTGGGTTATCCGCGTCGTAACCTGTCGGATGTGCCGCCGGGTGAGTACTGGGTGCAGGCGTTGCTGCATCGCTACGAGACTTTCCATCGCGCGGATGGTCACAGTGTGAAACTGCCGATGGATCGCGGCGAAGGCCAGCAATGGAGCCGCGCTCCCGGCAATCTTTACAGCACGCCGCAAAAAATCAAAGTCGATCTGAATGCAAGCAGCACGATTAAAATCTCGCTTGATCAAATCATTCCTCCGATTAAGCCGCCGAAAGACACAAAGTATGTCAAGCACATCAGAATTCAGAGTGAGCGGCTGACTAAGTTTTGGGGCCGGCCGATGTATCTTGGCGCGCACGTCCTTTTGCCGGAAGGGTTCGACGAGCATCCCGAGGCGCGATATCCGCTCGTCATTTTTCACGGACACTTCCCCGAGGACTTTGGCGGTTTTCGCGAAGCGCCACCTGATCCGAATCTGAAACCTGAATACAGCGAACGTTTTCACCTGGAAGCCTACAATCGAATTCAGGAGCAATACGCCTGGCAGTTCTATCAGGATTGGAAGTCAAAAGACTTTCCGCGATTCCTCATCGTCGAGATTCAACACGCCAACCCCTTCTATGACGATTCGTATGCGGTGAACTCAGCCAATCTCGGTCCATACGGCGACGCGATTACCTATGAGTTGGTTCCGGAGATTGAAAAAAGGTTTCGCGGAATTGGGAAAGGCTGGGCGCGTTTTCTTTACGGCGGCTCGACCGGCGGATGGGAATCACTGGCGGTGCAGATGTTTTATCCCAACGAGTACAACGGTTGCTGGGCCGCCTGTCCTGACCCGATCGATTTTCGCGCCTATACAGTCATCAATATCTACGAGCACGACAATGCCTACTACGCAGACGCGAAGTGGAAAAAGGTGCCGCGTCCCGGCAAGCGAAATTATCTCGGCGAATTGGCGGCGACCGTCGAAGACGCGAACTACATGGAACTGGCGCTGGGTACGAACAGCCGATCAGGCGGGCAGTGGGATATCTGGCAGGCAGTGTATTCGCCGTCCGGCAGCGACGGCTATCCCAAACCGATCTGGGACAAGCAAACCGGAAAAATAGATCATTCGGTAGCCGAGTACTGGCGCGAGCACTACGATCTTGGTCACATCCTGAAACACGACTGGGCAACGCTGGGACCAAAACTCGAAGGAAAAATTCATATCTATGTCGGCGAGGCCGATAACTATTTTCTCAACAACGCGGTTTACCTGGTCGACGATTTTCTGAAGACCACAAAGAACCCCTACTACGGCGGCGAGGTTGATTACGAGCCGCGCGCCGAACATTGCTGGTGCGGCGACCACACGCGCGCGAATGCCTACTCGCGCCTGCGCTATCATCAGTTCTTCGCGCCGAAAATCGTTCAGCGGATTATGAAGAGCGCTCCGCCGGGAGCAGACTTGAAAACCTGGCGATACTGACGATCCTATTGGGCGATCTATCGAGCGATCTATTGGGCAGCGGCGATGGCTTTTTCTGCGAACAGTTCGTTTTGCACCGGATCGAGGCCGAGTGCCTGGCGCACTCGAGCAAAACTTCGGCGGTGAATTGGCGAAGCGCCGAGTTCTTTCAACAAGCGGCAATGCTCGGGGGTGGGATAGCCTTTATGAGTGGCGAAGTTGTAACCCGGATGAAGTGAATCAAACTCGCACATCAAAGCGTCGCGGGTGGTCTTGGCGATGATCGACGCCGCGGCGATGCTCGCCGATAAAGCGTCGCCTTTGATGATCCCTCGTTGCGGACTGGCGCAGTAGGGAATGCGACGGGCGTCGACCAGAACGAAGTCAGGCTGAGAAGGGAGACCTTCCACGGCGCGTCGCATCGCAAGCAATCCCGCGTGATAAATATTGAGACTGTCGATCTCTTCGACCTCCGCTCGGCCTACTGCCCAGGCGACGGCATCGCCTTTGATCTGTTTCGCCAATTCGTCGCGCACTGACTCATCAAGGATTTGCTTGGAATCGTTCAAACGGCGCAGCTTGTAGTTTTGCGGCAGAATGCAGGCCCCGGCTATTACCGGCCCAGCCAGAGGCGCCATGCCGGCTTCGTCGACACCGGCGATTAAGCTAAAGCCCTGTTGCCACAACTCAATTTCAAAACGAAGCAGGTTGTGGAGCCGTTGGCCCTCGGCGCGATTCTTTTTCCAGCGCTCCCGGATCTGCTTTGCGAGATGATGCGTGCCCTGCCGGCTGTCGCTCTCCAATGCTTCGACCAAACCCTTCGGGACCGGCCGCGCGCGGTCGCCAAACCGCTCTTTGAGTTCCGGAATCGATTTCGCGAGAAGCTGTTCGAGCGAAAGCATGACTGATGCTACTTGCGATCGCGTAATGCAGCAAGCGAATTTGCGTCGAGCAGGTAAACATCGGCGGCGGGAATTGCGCCCGTCCGCACCGAAAACGCCGGCCGTGCAGCCTTTCTTAACCGGGACAACATTGCCTGGTTGCTGAAATAAGTTCGGCCGCGAGCGTCAATCAGAAAGTCTCCTTCAGTAAGCTGATCGAGGTCTTTCGTGTCCGACAGTTCAAGACACGCCAGATCGGGCCGATTAGTTTGTTGTGCATAAAAAGCGGCGACGGTGGGAAGTTCGCTGATAACATTCGCATTCGGTCGTGCTCGTTTGCCGACCTCAATCAACGTATCTCGCATGTAGGCGTCATAAAATTCATCCTGCGGAAAGTACGATCCCGCACGCGCGGGTCCGCCGCCGAGCGCATTGACATAGAGACGATAATGCGGCGCGGCTTCTACGCACGACCAGACTGCCCCCATAATAACCGCCGCGGCAATCGCCGAACGAACATAGATGCGCGATGCGTCTCCGAATATCCGCGCGAAGACGCCGGCCGACCAGCGCGCGAGGAAATGCGCTCCGATTGCAGCCGTAATCAGCGCCGCCGGCAGGACGAACGTGAAGTAACGGGTGAACTTGCCGCCCGACGTGACGAAAGTAAGCGTCCAAATGAACATCCAGAACAGAATCAGGTAGCGGCCGTCTCCGACCGTTCGACGAAATAGCAATGGCGCGCCGGCAATAAATCCGATCAAGGTAAGCAGCGGCCATTTCACGGCCATCATCACGAAATAGAAGTACCAGGGCTGGCCGCGAAACCAATCAATACCGCGATGAAGATAGAGTCTGCCCATGAATTCGTAACTGTCGTGGCCCAGGACCTTGAAGTTGGCAAAACTAGACATCATCCGCCACGTGTTTGGGATGAGGATCGTCGGATTCAGTATTAGAAATGCGACGCCCATTACAATGAAGAATTTCAAGAATCTTGGGCGGCCAATCCTCCAGCGCGTCGCCGGAATTGCCTGGAAGGTATAGTTGTACGCAATCGGGATGGCGATTACCTGCGGCAGATACTTGGATGCCATCATCGCACCGAGCGCGACCGCGGTAGCCCAGTAATAGCGCTCCGGATTTCGCTGTGGCTGGGTTTCAGCGACCCGCTGGCCGCATACCCAAAACACATTCGCCAACAAAAAAAAGAACGTCAGCAGGGTATCTTCTTTGGCAATTCGATTGAAACCGATTGCTAATGGATCGAATGACCAGAGCGCGGCGGCAAGTATCGCGATTTCAAAACCAAATAGTTCGACCGCGAGAAAGTAGATCAGAATTGCGGTAAGGGCGCCGAAGAGTACGTTTGGCAGGCGCAGTGCAGTTTCGATTGGGAGCCGCAACTCGGAGTTGTTCGCGACGACAGATGTTGCATTCCATTTCTCCGCAGCGATAACGCTGACCGCGAGCATGGCTTTCATCAGGAAAGGATGCTCGCCGTTTGCGCTTGTCAGTCCATGGGCCCGATAGTCATTAACGGCCACCAGTTTGTTCAATTCATCTTCACTCAGGCCTTCACTACTGAGGCCGGCGGCGCGAAAGCCAAAGCCGGCAATCACCAGCACGCTGAGGACTGCCGCCAGCATCCCGCGACTGATTGCCCGGGTACCCGGCTCAGAGAATAGTTCAGGTTTTAATCCAGCAGTGATCGCCGGAATTGCGCTGGCAGACAAAACTCCCGGATACCCCCAGGGACAAAGATAAGATTCGAGCCGTTACGGCCAGGCGTCGAATTTCGACGCGGCAGGCGCTTGATAAACGGCAAAGCTTAACGTCATTCACCATGGCGAGCAACCGCGGGACAAGAACTACCCCGACTTCACCTGGTGACAAACTAAGGTTTCGCCGCAGATCGACTAGCTAAAGCTTCCCGAATCATAAAACCGGCGCCACATCGTTTACAGAATGCGCTTGCAATTAGGGGCGGAATCAGCGAATATTGGCAGCTTGCAAACAGGTGTCCGCTGACCCCAGTGGGTCAAGCTATGCGGACTTCCGAGGAGCCAGCCGACACTTTGGACAACTTACAGGATTTGAAAGGAAGACGATAATGCCACCAGAGCTTCAAGAGAACGCCCCAGCCTCTTCTGCGCCCGCGTTTAG
>WNGG01013206.1_pt1 | contig 10927 bp, 9 predicted proteins | sample 5400661 | NCBI WGS metagenome assembly WNGG01 (sample SAMN13153372, study PRJNA577476) | soil metagenome | isolation source: 100 cm soil or saprolite under Garry oak tree replicate 1 | place: USA:California | collected 2016-06-15 | reverse complement strand
GTGGATGCCGGTCATGGCCAATACAACAACTCCACCAGCAATGTGGATAATAGCGGGGTGACCACCACGACGGCCAATGATATGTTAGTCTATGCTGTTGGCGCCGTGCTCGCAACGAGTGTGAATGTTCCCTCAGGCTTTACTCAGCAGTGGAGCACCAGCAGTAGTGCGTTGACCACCTCCGAGATGTCCCAGGAGAGCTACTCTTCAACTGGTGCAACAGGCACTATTCATGGCACGACTGGCACAGCAATTTCCAATATCACGATGCTGATTGCTTTAATGCCTGCCGGGGCGGCCACGCCGACGCCGACCCCCACTGCCACGCCGACGCCGACCCCCACTGCCACGCCGACGCCGCCACCCACCGGAGGGATTTCGCTGCGCGCCACAGCCACGGGCAATAATGGCGCAGGAGGATCCACCCTCATCATCAGTACACCCGCCGGAACGGCAAGTGGTGACGTCATGGTGGCCCATGTGGTTGTGCAAACAGCCGGCAATGCAATTACTGCGCCAGCAGGCTGGAGTCTGGTGCTGCGGCAAGATACGGGGTCAGCTATCTCGACAGTGAGTTATGTGAAAGTCGCAGGCTCAACAGAGCCAGCCAGCTATACGTGGAGTTTCGGGACAAGCGGTCAGGCCTCAGGGGGGATTGCCAGCTACATTGGGGTGAATACCACCACGCCGGTGGATGCCGGTCATGGCCAATACAACAACTCCACCAGCAATGTGGATAATAGCGGGGTGACCACCACGACGGCCAATGATATGTTAGTCTATGCTGTTGGCGCCGTGCTCGCAACGAGCGTGAATGTTCCCTCAGGCTTTACTCAGCAGTGGAGCACCAGCAGTAGTGCGTCGACCACCTCCGAGATGTCCCAGGAGAGCTACTCTTCAACTGGTGCAACAGGCACTATTCATGGCACGACTGGCGGAACATATTCCAATGTCACCCAGCTGATTGCACTCAAACCCCAATGATTACTCTTAAACCTGGAAGGGTAGTTGCCGGTGCCTATCACAAAGAGTAGCTTATCAAAAAGTGTGGGCTAGTGCTAGTTTGAGGTGCGAAATAGAGCCTGTGGAGCCGCACACTAAGATAGAAAGGAGCCTCTCTTATGGCTCGTCACTTCGTGTGCCTCTTCTACCACCCCTCCCCCCGCATCCCGGACCTCCACTGGCTCTCCTACCAACCCTCCCCCCGCATCCCAGACCTCCACTTCTACCTCCCTCAGAACGGCTCTCTATACCTATCGTGGCCATTCCGCTGGTGTGATGGGGGCGGCCTGGTCACCCGATGGCAAGCGTCTCGCCTCGGCAAGCAATGATGGCACGGTGCAGGTGTGGGATGTCGCCAATGGAGGGCATGTCTACACCTATCGCGGGCATGCTGGTCGTGTAAATGCAGTGGCCTGGTCACCCGATGGCAAGCGCCTCGCCTCGGCAAGCAATGACGACACGGTGCAGGTGTGGGATGCCGCCAATGGAGGGCATGTCTACACCTATCGCGGGCATTTAGCACGTGTGGTAACGGTGGCCTGGTCACCGGATGGCAAGCGCCTTGCCTCGGCAAGCAATGATGGCACGGTGCAGGTGTGGGATGCCGCCAATGGTGGGCATGTCTACACCTATCGCGGGCATGCTGGTCGTGTAAATGCAGTGGCCTGGTCACCCGATGGCAAGCGCCTCGCCTCGGGGAGTGCGGACTTCACAGTGCAGGTGTGGGATGCCGCCAATGGAGGGCATGTCTACATCTATCGCGGACATGCTGATCATGTAAATGCGGTGCCATGGTCGCCGGATGGCACCCGCATCGCCTCAGGGAGTGATGATCATACAGTGCAGGTATGGGATGCCGCCAATGGAGGGCATGTCTACATCTATCGTGGGCATGCTGATGCTGTGTTGGGGGTGGCATGGTCACCCGATAGCAAACGTATCGTTTATGGAGGAGGGAATGTCGATAATGGAAGAGGCGATACAATCGCGCAGGTATGGGATGCCGTCAATGGGGGGCATGTCTACATCTATCGTGGGCATTCCCAGCCCATATGGACATTGGCATGGTCGCCGGATGGCACCCGCATCGCCTCAGGAAGTTCGGATAAAACAGTGCAGGTGTGGCAAGCTCCGTGATAGTGAACACTGGCATATCGATTTCAGATACTATTCCTGGTTTATCGCTGAGCCAGGGCTACTACATCCTAGCTTAGAACACCTGAACGCTCTTGGGTCTCACCCATACTTGCACCCATCGGCTCAAACGTAGCGATAATTGATTGACCAGCCTTGACCAGCTCGCCAGGTTGCACTCTTATCTTCAAGTCTTGGCAAATCGGCAGTACTAAATCGACTTGAGAGCCAAAGCGGATGGCACCGATGCGCTGTCCCAACTCCACACCCTGGCCTTCACGGACGAAGGTAGCGATCTGGCGGACGAGCCGGGAGGCAATCTGGACAACCGCTACTTGCAGTTGTTCATCCCGCTCGATGAGTGTTGTAGCTCGCTCGTTCTCGAAAACCATCTCGGGTCGTCTCAATGAGCCGAAACGTCCAGGGAAGTGACGATGAAGTGTGATTCGACCTGCGATTGGCGCTCGGTTAACATGGACATCCAGGAAGTTCATACTGATTCCGATCACCACGGCTTCCTGGCTATAGAATGGTGACTTGGTCAGTTCTTGAAGTGGATAGACCTGGCTGTACTTGGTCGAGACGGGTAACAGCCCGCCGTGCGATTCGCGGATATAGATCACCTTACCGTCCGCCGGGCTCACGATCACATCATTGCGGTTGGATATCGTTCGCTCTGGATCACGGTAGAAACGGTAGGCTAGAAACGCGAACGTCGCAGCCAGCGTCATAAGCCAAACCAGACCGGCTCGCGTCAGGACGTTGATCGAGATCAGATTCTCCAAGAATGTCACGATCAGGCCGGACAACAAAGCCAGAAGGATAACGAGGAGAGCAATGCGACGCATGCCCAGTTGCCATTTCCAGGCTAGGGGCAGTGTAGTTATTAACACAAGCATGATGCCGATCAGTGTGTGTTCAAACATGAGCTTAGAAACCTCGCTTTATGTATAAGTACGGAATGAGAGCGAGTTCCAATAGGCCAGGCAGAAGGTCTTCTCGGTTGAAGACCGCCTCAACGTGGAATCCCCTCAGAGAGCGTAAGTACGTGCGCCAATCCAAGTGCCCACCTAATATCTCTACCACTCCAGTGGGTAGGTCGGTGAGCAGACGGATCCACTTGATACCGACTTTGGCTCGGACTGGTTCTACCTCTTCTCCAAGTTGGTCGGCAAACAACACGTAAGGGAAATCGACCCCCGCCCGTGCCCCCAGCGTATGGTAGCCCCAGGTACGAGCATTGAAGTCCAGGAGCTTAAATTGGTTATCACGCGGATCGAGTTTATACTCCAGTTCGACTAGACCATAGTAGTCAATTGCTTGTAAGAAGCGCTCGGAGAGTGTCTCAAGCACCGGCAAATCGACCGTCTCCACAAATGTACTTGCCCGTCCAAATTCCGGGGGATGCTGGCGCCGACGGCAAACGGTCATGCTTCCCACTGCGTGACCATCTTTGAAGAAGGCGCAGTAGGAGAACTGCTGTCGACCATCACCGGGGATCAGTTCTTGAATCATGGTTTCACCGGGCTCAAGCAGTGCGCTGGCCTTCAGAAAGCCCTCTGCCAACTCTGCACGGCTATTTGCTCGCCAGGCTTTGGCTTTGGTCTCGTAGATAAAGTGCTCCTTGATCGCTGGCTTAATCACAAGGGGCAAGTCGGCCTCAATTTGCTCCAACTCGCTGAGGTCACGTGGATACCATGTTCTTGGGCAGGGAATAGCGAGTTCTTGCGCCAGGCGATAGGTATTCCGCTTGTCCCATGCCCACTGAACTGCATCCCACTCAGAGGTTGGCACTCGGAACCATTCCATAAGTTCTGACCGATTGCGCGAAAAGGCAGCAACTGTCTCATCGCGAGTGGGGTAGAGTATCCAGCCTTTGAGATCCAGTTGTCTGCCTAAATCAAGTACTGTATCCACGGTCTGACGTTCATCACGCAGGTCAGCCACCCGTACAGCATGAGCGGTGTAGCGTGAGAATCGGGAGATCGATGACTCATCGTCAATAACGCAGACGGGTACACCGTGCCGTCCAAGGCTACGAACAATACCCAGGCCTTGGAAGCAACCTCCAACTACCACTGCACCAATGGGCTTGGCTCCGAATGTTGCGGATTGCACTAACGATGGGCGGTGAACCAGGGAGTACTGCTCCCTGTCCTCTGAGTGCTTGGGCTGAATGTTGGAAGCCATTGGTCTACCTTCCTAAATTAAAAAGTGGGATAGGGTTGCACCAGGCAAGCCAGACAGATCCCACTGTCCATTACGACATTGCGCTTGAAATTGCGCACGTTGTCGCCACCAACGAGCTACGCTGTATGGCAAAGCATGCCAGTAGTTTCCCCGATCTTTCACCGCCCTTAAGAATTCTTCGTAGATAACCAGGCGTCCCTGCTCTCGCAAGTAATCAGGGTGAATATTTACCAACGCCATGCCTTGCCATCGCTCAACGAAGTCCACTTTATCCAACCACAAACGGGGAGAGTGTTCACCCAGAACAACCATGAGCGTGTGATCCTGGCAAAGTGTGTACGGTAATTCCACAAAGGACCCCAGCAAGCATGGCCAAATACTCATTGTTCCGCCTGGTATGGGTTCGTACGGATCGGTGTCGAAGAATGATAAATCGTAGTCGATCTTCAGCGCTTGCATCCACTCTGGATTGCGATGGGTATATGGAGCACGAAAGCCGACCGCCTCCCATTCGCGCAAGTATCTATTGATCTTTGTCGCTCTTTGCTCAAAGACTTGCTTAGAAGAGAAAAGCTTGCCATCGTGATTGAGACCATGGACGCCAATTTCAAAACCCCGTTGCCGCAGAGCAGATAGTAGGTTGGGATCTACGGGGTAGCGCTCAGGAACAAAATTGAAAACTGAGCGGAATCCCAGGCGTTCTTCGAGATCGGCTACTTTCTCCACAAATGCAACACCCCTTTCACCCTCTATATCATGGGTGAGTACCAGGGCAAAGCGATGACCATGCGGCCAAAAATTCACATAAGGAACAGAGGTTAGCCCTCGCTGGCCCAACACGTGAGCAGCACAATGGAATTGAAAGCGCACATACCGATCTTCAATGGGCCAACCGAGTGTAAATTGCATCTTTTGTCGCCGCCGGTACAGCCTCCGCAGTAGGATGCTAAGGTTCCTGGGTACCAGCGGCTTCAATTGATAGTACAGTCGCTTGCTCCGATCGAGCTGCCAGTGCTTGATTCCAAAATGAGCCTCGCCAAGTATGGCTGATACTGTACTATCGATGTCAGTACCAATTACGGCGTCCACTCCAGACAAGATCAAAGCGGCGGATTCACCTGCATCAGCCCACTCGGCTGACGAAACCTGCGGCTCAACTAGTAGATGCCAGAAGGCATCCAGTGTGTTTGCAGCATACAAGTTTGCTAAGCTGTCTATAGGATAAGTGGCTACCAACTTTACCCCCTCCCAGTTGTTGCCATGCCCGCTATAGAAGAGGAGATTACCTCTACGTCCTGCATACTCACTCGTAGGTGAGTTGGCAAGTTGACCATGTGTTGAGCGGCCTCCTCGGCTCGGGGACAAGTGCCCATCTCGTAATCACCATAAACTGGTGAGGTTGCCTCTTCAAGGACGGAAGTGAACCAGGTGCCGAGCACAGCGTGCCGATTAGCAATACGCATGGCCGCAGCCCGATCTTCTACCCAAATAGGGTAGCGAACGAAGGCAGGTTCTGCCTTGACCGGAGGGCGCGGCACATTGAACCCTTGCCTGGAAAGCCGCTCACCGTATGCTCTGGCAATCGTACGGCGGTGTGCCAGATTCGTTTCCAGTCGACCGAGCTGACGTAGGCCGAGAGCAGCCTGAGCATTGCTCAGACGCAGTTCGTATTTAGTCGGACAAAGTCCCTGCACCTCCTCATCGCTCGTTGGTTGGGGCAGCGGGTTGCGTCGCCCAAAAAACTCGTAGAGCGTCCGTGTATAGTTGTGTAGGTGCGGCTCGGTCAGCAGGTGGTACAGCACCAACTTTAGGACGTAACGAACGGTCAGCCAGACAGATGGCCAGGCGCAGTTCGCTTGGAGTGCCTGGATACGTACTGCGAGTTCTGGATCATCGGTCACAACCATCCCGCCCATTGTGGTCGAGATCGTCTTCGTCTCCTCGGTGCTGAAGAAGGCTGCACGGCCAAAGCTACCGACTTGCCGACCACCGTAAGTGGTACCCAGAGCATGCACGCAGTCCTCGATGACTGTTAACCCATATTTATGTGCCAGCGCAAGTGCAGCGTCAAGCTCTGCCGGGATACCAAAAGTATGCTGCAGTACCAACACCTTCGTCCTGGGTGTAATCCGTTGCTCGGCCTGTTCAAGATCGATGTTGTAGGTGTCCAGCCGACAGTCTACGTAGACTGGTCGAGCACCCACGTAGCGAATCGCGTTGGACACAACAATATGGGTAGGAACCTGGAGAAGTACCTCGTCACCCGGCCCAACCTCCAATGCACGCAGGATCTCGTACAGCCCTACCCGTCCATGAGCAAAGCTGTACGCGTAGCGGACACCGATCTGTTTAGCGAAAGCCCGCTCATACTCAGCGATGGCCGCCCCCCGAACCAAGTGGCGCACATCAGCCAGGTAGCGTAGAGCAACCAGGCAGTCAGTTAACGTCGTGGTGCCGCCGAGCAGCGCCAGGCGACGAGGTAAAATGCTCGGGAGAAATTCGTTGCCGCTAGGGCTTGTTGCACGATTGGTGACAGTCTGCACCATGAAGATGTTCTCCTATGCTTCTAGAAGTAGCGGTGAAGGCAGTTGCTCAACAGAACAGTCGCTTTGAGCGGCAGATGCTGCCAAACAGCGCTCGCCAACTGAAAGACAGGGCTGCTTGACTCGCGCATGCCGATCTCCAGCTTGTGGGGTGCGGGATAGTAGTAGCGATACAGCCACTGCTGCCTGGCACCCCACTTGCTTTTGAACTCAGCGAGGCCCACGTTGTTCTTGTCTACCTCACCGAAGTCGTAATAGCGAAATCCGTCAGCGCATGCATCGTGGATTGCTCGCCATTGGATGGCGTCATTAGGTCGCAATGACAGATCCTCTCGCCGCCGTCCATTGAAGGCATAGAAGACGGTCTGGCCAAACATCAGGAAGAGCGATCCTGCCAATAACCTGGTTCGCCCCATAGCATGCTGCTCAGCTAGCAGTAGTCGCATCAGTCCACGTGGCCGCAGCTGTTCCCAGGCAACCTGAAAGAAGCGATAAGGCCGAGGTGGTATGGCGAACCAGCGCATGGTATCCAGGTAAAGCTCGTACCAGGCTCGAAGCTCACGTTCTGTTTCCGCTGGTCGGATCTGCACACCTAGCCTGCTTGCCTTGTTGACCGCCCACTTGATGCGAGTTCGGTTGCGGGAATTGCCGATGTGCAGAAGTTCTGGTCGCTCTGGCAGCTCCAGCAGGTACGTCGCACTCCAAGGTACACCGATTACGCCATCCACGAGCCCATCGAGTGCATTCGACGACGCCTTGAGCTGGAGTTGAGCACCTGGCTCGTTACGAATCCGCTCAGCAGCTGCACGTATTAAGGCAGCCATCGCCTGGTCGTCGCAAGCAAGCGGGCCAGCTACTGGAGTGCGAGGCAGAGATGAGAAGCGACGACCGGTGAATAGGCCGCGCATATAGAAGAGCGGCAGAACGCCTCGAAGCTTGCCATTGGCGTCCTCACAGGCCAAGTTGACAGGCTTATAGCCGTATGACTCTTCGAGAACCTGCAACCAGGCTGGATGATGATAAATCAGGCTGTTCGGCAGGGTAGCCACCAAAGCTTCCCAGCGGGGATCGTTCTGGAAGTCAACCTCGACGACTCGTAAGGTTGAAGACGATTTTGCAAAGTCATGACTTCGGTCTTTGTTCATGAACGCTTCTCAATTCACTAAAACTCATATCAGATATGGTTTGCGCCAAGCTATAGTTTTTCCGCATCTCGCTGTCACGAATCAGTGAAAGTGCGAGGGTATCGGCAAAGGGGTTCACTCCAGACTTATTCCCATAGCGATCCTAGCACTTTTCACCCTGCCTCCATAAGCTAGTAAGAGATTCTTTTTCATATGATTCCAGCTTAGCTCCTCTTCGATACGTTTGCGTCCGATTGCCCCCATTGTGAGACGCAGTTCTTCATTATCAAGCAAAACTTCAATTTTGTTCGCGAAGTCTTCTACATAGTTCGGCCTCGCGTAGAGAGCCGCATCTTGTGCAGAAAAGCGTGTTTCAGCCAGATCGAAAGCCACGATCGCTTTTTCCATCGTCATGTATTCCATCGTTTTAATCGTGGTGGAGTACTCATTTAAGCCATTTTGTGGATCGGGTGAGAGGCCTATGTCTGCTACTGTCAAATAGCGCACGATATCTCTGCTTTGCGTCCAGCCAGTAAAATTAACGTAATCATCAAGGTGGAGCTCATGGGCAAGGGCACGCAATACGGGAAGATACTCACCGTCTCCCATCAGGACTAAGGAAACATCTTGACGCCCATGTTTATAGACCAGGTGATGCAGTGCGTAAAGCGTATACTCAACACCATCTTGAACGCTCATCACACCAACATAAGCTAGTAGATATCGTCGTCCTCCTTTTAATTCTGGCTCGGGTGTAACCAGCTTCAGGCGCTCCAAATCAGGTCCGTTGCGTACCACAAACACTTTGTCTGTTGGACAGTGATCTCGTTCAATAGCAATCTGCCTCTGTGATAAATTGGTTACAATAACCAGGTGAGCCGCTCGGTAGCTACACCATTGCAAGAAGAGCAGAAGCTTGTGAAAGAGCTTCATACGGCCCTTGAATTTCACTTGAAACAGTTCCGGTGCAAGATCATGCTGGTCAAACACAAACTTTTTCCCAAAAAGTCGGTAGAGCAGGGCAATCATGAAGAATATGTCAGGAGGGTTAGCGGCGTGAATTACATCGAAGCCATGGCGAAACCATACTTTCAAACTTAACCAGAAGGTCATGAGCAAGGCAATGACGTATTCCTTGAAATAGACTATGTATTTGGCTCCAGCTAGCGGCAATTGGTAGCGATAAATATGGATGCCATCGATGTAGATGTATGATTCTTGATACTCTGTAGTCCCTTTCGGGCAGATAATACTGACTTGAAAACCAGCATCACGTAGCGTCGTGGCCTCGCCCCAGACGCGTACATCAAGAGGCGCAGGAGTATTCTCTACCAGCAACAGTATTCTTCTGGCTTTTGTCATGGATTTCTTCCCTCGTGTGTAGGGCTGCAATTTCTTGCACTGATTCAATCTCGATATCCAGATGGATAGAAACAATGACGCGATCACTACATGAATGAAGATATTTAGGTAAGACGTATCCACTTTTATAGTGGAGAGCCTCTCCACTATAAATACGATCCCTCGTACTACCATCCAAATTTATTGCTTTGTGAGCATTGTATTTAACTCAGCCGATGTTTATTAGAAGGCCATTTTTGAGAAATTACAGATGTTAAGAGTTACAACACAGGGGCAGAATATTGACAAATCTCTATCCAGTCCATATCAGGATAATAACACAAACTTGTATAAAATGGAAGAGTTCAGAGATACCATTGGTTTCTCGCACTCCAGCTTGTGCTCATCCTCTTCTATATGCCTTCCTTTCCAAGAGCGTCTGCCGATGGTGGAGCGCCCAACCTGGCTTATGTCGCAGGGACGCCCTCTGGTGTCAGTGTAATCGACGTGGGACAGGCGAAAGTGACGAAGACGATTACCCTGGCAGGCGATCCCCATACCATCCTGCTCAGCCCCGATGGCCGTTTATTATACGCCACGCAACCCACCCTCGGGCGGGTCGCGGTAATTGCCGCCAAAACAGGGCAGGTAGTTTGTGCTGTGGGCATCCCTGGTCATCCGACGGTCCTGGCGCTCAGCCTCGACGCGGCTGTTTTGTACGCGGCCGGAAACGATGCAGCGAATGTGAGCGCGCTTGATCCTGCAACGTGCAGGATTCAAAAGACCTACAGGACCGATGGCCCTGTCTATGGGCTAGCGGTAAGGGTCAGCGATTCGACGAGCAGTCAACTCTGGGTAACCGGGCCGACCTCGCTCTCCATCTTCGATGTGAAGGGACCATTGCTCGCTGATATTCCTATTGCAGATGGGCCACAATTTCTCAGCATTCCTGATGCATTTAACGCCTATGTGACAACGCGCCTGGGGACCGTGGTCGCAATTGATCTGCACACCCGGCAAGTGTTTCCGCCACTGCTCTCAGGCGGAAAGTTTGGCCCGATTGACTACGATGCATCTACCGGCGAAGTCTATGTGCCAGATGAAAAGCACAATCTGCTGGATGTTCTCAACCCTCTTGATGGTGCCAAGATCACGCTGCCAAAAGAGCCGAGACGCGTCATTCACACCGATGTTCCCCCTGAAGCGGTCGCCATCACTAGTGATGGACTTCTCGGCTTTGTCGTCTTACAGGGAGGTAGAGTCGCCATGCTTGACCTGCTTGGTCGGAACATTGTGCATATATTCTCAGTTGGAGGTACTCCCCACTTTATCATCACTGGCCTCTACCCTCCATCCATTGCTGCAACTCGGCCAAAGGCATCTTCACAACAAAAAACAATGCAGAGCAATGCGATCAACATCGTGTTCTATGGGCTTGCCACAGTGCTGTTCATTTTCCTGCTTTTCTTGCTGTTGCATTTCCGTAAGCGCCACGGACTTTACCCCAAAGGTAAAGACGGTTCTTCAAGACACTCCTCACAAAAGAGAGTGAGGAGAACGCGTAGACGTATCCACAAGAAAAGAGCATGAACC
>WNGG01019533.1_pt1 | contig 10928 bp, 10 predicted proteins | sample 5400661 | NCBI WGS metagenome assembly WNGG01 (sample SAMN13153372, study PRJNA577476) | soil metagenome | isolation source: 100 cm soil or saprolite under Garry oak tree replicate 1 | place: USA:California | collected 2016-06-15 | reverse complement strand
AAAATTGCGTTCTTACCTTTCGCATGGGGAGAGAAGAAGCTAACCACGTCGTCATCATAAAATGTTAGGCCACTTGCGCCAACACGCTGGGCATAGGCGGCGATATAAAGTTTTCCGCCGAGAATACCGGCTTCCAATTGCACGGCCCGATACCCGCGGTTACCAAATCGGCCGAGGACGCGGTGCAGATCGGCCAAGAAAAATACGTCCACGCTGGCGTCGGCAGGCAACTCCTGCTCCAGCCCAAGGTGTCCAGATTGTTTCCGGAAATTGCCTGCTTTTAATAATTCGAGTTCTTGCCGATCGCGAGCATATAAGTAGGCGCCCGAAGCCAATCCATCGACGTTGTTCACGATGAGATAGAGATCGTTTAGCAGGGTACTTAGCGGATCGAGGAAGTCGGCCTGCACTCCCCGTGTGGCGCGATCCAGCATGGTGGAGAGCTGAGCGAACGTAATCGACTCTTGCGAGAATTTGCGCGTTGAACCGCGGCGCAGGATTACTTGTTCGATCGTATCGCGAGGAATATCTGCATCACTGGGAGACTGCAAAGCAATTCCGCCGGTCTTGTGTGCCGGTCCCTTGCTGTCCGGCATTCTTCGTCGCCACGCAGCCACTTCTTCGGTAGAAACCAGCGAAGACGCTTCGTGCATTTGGCGCATAGCGGGATAGTCCACTTCCTCCTTCGAATAAGGAACTACGGGCAATTCGAGCGGCTCGATTTCTCCGGGAGGTGATGGTGGCGCAGTCGAAGTATGACCGATCGCCACAATCGAGAAGGTGACTTCGCGTTGGGTATCGACGCCGATCAACCTGTTTACCTGAGTATCGTTGAACGCGCATACGATTTTGGCAGGGAGTGTCAGTGCAGAGCTCACCGCGAGAAGATTCGCGAGGATGGTTCCGTTGTCCCAGCCAAAATGCCGGTAAGTGCGCGACCGATATTTCCAAGCGTTACGCCAATAAGTCCCAGTACAGATAATGATGACGGGCGCGCAGGCGACTGCGGGCTCGGTGGCCGTCGCCTCCACCAGAACCTGCCGGTAATCGCCTTTGCGTAGTCCGCGTAAACCGAATTCCGCGGCGCCGAAGTGATAGATCCCAGCCTCAAGCCCGGGAAGATCAGCACAGACAATGTACAGTTCGATCTCGTAAAGCGCGCCGGTGCAGGCTGCCGCGCGAAAGAAAATTTCCCCACCCGGATACTTCTTGCTTTTCGTCACACCAGCGGAAAGAAACAGCAGTTGCGCAAGCTTCTCCAGATCGGGGACAGCCTCGCCCTGTACCGGGACATTTGTCGTCGCAATCGCCGAAAGTGCGGCCACGCCTGTCTGCTTGAACTCTTTCGGCAGACGCATCACTTCCAACGTGGGATAGATCTTGAACAGTAGCGGCTTGTTGTCCCAATCGAGAAAATGCGGATGAACACGTACGCTGTGATAGGAATGCTTAGTGCCGTTGTGGTATTTCCAGGCGGCATCAGTGTCGCGGTTGGCGGTCACCGTACCAGCCCCTTTCTTCGCAGGAATTCCCGCACCACTTCCTTCGCATCGCGATGCTGGCCGTCCACGGCATAATTCAATTGGCGCATATCGTCATCGGAAATCTTACCCACGAGATCATCAAGTGCGTGGCCGATTTCGGAATGGCGAGCGAGCGTCTCCTTGCGGATGATTGGCACTGCTTCATAAGGGGGGAAGTAGTGGCGATCATCTTCCAGGACAACAAGGTCGAGCGCTGGAATTAGGCCGTCGGTCGCATTTCCGGCGATCAGGTCGATTTGCTTGTCTTTCAAGGCACGGGTAAGTAGTCCGAGGTCCATGATGCGCGCTGAAGACGCGAAACGCAGGCCGTAAGTTGCGACTAGGCCTTTGTATCCGTCGGGGCGTTCCATGAATTCGTAGCCGAAGCCAGCACGCCATCGCGGGGTGTAGGCCGCTGCCTGCGAGATGGTTTTCAAATTCAGACGTCGCGCATCCTCGCCGCGAATTTCGATAGCGAAAGTATCATTAAAACCCAGGGGCGGGCCGACTTCCAGACCGAAGCGCTTCTCGTACTCAGTTTTGACACGACTATAAACATCCTGCCGGTTGCCGGTCGGCTTCTCTTTCAAGATCGCAGTCAGCGCCGTTCCCGTGTATTCGGGATACACGTCAATTCTCCCGGCTAGAATTGCTTGTTGGCAGATGAAGGTTCCCGCTAGATAAAAACGGCGCTCGACGTGGAGACTTGTGTGCGACTCGAGTTGCTGCGCCATCAGTTCGCCCAGGATAAGCTGCTCGGTGAAATTTTTGGACCCGATGATCACGCGGTTTTCGCGCGCAGGCCCGCAGGAACACAGCAAGGCAGCGAAAAGGAGAAAGGCAGCAAATCGGCTGGTCATAGGTTAAGCGAAAACGCTAAGCAACCGTCTCTACCACGGTTCCGGAAAACATTTCATAGAAACCCAGCTTGCTGCGTGTGTTCGTGAGCTAGTGTGGCGCTAACCTCTTCTCCAGCCATCCTAGGCTCACGTCGGCCAGCATCGCCAGCGCTGCGGCAGGAATGGCGCCGACCAGAATCAGCTGATTGCTCACCATCGCAAGTCCGCGAAAAATGAATTCTCCCAGGCCGCCTGCGCCGATGGCAGCGGCAATGGTTGCGAGGCCGACCGAGATCACTGTGGCGACACGCACGCCAGCGATGATTACTCCGAGAGCTAAAGGCAGCTCGACCTGAAACAAGAGTTGACGATCCGTCATACCCATGCCGCGTCCAGCTTCTACCACTGCACGGTCGACTCCTCTGATTCCGGTGTAAGTATTCCGAATCAACGGCAGCAGTGCATACAGCGTGAGCGCGAGAATAGCCAGACGGTCGGCGCGCTCCCCAATCCACGGCACTGGCAGGAGGAATCCGAAGAGAGCAAGGCTTGGAACCGTCTGAATAATATTCGCGCCGCCGAGCACTGGTTTGTTCAGCTTCGGCCAGCGGGTGATCAGAATCCCAAGTGGAATTCCGATCAACACCGCCAGCGCCATGGATACCCCGACCAGCCAAAGGTGCTCCAGCGTCAGCTCCAGCACCTCGGTGCGGTTCTGCGACATGAATTGCCAGACATTCATGAATTACCTCGCTTGTCGGAGGTTTTCAGATCAGTGCGAAATGCGTCTACATAGGCGACAACCAGCGGATCTTTCGAATTCAGGAATTCTTCGGGGGTATTTAGCGCAACCAGGCGCCCCGCCTCGATCAGCGCGATCCGGGTGCCAAGCAGTAATGCTTCTCGCATGTCATGAGTGACGAAAACTACGGTCTTCTGCAGGCGGTTTTGCAGAGAAAGAAATTCGCGTTGTAATTCAGCACGCGTGATGGGATCGAGTGCGCCAAAGGGTTCGTCCATGAGGAGAATGGGCGGATCGGCCGCGAGTGCACGCGCCACGCCCACCCTCTGCCGTTGGCCTCCAGAAAGCTCGCGCGGATAGCGCGACGCGATCTGTGAATCAAGTCCGACGAGGTGCAGCAGCTCACGAACCCGCCTCTGGATGCGCTCTGCCGGCCACTTCTCGATTTTTGGGACCAGCGCGACATTGCGCTCGACCGTGAAGTGAGGGAACAGACCTACGTCCTGAATTACGTAGCCGATCATACGGCGCAGGCGGATGACGTCCCATTCTGTAGTCGTGCTGCGTCCCTCGACACGAATCTCGCCTTCACTGGGGGCAAGCAGGTGATTTATCAGCTTCAGCGTCGTGGTTTTGCCGGAGCCGCTCCGGCCGAGGAGAACCAATGTCTCCCCGCGGAGGATTTGAAGGTTGAGCTGAGACAAAAGTTCGCGACCGCCATCGAGCCGATAGGAAACATTGCGAAACTCGATAGCCGAATCGTGGGAACCGGAATCATCCATGGTTTGCTCGGGGCGTAAATTGTAGCGCCGCTGTCATGCGGGCGTCTGCCCGGAAAACGCGACCCTCGAGACAGCCGGAAAAGCCTGACCTGAGCGGAGTCGAAGGGATGTCGGCGCTACGACTTGTAGGCCGCGCTCGGCAAACCTGTGATGCGAATTCCGGAATGCCCCTTGTGCCGCATGTTGAGACCGATCAGAAGAGCTGTGATCTGCTCCACTATGCGCGCATTCTCCAGCTTTCCACCGTCGATGGCGCGCACACCGGGGATTTTCGAGGCTAGTTCGCATGCGACCTGGATTGCGTTCGGATCGTCGCTGCAGACGATGACATCACATTCGACGGGCGCATCTCCGTTCATTACGTCCGCAGACATATTCTGAAAAGCTGCCGCGACCGACACCCCCTTAGGTACGAGTTCGGCTGTTTGCTGCGCCGCTGAGCCTTGCCACACACCGAGAGTTCGGCTAGAACGACCGCCCACGCTCGCCGCCAGGGGCACGGTCGCATCGATGAGAATGCTACCCGGACGAATCGCGGGCTTGAGTTGCTTGAGGAGGAAGGCCTGAGCTTCGAAGGGTACTGTCAATACAAGTAAGTCGGTGGAGGCGCAAGCCGCAGAATTTTCTACACCTGAGACTTGCGCGGCGTCACCAGCTTTTTTTTTGATCTCAGCCACGGCGTTCTGTGCGCGCGCCGCATCGCGCGACCCGATAATGACGATTTCTCCCGCCCGTGCCCAGCGTAATCCGAGACCCATACCAGCCGGACCGGTGCCACCCAGGATCGCGATCGGTCGGCTCATGCAAACTCCGCCGCCAACGCCTGGTCAGAAGTAAATTCTTGCGTCCGCAGCTTGATTTTGATGCGCGTGTAAGTAGTGTTGCGTTCCGCCGGGATGCGGCCGATTTCCATGATGAGCGCCTGGAATTCTTCTGGACTGGTGTACTGTCCCGCGGTCGCGCCCGCTTCGCGCGAAATGTTCTCTTCCATCAGGGTGCCGCCGTAGTCATTGGCGCCTGCTTGCAAGCAAAGCTGTGATAGTTTGCGATTCAGTTTTACCCACGAGACTTGGATGTTGTTGATTGCCCCGGCAAGCATAACGCGGGCGAGAGCATGAATCTTCAGATGTTCTGCGAGGCTTGGACCTGGGCGCGATAAGCCTTGATGAAACAGCAGTGTATTCTGATGCACAAATCCGAGTGGCACGAATTCAGTGAAACCGCCGGTCTCCTCCTGGATCTCGCGGAACATAAGCAGTTGGTTCACCCAGTGTTCAGGTGTTTCCACGTGACCGTACATCAGCGTGGAAGTACTGCGAGTGCCGCAGCGATGAGCCGTACGAATGATCTGTTTCCATTGTTCCGTCGACAGCTTGTTGCGCGAGAGAATGAAGCGAATGTCGTCGTCGAGGATTTCCGCCGCTGTTCCGGGGAGCGTATCCAAGCCGTTGTCACGGAGCATGCAGAGATAATCCTCGAGCGGCATGCCAGTGAGTTCCACACCGTACGTGATCTCCATGGGCGAAAAGGCGTGAATGTGCATGCGGGGAACAGCGTTCTTAACAGCTCGCAGAATGTCTCGATAGTAGAAAGGAGGAAGTCCGTGCGGCAGTCCGCCCTGGATGCATACTTCGGTCGCGCCGAGTTCCCATGCTTCGACGGCTTTGCGTGCCACCTGCTCAAGGCTGAGAAAATATGCGTCGGACTCACGCGGGCCTCGGCTGAAAGCACAGAATTTGCAGCCCACAAAACAGACATTCGTAAAATTAATGTTGCGATTTACGACGTAGGTGACGAGATTTCCTGCTAGCTCGCATCGCAGAGTGTCCGCGGCGATCAATAACCCGAGCAAATCGTATCCCTCAGCGTTCGCCAGCAAGAGGCACTCGTCGCGCGAGAGCCCACCACCGTCCTGTCGTCCGAGGACTCTCTCCAGCGCGGTACATGAGGCGCACGTCATGCGCGGAGCGATCTGGTCCCACTCGAGAGAAGGAAAATTCTCCAGTTCCGACAACGATAGAATTCTGACCACAGATCCTCCTCGGGAGAACAAGCTCACGAAATCAGTTCAACGAAACAGGTCGGTTTTCGCAGAACGAATCAGGTCGCGAGCCCGCCCCTGGCCTGGCTGATAACGGAAACCACGAATGATACAAGCCGGCGTACGAGCTAGCTTGCCGCAGAGGAGGCCTGCGGCGCAAGCCAATTGATCGGCCACGGCATCAAGACTGACTCGCAAGGCGTATCCATGCGGATCACGGCGACCACGATAATCTTGCAGCGCCTTTATGCCTGCCACGCCGATGGCTACTTCGGTCAAACCTTCCCGCCATGGCCTCCCGAAACTGTCACTGATAATTACCGGAATCGAAAGCTTTAGCCGCTTCTTCAGGTCACGGTGCAGTCGGGCGGCAGAGCGGTCCGGATCCTCGGGCAAAAGCAGTGCGTGGTGCCCGCCATCGACATTAGAGACGTCCACGCCACTGTTGGCGCACACCAGGCCGTGATGAGTCTCGGTGATGAGAACACCTCGTTTTCGGCGAACCACCCGTATGCTCTGCTTTAGTGCGAGTTCTGTTACACGTGCGTCGATTTTGTACCGGCGCGCCCAGCTTCGCGAACTGGCGGACGGTTTGATCCTGTCCAACTCGACCAGTTGCCCTTCAGCCTTGGACACGATCTTATGCTTCACGACGAGGATGTCACCTCCGGCCAGAGATAAACCTTGCTCTCTTAACGCAGCCAGCAGTGTCGCGGCCAGCGAGTCTCCGGGTCTGATCTCTCCTGTGACCTGGACCGGAATCACGCGCAGTTCCCGCGGTCGCGCCATCTTACTCATGAACTGCTAACGAATGATCAGCTAGATTCCACTGCCGGGCCAGACACTGGGAGCGAGTTTCGCCAGGGGCGGCAATGAGCTTCTTCAGATCAGCCGGACTATCGACGTCGAGTGCGATTCCTGGCAGCGAAAGCACAATGCACCATGCAAGGTTTTTGGGTTGCCCGTGCAGCTGCCAGATGCGGCCTGAAGCTATCGTTGCCAAATCGAAGCGGAAATAGTCCCGCAGGACGGCGCAATGCGGCATTTGTGCCCCGACCATCTGCTGCGGGCACGAGGACAGAACCTACCGCCGGTGCTGACTCGAATATTTTCTCCAATTCCCAGGCTTCGATCAGCGGAATATCGCCGGGAACAACCAGTGTGTCCTCGATACCCCGTGACTCGCAAATATGAGTCGCCCTTTCGATCGCATCAGTTTCGCCGAGGTTGGCTTCGTCCGCAATAATCTGGAAACCGAAGCTCCGCGCCAACTCCAGCGCGAACTGATCGCTTGTGACCACAGCCACCTCCGGCCGATGCGCCCACGTGCTCAATGTTCCAAGCACGTCCTGCAACATTGCCTGCGCCAAGGCGAGCCGTCCGGCACGATCCAAACCCGGAGACAAGCGCTGCTTCGCCAACTTAAGACTTTTTACTGGAACTAGGATCATGATCGGCCCTTGGCGGCATAAGTCGCACTTTCACCCGCGACAAACGAGACCACGGTCCGCGCCAATTCGGCCTTGTCCTCCGCGGTTCGCATAATGGTTTTTGTACAGTGAACGTTGACGCCGGCGGCCCGCAACTCTTTAGCGGCATTGGCGTCGCGCACGTCCACGACCAGCACATCGAGAAACTCTCGATAAGCCTGAGCGACACCTGCGATCGAGACCGGTAGTCCCTGGGATGCCATCAGCACGCCGGCCGGCCCCGCTACGGGCGCGCCACCAACAATTGGACTCACGGCCACAATGGGCGCTCTGGCGTCACGTAAAGCTTCGCGGATTCCTGGGACAGCGAGAATTGGGCCTATGCTAGTAATGGGATTGCTCGGCGCCAACAAGATTGCGTCCGCCGACATGATCGCGTTCACTACACCGGGCGCCGGCTCCGCATCTACGGCGCCAGCAAAATGCACCGACTGAACCGGATCCTGATACTGCCGCTGTACAAAAAATTCCTCAAAGCTCAGGTCTCCTGCCGGTGTTCCAATGCGGGTTTCCAGGCGCGAATCGCTCATGGGCAGAATCCGTGATTTCACCCCTAATCGGCAGGTGATCTCCGCCGTTGCCTCGGACAGCGTTTTTCCCTCCGCAAGCAATTTCGAACGAAGAAGATGAACCGCGAGATCGCGATCACCGACTTGAAACCAGATCGGTTGCCGCAGGCGTCCCATGGACTGGAGGCAAAAGAAGGTGTCGCCCTTAACGCCCCACCCTCGCTCGTTGCTTAAAAGCCCGGCGAGAACGTAAGTGATGGAATCCAAGTCGGGAGAAACGTAGAGTCCCCACCAGAGCAGGTCGTCACCAGTATTGACAATCAATGTCAGTTCTTCTGGCGCGACGACTTGCTGAAGTCCATCAACGAACTTGGCGCCTCCCGTCCCTCCTGTCAGCACAACGATCATCCAGTCCTCCTGGCGTAGCCCTCGGAATCTGCGGCCACTTTGACTTTCTCAGCCAGCAGGCCCGGTCTCGCGGTCACTGCTGGCAGGAACTCCGGGTATACGGGCAATCTCTGGCGCAGCTTGAATCCCTTGGCTTCCGTGCGCAACTTGAGTTGTTCCAGATGCGGCCAGGGCTTCTCCGGATTGATGAAATCGGGCGTGAGCGGCGAAATACCGCCCCAGTCATTGATACCCGCATCGAGCAAGTCATCATAGCAAGGCGCGGAAAGGTTCGGAGGCGCCTGGATATTAACGTCCGGCATCAACAGCCGCGCTACCGCGATCGTGCGCAACATCTCACCACTAGTCGGTTCCGCCCAATTGCGCATGGGAATGTCCGGCTTGACGCGAAAATTCTGCACGATTACTTCCTGGATATGTCCGTAGCGGCGGTGCAGGTCGCGGATCGCGAGCAGTGTGTCCACACGATCCTCCGGAGTCTCGCCAATTCCAATCAGTAAACCGGTCGTGAACGGGACGTTCAATTTTCCCGCTTCTTCGATGGTGCGGAGCCGCTTTACGGGCACCTTGTCGGGCGCGTTGTCGTGCGCCGCACCGGATCTCAGTAGGGCATCGCTGGTTGTTTCCAGCATAAGGCCCATGCTGGGAGAAACCGCAGCTAATCGCCTCACCCATTGCGCGCTCATTAGCCCCGGGTTCGGGTGGGGAAGCAGAGTCGAATCCCGCAGCACAAGCTCGCACATCGCTTCCAGATATTGCAGAGTCGAGTTGTACCCAAGCCGGCGCAGCGTGGCGCGCATCTCGGGAAAGACCAGCTCAGGCTTGTCGCCGAGGCTGAAAAGCGCCTCAGTGCATCCCAGCTTTTCGCCAGCACGAACGACCGCCAGCACCTCCTCCGGAGTCATGGTGTGCGCGCCCGGATCGTTCGGATCTCGGCGGAAGATACAGTAGCCGCAGTAATCGCGGCAGAGATTGGTGAGCGGGATGAAAACTTTTCGCGAATAAGTGATGGTCTTGGGCTTGAACCGCTCTTTGGCAGCAACGGCGGCAGCCAGCAGTTCCGGCAGTTCACCCTCGTTGCACTGGATCAGCCTGCAAGCCATTTCCCGCGAGAGGGGTAAGCCGGACCGAACCTCGGCCACGTACGATCCCAGAGGCTCTTCTTCCCGCCAAATTGTATTTCTTACCGCGGAACTCACGGCACTCTTCCCGAGATCTGAGACTGTGTAAAGCGGACGGCTGCAATGTGTCTAGCCGGGCCTTTTTTTATGCGGACTCCACCTCATTCCGCTCGAAACCGAATCATACATGAGATGAAAGTATCCGGTCCTACGAAATCCACGTGCTGCGTCACTCTTACGACGTGCTTTGAAGCCGGAATCGGCGCACCGCTTGAAATTCGAGAAGAACTCCAGCGCCCAACAAACACCTGACATTGGTGAACGTTTCAACACTTGACAACTTCAGCGTTTGCGCGCAAGATGCTTTTCCACCCAGCCTTCCACCAGCATATTCGGCATGGAACCTTCGCAGATCGATCGGGTGAGTGTTGCGGATCAGGTGGCGGCGGTTCTCCGCCAGAGGATTTTGGATGGAGAACTGCGCCCGGGAACACCACTTCAGGAAGTCCCGCTCGCCAGCTCGCTGGGAGTTTCGCGAAACACCATGCGCGAGGCGATGAGAATTCTCTCACTCGAAGGGTTGCTGAAACGCAATCTCCATCGGGGCGTTGCTGTTTCGCAGCTTTCACTCCGCGACGTTGAAGAAATTTACCAGCTACGCCGAATGCTCGAGATCCCCGCGGTGCTGGCAGCGAAAGATCTTCCCGCAAAGAAGAATGGCCGCGAATTTCTTCAAGAATTACAGACGGCATTGGAGCAATACGAACGAGCTGTCCGCGCCCGGGATTGGGTGAGGGCCGTTAGCTTCGATTTTCAATTCCATAGCAGGCTGATCCAGATTCACGCGAACAAGCGGCTGGAATCCTTTTATCAAAAAGTGATAGGCGAATTGAGGGTGGGAATGGTGCTGGTGGATCAAAGCCACGATAACCCAGGCGGTCTCATCCCGGTGCATCGTAAGATTTACCAGTTACTATGTTCCGGCAAGCTCACGCAATGTGCCACTGTGCTTGCCCGGCACCTGGATGACTCGGAATCTAGGCTGATCAAGGTGATGAACGGAGAGCTTTCGAAGGCGAGCAGCAAGTTGGTGACCTAAGAAGAATGTCCAAACGCAGTGAAGGCTGTCGCTTCAGGCAGATCCAGAGGAGGGGGAGATGGAGCCAAACTTGATTAGAGCGCCAAAAGGTAAGTCCAGCACTAACCTTGAGTGCTTTGCAGATTTCTGCGCAGGCCGCTATTTGCAGGAAGAACAATGGTCTTGGCAAGCATTTGTGCGCGTTTCACTGGCGCTGCGCTTTACACTGTGTCTCGTACTCCTGGGTGCCGCCTGTCTTCCTGCGAACGCTCAGGTGGTTACTGTCTCGATCCAGGGGCGGGTCTACGACACCAGCGGGGCGGCCATTTCGCAAGCGACCGTGACCGCGGTGAACCCTGCTACCGGGTTGACCCGCACCACTACAGCCAGCGCGA
>WNGG01009695.1_pt1 | contig 10928 bp, 8 predicted proteins | sample 5400661 | NCBI WGS metagenome assembly WNGG01 (sample SAMN13153372, study PRJNA577476) | soil metagenome | isolation source: 100 cm soil or saprolite under Garry oak tree replicate 1 | place: USA:California | collected 2016-06-15 | reverse complement strand
TGTTGGGTGTTGGGTGTTGGGTGTTGGGTGTTAGGGACTTTGGACTTTGGACTTTGGACTTTGGACTGTGACTGGGTGCTGGGTGTTGGGTGCTGGGTGCTGGGGACGCTAGACGCTAGACGCTGGATCCTAGACTGGGCGAGCGTTAGCTCCCCTTTCAGCCGATACAGATCGGCCTCCAATCGGCGCTCCCCAGTCGTGTGTACCGCAGCGAGCGCTTCGGTCAGTAGAGTGAGAGCCTGTTCGCGCTGTCCCATTTTCCCATACACCTCGGCTTGCAGGGCCAGGAAATACGGCTGTGCGAGTTCTGCCCCGGTGGTTCGCCTGGCGGCCAGACCCTGGTGCATCTGCGCCAGCCCTTCCTCTATCTGCCCCTGTTCCACTAGTGCCCAGCCCCGCCTGATCGTCCCTGCTGATACCAGGGGGGCAAACCCCTGCTCCCTGGCAAGGGTGATCCCTGCCTCTGCCCGGTGTTGGGCCGCGGGCCCTTCCCGGCGGAGCTGATGGAGTCCCGCCGCAAAGACCAGGGCAAACCCCAGGCTAAATGGATCAGACAGCTCTTCAGCCAGGGCGAGCGCCGCGAGGCTGCGCTGCAGGGCCTGGTCCGGATAGCCCAGAAACCACAACACCCGGGCTACCTCGCACAGGCAGGACACCCCGGGGTCTGCTCCCCCATGGAGAGAGGCAAGGAAACGGTGCTGTTGCGGGTCATAGAGGGCACTGCCCTGCTCTAGATGGACGCGGGCGAGGGGAAACTCCCCCTGCCACAACAACGTGCTTCCCAGCGCCCTGTGGGCTTCCAGCAAGAGCGCGGGCTCTTGGACACGCTCAGCCATGCTGAGGAGTTGCTCTCCCAACTCGCGCGCCGCCGGTAACTCCGCCCGCACGTGATGCAACACCCACAGCCCCCGCAGCACCGAAAAAAGCTGCGGGGGCTCTTCCCCTTGCTGGCACAGGGCACGCGCCCGTGTATAGGCGTGTTCCACCTCGGGGGCCGCCGGGCCTTTGATGACCTGCAAGGAGGCGGCCAGGGCGATTTGCAGGGAGATTTCTCGCTGGGCGCGCTCAGGCACGTCTGGCAGAGTCGCGAGCAGTTCTAAGGCCGTGGTCAAGCAGCTAATTGCTTCAGCGTGGGCCGACTGCTGCACAGCCTGTTGCCCGGCACGTTGGAGGTACTCCACCGCCTTCTGAGTATTGCCACTACGGCTGTAGTGATGGGCCAGGTCTCCATAGTGGTCTTCTAACCGAGCGTGAAAGAGCGTCTCGATTGCCTGTGCCGTGCGCTCATGCACCACTCTGCGCTGCTCTGTCAGCAGCGAGTTGTAGGCGACTTCTTGGGTGAGCGCATGCTTGAACGTGTACGCCACTTCCGGAAAGGCTGGCCGCTCGTAGATGAACTCCGCAGCCTGGAGGTGAGAGAGCAGCCCGTGCAATTCCTCTGTGGGTTTCTCGACGACCTGCTTGAGCAAGCCCCACGAGAACTCTTTGCCAATCACCGCCAGGGTCTGTAGCAGGGCTTTCCCTTCCGCTGGGAGCCGGTCAATACGTGAGGTGAGGATACCTTGGATGGTCGGGGGGAGTTTGATATCGGCCAAGGGTTTCGCCGGCGCAAGAGCAAGGTGGGCGGTGCCTACCCTACTCGGGTCTCGCACCAACGCCCCTTGCTCCAGCAGGGCTTGCACCATCTCCTCCATGAAGAAGGGGGTACCTTCGGTCTTCTCCAAGATGAATTGCTTAAGCGGTTGTAAGGCAGCGCTATCTCCGAGCAGCGCGGTGAGCAGCTCTTGGGCCTCTTCCTGCCCCAACGGGTCAAGTCGCAGTTGGCTGTAGTAAGTTCTGTTCCCCCACTCATGCCGATACTCCGGGCGGTAATTCACCAGCAAGAGTATCCGCGCCGTAGCCACACTCTCACTCAGGAGGCTGAGACACGCCTGGGTTTCGGCATCCAGCCAGTGCAGGTCTTCAAAAATGAGGATAAGCGGTTGGTTGACACTCTCCCGCATCAGCAACCGCTTGAGCGCCTCAAACGTGCGCCGCTTGCGTATGTGCGGGTCCATCTGCTGGAGGGCAGAGGTCGGCTCGGAGATCCCTAGTAACGCAAAGAGGTAGGGCAGGGTATCTTCTAGACTGCGGTCTAGCGTGAGCACCTTGCCGGTGATCTTCTCCCGCCGCCGCTGCTCGTCGTCCTGTGGGGTGATCTGGAAGTAATCCTTCAGCAACTCGATGAGGGGCAAGTACGCATACGCTTTGCCATGCGAGACCGAGAAGGTTTCTAGCAGCAGGCACCCTTGCCGCGAGCCCAATTTAAACTCATGGAACAGCCGTGACTTTCCCACCCCTGGCTCACCTACCACGGCTACAATCTGCCCATGCCCAGCCTGGGTTGCCTTCCACGCTCGCTGCATCTGCTCCATTTCGCTCTGTCTCCCGACAAAGCGCACGAGCCCCCGCCTGGCCGCCACCTGCAGGCGGGTGCGCAGCGGACTCACCCCCAGCACTTCGTAGATGCTGAGCGGCTCGCTCACGCCCTTCACCCGTGCCACGCCGAGCGGTTTCCACTCGAAGTAGCCTTCAGTGAGCTTGTAGGTGTGCTCACTCACCACGACCGCGCCGCCCCTGGCCAGACTCTCCATGCGCGCCGCTAGATTGGTCGAGTGCCCGATGGGCACGTAGTCGGTATGCAGATCGTCCTTGCGGATCGAGCGCACGACGACCTCACCCGTGTTGACCCCTGCCCGGATCTGTAAATTGATCCCATGCTCGCGTAGCAGTCGCTCGGCATACCGTTTACTCTCTTCTTGTATGCGCAGGGCCGCATAGAGGGCGCGTTGCGGGTGATCCTCATGGGCGATGGGAGCGCCGAACAGCGCAAAGATGCCGTCGCCCAGCGATTGGGCGACGTAGCCCTCGTAATGATGTACGGCTTCCATCATCAGCGCGAGCACCGGATCGATGAGGCGGCGGGCTTCCTCGGGATCGAGGTCTTCGATGAGCGCGGTGGAGTCTTTGATATCAGCAAAGAGAGCGGTGATGGTCTTGCGTTCACCGTCTGGGGCGCCGCGCGCCTCCAGAGCGGCCTGCTCAGCGAGAATACGCTGGGCTAAGTGCGGAGGCGTGTAGCTAACGGGTCTGGAGTCTAGAGTCTGGAGTCTAAGAGAGTCTAGGGTCTGGGGTCTAAGAGAGTCTAGGGTCTGGAGTCTAGAGTCTGGAGTCTGAGGAACTGGAGGCTGCACCGTAAGGGGAGTGCCACAGGCGGCACAGAATTTGGCTCGTGGCAGATTCTCAAGCCCACAGCTTGCGCAGCGGTTCTGCAGAGGAACGCCGCACTCGATACAGAACCTGGCCTCTTCTGGATTTCCAGATCCACAGCTCGGACAGTGCATGCGTCCCTTGTCCTGCTGAGAGCTCATAGCTAATAGCTCACTGAAGCATACGCGTAATTCCGACGCGGTCTTTTTCTGGATTCCCGCTTTCGCGGGAATGACGTCATGCCCGCGTAGGCGGGCATCCAGCGTGCGCGCAGTCTGGGAAACCCGCTACGGACCTTGTTAAGGCAGCGAGCGAATTATGCGCAGTCTTCAACTAGCTGCTTCTCTTAAAGCTTCACCAGCAACTGCTGCTGGATCGCCTGGATTTCCTGCCTGATTGTTGCGACCTTCTCTAGCGGCCGGCCGATCTCACCTGCTTTCTGGCCGATCTCTTCGACCTTGGCCAAGATATGGCGGATCTTGGTGTGGGCCTCGATGACGGCGCGGGCGCGCTGGTCCTTGTTGTCCCAGGTCCGCTCGGCATAGTCCCGCAGCTCGCGCGTCTGGAACAGTAGCTCTTGGACCTCGTCTTCATAGCCGTGGATCAAACCGTGGATGACGTTGTGGACCTCGACCTGTTCGGACGGCTCCTTCCATAAGACGTGTTCGAGAAAGAACAGGTCAGACTCGGCCACCGCTGTCCGGCCGTGCAGATAGGCCAGGGCTTGCAGCAGCCCGAGGCTCTGGCGGTAGCGACGGTCAGAGGCGATGATATTTTTTTTCTGCAGTTCGCGGCGGATGTCAGCAATCCCACGCAGCACAATGCTCGGCACTCCCAGGGTCTGCACCTTGGCCTGCATCTGGCGTAGTTCATCCAGGGTGATGGTGGTCCGCTCAGCCGCCTCTTTGGCCTGGAGCATTTTGAGAAAGCGGAACTCCTCGCCGATATAGGCCACGACGAAACGCAGGAGAAAGCGGTCGTAAAGGGCTAGCAGTTCGTCCTCCTCGGGTAGTTCATTACTGGCGCCGAAGAGCGTGAGCAGCGGGACCAAGACGACCGCCCGGCCGTTGTGGAACAACCGCTCGTTGATGATCGTCAGGGTGGCGTTCAGGATCGAGGAGCTGGCCTTGAACACCTCGTCGAGAAAGGCGATGTGCGCCTCGGGCAGCTTGTTAACGGTGACACGGCGGTAGTCGTCAGCTTCCAGGGCTTTCAGACTAACCGCGCCGAATAGCTCTTCCGGTGTCGTGAACTTGGTGAGCAGCCACTGGAAGTAGGTCGCGCCGGTGATGCGGCGGCACAGCTCATCGGCCAGCATGGACTTGGCTGTGCCCGGTGGACCGATGATCAAAACGTGCTGCGCGGCCAGGAGTGCAGCCAGGGCGCCGTCGATCAATTCGGCGCGTTCGAGGAACATCTGTTGCAGTTCCTCGCGGATCTTGCGCAGTTTGTCTTGCGGGGTCATTCTTCTTGGCTTAGCAGATCGGGGAGAGGGGAACAATGAGATGGCTGATAGCTTATGGCTTATGGCTTATGGTAAAAGCTATATGCCATGGAGCGAGCGTACTGCCCGGTCCAGGGACGTAGTCCCAAGCGCAGAGGCAGGCGAGCGAGCCATATGCTATATGCCATATGCCAAGAAAGGGGGAACCATGCCCGGAGCGCTGGATGGTATTAAGATTCTCGAACTCACGCGGGTCGGACCTGGGGCGTTCTGCACCATGATGCTGGCGGACATGGGTGCCGAGGTGCTGAAGATCGAGCCCCCGCCGTCGGGTCAGTTGGCCGGCTCGGGTGCCTCTCCTGGCCCGGAGGAGGCGCGCAAGCTCGCCACCAGTTTTACCAACCGCAACAAAAAGAGCCTGACGCTTAACCTCAAGGATCCGGCTGGGCAGGCCGTGTTGCAGGATTTAGCCAGGGGTTTTGATGTCCTGGTTGAAGGCTTCCGGCCAGGAGTGATGAAGCGCCTGGGTGGGGATTATGAAACGCTAAGCAAGCTCAATCCTCGGCTGATCTATTGCTCGCTCAGCGGCTTTGGCCAGGACGGGCCGTACCGAGACTACCCGGCTCATGACCTCAACTATCTGTCGCTCGCTGGCGTGGCCAATCTGATCGGCCAGCCCGAAGGGCCTCCGGCGATTCCACTCAATATCATTGCTGACTACGCCGGCGCGTCGATGCACGGCGTGACCGGCATCATGTTTGCCCTGTTTGCCCGCGAGCGTACGGGCAAGGGCCAACTGGTGGATGTTTCTTACCTTGACACCACGCTCTCTTTGCTCGCGGCCACGCCCAACGTGCGCGACTACTTTGCCGATGGCGTCATGCCTGGCCGCGGTAAGGGTGTGTTCGGTGGCGGACACGCCTACTATGGCTTCTACGAAACCAAGGATCACAAACTGATCACCATTGGCTGTACCGAACCCTGGCTGTGGGAAAACCTGTGTGATGCCATCAACCGGCCAGACCTGAAAGACTGTGGCATGAAGGCGGGAGATTTCTCCGGCCCCGCCAACGAGCGACACAGCTACGCGCGGGCAGAGCTGCAGAAAATTTTCTACACCCGGACGCGTGATGAGTGGTTCGACTTCTTGGCCAAGGCCGACGTGTGTGTCGGCAAGGTCTACGATGTGCCCGAGGTGTTTGCGGACCCGCAGGTGCGCCATCGACAGATGGCGGTGGAGCTGGAGCACCCGGTGGCCGGGAAAGTGACCCAGGCTGGAGTGGCGGTGAAGTTGTCAGAGACGCCGGGCTCGATCCGCTCGTTTGCGCCGTCCCTAGGCCAGCACACCGAGGAGGTGCTGCGCGGCTTGGGCTACAGTCCTGCCAAGATCGCAGAGCTGCGGGAGAAAAGAGTGATATGACTGGAAGCTGTCAGCCATCAGCGATCAGCTTTCAGCTCGGAGATCTCCTGAACTGACACTGAGACACGGAGACACGGTGACGCGGAGAAGTTGCGGATGTGGATCCCCGTGTCCCTGTGTCCCCGTGTCGTTTCCGTCATGCGTCTCTCCTTCGATCTGGGCACCTTGGTGCTGCACGATCCGCTTGAGGGGTTTCGCCCTCCTGCCTGCTTTCGCTGGGACGGACGGGTGGACCGCTGGCGGGCGCAAGCCCATCACTACCGCGCCATTATCGAACAGTTCAAACAGGCCGGGGTGCAGTATGACAATACCGCCCCGGCCTACCGCACCCTCAAACTCTCCAGTCGTCTGACCCAAGCGCCTCATCCTTTCCAGACCGAGGCCCTGGCTGCGTGGAAGAACGCGGGCCGGCGTGGTGTCGTGGTCCTGCCCACCGGCGCGGGCAAGAGCTACGTCGGCCAAATGGCAATCGAAACTGTGCAACGCGGCACCCTGGTGGTCGCACCGACCATTGACCTGATGAACCAATGGTACGACCTGCTCTGTGCAGCCTTTGGCGAGCAGATCGGCCTCATCGGCGGTGGATACTACGAGGTTCAGGATCTAACTGTTACGACCTATGACAGCGCCTACAACCACATGGACCGGCTTGGCAACCGCTGGGGGTTGGTGATCTTTGACGAGTGTCACCATCTGCCCGGCGAGATGTACAGTCACGCTGCAGAGATGTGCCTAGCGCCCTCTCGTCTCGGTCTCACCGCTACGCCCGAGCGCTCCGACGGCCGCCACACCCTGCTCGACGATTTGATCGGCCCCCAGGTCTACGCCAAAGGCATCAAAGAGTTAGCTGGCGATTATTTAGCTGACTACGTAGTCGAGCGGGTAAAAGTGACGCTTACCCCGGAAGAGGAGGAAGAGTACAAGCAGGCGCGCGGCACATTTTATAATTTTCTCATCGACCACGGCATCGTGCTGGACGGCTTGGCTGGTTGGCATCGTTTTATCCGCGAGAGCGCGGTGAGCCGCAAAGGCCGGCAGGCCATGCTCGCCCATCAGCGGGCCAAAAAGCTGGCCCTCGGCACTTCGGCCAAGCTGCGTACGCTTGACTTTCTCTTGAAGAAGCATGCCCGCGAGCGGGTACTCATCTTTACTAGCGACAACGATACAGTCTATGCCATCTCTGCAGCGTTTTTGATCCCGGCCATTACCCACCAGACTGCGACCAAAGAGCGCAAAGCGATTCTGGAGGCGTTTAACCGTGGCGAGTACTTGGCCCTGGCTACGTCCAAAGTGCTCAACGAAGGGGTGAACGTGCCCGAAGCAAGTGTGGCGATCATCCTCTCAGGCTCAGGCTCGACCCGTGAGCACGTCCAGCGCCTGGGCCGTGTATTACGCAAGCGCGAGGGCAAGCAAGCGATCCTCTATGAGGTCATCACCGCCGGCACGGTAGAGGAGGGGATGAGCCGCCGCCGGCGCCAGCATGATGCGTATCAATGACTACGGAGGAGCATCTCTTTCGCGCGGCCAAAAAGAAGCGCAACTGAAGAGGCAATGCGCTCCCACTCGGGGTCATAACGCTTGCCCCTGCGGTGGAGCATGATGTTGAAGCCGCTGATGACGCCAAACCGATAACCTGCTAGCGCGCGATACCAGGCGATATCCTGCGCCTTGCGCTGCATGCCCTCTTCGTAGAGCGCGATCAGCTCTGCAGCCGGTGGCATGGAAGGGATGGGCTTGCAGGGGGTGTCCCAGCTTGCAGGATCGGTGAACACAAGCAACCAGCCCAGGTCCAGGAGTTGCCCGCCGATGCCGGAGATCTCCCAGTCTAAGACGGCGACCAGCGTCTCACCGTCAAAGAGAAAGTTCGAACCCTGAAAGTCACCGTGAAAGAGGCCAATAGGAGGGTCTTGCGGCAAGTGCTGCAACAGCAGATCCCGCACCTCCTGGCCTTGGGTCACCCACTGTGGCTCCGCGGCCTTTGCCAGGATGGTGTCCCAGAAGCGGATCTCCGTTTCCAATGAACGAGGCTGCTCCCAGCCAGCCAGCCCTTGTTGCCAGTCAAGCTGGTGGATCTGGGTGAGCGCATGGACGGCCTGGTAGTAGAGGCGAGCCACACCCTGCGGGCTGATATCGAAAGAAGGATCTGGCTCAGAGAAGCGAAAGATGCGGCCGGGAAGCCGCTCGACCATAATGTAGGGCACCTCAAACCAGCGCACGTCGCCGCCGAACCAGCGTACGGTCGGCACAGGCACGCCATGACGCTTGAGGATCTGCAGGAGGGGAACCTGACGGAGCACGTCGGTGTTGCCGCTCTGCCTCACTCCCTTTGGGGGCAGGCGCATCACCAGAGACTCTCCACGTGGCTGGCCCGCTTCCTGGTAATCGACGTGAAAACCAAAGCTCAGGCCAGCATGGCCAGGCATGACTTCAACCTGGTTGACTACGGCGCCCTCCCCGTAATGGGCAATGGCAAAAGCCTGCAGTTGTTGCTGGAGTATCGTTAAGTCCATGGCTGTCAGTTGCGCCTCCTCTCTCTGAGTGTCGTTCCAGTCAGGCGTCCTCGAAGGTCTTCCATTCAATCCCAAGCTGGCGCAAAGCTGCTCGAAGTGTCCCTTCCTTCAGGTCCTTAGCTCCCCAATCTGGTCGCACCGTCGCAAGTCCCGTCACAGGGTTAAACCACTTGCGATGAGAGCCGCTAGAGCGACGGGGCAACTCCTGGCATCCTAGACGGTGAAGCTTGCTAGCCACCTCGCGGTATTTCATGCACCGGTGACCAGATACTCGAACCAGATAGAATCAGCCCGAGGATCTTGGCGAAGATTCGCTGGAAGCGTTCTGCCAAGGTCTTCGTAGGTTTCAATAACCGCCTTCAAAGCGTCTCCAACGTGCTCAAGTACCTCGTCGAGGGTATCTCCCTCAGTCACCAACTCTGGCAGGACGGGACTCGTCACTGTGTACCCGCCTTCCGGTTGAGGCACCAGAACCAGGGGAACTTTATAGACTTGTGCCATAGCTCGCCTTTCTTCCTTTCTCCCGAAGAAGAGGACATTCTAACCATGTCCCCGCCTTCCAGCAAAGATGCCAACCAAGCAGCACTTTCGGCTATTCTTTCCGACCTTCTGTTCTACAGTTCCCCTCATTCTCTTTGTGACAGGCTCTGAAAGAGAGAAGGCTGAGAGTTTGTCTTCCCCTCTTTGCCCCCACTCCTACGGATCTCGTTGACCAAGAGGTGGGCCCTGCGGGTAGGCTCGGGCAAGCGGTACTTGGTGCAGCAGGCCAACACCACCTCTATGGCCTTCTTGAGGCTGATCTTATGGCCCTGGGAGATAAAGACGGGCTCGACCCTGTCTTTGGTACGTAGGATCACCCCAACCTGCTCCCTCCGGTGGTAGAGGGGCGCAACGCTTCCCCGTTTTTCTCCAGGCCCCTGGTATGTGCCAACCAACAGACTCTTGGCGCACCCGATAGAAGGGATGTCCAGCCACAAACCCAGGTGGCAGGCAATACCAAAGCGCCTGGGGTGGGCGATCCCCTGCCCATCGCAGATGAGGCAATCAGGTTTCACTTTTAGTTTCTCCCAGGCCCGGATGACAACGGGAGCTTCCCGAAACGACAGCAGGCCGGGGATATAGGGAAAAGGCACACGGGCTGTCACTGCAGCCGTCTCCACAACCTGCAAACTGGAGAGCTGTAGGACCACAACAGCGGCGAAGAGCCAATCAGAGCCTTTGTCGTAAGAAACATCGACTCCGGCCGCCGTCTCGATGGACTCTGGCTCGCTCTGCAGATCAAGCTGGGAGCGCAGCCTGTTTTGGATCGCTACGGCCTCTTCCGGAGAAACATCCCAGCGGTGCAGCTCTAGGTGGTGCATTGTGTCTTTCTCCTTTTACACCTCACGTTTTACGCCACAGTCAGCAGTTAGCACCCAGCTTTCCGCTTGCTTGCCATGGAAAAGAAACGGATAGTTGACGCCTGAGGCGGGGTTTTAAAGCGCATGTGTTCTTGGATGCTGCCTTTGACACTTGCCGCAGTACTAAGAGAGTGACAAAGTGGGAAGGGGAGAACTGCAATGCCCACTGTGTCGGTGTCTAGCCAAGCAGCTGTAGAACGCCTAATGGCAGCAGTCAAGCAGCTATCGCCCGCTGAGTTGCACGAATTCACCCGGCAGTTCGCAGAATGGTGGGAACAAAATGGGAAGCGGGTGAGCGAGGAAGCCACGTTGATACAGGCAACCAAGGCGCATTTGCCGGCGGCAGAGGAACGACGACGTCATCATGAAGGAAATCGGTTGGCAGAGCGGAGTGGATGGAGCGTAAAGCCATCCCGCGTGCCGTGCGGCGACAGGTGCGCGCCCGCGCTCGTGACCGCTGCGAATATTGTCAGCATCCTGCCAGCTATGCTTGCGCACCGTTCGTTTGTGAACACATCCTGCCGCACGTGCACGGCTCAGGCCATACCTTGCCTGAACTGGCCTGGGCGTGTCCAGCGTGCAACAGTCACAAACACGCCAAAACCCACGCCCGCGACCTGCAGACGGGGCGCATGGTTCCGCTTTTTCACCCGCGCCGCCAGCGTTGGACCCGGCACTTCGCATGGAGCGAGGACTTTCTGGTCATCATCGGACGCACTGCGACGGGCAGAGCGACGGTAGAGGCGCTACAACTGAACCGCCCCGAATTGCTCAACTTGCGTCGGGCGCTCCGCACAATCGGCGAGCACCCACCCGTAACATAGCCTCTTATGAGGGGCCTCTCTCTCGCCGTAGGCCAAGGGTAATCAAGAACTGCCTCAAGCGCTGAGCGCTCACAGGGGTAG
>WNGG01009018.1_pt1 | contig 10929 bp, 9 predicted proteins | sample 5400661 | NCBI WGS metagenome assembly WNGG01 (sample SAMN13153372, study PRJNA577476) | soil metagenome | isolation source: 100 cm soil or saprolite under Garry oak tree replicate 1 | place: USA:California | collected 2016-06-15 | reverse complement strand
CCGTGCTCGGCCTGCCCGACGACGTGTCGACCTGCGCGCTGATGCCGATCGGCTATCCGGTGGGAAAATTCGGCCCGCTCGCGCGCCGGCCGGTGGCGGAGGTGACGCATGCCGATCGCTGGGGGAACGCGTGGCGGTGCTAAGTCGAAGCGACAATCACCCTGTCAGCACTTGGGCTTCGTCCCTAGCCCCGCCCTGCCCTCCCGGCGTTTTCGGCCTATATTAGCCATGCCGGCAGCCCGGCGCCGGCCCTCGGCCGGGCCGGTTGACCCCGAAACCCCGATCTGGCACTGCGCTGGCACGATGGAGAACGGAATGGAAACCACCGCCCCCGCCGCCGCGCCGGCGCCCCGGCATACGTCGGTGGCGGTCGAGGTCGGGCGCGTTGCCGTCGGCGGCGGCGCGCCGATCGTGGTCCAGTCCATGACCAATACCGACACCGCGGACGCGGCCGCGACCGCCGCGCAGGTGGCGGCGCTGGCGCGCGCGGGCTCCGAGATCGTGCGCATCACGGTCGACCGCGACGAGGCGGCGGCCGCCGTGCCGCACATCAAGGAGCGGCTGCTCAAATTGGGCGTCGACGTGCCGATCGTCGGCGATTTCCACTACATCGGCCACAAGCTTTTGGCCGAGCATCCGGCCGCGGCCGAGGCGCTCGACAAGTACCGCATCAATCCCGGCAACGTCGGCTTCAAGGACAAGAAGGACCGGCAGTTCTCGGCGATCGTCGAGACCGCGATCCGCCACGGCAAGCCGGTCCGCATCGGCGCCAATTGGGGTTCCCTCGACCAGGAGCTCCTGACCCGGCTGATGGACGCGAACGCGCGTTCGCCAAAGCCGCTCGAGGCGCGCGCGGTGACGCGGGAAGCCATGGTGCAATCGGCGCTGCTCTCGGCGGCGCGGGCCGAGGAGATCGGGCTACCCAAATCCCGGATCATCCTCTCGGCAAAGGTCTCCGCCGTACAGGACCTCATCGCGGTCTATACCGAGCTCGCCCGGCGCTCCGATTACGCGCTGCACCTCGGGCTGACCGAGGCCGGCATGGGCTCGAAGGGCATCATCGCGTCCTCGGCGGCGCTCGGCATTCTTTTGCAGCGGGGCATCGGCGACACCATCCGCATCTCGCTGACCCCGGAGCCCAACGGCGACCGCACGCTCGAGGTCAAGGTCTGCCAGGAGCTGCTGCAGACCATGGGGTTCCGCACCTTCGTGCCGCTGGTCGCCGCCTGCCCCGGCTGCGGCCGCACCACGTCGACCACGTTCCAGGAGCTCGCCAAGGACATCCAGGACTTCATCCACGACTCGATGCCGGCGTGGAAGACGCGCTATCCGGGCGTCGAAGCGCTCAACGTCGCGGTGATGGGCTGCATCGTCAATGGCCCGGGCGAATCCAAGCACGCCGACATCGGCATCTCGCTGCCGGGCACCGGCGAGCAGCCGACCGCCCCGGTGTTCATCGACGGCAAGAAGGCCCACACCCTGCGCGGCCCGACGCTTTCGGCCGATTTCAAGAACCTGGTGCTCGATTATATCGAGCGCCGCTTCGGCGCTTCCGGCGCGGGCCGCAGCGCGGCGGAATAGGTTTAGCGCGCTGCGGCGGGAGAACCGTAACGCACCGCCTCGGACCCGCCAGCGCGGGGCCTCGAAACCCCCGCCGACGTTGGTCATGGCTTCAACGCATCGCGGATCGCTTCACTTGGAGGTGGTTCGTCGCAAAAAACCTCGCGCAAGAAACCGACACGGGATCATGATCAAACGATCTGGCGCAGTTTCGATCGCTTACAACTTCGGCATCGGCCTGTTGGCGCTGACCATCCCCTCGCTTGATTCCTCAGCCCACGCTCAATCAGCCGATCTTGTGCTTTGCGACCGGCTCGCCGCCGACCCTGCCGATCCGGACAAGCCGACGGACGTCAAAGGCACCAGCGATATCGCCCAGTCCGATGTCGCGACGGCGATCAAATTTTGCAGAATTGCGTCGGCGGCGTCACGCCGGGCGCTTTACCAGCTCGGTCGGGCCTACGCGGCCGATCGACAATTGCCGGAAGCTGTTGGCGCCTATCGCAAGGCGGCCGACAAGGGGAGCACGTCGGCCATGGTCGAGCTCGGCGTGCTGCTCGCGACCGGGTCAGGCGTTGCCAAGGACCCGGCCGAGGCGCGCAAGCTGTTCGAGCGCGCGTCCGCGGCGGGCAACCCCCGCGGCGCCCTCAATCTCGCGGCGCTCTCTTACGAGGGCGGCGCACCGTCGGATCCTGTCGAAGCCAGAGCCTTGCTTTCGAGAGCGGCAGAAACGAATTCGGCAGAAGCGCAGTATCAGCTCGGTTTGATGATCGCGGACGGCATCGGCGGGTCGAAGGACGATGTCGCCGCGCGGGCGTTGTTTGAAAAAGCGGCTGCGCAAGGTCATCCGGGGGCATTGGAGCGGATGGGCGCTTTCGCGCAAGGCGGGCGAGGCGGACCGCGGGATTCAGATGCCGCCAAGGCGTATTACGATAGAGCCGCGGCGCTCGGCAATGAAGCTGCCAAGGCCGCTCTCAAGCGCGCGGAATGTCGCTACGCGATCAGAGACAAACGCGGAAACTTCGTGGCCAACCTTTGCTTCTAGCGCGGATTCCGGTCTTATTGACGCGCGCTTGGCGCACCTCGAGGCTCTGGAATCCGCCCCAAGGCCGCACGGGCGGCTCTACTTGATCAGGTCCTTTGGATATGATTTGGGAAATTGAACATTCTTCCGTTCCCATGACATGTGTTGGCGCCTCGATCCGCGCCGCAGGAGGTTACGATGCCGGGTTCGAAAATCACCCGCCGCGCCGTGCTGAAGGCCTCCACCGCCCTTGCCCTGAGCGCGACTGCCACCCGCGTGCTCTCGGCCGCTCCGCCAGCCAGCGCCATCACGCCCGAGCTCGTCTCGGCTGCACAGAAGGAGGGCAAGGTTGCCTGGTACACCTCGATCGATCTCACCGCTGCCGAGCGAATCGCCGCGGGTTTCGAGGCGAATTACCCGGGCGTTGCGGTAGGGGTGGAGCGCTCGGGCGCCGAGCGTGTCTTCCAGCGCATCGGCCAGGAATATGCCAGCCGCATCTACGCGGTCGACGTGGTGAACTCGTCAGATGCGGCGCATTTCCTGGTTTGGAAGCGCGACGGCCTGCTCGCCGCTCACGTGCCGGAGGACGTCGCGCAATATTATCCGCCGGAGCACAAGGACGCGGACGGAATGTTCGCGAGCTTCCGCATCACGCTCAGCGTCATCGCCTACAATACCAATCTGGTGAAGGCTGAGGAGGCGCCGAAGAGCTTTGCCGACCTTCTCGATCCGCGCTGGAGCGGCAAGTTGGTCAAGTCGCATCCCGGCTACAGCGGCAGCACGATGACGGCGACGTTTCAGTTGGCGCGCGATCTGGGCTGGGACTACTTCGCGGAGCTGGCCAAGCAACGCGTCATGCAGGTGCAGTCCGCGACCGACCCGCCGAAGAAGCTCGCGGTCGGCGAGCGCGCCGTGCAGGTGGACGGCAGCGAGTATGTCGTCCTGCACCTCAAGGAGATGGGGCAGGCGGTGGAACCGGTCTACGCCACGGAGGGGTCGCCGCTCATCGTCGGGCCGAACGGGATTTTCGCGCGCGCGCCGAGTCCGAACGCGGCGCGCCTGTTCCAGAACTTCTGCTTCACGCCCGAGGCGCAGCAGCTGATCATCGACGCGGGCGCGCTCCGCTCCGTGCACCCCAAGGCGAAGGAGAAGGCGGGCCGCAAGCCGCTCAGCGGGATCAAGACGATGAAGGAGGACGCGGCTGCCGTGCTGGAGCAGGCGGACGAGATCAAGGCACACTACACGAAGCTGTTCGGGGTGTGATCCCGAGCGCAGCCCAAGCCGATCTCATCTCGTCATTGCCGGGCTTGACCCGGCAATCGATTGCATTGGGTCCCGCCGACGGACCCGTCGCAGGAAGTTGAAGCGAAAGCGCCCCCTCCGCCTCGACCAGGCCGGCCGTCGGATCGCGGGGAAAGCTATGCTTCAACGTGACCGGAATCCGCTCTAGCGGGAGCGACGGTCGGCGAGAATGGCAAAGCGCACCTCGAGGTGCGTGAACTTGAGACCCTCGGTCGTCCGCGAACGTCCGTTTGGCGGCGTATGTTTTATCCGTTCTCGTGGTCCCGCTCGCGCGAGGGATGCTGGATGCTGAGGACAATGATGTCGTCGGCGCCGGATCGACGGTGTAATAAACAAGGTAGGGATATTTCCGGGTGACGAGCTTGCGCACGCCCTGCACCGTCTGTCGCCGTCCGATGTCGGGAAACAGGATAAGGTTCTGCAAGGAATCGATGATGGCCGCGCGCACGCGCAACGAGGCGGCCGGATTGCGCTCGCGTATATGATCGGCGATGTCGATGAGGTCCTGCATCGCGCGCGGCGAGAAGCGCAGCTTCATCGATCGAAGCGACGGAAGGCGGCTTCAACCTCGGCATCGCTGGCGAATTGGCGGCGCTTGGCCTGGGCAAGGCCTTCCAGCACGGCGGGCAGATGCGCGGCATCAATCTCCTCGGGCTCGCCGTCGCTTGCGGCAAGCTGAAGCATGGCGCGGGCGATCTCGTCTTGGCTGCCGGGCGGCAAGCGGCGCACCGCTTCGAGAGCCTGTTCAAGGAGCTTGGTCATGGGCATAGTCTAGGCATTCGGGCAGGCGACATGAAGGGGCTTCAGAAAAATCCGGCGAGACGGACTTTGTTGGACCCACTACGGCCGGCCCCAGATCTCGGCGAAATTCGCGAACTTGCGCAGCGTCGGGTCGCGGCGCGTCGGCTCGAGCAGCGGCAGGATCCGCTTGAGCACGGCGTTGACGGGCGTCGAGGTGTGGCGGACGTAGAGGTCGAGCGGGTCGAGGCGATGGCGCATGTGCAGCTTGGGATCGTAGTTCAGGCCGCCGCTGCGAAAGGACTTGCACCCCTGGGCCATGCCCCAGCGCACCACGTCGCGCACCGCGTAATGGTAGAGATGCAGGTCGAGCGCCACCGCGTAGTCGAGCCCCAGATATTCGGCGTAGATCGCGTCGCCCTCGATCATGCACAGGCTGAACGCGACGGCGCGCCCGTTCTGCCGCCACACGAAGAAGCGGACCTTGTCGGGCATGCGCCGCCCGATCTCGCAAAAATAGGTCTTTGTCAGCGTCTCGAAACGCATCCGCGAGCGACCGTAGACCTGCAAGTACAGCGGATAGAGCTCGTCGATGACGGGCGTGGCGTCGGTGCGCAGTTCGAGCTCGATCGGCGCCGCTTGCTCCGCGGCCCGAAATTTCAGCCGAAGATCCCGGCGCGTCTTGCGGCTCAGCGCGCGCTGCAAATAGTCTTCGAAACTCGGGTAATCGATGTCGAGCCGCGTCATCGGCATGCTGGGAACCCGCGTGAACCCGCGAGCCAAGAAACATTCGAGCGCGCTGCGATAGTTCGCCGGGAATTCCTTGAGCACGATCAGCCGCGCGCGGAGCGCGCGGGCATGGCGGAGGACCGCGCCCGCGAGCAGCCGCGCGGAGGCCCGCTGGCGGGGCTCATCGCCGCCGCGCCCGCCGTCGAGGTGCCCCTCCCCGGCCGCGCAGCCGATCATCAGCGTGCGCACGCGCAGGAAGCGGGGCCACAGATGCCGGAGCAGGCCGGCGAGCGCGCCGATGCTCTCTCCGGCTCCGGCCAACAGATCCTGATCGAGCAGCAGAAACGGCTGGATCGCCAGAACGCCGCCGTGCGCGTCCCGCACCACGAAATAGCGATATTCGAAACCTTGCGCGATCGTGTCCTCGACCAGCTCGTAATAGCGATGATCCTTGCGCAGATCGGCGAAAGCATTGCGCCATTCGCGCAAACGCCCGAGCTCCGCGCGCGCCGCGACATCGACGCGCCCCTCCGGCAGGCTCGGCTCGGCGCGAGCGCTGCGCCGCCACGGCCACGCGGCCGCCCAACGGGCGAGCCGTTCCGGCGCGGCGAACGCCGGCCACGTCATGCGCGGCGCTCGGCGATGAAGCGGGCAATGGCGGCGAGCATGGCGGCGCGAGAGCCGAAGCCCGCAAGCGCGGCTTCGGCCTCCGCGACCAGATTCTTGAGCCACGCCCGGGCTCCCTCGGCGCCGAGCACCCCGACAAAGGTGGCTTTTCCGGCCGCCGCGTCCTTGCCGGTGGACTTGCCGACGGTCGCGGCGTCGCCTTCGACGTCGAGCAGGTCGTCGGCGATCTGGAACGCGCGGCCGATCGCCTCGCCGTAGCGGGCGAGCGCCTCGCGTTCCTCGGGGCGCGCCCTGGCGAGGATCGCGCCCGCTACGCAGGCGAACCGCAACAGCGCTCCGGTCTTCATCTGCTGCAACGTCGTGATCGCCGCAAGATCGAGCGGCTCCCGGCGCGGATCGAACCGGCCTTCGGCGGCAAGATCGAGCATCTGGCCGCCGGCCATGCCGCCGAACCCCGCGGCGCGCGCCAGCGCGGATACGAGCTCGACCCGGACCGCGGCGTCGGGGTGGGTCTCGGGCCGGGACACCACGTCGAAGGCGAACGTGAGCAGGCTGTCCCCGACCAGAATGGCGGTCGCCTCGTCGAATGCCTTGTGCACGCTCGGCTGCCCGCGCCGCAGGTCGTCGTCGTCCATCGCCGGCAGGTCGTCGTGAACCAGCGAATAGCAGTGCACGCATTCGAGCGCGGCCCCCGCCATCAGCGCGCGCTCGCGCGGGGCCTCGAACAGGGCGGCGGCCTCGACCACCAGAAACGGCCGAATCCGCTTGCCCCCGCCCAGGCTCGCATAGCGAACCGCATCGAGCAGCCGCTGCGGCCGCAGGATCTCGTTCTGGCACGGGGCCGATGCCAGCAGGCGGTCCAGCAGCCGGTCGGTTTCCGCGGCTGCGGCACTCAGACGCTGCGAGAACGACGGCGCAAGCTCGGCCGCCAGCGTCACGATCGCACCTGCCGCACGCGCATCGGATGATCCCATTCCGCCGGAATCGGCGCGGTCCGCGCAAATCCGCGATCATCCATAGCCAAGGACGGCGGTCGGAGCAATTGCCGCAGGCATGTCGGCCGGGAGACAAGATTCTGCCGGACTTTTCCCATCTACTCGCACCCGCTATCCGATCCCGAATACTTGACTGAACTCCCGTACACCTTAAACCCGGGCGGTTCCCCCGTGTGTCTGGATTGGGGTAAGCTTGTGCGGGCTCGGCCGAAACCGACGCGGCGCGAGCGAGGCGCATCGGGCGGGTATCTTTCGCACCCGGGCAACTGGCCGGCCGTGCCGGCGTTGCGGCGGGAGGGGCTTTCCACCGGTCCGCAGGGACTGAACGCACGCGGTTTTTGGTTGCCTTTTCGCCCGATCCATATGCATTTCATCGGCCGCTCACCCGATGATCCCAAACCGGACAGCCGGATGCGAATCCGGCCGCTGATCCCCATTCGATGCTGAAGTCCGCCATCGTCCGAATCGTCGATTTCTGCACCCGGTACCCGTGGTGGGTCCTCGCGCTCGCGCTCATCCTGTCGGCGGCATCCGCCGTCTACGCCGCGCGGCATTTCGCCATCAAGACCGACATCAACGAGCTGATCTCGAAGCAGCTGCCCTGGACGCAACGGGCGACGGAGTACATGGCCGCCTTCCCGCAACGGGAAATCCTCGCCGTGGTCGACGCGCCGACGCCGGAACTGGTCGAGCAAGCAGCGACCAAGCTCGCCGAGGTCCTGCAAGGCCGCCCCGATGTCATCCGGGCAGTTCGCCAGCCGCAGAGCGGCAGCTTCTTCGAACGCAACGGATTGCTGTTCCTGTCGACCGAGGAGGTCGCGCGGGTCACCGACGGCTTGACGCGGGCGGACGCTCTGCTCGAGACGCTGGCCGCCGACCCGAGTCTGCGAGGCACGCTCGACGCGCTGTCGTTCGGCGTCATGGGAGTGGAGCGCAAGGAGCTTAAGCTCGACGATATGACGCGACCGATGACGCTTGCCGCCGATACCGTCGAAGACGTTGTGGCCGGCCGCCCGGCGAGCTTTTCCTGGCGCGTGCTGGCCAGCGGCAAGCCGGCGCAGCCGGGCGAGCTGCGGCGATTCATCGAGGTCGAGCCGGTGCTCGACTTCAGCGCGCTGCAGCCCGGACTGGCGGCGACCAATGCGATCGCCCGGACCGCCGCGGATCTGCACCTCGCCGAGAACTATCGGGCGCGGGTGCGCCAGACCGGCCTGATCCCGATCGACGACGACGAATTCGGCACCCTCAAGCAGAACGCCGGCCTCAATGCCACCGCATCGCTGCTGGCGGTCCTCCTCATCCTGTGGCTGGCGCTGCGATCGTTCCGCATCATCTTCGCGGTCGCGGTCAGCATCACGCTCGGCCTGGCGGTCTCCGTGGCATGGGGCCTGTTCCTGGTCGGCGCGTTCAACCTGATCTCGGTGGCGTTCTTCGTGCTGTTCGTCGGGCTCGGCATCGATTTCGGCATCCAGTTCAGCGTGCGCTACCGTGCCGAACGCCACGATTATGAGGACCTGCCCAAAGCCCTGCACAGCACCGCCGTGAAGGTCGGCGGCCCGCTGGCGCTCGCCGCGGCGGCGACCGCGGTCGGTTTCTCCTCGTTCCTGCCGACCGCGTACCGCGGTCTCTCCGAGCTCGGACAGATCGCCGGCTCGGGCATGATCATCGCCTTCATCAGCAGCATCACCGTGCTGCCGGCGCTGCTGGCGATCCTGAAGCCGCCCGGAGAGCCGCACTCCATGGGTTTTGCGTGGTTGGCTCCGGCCGACCGATTCCTGCAGCGCCACCGCATCGCGGTCGTGGTGCTGACCGTTCTCGTCGTCGTGCTCGCCTCGCCGCTGCTGCTGTTCCTGCCGTTCGACTTCAATCCGCTGCACCTGCGCAGTCCCAAGGTCGAATCGGTCGCGACCTTTCTCGAGCTGAGAAGAGATCCCGAGACCGGAGCCAATTCCATCGAGATCATGACGCCGAATCTCGCCGCCGCGGACGCGACCGCGCAGCGGATCGCGAACCTGCCGCAAGTCTCGCGCACGATGACGCTGCAGGGACTGGTGCCCAAGGATCAGGACGAAAAGCTCAAGCTCATCCGCGCGGCGGCGGCGGCGATCGACGCCTCGCTCAACCCCAAGGAAACCGATCCGCCTCCCACCGACCAGGAGAACGTCGAGGCGCTGTCGTCCACGGCCGACACCCTGACCAAGGTCGCCGGAAACCAGCAAGGGCCCGGAGCCGACGCGGCAAGACGGCTGTCCGGGCTCCTGTCCCGCTTGGCCAAGTCCGATCCATCCGCCCGCAAACGGGCGGAAACCGCGGTCGTCGCGCCGCTGCGGATCTCGCTCCACCAGCTCAGGCAGGAGCTCAAGCCGGAGCGCATCACCGTCGAAAACATCCCGCGCGATCTGGCCAGGGAGTGGGTCACCCCGGACGGCCACGCGCGGGTTCAGGTCCTGCCCAAAGGCGACCCCGACAACACCGAAGTCCTGCGCGACTTCGTGACTGCGGTATTGGCGGTCCAGCCGGACGCGACCGGGCCGGCGGTGTCGCTGTTCGAAGCCGGCAACACCGTGGTGCGGGCCTTCGTCCAAGCCGGCATCTTCGCCCTCTCGGCCATCGCCGTGCTGTTGTGGATCACGCTACGCCGGATCACCGACGTCCTGCTCACGCTGGTGCCGCTGCTCGTCGCCGGCGTCGTCACCTTGGAGCTGTGCGTCCTGATCGAGCTCCCGCTGAATTTCGCCGACATCATCGCGCTGCCGCTGCTGCTCGGGGTCGGAGTCGCGTTCAAGATCTACTACATCATGGCGTGGCGGCAGGGAAAAACCGCGCTGCTGCAATCGAGTCTCACGCGAGCGGTGGTCTTCAGCGCGCTCACCACGGCGACCGCGTTCGGCAGCCTGTGGCTCTCCAGCCATCCCGGCACTTCCAGCATGGGCAAATTGATGGCGCTCGCCCTGGTGTGCACGATGGCGGCGGCGGTGCTGTTCCAGCCGGCGCTGATGGGCCCGCCGCGGGTGAAAGAGGAAACTTAGAGAGCGCCGCGGGCTTGCGGCTCGCGAAGGGTGGCACGGCGGCCCGGAGCTGCGAAGTTTCACTTCCGCTGACCAACGCGTTGCCATGCGCCGCTTCACTCGATCGACGAACGCCTTTTCAAACAAATTCGAAAACCGCGCCTGCGCGATCTCGCTCCACTCGTGTCGTACAATTTCTGCCGCATCCATCCGGAGGAGGTTCGCGATCCCCACCCCCCTCCCCCTTTTCGAGGGGAGGGAGGAGATTGCAGCTCTCTCGGAGCCGAATGCGATCGCTTTATAGACCAGGAGGAAGTGCGTGGCACTCGCAACGAACTAATCGGCCGGATCTCGTGTAACCTGGTCGAACTGCCGGAAGCCTGGGGAGACTGCGGCAGGCTTGGCGCCTTCGGCATTCTCCGTCGTTGCGCCGGAAAGAATCTCGCCGTCCGGAACGATTTCTTCACGTCAAGCATTGTGATCCACGGTTCCGGTGCGGGGCTCGGCAGGTGGATGTGACGGCTGAAGGAGGCTGACATGAGCAGGGTGAAACGTGCGATCGCGTTGAGCCTCGTCACGCTCGCTGTTGGTGCGGCCGGCCAATTGCAGGCCGCTCCGGTTGTGACCGGCAACGCCGCAATCGGGGCGGCGGCGCTTGGCGCGGCAACCGATGTGCGTTGGCGCGGCGGCCGCGGTGGAGGCGGTTGGTGGGTGCCCGGCGCCGTCATCGGCGGCTTCGCCTTGGGCGCAGCGACGGTACCATATTACGGCGACCCTTACTATTACGGCGATCCGTACGGCGGCCCGTACTGGGGAGGCTACCCGGGCTATTGGGGTCGTGGGTCCAGTATTTGCTGGGATCGTGGTCGTCGCGTGGTGTGCTCGGGACCGTGAGCGCGGCCGGGATCGGCTTTGACCCGGGCCAAGGATCGGCTGCAATCAACTC
>WNGG01011799.1_pt1 | contig 10930 bp, 12 predicted proteins | sample 5400661 | NCBI WGS metagenome assembly WNGG01 (sample SAMN13153372, study PRJNA577476) | soil metagenome | isolation source: 100 cm soil or saprolite under Garry oak tree replicate 1 | place: USA:California | collected 2016-06-15 | reverse complement strand
CGACGTGGTGATCGACGACTATGCCGAAGAGCGCGACGATCCCCTGGCGCGGCTTTCGGCGCGCGAGCGCGAGGTGCTGCAGCTCCTCGCCGAGGGCCGCACCGGCGCCGAGATCGCGCAGAGGCTGTCGCTGTCGCAAAAAACGGTCGAGACTTACCGCGCACGGCTGGTGGAGAAGCTGGGCATCCGCGACGTCGCCGGTCTGGTGCGCTTCGCCATCCAGCGCGGCCTCGTTTCGCTGGAGTAATGGCGTGTAGGGCGATCCCCGACGGGGGTTGTCCTGCGCTCCCGACTGCGTGGCGTCGCCGGCGCAGCTACGATCCCGCGGTCGAGTTCGCCTGCTCGCAATGCCCGCCCGCCACCTTCCGGAGCCATCGTTGGCCGACCCGAGAATGCTCGGCTCTGTGCTCGTGGTCGAGGAACACGATGGCGTGCGCAGCGCGCTTCGCGACTGGCTCCTCACCTCCTTCCCTCCGTTGAGGCTGCGCGAGGCGCGCAGCATGGAAGAGGCCCTGCGGCTTGCCGACCAGGCGCAACTCGACCTCATCCTCGTCAACCTCGAGCTTCCCGGCCCCAACGGCATCGAGGCGACGCGCGCGCTGCGCAAGCGCCACCCGGATTGCCCGGTGGTGGTCATGTCGGTGACCGATTCGGAGGCGCTGCGCCTCGCCGCGGCCGAGGCGGGCGCCGCGGCTTTCGTCTCGAAGCGCGAGCTGCCCAGCACGCTGCTGCCGATCCTGGATCGGCTGCTGAGGTGAACACGCAGTTTGCCGCTGGGCCGGATCTGCTATACCGTCAGCAGCGGTGCAAACCACCCGGCATACCACGGTCCTTTTCGCCGATGTGAGCGGGAGCACGAAGCTCTACGACTCGGTCGGCGACACCGCGGCGTTCGAGGCCATCGGCGCCTGCATCGATCGGCTGCGCCAATCCGCGGAAGCGGACGGCGGGCGGGTGGTGAAGACGATGGGCGACGAGGTGATGGTGCTGTTTCCGTCGGCGGATGCCGCGGCAAGCGCGGCGACGCGGATGCACACGGCCGTCGAGTCGCTTCCAACGGTCGGAAACAACAAGCTCGCTCTGCGCATCGGCTTCCACACCGGGCCGGTGGTGCAGCGGGACAACGACATTTTCGGCGACACGGTAAACGTCGCCTCGCGACTCGCCGACCAGGCGGTGAGGGGGCAGATCCTGACCTCCCAGGAAACCGCGGCGCTCCTCGGCGGGTTCATCCGCAACTGGACGCGGCCGCTGTACTCGATCCAGATCCGGGGCAAGGCGGAGGAAGTGGCGATCTGCGAGGTCGTCTGGCGCCAGAGCCCGGACGTCACCGAAGCGATCGGCTCCAGCGTCGCGCGCAAGCCCGCGCCGGTGACGCTGCGCCTGAAGTACCACGGCCAGGAGGCCGTGCGCCGCCGCGGTCAGGACGCGATCATGATCGGGCGCGGGCCCGACTGCGAGCTGGTCATCTCCGATCCGAAGGCCTCGCGGCAGCACTGCACCATCGAGCGCCGCGAGGACAGGTACGTGCTGCAGGACCACAGCACCAACGGCACCTACGTCACGGCGGACGGCGAGAGGGAGATCCTTCTTCAGAGGGAGGACCTCACGCTGCGCGGCCATGGCTGGATCGCTTTCGGCCAGCCGCGCGCGAGCACGACGGATATCGTCGAATACTTCTGCGAGCAGGTCCCCGAGTAGCCTAGACGTCGACAGCGTCGAAGCGCCGCGCCTCCGACAGGTGCTTCCTCCAGTAGGGCGAGTCGAGCCGATCCTTGCGCACGCGCTTACCGGTGGACGGGGCGTGAACGAACTGCCCGTCGCCCACGTAGATGCCGACGTGCGAGTTGCGCTTGCCTTGAAGGTCGAAAAACAGCAGATCGCCGTGCCGCAGATGCGACACGCGAACGCGCGCGGCGGCCTGTCGCTGCTCCGCGGCGCTGCGCGGAAGAATGACGCCCGCCTGGCCGAAGCTGAACTGGACCAGCCCGCTGCAATCGAAACCGGTGCCGGGAGCGGCGCCGCCGGTCCGGTAGGGCCTGCCGACCATCTGCGCCGCGAATGTCGAAGCGCGGTACGCCGTGCTGAACCCGACTTCTATGCGCGCTGCGGCATCGCCATCCGCGCGGGCGGGAGCCGCAGCGACTGAAGCGATGCCGGCGAGCGCCGCGATCGACACCCCCTTGATTCCGTTCAGCGTCATGCGCGCATCCCACCACGCTGGAGAACGAATGGGAAGGGCAAAATTCTTGGACTTGCCGGGTAAGGCCTCGCTTTGTGAACTTTGCGCCTGTGAGGAGTTCTTTACTGCTCGGGCGAGCAAACATCTGGCATGATTTCCAACGTGCCGAAGAAGACAGCGATTCCCAGGAACGAAACGAACGAGTACCGCCCGAATGATTCGGGCAAGTTTCTTGCACAATGGCTGAAGGAATCAGCGCGCAGAACGCGACAGCCCGCAAGCCCGGATCCCCAGCCCGCTGCTCCTGAGCTTCCGATCGTGCAGGAGAGCGCGTTTCAATCGCTCCTCGGGCGCGCCAAGTGGCCCCTGATCGCATTTCTGGTCGCGATCGCATTCCTGCAATACTTCTACGTTGACGTCATGGTGCAGATCGCGTCGCTTCCCGCCATGATCTTCTTCATATTGATCAACGGGCAGATGCCGCCCGTGTAGGGCGATGGTGGGTGGTACTGGGATCGAACCAGTGGCCCCTGCTGTATGAGGGAAGGAAATCGGCCGTCGTCAGACCTTGCAGTTACGTGAAGCCCTTTACCACGTCGGCAAGATCCCGGCCAGGAATTGGTAACCTGGCGATTCGCGCGTTAGGACACCCGCTGTATAGTCGGGTCGATGAGCCGCGCTGACGATCGCCGAACCGTGGAGGCTTGGCGCGCGGCGGCCGGCGAGCCGAGCAAGCATCGAAGCATCCTGCTGTCGGCGGTCATCCTGGTGGTCGTGGCCGCACTACTGTTCATCGGATGGCTGCTCCTGCGATAGCGCCCCTCTCAGCCCTCGCCCTGCTAGCCGCCGCACCGGCCGCGGATGCCAAAGGAGCGCCGATCATCCGAGTAACATGCAGTGGCAGACTCGGGAGGAGGCGAAGAAGAAGGACCGGCGCGAGCGGGAGATGTGCCGAGGGATGCGCTAGTTATGTCGGTAAACGAAACTCAGACGAGTTGGTTCGCCATCGTTTTGGTGCTTGCGGCGCTCATCTCAGGCTGCTCTAAAGCGCAGGAGCCGTCGGAGTTGTACGAGATAGTCAGTCACGGTGCGCGCGCCGGGGACTGGGTAATTCTTAAGGTGGACAACGAAAAACATACGCGAGTTGAAATCACTGTCGTATGTGACTTCTACCAGTGGGGTTCCCGCGATCGCGTAGAGGGCGACTGTGATCTTCCCGTAGGTGCGACCTTAGTTCCCGACCGACTAGGCACGCGCCCGACGATCGAGTGCATCAGCAATTCAGCGTTCGATCGGCAAAGGTCGTGCGGTAAGACGGCGCCTTCTATTTAGCCGTCCCCTTGACGAGCTCGCCTTCTGGCTTGGCGCACGCGGGACAAGGTTTCAGAGGGCGGGCTATTTGCGGCTCAAGTAGTGCGCCGCCCGACGCGCTGCGAACCGCGCTACGTCTTCTTGCCGGCATCCCGTCGTAGCAAGTCGAGCAGGCGCTGCTGCTTCGCTTTGAGCTCGTCGGGCTTGGTCTCTTGCGCCCGCATCACGTCACCCAGGAGCTTTAGCAAGGCATCTCGGCTCGGGGCCGGCGCCGCCTGCTCTGACGATGGTCCGGTGACCTGCTTGTCCTTCGCCATGACGATCCTCCTGGGTCGAACCCCTATTCTATTCCCGCCGCTGCCAAGGCCTCGGCATCGCAGGCTGCACGCTACGGCTCGAGGTTGTGCTGCTCAAATAACGAACCAGGGGTGACTCTTTAAATATTTTTACGACAAAAAATGTAAGAAAGCGACCCTTCACATTTACCTTGGGCATTTCTCCTTAGCGGAGTACAGCGCGGGAAGTATTCTCAGGTCAATGCGCTCTTCGATACGACTCGTGCGGACAGGCTCTACGACCTTACTACCGGAGTGACATGGTCCTTCGCCAAGGGCTGGTCGCTTCGGCCGTCGGCTCTGCGGTAGCAGGCGCACCCGCGCCGGCTCAGGCGCCGGCCCCGCAGCAGCAAGCCAACACCCCGCCCTGGGCGAGGAGAGCATGAAAACCCTCGTCGCAGCACTGCTGCTGGCCTCGTCAGCGTGTTACGCCAACGATTTCTACCGGCAGACGAGCACCGGGAATTACCTGATGCTCACCAACGACCCATGCGCGCTCTCAAAGGAGCTGCTTGACCACGCGCAAATCCGCTCTGAGTACGTGGATGACAGGGGGCTGCGCAACGCGGTTCTCTATTACAACGGCCGCACCCTCGCGGCCTGCTACGTGATCAAGGGCGGTCTAGTTCGCGCGATCGACGAGCAAGGCGACAACCTCGGGCCGCTCCCCGAGGTCGATTTCAACAACGAAGAGACCGCAAAACCAGCCGCACCGCGCAGTAAGGATCAGACCTAGGAAATGGAAATGAAACGCCTCCTCTGCACCATCCTCGCCGCCGTAGCGCGGCACCGCCCCGCAGGCTTTTTATGGTGGGTGGTACTGGGATCGAACCAGTGGCCCCTGCTGTGTGAGAGCAGTGCTCTACCGCTGAGCTAACCACCCGCGGAGGAAGGCGCGAGTTTAATCGAAGGCGAGGCGGTGCGCGAGGCCGCCGGCGACCATAGCGCCGACGAACACGAACGCTTCCGCGCTCAGATTCGAGAGCGCGGTGAGCGCGGGCCCGGGGCAGTAGCCGCCGATGCCCCAGCCGATGCCGAACAACGCGGCGCCGAGCATCAGCGGCGCGTCGATCTGTTTTTTCAGGGACACCACGAAGTCTCCGGCGTAGAGGGGCGTGCGCCGCTTGAGAACCGGGCCGAATGCGCTCAAGGTCACGCCGACCGCGCCGGCCATGACCAGCGCCAGGCTCGGGTCCCACGCGCCGGTGACATCCAGAAAGTCGAGCACTTTGCGCGGCGTCGCCATTCCCGAGATCCACAAGCCGATGCCGAACACGAGGCCGGCGCCGAATGCCGACGCGTAGGCGATCACGACGGCAGCCCGAGCAGGTGGCGCACGACGAAGGCGGCTGCCATGCCGGCGGCCATGAAGATGGCGACCGCGACGAGCGAGCGCAGCGACAGCCGGCCCAATCCGCACACGCCGTGACCGCTGGTGCAGCCGCCGCTCATGCGCGTGCCGAAGCCAACGAGGAGCCCGGCGAGCGCGACCCAGCCGAGGCCGAAGCCCTGGCGGAGGGGGGCGGGGCCGGCGAAGGCGTGCCAGGCGAAGCCGGCGACGACGAGCCCGGCGATGAACCAGGCGCGCCAGAGCCGGTCGCCCGCGCGACCCCCGGGCGCGCTCCCTGCGGGCTCGGCGAACAGGCCGTGCAGGATGCCGCTGACGCCCGCGATGCGGCCGTTGGCAACGAGCAGCCACACGCTCGCGAGGCCGATCAAGGCGCCGCCGATCACGGCCGGGAGAGGAGTAAAGTTCTCGCTCGTCATGGTCTTCAGGCAGCTCTTCGATCCGCAGTCCTCAACATACACCTACGTCCTTGCCGATGCCGCGTCGCGCGAGGCGGTGCTGATCGATCCGGTGTTCGAGCAGGCGCGGCGCGACGTCGCGCTGGTCGAGGAGCTGGGCCTCAGGCTGTCGTGGACGCTGGAGACGCATCTGCACGCCGACCACGTCACCGGCGCCTGGCTGCTGAAGCAGAGGCTCGGCAGCCGCATCGCTGTGTCGCGCGCGAGCGGCGCGCAGGGCGCCGACCGCTACCTCGAGCCCGGGGAGGAGATCCGTTTTGGCGGAACCTGCCTCGAGGCGCGCCCGACCCCCGGCCACACCAGCGGCTGCGTGAGCTACGTGCTCGACGACCGCTCGATGGCGTTCACCGGCGATGCGCTCCTCATCCGCGGCTGCGGCCGCACCGACTTCCAGGATGGCGACCCGTGCACGCTGTTCCGCTCGGTGCGCGAGCAGATCTTCTCGCTGCCGGAGCGCTGCCTGATCTATCCCGGGCATGACTACCGCGGCCTGACCGTCACCAGCGTCGGCGAGGAGAAGCTGTACAACCCGCGCCTCGGGGAGTCGATCGGCGAGCAGGACTTCGTCGGCTACATGAAGAACCTCGGCCTGGCCCATCCGCAGCAGATGGACATCGCCGTCCCGGCCAACATGAACTGCGGAAAGCCGCAAAAGACGGCGACCCTGGATCCCGACTGGGCGCCGCTCACCTACACGTTCGCCGGCATCTGGGAGGTTCAGCCCCACTGGCTGGAGGAGCACCTGCGCGACGTGCAGATCGTGGATGTGCGCGAGCCCGAAGAGTTCAACGGGCCGCTCGGCCATGTGCCGGGAGCCAGCCTGATCCCGCTGGGCCGGCTGCTGAATGACGCCGCAAGGCTTTCAAAGGAGAAACCCGTGGTGACGGTCTGCCGCTCCGGCGCGCGCTCGGCGCAGGCCAGCGTGCTGCTCGGAAAGGCGGGGTTCGGGAAGGTCGCGAACCTGTCCGGCGGCATGCTGCGCTGGCGCGCTCAGCGCTTTACCGTAGAGGGCGGCAGCGACTAGCGGGACTCCCTCGCCCGGGGCTCATGGGAAAATCCCAGCCTCCATGAGCGTACGCACACGCTTCGCACCGAGCCCGACCGGCTTCCTCCACATCGGCGGTGCGCGCACTGCGCTTTTCTCATGGGCCTACGCGCGGCGCCACGGCGGCAAGTTCATCGTGCGAGTCGAGGACACCGACCTGGAGCGCTCGACCGGGGAATCGGTGAACGCGATCCTCGAGGGCATGAAGTGGCTCGGCCTCGACTGGGACGAAGGGCCGTTCTTCCAGATGCAGCGCCTGGCGCGCTACAAGCAGGTCGCCGGGCAGCTGATCGCCTCGGGCCATGCCTATTACGACTACATGTCGCGCGAGGAGCTCGAAGCGCTGCGCAAGGAACAGCTCGCAAGAGGGGAAAAACCGCGCTACGACGGCCGCTGGCGGCCCGAGCGCGCAAAAGGCAGGACGCCGCCGAAAGACCGCCCGCCGGTGATCCGCTTCCGCACGCCGGAAGAGGGCGAGGTCGGCTGGCACGACCTGGTGAAGGGCCCGATCGCGTTCCCGAACAGCGAGCTCGACGACCTGGTGCTGCTGCGCGCCGACGGCGTGCCGACCTACAACTTCGGCGTGGTGGTCGACGACCTCGACATGGACATCACCCACGTCATCCGCGGCGACGATCACGTCAACAACACGCCGCGCCAGATCCACATCTTCAATGCGTTGCAGAAGAAGCTGCCTGCCTTCGCCCACGTGCCGATGATCCTCGGCGCCGACGGCGAGCGGCTCTCCAAGCGCCACGGCGCGGTCAGCGTGATGCAATACCGCGACGACGGCTACCTGCCCGAAGCGCTCGTGAACTATCTTGCCCGTCTGGGATGGTCTCACGGCGACGAGGAGATGTTCCCGAAGGAATCCTTCGTTTCCTGGTTTGACCTGGAGCACGTCTCGCGCTCGCCGGCGCAGTTCAATCCGGAGAAGCTCGCCTGGCTCAACCAGCAATACCTCAAGGCGGCGCCGGACGCCCGCCTCGCCCACCTCGTCGGGGACGCGCTGAAAAGCAGAGGCATTCCGGTTCAGAACGGACCGCCGCTGGAACGCGTGATCGCCCTGCTCAAGGAGCGCGCCGGCACGATCGCGCAGCTCGCCGACGAGGCGACGCTCTTCTACCGCTGGACAGGCGAAGCGACGATCGAGCTCGAGGAGAACGTTTCGAAGGCGCTGCGCATTCTGAAGGCGCGGCTCGCGACCGTGCCGTGGAACCGCGCGGCGATCAACGACGCGATCAAGGAGGTGATCAAGTCGAGCGGCCTCAAGCTGCCCCAGCTCGCGATGCCGCTGCGGCTGCTGCTCACCGGCCGAGCGCAGACGCCGTCGATCGACGCGGTGCTCGAGCTGCTCGGGCGCGAGACCGTGCTCCTGCGCCTTGCGCATCACCTGGAAACCGACTGAAGGAGGAAGGATGCTCCGCTACGGCCTAATGCTTTCCATTCTTGCCGTCGGCGGCGCCGCGCGCGCCGACGTCGAGCCGGGCAGCTGGGAAGTGTCCGTCACGACTTCGGTGCCGGGCACGCCGGGCGAGATCGGGCCGGTCGTGCGCACGCGGTGCCTGAGCGCCGACGACGCGCGCGATCCGAGCCGCGTGCTGGGACCGGGCGGCGGCTGCGAGTTCACCAACCGCCGCGACGACGGCAGCGTGTACACGTTCGCCATCGTCTGCGACGGGCAGATGCCGATGCGCGGCGTGGGCAAGGTGCGCTATGGCGCAGCCTCGATGGAGGCCGATCTCGAGCTCTCGGGAGACGCCGGCGGACAGAGCTTCGCCACGCGCTCGCATGTGACCGCGCATCGCGTCGGACCCTGCAAGTCATGATCAAAGGGCGCTATAATTCGCGCCCTCGGTCGGGGGTATAGCTCAGCTGGGAGAGCGCTTGCATGGCATGCAAGAGGTCACCGGTTCGATCCCGGTTACCTCCACCAACCCCGAATCGCTGCAGCAGAAGTCCCCATCGTCTAGAGGCCTAGGACATCGCCCTTTCACGGCGGTAACCGGGGTTCGAATCCCCGTGGGGACGCCATCTCCGTTAGATTAGACTGACCGCCACTCTGGCACGAGCGGGCTATGAGAGTCGAAACATTTGCATTGTTCTCCGGGATCGCGTATCTCGCCGCCGGGCTGCTCGGCCTGGTCCCGGCAGCGCTGACGCCGGCGCCCGCGGATGCGCCACCGATCCAGGTCACTCTCTTCCACGGCTACCTGCTCGGCCTGTTCGCCGTGAATGTCCTGCACAGTGCGGTGCATTTTGCGATTGGCGTCTGGGGCATCGTGGCCGGGCGCGGCATGACGAGCCCGAAGGTCTACGCCCGCTCGCTCGCCATCTTCTACGGCGCGCTGGCCGTGATGGGCGGCATTCCCGGCTTGGACACCGTCTTCGGGCTGCTGCCGATCCATGGGCACGACATCTGGCTGCATGCCGGTACGGCCGCGCTCGCCGCATACTTCGGCTGGCGCTCCGCGGCTTCGGTCGAGCGCCGCGCCGGCGCCATCCCCGAACGCAGGGAGCAGGCGCTGCCTGTCGCGCCCGAGCATCGGTCGCGCCCCGATCGCCGGCTGCCGCGGAGCGAGGTGTAGACGCCCGCTTTATCGCACAGGGAGGCGGGAGATACCGATGGACGCGATGGGCGAGAGCGGGGGACCGGGCTTTTCGATCGGTCGCCGCAGGCTTCTCACCTACGCGCTCTCCTCTCCCGTGGTGACGATCGCCGCCGGCTTCGGCGTGAACCTCGCGACGCCGTCGAGCGCGGTGGCGGCGCCGATGCCGCTGATGCCGGCGGACTCGGTCGACTACTACGACGTTGGCGACTCTCTGGTGCAGTTCGGCGCGCCGACGATGCCGCTGGTGAAGCTGTCGGTCGGCACCGACGGCAAGGTCACGCTGGAGATGCCGCGCCTGGAGCAGGGCCAGGGAATCGCCACCGCGCTCGGCATGATGATCGCCGAGGAGATGGACGTTGCGCTGAGCGACGTCATCGTCCACTCCGCAGACGCCCAGCCCGAGCTGCGCTACAACCAGATCACGGGCGGGTCGTCGTCGATCCGCTGCTTCGACCCGGTGCTGCCGGTTATGGCCGCTGCCGCCCGGGCGCGCCTGCTCGCGTACGCGGCGCAACAGTGGGGGCTTTCTCCGTCCAGCCTGCGCGTCGAGGCCGGCGTCGTGATCGCGCCCGACGGGCGCAGCGCCACCTACGGTTCGCTGACGGTCGGGGCGGCGACGCTTCCCCTTCCGAGCGCGCAACCGAAGGACCCGTCGCAGTACAAAGTGATTGGTCATTTCACCGGGCGGCTCGACGCGCGCGACATCGTGACCGGCAGGAAGAAGTTCACCATGGATCTCGCCGTGCCGAACGCGAAGCCGACCATGTTGCGCATGCCTTCGCAGATCCGCGGCCAGGTCATCAGCGTCAACAACGTGAACGCGGTGAAGGCGATGCCGGGCGTGATCGACGTCGTCGTCGTTCCGCCGGGCGGTGCCATCGTGCCGCGGCAGGTCGGCGTCGCCGTCATGGCCGAGACCTTCGGCCAGGCCTGGGACGCGTGCCGCGCGCTTGACATCACCTGGGGCGACGGCACCAACAAGGGGCAGAGCAACGAGTCGATCTTCGCCGCGCTCAGGGCCGCGAACCCGCCGCTCGCCGCGCCGCCGTCGGGCGCGCTGACGATCGACGGCGAGTTCGAGTTCCCGCCGGCGACGGCCTGCCCGCTGGAAGTGGAATGCGCGATCGTCGACGCGCGCGCCGACAGCGCCGAGATCTGGGCCGGCATGCAGACCCCGATCGTGGCGCTGCAGGCCACCGCCGAAGACCTCGGGCTGCCGGAGGACTCGGTCCGGGCTCACGTCATCCCGAGCGGCGGCGCCTTCGGCCGCAGGCTCTTCTGGGACCCGGTGCAGGTGGCGGCCTACGTCTCGAAGGCGACCGGCCGCGTCTGCAAGCTGATGTACCACCGCAGCGACGACATTCGCCACACGCGGCTGCGCCCGCCGCAGGTGCACAACGTGCGCGCCACCCTGCTCGGCGGCAGCGTCGTCAGCTACGAGCAGCACGTCGCCGCTATTCGCCTCGATGCGCGCCACGGCTATGGCGAGGAGGGTTCGGCCAGGACCGGCGCCCTCCCGGAAGGCACGCCGCAATCCCTCGGCAACCTGAGCTACGAGCAGTTCTTCTTCAAGACCATGGTCGCGTCGCCCTACAACTACGGCTTCAGCACCAAGGTGCTTACGCCCGTGACGTTCGAC
>WNGG01013952.1_pt1 | contig 10931 bp, 15 predicted proteins | sample 5400661 | NCBI WGS metagenome assembly WNGG01 (sample SAMN13153372, study PRJNA577476) | soil metagenome | isolation source: 100 cm soil or saprolite under Garry oak tree replicate 1 | place: USA:California | collected 2016-06-15 | reverse complement strand
ACTTCAACCTCGACAACGGCACCGGCAAGATCCGGGGAATCTACACCCAGGCCAACGCCGCCGCCGTACCCATCTTCGAGGCGTGGTTCCGGCCGTTCGCCGACCTCGGCGCCCACACGCTGACCAACCGCAACACGGGAGGGACCGACCACCTCTCGTTCGACGCCGTGGGCCTGCCCGGCTTCCAGTTCATCCAGGACGAGGCGGACTACGAGACGCGCAGCCACCACACGAACATGGACCTCTACGACCGGATCCAGCGCGAGGACATGATGCAGGCCTCGGTCATCATGGCCTCGTTCGTCTACCACGCGGCGATGCGGGACGCGATGTTCCCCCGCAAGCCGATGCCGCGGGAGTCGCCCGCTCCGTCGCCGGCGCCCACCGCGGCCCCTTGAGCCGAGCCGTCCCCTCTCTCCCGTCAGGGGGAGAGGGGCAGGGGTGAGGGTCGGCGGTTGCGTTGATCGAGGATGTCGGCAATGTCGGAAGGCAGCCGCGAAACGGCCCAGGACCATGGACCGAAGCCGCCGTGCTGATTGATCGCCTGGACCCACTCGTCCAGGAACTTCCGCTTCGTTTGGTTCTGCGGCGAGCCCTGACCTTTGACTTCAAGGATCAAGGTCGTGCCGCTGGTGAACCTGATGAGGAAATCCGGACGGTACTTCCGGATGACGCCCTCGAAGATGTAGACGATCTCGAAGCCGAGGTGGTCGTTCTTGGCCCATGCCGCAACGTTCGGATCGTGATCGAGGACGAAAGCCTCGTTGGCTTCCCACGCGCTGTCGAAGACACAGCGGTTGATGTGCGAATGAAGCGTGTACTCCCAGGGCCGCCCGGTATACCACGGCAGCATGTCTCCGGTGCTGCGGATCGGCTTCTCTGAGTCGAACACGGGTGACAGCGCCAACGTGTTCTCGAACCGGATCGCCGCCCACAGGTGCCGTACGATTCGGTTCATGTTCAGGGCCAGAAGGATCCGCCGGCGGACGTCGTCTTCACTGAAGAGCCGCGGCGAAATCTGCACGCGATCGGAGCGCAGAAAGAGCTCGACCAACCCCACGATCTGAGCGAGCAGTTGCTCGCGCGCTCAGGACCAGCCGTGGCGCATCTGGTCGAAGACGTCGCGCGCCGTCTCGAAGACGATCTTCTGCACGCGGAACCGGTGCGCCAGCTCGGCGATGTGGATGGCGGTCAAGCGCGTGACGTCCGGCTTGCCGTCCACCACGGGCGCCAGCTCGGCGAGCATCGCGGTATCCGCGGCCTGGATGTGGAGCGGTGAAACCGTGGATGGTTCGAGGCTCAGCAGGGGCTCGTACGAGTGCTCGATGCGGACGACGTTGGGCCAGGAGATCTCGAACTCCCGCTTGCCCGGCAGGGCCTCGATCTTGCTCTTCGGTGGCGGCGGAGGCGGCACCACCTCGTCTCCACCCTCGTGGGGGGAGGAACGTGAACGGCACTCCGAAGATGTTGACGTACTCCGGTTCGAAGAGCCCGTCGCTTGCCTTGACTTCGTACGACGTGCGACGAAGGCCGCGGCCCACCACCTGCTCGCAGAGAAGCTGGCTCGAGAAGGCCCGCAAACCCATGATGTGGGTCACGGTCTTCGTGTCCCAGCCCTCCGACAGCATCCCGACCGATATGACATTCTGAATGGCCTCGCCGGGCTTGCCCGGCTCGCCGACCGTGTCCACGATCTGCCGCAAGCGTTCCGCCTGTTCCTGCCTCGTCAGCTTGGGGACGGGCGCGTCATCATCCTCAGCCTCTTCCGGCTGACCGTTGCCCTCGGGCACGTCCGCTTCCACGTCTTCCCTGGCCTCCGCCTTCTCCAGGACCTTCGAGTCGATGTGCGGCGCGTTCGGACTTGTAGATGTGGTAGAGCTTCGAGCGATACGTCTTCGCATCGGGTAGCGCGTCGTCCCTGACCACGACCCGCGGCGTCTTCACGAGGCCGGATTCGATGGCGTCGTTGAGGCCGAAATCGCTCACGATCCAGCCGAAGAGCGCTTCCTCGTGGCTCTCCTTGCCCGACGGCGCGAAAGGAGTGGCGGAGAAGTCATAGCAGGTGAGGATGCCGGAGGTCCGATGAATGCGATCGAGCCCGCCAACCCACCTGGTGGCTTCCTCGACGTCCGCCTTCGCGACACCTTTCACCTTCGACTCCGCTGGCACTCGCCAGGCGTGATGAGCCTCATCATTGATGACCATGAGATTCGAAGCCGCGGCCTGCCAGTTGCGGATCAGGACACGGCCCTGGCGCAGCCGGTCCCGGAGCCCGGAAGGAACGATGTCGAAGTGTTCGTAGTAATTGCCTTCATGCGACGGCTCCAGCACGGCGAGCCGTTTCTTCACGGTGAGGCCCGGAGCGACGACGAATACATTCTTGAGAACCGCTTGTCCTGCGGGCTCGACACCCGGTTGAGCACGTGCCATGCGATTACCATGGCCATCACGAGCGTCTTGCCCGACCCGGTCGCCATCTTCGCGCAGAGGCGGGGTAATGGACCGCCGTCGCCAGCGATCGCGATGCCCTGGCGCTCGCCGGGCGACGCCTCGGCGAGCCAGATCAGCGTCTCGACCGCTTCGAGCTGGCAGAAGAAGAAGCGGCGACCTTCGAAGGACTCCGGGTCGCGCCAGTGCTTCAAGAGGCGCTCGGTCGTCCCCGTGACGCCGGGATAGCCGGCCTCTCGCCACTCCGACACGCGGGGCGGATGCGGTTTACGAGCGGCAACTCGCGGAAGATGCCGGGGTCGTCGAACGACTTCGAGTCGGGCGTCGCCACCACGTAGCCCGCCGGCCGCCGGCCGGTCTCGCGGCTGAACGAGCGGCTCTCCCGGTCGTACTTCCAGTGCTCCTGAGGCTCCGTGTAAGGGGAGTTGATGATGAGCTGATCGATCGACGCCGGCATCAGGCCGCGTGAAGCGGTGAGATCTCGGCGCGCTTCATGGGCCGGTGACCCAGCTCCTTGAGGAGGCGGTTGATCGCGGCCAGCGAGGCCTTGGCCGGCGCGGTGATTTCTATACCCAGCGGACGGCCGCTCCTGTCGTAATCGACCAGCAGCCCGGCGCCCGCCTGCCGCGTACGGTAGCTCCGGTCCTGGCGCCGCCGAGGCAGGTAGTAGTAGGCGGCGAGAGCACGCCCTCGCCGGTACGTCACCTCGAGATAGGGTTCGCTCACAGTGTCAGGCCTCGACCGGATACGCCGTGATCACGACGAGCAGATCGAGACTCGCGTCCGGCTCCACGATGACTTCTCATCGCTTCCGGCGGTGCTTCGTCTCGATCACCCAGCTACCCGGGGCCACGTCCCGCCGATGGCCGGAAGCCGCCTCAAGCATAGCGCGCAGGTCCAGTTCCGTGAAGCGGCGGTCGTCCATCCTCTTGAGGAGGTGCGGGCTCAGCTCGAGCTCCCAATCCCACCATGCGGGCCACTTCCGTCGCGGCAGCCGTCCTCCTTCAGGTCAGGCTCTTCGTTCCGAGCGCGATGATCTTGAGACTCTCGATCCCGCGGTCGTCCACGATCTTCACGGCCACCCGCCGGTGCTCCCCTGTATCGAAGGGCAGCGAAACCGTGCCCCGATAGGCCTGGATGCGCTCGTCGTCGATCTCCGCCTTGCCATCGGAGAGGCGTCTCAGACAAGTGAGGATGTCATTCTGCATGCCCGTTTGTAGCACGGGCTTGAGCACGATCTGGACCATTGAGAAGAATGGAGAACACGAAATCTATGCGCGCGCGCGGGTCGCAGCGATAGCGTCATCCGGAGATCGCGATCACGGCCGCGCCGCGCAGGCGTCCCCGCCGCAGGTCGTCCAGCGCCTGCTCCGCGGCCTCCAGCGGATAGGACTTGACCTGCGTGCGCACGGGCACGCGCGGGGCGAGGGCCAGGAACTCCTCCGCGTCGGCGCGCGTCAGGTTCGCGACCGAGCGCAGGACGCGCTCCTCCCAGAGCAGCTCGTAGGGGAAGGATGGGATCTCGCTCATGTGGATCCCGCCGCAGACGACGACGGCGCCCGGACCCACCGCCCGCAGCGCGAGCGGCACCAGCTCGCCCACGGGGGCGAACACGATGGCGGCGTCGAGCGGCTCGGGCGGCCGCTCGTCCGAGCCGCCCGCCCACGCCGCGCCCATCTCCAGCGCGAAACGCCGCGCCTCGTCGCGGCCGGGGCGCACGAAGGCGAAGACGCGCCGGCCCTGGTGGCGCGCGACCTGGGCCACGATGTGGGCGGCGGCGCCGAAGCCGTACAGCCCGAGGCGCTCGCCGTCGCCGGCCAGCTTCAGCGAGCGCCAGCCGATCAGGCCGGCGCACAGCAGCGGCGCGGCCTGGAGGTCCGGATAGCTCGCGGGGATCGCGAAGCAGAAGCGCTCGTCGGCCACCGCCGCCTCCGCGTAGCCCCCGTCGACGTCGTAGCCGGTGAACCGGGCGCGCCGGCAGAGGTTCTCGCGCCCCGAGCGGCAGTAGGCGCACTCGCCGCACGTCCATCCGAGCCACGGAACTCCCACGCGGCTCCCCGCCGCGTGCCGGCCCGCGCCCGGGCCCGGCTCCTCGACGATGCCAACGATCTGGTGTCCGAGGACGAGCGGGAGCTTGGGTTTCGTCAGCTCCCCATCGACGACGTGAAGATCTGTCCGGCAGACGCCGCAGGCACGAACGCGCAGCCGGAGCTGGCCGCGTCCGGGCCGCGGGACCGGAAGCTCGGCCGGACGGAGCGGCGTCCGCGCAGCGTCCAGCACCATCGCGCGCACGGAGCTACTGTCTCACGATCGACGCCGATCAGCCGCCCCAGAGCCGCTGCCACCACTTCTTGTCGTCCAGGGCGGTGACGCCCATGCTGCGCCGGATGTCGTCGATCCGCCATCCGGTGAGGGTCGCCAGCGTCTGCGCCTCGTTCTCCTGCCGGCGGGCCAGGTCCTTCCGATACTGGTCCACGGCGGGGCAAGTCTTCGCCGGCTTCGTCTCCTGCGCGTCCTTCCACGGGTGGCGCAGCACGTAGCGCGCCTGGAAGTTCTGCCGGTCGCCGGTCTCCTGGAAGCTCAGGTCCTCGGGAAAATGGGCGGCGTCGTAGCGGACGTGGAGCCTCGTCAAGAACACTTCCTGCGCGCCGGACGGCATCGGCGGGCGCCGGGGCGCCACGGCGCCGGGGGTGACGCCGGAGCCGCTTTCGTCGAGCCAGAACACGCCGAGCTGCCGCAGCTCCTCGCGCGAGAGCGGGTCGGCCGCGCACGGGTCGCACCACGACATGTCCCACGCGTACTCGAGGAACACCGAGCGCATGTCCTCGCGCCGGACCTGCTCGGCGAACATCGCCTTGTAGAAGTCCGGGAACTTCTGCTTGACGTAGACGGGCAGGTCCATCCCGCTCGGGAGCCGCACCGTACGGTAGTTGGTCGTCTCCACGCGGCCCTTCCGGGTCAACGCGTACACGAACAGCTCCTGCGGGCCGTCGGCGTTCACGGTCCCCAGCCGGATCGGAAGCATGAACTTCGGCGACTCGTAGGCGACCTGCAGCGGCCGCAGGTACTGGAAGCCGAGCTTCGCCTGCTCCTTGAGGTTCACCTTCGCGACGAAGAACCGCATGCCCTGCTTGATGTAGCTCCCGAGCACGGCGGAGGCGCCGGGGGGGATGCGGTACCCGTTCTGCGTGAGCCAGGTCTCCAGGCCCGTGCTCTCCTTGGCGGAGAGGATGAGGATGTCGTACTCGCCGATCGTGTAACGGGCTTCGACCGTCACGCCGAGGCTCTTCTCGCGAGCCATCCTCCCCGCGGGCGCCTGGGCCGCCGCCATCGGCATGCGCAAATAATCGTTGACGAGGCATGGATCACCGTCGAAGTATTCCACGAGCCGCGGCGACGAGTACGCGTCCAGGTGGTCCAGCAGGGCCTTGTCGCCCACATGGATCTGGTCCCGCTCCAGGAAGGTCGGGACGGGGATCACGATCGCGAACTCCTTCGGATCGCCCCGGAAGTCGTTGGCCATGGTCATGACGGTCTTGTCGTCGAGCCGGACGAGGGCGACCTGCGAGGCCTTGTTGAAGAGCTTCGTGTCAGCCTTGGCCACGTAGAAGCCGCAGAAGCCGAAGGCGGCTTTCACCCCCGCGGCCAGCACCAGCGTGGCCGCCCCGTAGATCCACTTGCGCGACATCGAACGCTCCTTCCTCCGGCCGGGAACGGCCGGACGCTTCCGCGGCCCACGCGTAGCGGCGGGCCGGGAACACACGGTCGAGGAGGGGAACCAACGCCGCCGCCGCCGCCAGCGACCACAGGATGCCGCTGGGGCGGAACAGGCGGAACTGCACGTACCAGGCGCCGGCGGCGACGAGAACGCCGAACAGGATCCGCCCCGTGCGCGAGTCGGGGGTCGTCTTCGGATCGGAGATCATGAAGAACGAGAAGAGAAGCAGCGCGCCGCTCTGGAGCTGGTGCAGCGGAATCGACATCGGGTCTCCGAGCAGGAGAGCCCGCCCGAAGAGCAGCGAGGCGTAGGCAACCAGGAAGGCGATGGTCACGTCGCTGCGCCAGGCCCGGTAGACCACGACGCCGCCCAGGCACGCCATCAGGAACGCGAACAGCGCCGAGTGGCCCCACTGGCCGGGCGAGACCCACACGTCGCGGGTCAGCGACATCATCGCCACCAGGCCGAAGTTGGTGGGGTTGAAGAGGTGCTTGCCGTTCCAGCGGATCACGAACTTGCTGGCGATGGCGGCCACCGCCGCCGCGGCGGCCAGCCCCGGCGAGCCGGTCCGCAGCAGCAGGCACAGCGAGAGGCCGGAGATGAGCGCGCTCCGCGGATCGAACCGGGGCAGGCCCCACGCGTCGGTGAGCACGCGCTGGGTCAGCAGCGCCGTGGCCAGGATGAGGACGACGTGAAGGGCGGGGACGTCGAAGTCCAGGCGCGTGAGCCCGTAGACGAGGAGGAGGGCCAGGGTGGCGATCTGGTACGGCCGCGGGTCGCGCATGGCGTTCCTGCTCCTGTACCGGGCCGGGCGCCAGTCTATTCCCGCGGAGGGCGGTCGCGCTATGCTTGGCGTGATGCCGGACAGCCGCATCCCCGCGATCAAGGTGATCCTCCTGCCCAAGGACACCAACGCCCTCGGCACGATCTTCGGCGGCGTGATCCTGTCGCACATCGACCTCGCCTCCGCCGTGGAGGCCCGCAAGGTGGCGCGCCGGCGCTACGTCACCAAGGCCATGCGCGAGGTGGAGTTCCACGAGCCGGTCTTCCTCGGCGACATCGTGAACTTCTTCACCGAGACGGTGCGGGTGGGCCGGACGTCCATCACCGTGAAGGTGACGGTCGAGGCCGAGCGCTGGGGAGGGGGAGAGGGCGAGCGGGTGATGGTGACGCAGGCGGAAGTGGTCCTGGTGGCCGTCGACGAGAGCGGGCGGCCGACGCCGATCCGGGAGGGCTGATGCATCGCCTCAAGGTCGTCTGCCCGCACGATTGTCCGGACACGTGCGTCATGACCGTCGACGTGGACGACGGCCGCGCCGTCGCCATCGGCGGCGACCCCGAACACCGGTTCACGCAAGGCTTCCTGTGCGCGAAGGTCAACCACTACCTGGAGCGCGTCTACAGCCCCGATCGCGTCCTCCGGCCGCTCCGCCGCATCGGCAAGAAGGGCGAGGGCCGGTTGGCGCCGATCACCTGGGACGAGGCGCTCGACGAGATCGCCTCGCGCTTCCGGCAGGTGATCGCCGCGCACGGGCCGCAGGCCATCCTTCCTTATTCATATGCCGGCAACATGGGGCTGCTCTCCTACGGCAGCATGGACCGCCGCTTCTTCAACGCCCTGGGCGCCAGCCTGCTCGACCGGACGATCTGCGCGAGCGCGGGAGCCGCCGCCCTGAAGGCGACGGTGGGGAAGTCGATGGGCTTCGATCCCGAAGCGGTGGTGAACGCGCGGTTCATCGTGGCGTGGGGCGCGAACATCGTCAGCTCCAACGTGCACCTGTGGCCGTTCATCGAGGAGGCGCGGCGGCGGGGCGCCCGTTTCGTCGCGGTCGATCCGTACCGGTCGCGGACCGCGGAGAAGGCCGACGCGCACCTCGCGCTGCTGCCCGGCACCGACGGCGCGCTCGCGCTCGGCGTGATGCACGTGATCTTCCGCGACGGGCTCGAAGACCGGGACTACATCGAGAGATACACGGCCGGTGTCGACGCCCTGAAGGCGCGCGCCCGCGAGTGGCCGCCGGAGCGCGCTGCCCAGGTCACGGGCCTCTCCGCCCGCGAGGTGGAGGATTTCGCCACCGAGTACGCGACCACGCAGCCGAGCGCGATCCGGCTCAACTACGGCCTGAACCGGCACGCGGGCGCGGGCGCGGCCGTGCGCACGATCGCGTCGCTGCCCGCCCTCACCGGGGCCTGGCGGCACGCGGGCGGGGGCATCCTGCTCTCGACCTCGGGCACGTTCCCCGTGAACTCCGAGGCCCTCGAGTGCCCCGACCTCGTCCCGCCCGGCCAGAAGGGGTTGGCGCGCGAGGACCTCTTCGTGGTGGTCCACGACCTGTTCCTCACCGACACCGCCGACTTCGCCGACGTCGTGCTGCCGGCGACGACGACGCTCGAGCACTACGACATCCACAAGGCGTACGGCCACCTGCACCTCAGCCTCAGCCGGCCCGCCGTCGCGCCTCTCGGCGAGTCGAAGCCGAACACGGAGGTGTTCCGGCTCCTGGCCCGGCGCATGGGCCTCACCCACCCGTGTCTCTCGGAGAGCGACGAGGAGATGGCGCGCCACGCGCTCCTTTGGGACCACCCCCACCTCGAAGGGATCTCGTTCGACCGCCTGGAGCGCGAGGGCTCCGTGCGTCTCCGCGTCGACGATCCGTTCGCGCCGTTCGCGCGCGGCAACTTCCCCACGCCCTCGGGCCGGTGCGAGCTGTTCGCGGACTACGTGCCGCCGCGAGAGGGGCCGACGAGCAACCCCGGGCGCGCGCGGACCTATCCCCTGGCCTTCATCTCTCCTCCCGCACACCACTTCCTCAACTCGACCTTCTCCGCGCAGCCGACGTTCGTGCGCCGCGAGAGCGGCGCGAGCCTGACGCTCCATCCCGCCGACGCGGGCCCGCGCCGCATCGAGGACGGGGCGATGGTGCGCACGTTCAACGACCGCGGCTCGTTCCTGGCCCGGGCGCGGGTCTCGGACGCGGCGCGGCCGGGGGTGGTCGTCGGCCTGTCGATCTGGTGGGCGAAGCACTGCCCGGGCGGCCGCAACGCGAACGCCGTCACCAGCCAGGAGCTGACCGACATGGGCGGCGGCGCCACGTTCTACGACGCGCTGGTCGAGGTCGAGCCGGCCTGAGATGGTGGCGCTCTACGTGGCGGCCACCGTCGTCACGCTGATGCAGCTCCTCCGGAGGCACGAGCGCCGGCTGCTGCCCCTGCTCGCCCTGTTCACCTGCATGGCCGTCGCGCGCGCCCTCGACCCGGCGAGCGGATGGGCCACCGCGTTCGAGGTGGCTGCGATCGCGGCGGGCCTCGTCCTGCTCGCCATGCTCAGCCCCCGCCACAGCGCCGTCCGTTGAGCCGGGCGCGCCTCGTCTACGCCGCGTCGGAGACGGACGCCGACATCCTGCATCCGACCGGCTTCTTCGCTCCCGACCCGTTCCTGTTCGTGCAGGTGGGCCGCCGCCGCCTGATGGTGATGAGCGACCTCGAGCTGGACCGCGCCCGCCGGCAGTCCCGCGTGCGCCAAGTGATGTCGTGGTCGGGCGTCGCGAAGCGGCTCGAAGCGGCGAAACGGAAGGCGACGCCCGCGGCGGTCATCAAGGAGGTGCTGCGGGCCCTGGGGCACCGGCGCGTCGACGTGCCGCGCAGTTTCCCCGTCGGTCTCGCCCGCGACCTGGAGGGCCTCGGCATCCGCGTGCGCGCGGTGCCCGATCCCTTCTGGCCGGAGCGGGAGCGGAAGCGCCCGGACGAGGTGCGCGCGATCGTCCAGGCCCTGCGCGCCGCGGAGGCGGGCCTCGATGCCGGGCTCGCCGCGCTGCGCGCCTGCCGCATCGGCCGCGACGGCATCCTGCGCCGCGACGGCCGTGCCTTCACGGCCGAAGACCTGCGCGCGGCGGTGAACGGCGCGATCATGGCGCGCGGGTGCGTGCCGGCGCACACGATATGCGCTCCCGGCGACCAGGCCGTGGATCCGCACGAGGAAGGCCACGGCCCGATCCGTGCCCATGAGCCGGTGGTGATGGACATCTTCCCGCGCTCGGAGAGCACCGGCTACTTCGGCGACCTCACGCGCACGGTCGTGCGCGGCCGGGCCAGCGAGCGGCTGAGGGAGGTCTACGCGCTCGTCGAGGAGGGCGTGCGTCTCGGCCATCGCCGCCTGCGTCCGGGCGCCGACGGGCCGTCGATCCACCGGGCGATCCACGCTCTGTTCCAGTCGCGCGGCTACCGCACGGGGATGAAGGACGGCCGCATGCAGGGCTTCTTCCACGGGACCGGGCACGGCCTCGGCCTGCAGATCCACGAGGCGCCGTCGATCTCGGCGCGGCCGTCCACGATGCGGTCCGGGCACGTGGTGACGATCGAGCCGGGACTCTACTACCTCGGCCTGGGCGGAGTCCGGATCGAGGACGTTGCGCTCGTCACCCCCGGCGGCTCGCGCAACCTCACCCGCGTCCCGAAGCGCCTCGAGGTGTGAAGATGATGCGACGAGCCCACGGTCCCTGTCGCCGCTCGGCGTCATCGCCGCGGCCGCGCTCCTGGTGGCCGCAAGCGACGCCCCGCCGCTCACCGTTTCGGTGGGGCCCCGCGGGGGTGAGTGGAAGAGGGTCTTTCAACCCTTTCGCGACGACTCCGAGACCCCCTTCCCGGCCGCGGCGGGGATCTACGAGCCGCTGATCATCTACTCACCTTCGACCTGATGCGCCGGGTGCCCGCGCTCGACCGCCAGAAGCCGTTCAACGAGCGGGACGTGCGCCGCGCGGTCAGCATG
>WNGG01009014.1_pt1 | contig 10932 bp, 5 predicted proteins | sample 5400661 | NCBI WGS metagenome assembly WNGG01 (sample SAMN13153372, study PRJNA577476) | soil metagenome | isolation source: 100 cm soil or saprolite under Garry oak tree replicate 1 | place: USA:California | collected 2016-06-15 | reverse complement strand
AGGGACTGGATGCATCCGGAGGGAAGTACTGGGCGTCCTTGTAGAAGCCGATCATGTCACGGACTGAGCGGGTCTGCTGGTCTGCCTCGGTTCTGCCATGATCAGCATAGGCACGGGCGCCCTCAATCATTGCAGCAACGCTATGCAGAGCGGCCTGGTTGTAGAAGTAGCCATTGATGGACTTGCCGCCCTTGAGCACGGTGGCCCGGACTTCATGTCTGGATGCCTCAAGGGTCTGGCCTTCGATGATGTGGCCCTGGATGGTGATCTGGGCGCCTATAGAACCCGCGAGGGGTTTCATGAGCGTGCCCCTTCCTCGCGGTCTAATCCACGCATCAGCATGCCCATATGCCGTTCTCTAGAACTATTGTTCCCCTGCTGTTGCATCCAGAGCTCTTCATAATCCTTCGAGGGAATCGCTTTGTAGGTGGGTGCGTCATGCATGATCGAGAGCGCAGAGTCGGCCAGGTCACCAGGTCTGTCGGGCATCTCGACTTCCAGATCTGTGGAAGGATTCTGCAGATCGGGAAGGAGTGGATCAGGCGCAAGGAGATTGCTGGGCATTGCGAGATTCCTGGGCCTGTCATACTCGGACAAATCCGGGTTCACCGGGTCTATCGCCAGTGGGTTTGAAGTCGCAGCAGTGATATCCAGCCCGTGAGGCTGTGCGAACTGCAGCAGGTCACCGGCGTGGGGATCGGGTGCAAATGGGGGGATGAAGTCGATGCCATCACCACGCAAGGAGTACGGCCGGATAGCTGATTGTGAGAAGTCTGGCATGCCGTGCGTGGGCGGGTTGATGCCATCGCCGGATGTGGCATTGTAGGGCGGACTACCGATGGGTAGGCGACCGGCGAGGTTGAGGTCTTCATAGGGAACGTTTGGGTCGATGCCCATGCGCTCAATGTCACCGGGTTTGAGCGAAGGGAGCGAGTGGTCTGGCTCATGCAGGGTGGGCATGTAGGTAACGGATGAGCCAGAGGCGACGTTGGGTGTGCTAGCTAAGGACAAGTCGGGGTTCTGGTCTGCTGAGAGCGGGTTGGTTGCCATGGGTGGGGTGGCCTCCTGGGGAAATGATGTATACGGAATACAAGACTACGGACTTCGTGAAGCGAAGTTTCAGCACGGAGAAGGGTAGAGGGAACGGAGAGGTATTGGAAGATGGTAGCAAACAATTAGTGGATGCTTGCTTCTCTAGAAGTATAACCGCTCGGTTGGTAAATGTCAAGGGTTATTTTTTTCTATCATCATCTTCCCCTCTATTTACTCGCTGCTTGTTGCCGATAAGAAATGATGAGGTAGTTGCAAGTAGCTCTACCTGTGTGGCTTTTGATCTTGTAGGTCCTTGTCGACCCCTATGCCTGGAGGAGTAAATGGTTCCTCTGCTCACTTTCGATCTGCCTGTGCTTATCCTCGGTAATCATTGGACTCTGCTTGTCTGCGGACTTGTGCTACTTTCTGTCGTAGCTGGATGGATTGGCAAAGATTTGCCGCGTATATATACCTTACTGAGTGAGCACCAACGTATCCACAAGCGCGATCTGGAGTTGCAAGAGCGATTACAAGATGCCAACAGAGAGCAGGAAGTCCTGGTGCAACAACTGCAAGAACTGCTGGCGGAGGTAGATCGACTCTATCGTGAACAGGCCCAGGCAGCCATAACAGATGCTATCACTGGTCTACCAAACCATCGGGCTGTGATGAACAGGATAAGTGAAGAGTTAGCACGCTGTCAACGTGCACAAAGTTCCTGCGCCGTGCTCTTTGTAGACCTCGATCATTTCAAGCGTGTCAACGATACCTGGGGACATCGTGCTGGTGACGCGATCCTGCGCGAAGTCGGTAGTCGGCTTCACGGTACCTTACGCCAGGAAGACTTTGTCGGGCGCTACGGCGGTGAAGAGTTTGCCGTCGTGTTGACGGGGATTGATCTGAGGGGTGCTCACCGGGCTGCAGAGCGGCTGCGTATGGAAGTCAGCTTACAACCATATTTGTGGGAAACAGAAGACTTGCAATCAATTGTCCCTATCTCAGTAACGGCGAGTATCGGCGTGGCAGTCTATCAGCTTCATGGAGTGACTCGCGAGGAACTGGTAGAGCGTGCAGATCAAGCGATGTATCAGGCGAAGCACCTGGGCCGGAATCGCGTCTGTATAGCTGATGTGGAGGGTGAACCTGTCCAGGAGCGAGAAGGCAGAAGGGACAGCAGGTCCCTGGCCGAAGCATCAACGCTGCAAGCTCTTACTGCTGTGATCTCGGCTCATGATCATAGTACAAGTACTCATGCACAGCATATGGTACAGCTTGTTGAAGATACCGCTCGCCTGCTACGTCGATCTGAAGAGGAAATCTACTTGTTGCGCCTGGCAACAGTGCTTCATGATATTGGCAAAATCGGCATCCCCGATACCATTCTTCATAAACCAGGCGCATTGACTGAGGAGGAGTGGGCAACCATGCGCCGTCATCCAAAAATCGGTCAGGAGATTCTCAGACAGGCCGGAGGAGTCTTTGAGCGCCTATCCCAGATCGTTGTTGCCCACCATGAACGCTGGGATGGACGTGGCTACCCCTATGGCCTGGCGAAAGAGGCAATTCCACTCAGTGCTCGTATTCTCGCCGTGGCGGACTCGTTTGATGCCATGACTTCACTTAGACCATACCGGCAGCCAATGTCAGTGATAAAGGCCAGAGACGAGTTGCAGCGTTGTGCAGGCAGTCAATTCGACCCGCATATTGTAGAAGCGCTTCTGCGTGTGATTGATGAGCGGCAAGAAGTGCAACTGCGAGTGGAAGAGTTACAGGAAGGAGTGCCTGTTATCGAAGGACAAAGGGCGCTCACCCCAGGCATGGCGATAAATGGTGAAACTTCCCCTCAAGATGCGCCAGATCAGCAACCTGCGCGCGCGTAGAGATGCAATGTTACTATGTATCATGAGTATCTTTCGGCCTGCCTGTCCATACCTGGAGGCATGGACAGGCAGGCCGAAAGATACTCATTCCCCTATGCCAGGTCTCGCAACAGGTGAACCTGAACTGGTTGACGGAGTGTACGCAATGCCTTCACCTCAATCTGGCGAATACGTTCACGAGTCAATTTGAAGGCCAGGCTCAGTTCCTCTAAGGTATGACAATGGCCATCGTGCAGACCATAGCGCAACTCAATCACCTGGCGTTCACGCAAATTGAGTGTCTCTAGTGCATGCGCGAGTTGTTCACGTAGCACCTGGTGAGTCACCACATCGGCAGGGGCTGCTGCTCGCCAATCCTCGAGTGTATCGGCAAGGTGATATTGCTCGTCATCGGCCAGTGGCGCATCGAGTGAAATGGGAGTTTCAGCCATGCTCTGTAGCTCCACCACCCGCTCCTTTGTCAGTTTGGCGGCTCGGGCGATTTCCTCCGGTGCCGGATCACGCCCCAACTCCTGGTAGAGTTGGCGGGTGATGCGTTTGATTTTATAGATCAACTCCACCACATGAATAGGGATATGGATCGCTCTGGTGTACTCCGCCACCGCGCGGCTGATCGCCTGGCGAATCCACCAGGTGGCATAAGTGCTAAAGCGAAAACCGCGTGCAGGGTCAAACTTCTGCACGGCGCGAATTAGTCCAAGATTGCCCTCCTGTACCAGGTCGAGCAGAGAAATACCGGCGTTATTATAGCGCTTCGCGATGCTGACCACCAGGCGAAGATTTGCCTCCACCAGGCGTTGTTGTGCCTCGATATCTCCTTCTCTCACACGCCAGGCCAGCTTCAGTTCTTGCTCCATTGTGAGCAAGGGATAGCGTCCGATCTCGGCGAGGTACTGCCGAATGGCATTATCGGTTGCATCCTCGTCAGATTTCAGCTCATCGTCATCTACTAACCCCTCCATCTCCGCTTCTTCCAGAAATAGTTCGTCATCTTCCCCATAGCATCCGTTGCCAATAGCCCTTTGTACCATGGCTACCATACGAAAATAGCTCCTCTCCACGTTCCACAACAAAACAAAACGGTAACCAGGGATGTGTCTGCTGTAGGGATATCCCTACCATGCATCATGCAATCCAAAAAAGTTTTTCAGATTCATCCCCCCAGGTATTCCTTCTGTGCAAGACGTATGCCAATATACCAAAACCTGCATAAATCCACCGGCGTCTGGCTGAAAATGCAGAGGCGCAAACTGATGGGAGGCAAAGTTTTGCTTCCCATCTCCTGTAAATTTTTTCCAGGGACTGTGGAAATTTCCGCACTGTCCGAAAACATTTGGGAAGGGCGTTTATTTGCAATAGACACGGGCAGACGAAGGAGTTTTATAGAAGCATGCAGACAGACACCTGGCTTACACAGCCAAGCCATCCTGTTAAATGTCCACTCTGTAGTAAGCGGCTCAGGGATGGATCGCTTATTTGCTTCTCCTGTGGCTTCCAGGTGGGGCAAATACCTGCACGGGGAATTGCAGCATCTTCGCGTAGATCAATAGAGCAGGTTCCCCCAGGCGGCACCAGTTCGGTTTGGATTGACCCGGCAGCCTCTGCATTGCAAATGTCCCCCTCGGCAGAGAGGGGACCCACAAAAGGTATACTTCCAGCGCACCCAAATCCCATCACTCCGCATCCACTATCCAGCCCCCAGGCTGGCGAAGCAGCGCAAAGGGCGTCAAGTCGTCGAAGAAATCCCTTAACGCCTATTCCATTGCGTGCCTCCGCACAGAATGAAGCCTCGCCTCATCGAGGCACCGGGTATCCCAAACAATCTGCCAGTGTGTCTTCTGGTACAGATGTTACTCGCCTGCCAACCCAACCTGATATAGGACCCCAGATGTGGCAGTATGAATCGGAGAGTTATGAAGTAGGAAGTAGCGTTCAGTCACTCTCTCTGCTTATTTCTGAGGCCCCAACCCAACCTGGAGCGCCGATCTCCTCCAGGTCGCCCAACACGCCTATAGAGGGAAGTAACCTGGTCACTATTGATGAAATTGATACTCTGCCGTTTCGAGCCAACTCTGCATTGCTTCCTGCCCCTGTCCCCACTGTCTCCCCTGTCGCCAATCTCCCGCAGGGTATCGTTGGTGAAGTTTCGCTTCAACCTACGTCTAGTGACCTTCCTTCCTGGACAGCCGGGGAAGCTGCCAGGTCACCCTATGCGCAGCGAATTGCCGACCGGCGTAAAAATGTAGGAACGGCTCTCGTCGTTGCTCAAATGAAGTCTCGCCGTAACTTTACACTCAATCCCCTGGATAATCTACGCTGGTGGCTCCTGCGTCCTGGCCGGATGGAATTTCTCCTCTGGCTCTGTGGGACGCTTCTTCTAATCGGCGTCACCTGTGTGCTGCTGTTAACAGCCGCATTCAGCTTTGAGTGGATAACCCCCGGCTTCCATAGTGGGACAACTTACACTTCAGCACCAAACAACAATCCCAGAGGTTCTCCCACTGGTGCTTCTGGCCCATCTTCCAGAAGCGTCGTTCCGAGCCTTACGCTGATGGACAAGGGGCCTCTCCTTCCCGGGCACTTTATTCATCTTCGTGGTCAAGGGTTCAGTCCGCACGGCCAGGTCACTTTTACCTATGATAACGATCAGCCGCTTCTAGATCAGAGTGGTCAACCCAATATGGTACGGGTTGACTCACAAGGAAAGTTTACTGCTACCATCCTGCTAGGGAACTGGGGTGCAGGAAAGCATCGCATAGTGGCGCATGATGGTGCTACCAATCGTTCTATCGAATGGTCCTTTGTGCTGGCTCCTGGCTCTTCTGCCACGGGGCCGACAGCAACCGCAACTCCTCCTCGTGTTCCAGCAACCCCAACAGTTGTTTCGGGCGGAAGACCCACGCCGGTTCCCACTGCTGTCGGTGCAACACCCGTACCACCCACTTCAACTCCGGTAACACCTACCCCAACGCCTGCGACCAGTCCTACAGTCACACCTGGCACGACTCCAACAGCCAGTGTTACCCCTGGTTCCACGACCACACCAGGGCCCGGAAGTAACACACCGGTAGCTTCCCCGACATCGGCACCGGCGTATTCCAGTACATCATCTTCGCTGAGCAACGCTTTAAATGGAGCATCTGATGCTGATGTAACTGCTCGGCTGGCAGATGCCTTAGCCAATCTCGGTCCCTGGGCCTGGTTAGTGATATCAGGGTATGGTGTTGCTATGATCCTGCTGGGAGTGGCCGGTATGCTACACAGGCATAGGAAAGTGTAATTTTGTTCTGACTCTTTCGTATCATCTTTTGCATCCGTTTGGGTATTTCCCTTACCCTGGCTGGTCTGCTACACTTCTCCTGAATACATGGAAAGGCGCGATCCCCTGTTGCCTTCGCCTACGCCAGTTCATAATGAAAGCAGTTGGAAAATAAGCATATGCAAAGCAAGGAAATCCAGTGCAGATCACATCTAAAGGGAAGTGTAATTGTTCGTGTCATTCTCGCCCTCCTCTCTACTATTGCAAGCGTTACACTGGCCTGGGGTTTACTGGGAGGTTCGCATCAAAAGGCACATGCTACCTCTCCAACAATTAATGAAACTACTGTACCGGGAATCGATCCCTGGGGACTGGGCTTTGATAATTCCGGGAATGTCTGGGTTGCCGAACCTGGTTGCGACCCCACACCTATTTGTGGCAGTGTGAAAATCGGGCACATTACGAAATATAATCGAGCAAGCTTTACATCTGGCGCGGGTGCAGCTAACGACTTTGTAGAGCCAGCAGGTTACTCCAGCCCTGTTTTCCTCGCTATAGATGCGAGTGGGAATGTCTGGTTCAGTGAGCCGATGACCAATTCTATCGGTGAACTCATCCCAAATAACAGCAATCTGGCCAACTCCACCTGGAATCAGTGGACCGTGCCGACATCGAATGCCGGCCCATTCGACCTGGCGTTCGACTCGAACGGCAAGCTCTGGTTTACCGAGATCACTGCAAATAAAATCGGTGAATTTGATCCATCCGCGCAGCAGTTTATAGGAGAAACTCCTACGCCGACGGGCAGTAGTAAACCCTATGGTATTGTTGGGCCAGACCCCAGTACTGGATCAATGTGGTTCACAGAAAATAACAGTTCAGTGGCGCGGATCGGCCGATTTACGCCTCCTGCTTCTGGTGCCTTGACCACCGGGGCGATCAAAGAGTATTTGACAAATTCTGGCAGCACGAGTACTACGCCACACTTGATTACCTACGATACCTTTGGGAATATCTGGTGGACTGAAGGGCCTGATGGGGATATTGGTCGTCTGATTATCTCACAGGCTTCGCCTGGAACAGGTAATGGGGTTCAGGAGTTTCACGTCCCCTCGCCTGGCTGTCCCAGCACAAACAACTGCGGTACACACATCTCTGGTATCGGCGTGGATAGCGCCGGTACCGTCTGGTTTGATGACTCTCTGAGTTCCCGTTTTGGTTCGTATGTTCCCGGTACAAACACCTTCTCCATCTACATTCTCGGCGGAAGTGTAACGGCCAATACGCATCCGCATGACGGACTGGCTGTCGATGGCAACAACAATATCTGGATTTCTGAAGAGTTTGTCAACAAACTGGCTGAGGCTATTCAAAATGGTGCCCCTAACCCGACGCCCGGTGCAACGAACACTCCTGTCCTCTCATCACCAACTGCGAAACCATCGCCCAGCCCGACTGCCTCACCTACTCCACCTCCGATTGGGAGTCCGCCGGTCAATAAGACCTGGTACTTTGCGGAAGGGCGTGTTGGCGGAGGGTTCAAAGAGTTCTTAACATTCGATAATCCTGATCCAGGACACAGTTGCCCGGTGAATATCCAGTATCTGTATACTCCTGACGGTGGGTCTGCTGCGACTAAAACCGTGCCGGTAACGGTACCGCCTGCCAGTCGTCTAACTGAACCGGTCAATAATGATCTGAGCATTCAACCAAACCAATCACCGGGAGCCTCACTCTCGACCATTGTCACAGTCACTGGCTCGACCTGTAATGGCATTGTGGCAGAGCGTCCAATGTACTACCAATGGCATGGTATCAATAGTGGAAGTGATGTGCTGGGCGCGACACACCTGGGTACCACCTTCAACTTTGCTGAGGTACCGACCGGGGGAGGGTATAGCTCATTCATCACCATCCTGAATCCTGGTGCGACTGCTGCACTTGTCACGGCAACCTACTATGCCAATGGTCAGTCAGTCGCAACACAAACACTGACGGTACCCGGCGGAACACGCGGGACGATTATGCCGGGTAGTGCCAATCCAACACTCCCGCAGCATGTGGCAGCTGTCGTCACCTCTTCGCAACCGGTAATGGTGGAGCGTCCCGACTACTTCGGCAACATCAATGCTGGGAATGCCCATACCGTCTCTGGTGGCAGTGATGTCGTGGGAGTGCAGACGCTTGCAAATGATTGGCTCTTCTCCGAAGGCTACACTGGTGGCAGTTTCCAGGAGAACCTCGTTATTGCCAATCTGGATGTCTCTGCCAACACAACGGCAAATGTGACCATCAGATTGGAGTATAAAGATGGCACCTCGCATTCCTTCAATGTGTCGGTCCCGACGAAGAGCCAGCTCATCTGGAACGTCAATACGCAGGGCGCAGGTGGCACCTCTCCCGAGGTCTCAGCAGATGTGAGCTCGGCGAACGCAAAGATTCTGGTCGAGCGCCAGATGTTCTTCCAATACAGCCATACCGTCAATGGTATCCAGACGATAGCTATGGGGGGCACAGATGTCATTGGACAGGTAGGGCCAGCAACACAGGTCATCTATAGTTTTGCTGAAGGGTATACGAACAAGGGCTACAATGAGTGGCTCACGTTGCAGAACCCGACAGGAAATACCGAAACAATAACCCTGACGCTTGTCAATGGATATGGGAGGTCCTACACACCACCGGCATTTACTGTACTTGCTCATAGCCGCTACACCGTGGATATCACGGCGTTGGTGGTACAGCACATGGTACAGGCGGGTGATGATCATCGGGGCTATGAGGTCTCGATGGCTGTAGGATCGAGCAACAATGCACCATTTGTCGCAGAGCGTCCTATTTACTGGAATACAGCAGGTTCCTTGTTTGTCACCCAGGGCGGAAGCGATGTTATCGGCTATACTGGCCAATAGGGTCTGTATTCCTTTGGGTTCGAGGAACAGGGGGGCATGGGGGTGTCTCCCAAAATTGCTTTTTCCCAAATTGCTTCTTCTGAAGAATGGAGAACCAATAGATAAGGACGGTTGCAATTATGGTGCACGGTAAAAAGATTTTATTGAGCCTGGTAGCACTGGTAACGGTCATCGCCAGTGTTGCTTTGACACTTGGACTCATTGGCAACATGGTGCGATCTGGCCTGGCGCAACCTGTGTTGAGTGCTACTGTAACGGCCACGGATTATTATATTCCCAGTGGGAGTGATCCGTGGGGAACAGCCTTTGATAGTCATGGAAATGTCTGGGTTGCTATTCCAAGCTGTGATCCCTCGCCGACATGCAGTAATAGCAATCCAGGTAAGATCGCCGAATTTAATCCTGTTTCATCGAGCTGGTCTGCTACCTATCAGCTTCCCTCTGGCTATGCTCAACCTCTCTTGCTGGCATTTGATTCCCAGGGATTTTTATGGTTTACCATGCCGATGAATAACTCCATTGGCAAGTTTGACCCATCTGCTCATACCTTCCAACAATGGGCGGTTCCTACGGCCAGTTCCGGTCCCTGGGGAATTACCGTCGATCAGAATAGCAAAATCTGGTTTACAGAACACTACACCAATAAAATTGGTCGCTTCGACCCATCCAATCAAAGCTTTATGGAAGTTGCTACCCCGGCCTCAAATAGTCAACCCTATGGCATTACCGTAGATGCATATAACAACATCTGGTTCACTGAGAACAATTCCTCCGTTGCTCTAATCGCTGAATATGCCACCCAGGGCAAACTGAACGAGTATAAAATTCGTACCGGTTCGACCAGTGGTCTGACTCCTCATATGATCACGGTTGACCCGAATGGAAATATCTGGTGGAGCGAAGGCTGGCCAGGCAAGATCGGTGAACTGGTGGTATCACTAGCTCAACCTGGCACAAACAATGGTGTCACCGAATACGCTTACCAGCGTCCCTGTAGCACCTGTGGTGCTCACACCTCTGGCATCAGCGTTGATAGCAATGGCCTGGTCTGGTTTGACGATTCGTTGCAGAGCATTTTCGGTTCTTTCCCTGATAGTGGGAGTGGTTCCTTCGCACTCTACAATACCCCTACATCAAACAGTCATCCTCATGATGGTTTGGGCGTGGATGGGCAAAATCGTATCTGGTTCGATGAGGAGTTCGCCAACAAGTTAGCACGTGCTGTGCAATCTGGTGTTCCTTCTCCCACAGCATCACCATCACCGACACCGACTACCACACCCACTCCGACGCCTTCACCAACAATCACACCTTCAGCAACCCCCGGAACTACCCTGGCGCAAGATAACTTCCAGCGTGCGAATCAGACATATTGGGGGACAGCTTCGGATGGGCCTACCTGGGCAAGTGATGCAAATAGTAGCAGTGTCTTTTCCATCAATGCAAATACGGGCAAGCTTGCCAATGGGAGTAGCAGTTATAGTGCGGTCCTGGGACCAACCGCTGCGGATGCCGAAGTTCTTTTCACTGGTTCAATAAGCAGCTTCAGCAACACGAACATGGGGGCTGTGTTACGCTGGACGGATGGCAACAATTGGTACAAGGCATATATTGATGGTACTAACCTTGTTCTCCAAAAGAAAGTCAATGGCACGACTACCATACTTGCCACCGTTTCGTTCTCCGCAACGGCTGGGACCTCCTACACCTTGCGCTTCCGTGTAGTTGGTACAACCCTCTACGCGAAAGTCTGGAACACGGGCAATACCGAACCAGGCAGCTGGATGCTGACGCAGACGGATAGCACCTTCCAATCTGGCTATTGCGGCCTGCGTATCCTGGTGCAAGG
>WNGG01009013.1_pt1 | contig 10934 bp, 9 predicted proteins | sample 5400661 | NCBI WGS metagenome assembly WNGG01 (sample SAMN13153372, study PRJNA577476) | soil metagenome | isolation source: 100 cm soil or saprolite under Garry oak tree replicate 1 | place: USA:California | collected 2016-06-15 | reverse complement strand
TAGCCGTTAGACGATGGGGGCGTGCAAGTAGCGGTAACGGGATTCGAACCCGTGTTTGAGCCTTGAGAGGGCTCCGTCCTAGTCCCCTAGACGATACCGCCCCGCCCCCGGGCGGGGGTGGCGCGTGAATATCGCCGGTGCGCGCGGACCCGGTCAACCCAGCCGATCCCGCAGTTGACCTCTCCGCTCGAACACGTACCGTTACTGGCCCGATGAAACGCCTCTTCTCCAAGCTCGTACCCGAAGTCCTGATTCTCGTCGCCGCCGCGCTGCTGCTGACCATGCCGGCGCTGCGCGGCACCGCGACTGGTCTCGCCACCGTTTTCCCCTTTACCGTCGTCGCCGCCGCCCTGCTGCTCGGCTGGCGCTTTAACCGCTCGCGGCTGGTCTTCGCGATCGCGCTGCTGGCGCTCGCCGAATACCTGCTCCTGAGAGGCGTCGACGTCCCGCGGGACCGTTTCTACTTCCATGCGATGACGTTCCTGCTGCCGATCAACCTGGCGCTGGTTGCGCTCCTCCCCGAGCGCGGGACCCTCACGCCGGCAGGGCTGCTGCGCTGGGTGCTCCTCGGGGTGCAGGTGCTCGTCGTCGTGTTCCTGGCGAAGTCCTTCCCCGATAAGGCCCTCAAGTTCCTCACGGCAGGGCTGCTCCCCACGCGTTGGACCGTCTGGACCGCCGTGTCCCAGCCGTCGATCATCACGTTCGTCGCGATCGTCGTGCTGCTCGCGCTGGCCTGGTGGCGCGAGCCACAATCTCCGGTACGCGGCTATTTCTACGCGCTGATCGCGGTCTTCGCGGCGCTGTCGTGGCAGACGGCGGGACCGGGCCAGGAGCTCTTGCTGGCGACCGCGGGTCTGATTCTCGTCGTCGCGGTGATCGAGGCGTCGTACATGATGGCATACCGCGACGGCTTGACCGAGCTGCCGGGGCGGCGCGCGCTCAACGAGGCCCTGCCCCGCCTCTCCGGACAGTTCACCGTCGCGATGGTCGATGTCGATCACTTCAAGCGGTTCAACGACACCTACGGGCACGACGCGGGCGACCACGTGCTGCGCCTCGTCGCCGCGCGGCTGGCGCAGGCCCCCGGCGGCGGCACCGCGTATCGCTACGGCGGCGAGGAATTTGCGCTCGTCTTCCCCGGCAAGGGCCAGGACGAGTGCCTCCCGCATCTCGAGGAGTTGCGCGAAATCGTCGAGACGAGCCGATTTACCATGCGGCGGCGGTTCCGTCCGCGAGTCAAGCCGAAGAACGACAAGGGAAGAAAGAGCCGTCAGGCGATTACGATCACGGTGAGCATTGGCGTGGCGGAACGGGACCACCGGAACGCGTCACCCGATCAGGTCGTGCAGGCGGCGGACAAGGCCCTGTATCGGGCCAAGGAGGCAGGACGAAACCGCGTCTCTACCTGATCCTTCCTTTCTTCTTATGTGCCCCCGCTGGTGTGAGCGCACAAAGCACGCTGTTCGTCGATCATGCACCGCTCACACTCCGACTCGAAGGCGACTTGCGCGCCCTGTTTCGCGATCGCGGTACGCAGCGCAAGGACCACCCCGCAATCCTGCGGTACGGCGCAGCCGCCGACACCGGCAGCATCGAGGTCAAGCTGCGGACGCGCGGTATCTTTCGGCTGAAGACGTGCGGCTTTCCTCCAATTCGTCTCGATCTCCCCGCGAAGAAGGTCGACAACACGCCGTTCGCCGGTGAGGACAAGCTGAAGCTGGTCACCCACTGCCAGGGCGACCGCTCCTATGAGCGCAACCTGCTCCGCGAGTACGCGCTGTATCGCGTCTTCAACGCGGTGACCGACAGCAGTTTCCGGGTGCGGCTCGCGCACATGACCTACGTGGATCCCGCCCGCCACGACACCGTGACGCGCTATGGATTCCTGATCGAGTCCGATACCGCCCTGGCGGAGCGCATCAGCGCCACGCCGGTGCACGCCGACAACGTCTACGACCCGATGACCGACCCGTCGTACATGACGTTCGTCGCGGTCTTTCAGTATATGATCGGCAATACCGACTGGTCGGTCTGGAAACGGCACAACATCGCGATCTTCCAGAAGGCCGCGGAGCCTCGCGCGCTGCTCGCCGTGCCATACGATTACGATTTTTCCGGAGCGGTGAACGCGCCTTACGCGGCCCCACCGGAGCAGCTCAAGCTCGTATCGGTGCGCCAGCGCGTGTATCGCGGATTTTGCCAGCCGGACAGTATCCTGGCCCGCGTCCTCACCCGCTTCCGCGTCGTGAAGGATTCCATCTATGCGGCGGTGCGCGCCGTCCCTGATCTGCCCGAGCGCGACGTGCGCAATGTGCTCGGCTACCTCGACGACTTTTACAAGGTCATCGATAATCCCGGCGCCGTAAATCGGGAGCTCGTGCGCCCCTGCCGGAGGATGCCCCAATGAACGAGCGACGCGCGTTCGGATTGGTGATCCGGTTGGCGATCTACTATGCGGCGCTCGCGGCTGTGGCCTGGCTGGTGGCGCAGTGGATTCCCCGCTCGGGCGCGCTATTCGGCGAGAAGACCCCGGGCGCCGCCGTCGTCGCGATGCTGAGCGCCTTGGGGCTGATGTCGCCCGTGGCGTGGATGTACATGCGGACCAAGCCCAAGCTGCGCTACGATCCGTCACTCGTGCAGACGGTGATCGTCCTGCCGGTGGTGATCTCCGGCGTGGTGCTCATCGTGCGCGATAGCGTGCCGCTGGCGTTCAGCCTCGCCGGCATCGTTGCCGCGGTGCGCTTCCGCAACACGCTGAAGGATACCAAGGACGCCGTCTACATCTTTCTCGCGATTGCGGTGGGCCTCGCCGCGGGCGTGCAGTCATTTGCCGTCGGATTTGTCGTCTCGCTCATTTATGTCGTCGTGGTGCTCGTGCTCTGGCGCTACGACATTGGGACCGCCCCGACGCCTGAGCGCGTCCAGGGCCGCCTGATCGTGGAGACACCGATCCCGACCGCCGCCCATACCACGATCGCGGGCGTGCTGGAGCAGCACGCCCGCCGCTGGAAGCTGACCGGCTCCGAATCGGCCGCGCCGGGACATACCGCGCTCACCTTTGCCGTGCGGCTGCGTGGCCAGTCCAGCGCCGACGCGCTCCTCGCCGCGCTCCGGCGCGACGCGGCCGCCCAGATCACCGCCGTGCGGTTCGAACCGGATCTGCAATAGGAATGACTCGGCAGTGGGACGTTCCTGACGCAGCAGCGCTCGGACAACTCATCGACCATCCTCCCGCCGCTGGTTTCCGGGTTTCGGCGGTGCGGACGACCTACTTCCGCGACGTCTATTACGACACTCCCGATGGCGAGCTCCGCCAGCGCGGCGGCCGCTACCGCATGCGCTTCACGCCCGACGGCAAGCAGCGCCTCACCGTCTGGTTCCCTGACGGCACTCGACTCGAGACGCCGGGAACGGACGCCGAGGTGATCGCCGCCCGCGTTCGCGCGCTCGTGGATCCCGTCAACGTCGCACCCTGGATTGAGCGGGACGTCGCGCGGCGGTGGCGTAGCATCGGTGTGCCGCTGGTGCGGTTGCCGCTGTGCAACTTCGTGGGCGACACCATCACCGTGCGACGCGGCGAGCTGCGCGCCTCCGTGCACGAGCTTTCGATTCGTCCGCGGCCGTGGGGCGCGGTGGCGGCGCGCACGATTGCGCGTCGCTGTGAAGCAGCACCACTCCGGCTGCATGCAGTCGGCGAGGAGCCGCTGCAGCGGGCGCAGGCCGCCCTGTCGGCGGCGGAAGCCCAGGTTCTCGCCCGCGAGCTTCGTGGCGAGCGCGAGCTCGCGTTGATCGCGGTCGAGCATGGTCGCCTCGGACTCTGCCGCCTCGGCGCCGAGCTCCGGGTGCCGGTCGACCACGGGAGTGGTGAAGCGGACTGCCGCGCCGCGTTGCGCCGGATCGTCGGGAGCGGTGAGGGATCACTGCGACTCCTGGGTGTCGTCCCGCCGGCCGGCGACCGCGCCGCTCTGGAAGTGTGGACCGCACGTCGCGTGCGCGGCAATTCGCCGCTGCAGTGGTTCGCGCCGACCGAGCTGCTCGAGCGCGTCGGATCGCCGGTGCTGCGCGACCCCGCGACGTTGGCGGCACTCACGATTGCGGCGCGCTCGCCGCTCATTCCCGAATGGTCCGGCGCGGCGTTCGGCGCCCAAGTCGCCGACGCGGCGCCGGAGGATATCGCGCGCGCCAGCCGCGTCACCCTGAGTGAGATGCGCGTCCCCGTACTGAAGGCGGACCTGCTGGATCCGGCGCGCGCGGCACCGGAGCAGTTTCTCAATCCCGAGCTCTCGTGGATCGAATTCAATGCGCGCGTGCTCACGTTGGCCGAAGACGCGCGCATCCCGCCCGCCGCGCGCATTCGCTTCCTCGGCATTTTCTCGACCAATCTGGACGACTTCGTCGCGACGAAGATCGGCGCGCTGAAGCAGCTCGCCGCGCTGAAGCGTGCCGGGCCCTCGGCGGACCAGCTGCGTCCCCAGGAAACGCTCGATGCGATCGGCATCAGGCTGCGTCCCTTGATCGCCCGGCAGTACCGGCTGTTTGACGCTCTGCTGCGGAACCGTGCGGATGCCGGCGCCGTGACGGTCGTGCACTGGTCGGAGCTGACGCAAGCGGAGCAAGCGGAGCAGCGCGCCCAGTTCAGCGATCGCGTGTTACCGTTTCTCAGTCCCAAAGCCCTGACGCGCGCCCCCGGTCACCCGTTTCCCGTCGTGACCGATCGTCGCGTCGCGCTGCTCGCGGTGTTGCGCGACCAGGCCGGCGCGCCGCCGCACTACGCGCTCGTCGAAATCCCGGAGCCCCTCGAGCCTTTCCTAAGCCTCGCAGGCAGTCGCCTCCTACCGATCGAAGATGCCGTTCGAGCCAACCTCGACCTCCTGTATCCAGGCCGCATCGTCGTCGGTGCGCACGCCTTCCGCGTCACGCGCAGCGGGGACTTGCAGGTCGACGAAACGTCCGCAAGCAACTTCCTCCAGGCGATCGAAGAAGAGCTGGCGCGCCGCACGCTCCAGCCCGTTATCAGGCTCGAGATCGAGCCGGGCACGCCGGCGCCGCTCCAGGATTTGCTGCAGCGCGAGCTCCATTTCGAGGAGAGCGAGCGCGACGGCGAGATCGGCGCCGCCGACGTGTATGTCGCCGGCGGGCCCGTCCATCTTGGCGCGTTGCGCGACGTGGCGACGTCGTTGCCAGACTATCCGCCGCACGATGCGCGTGAGCCGTTTGCGCCGGGCCGGTCAGTGGCCGATCAGCTCGACGAGCACGATGTGCTGGTCCACCACCCGTACGACTCCTTCATCGCGAGCTTCGAGCGGTTCATCGTCGAGGCCGCAGACGACCCGGAAGTGCAGGCCATCAAGCTCACGCTGTACCGTCCCGGCGGGCGTTCCGCGATCGGGGCGGCGCTGAGTCGCGCTGCCGCCGCGGGCAAGGACGTGTCTGTGATGGTAGAGCTGAAAGCGCGCTTCGATGAAGCGCGGAACATCGCGTGGGCCAGGAGCCTCGAGCGCGACGGAATCCATGTGGTAACCGGCCTTGTGAGCCTCAAGACACACGCGAAGCTCGCCCTCGTCGTTCGCCGCGATGCGGGCGGCAGCGCGCGACGCTACGCGCACATCGGCAGCGGCAACTACAATCCCGATACGTCGCTCATCTATGCCGACGTCGGCCTGTTCACCGCCGATCAGCGGATCACCGCGGACGTGCACGCCCTCTTCAATGAGCTCACCGGCTCAAGCCGGCCGCCGCGCGGAGGGCTGCGCAATCTGCTCGTTGCGCCCGCGGATCTGCTCGACCGCCTGCTTGCGATGATCGAGCGGGAAACCGCGCACGCTCGCGCCGGACGACCGGCGCGGATTCGCGCCAAACTCAACGGCCTCGCCGATTCGACGGTGGCGCAGGCGCTCTACAAGGCATCGCAGGCGGGCGTCGACGTCGATCTCGTGGTGCGCGGGATCTGCACGCTGCGACCGGGTGTGCCGGGACTGTCCGAGCGGATTCGGGTGGTGAGCATCCTCGGTCGTTTTCTCGAGCACGCCCGGATCTATCACTTCGCCAACGGGGGGGGCGATGCCGAGGAGTACTACATCGGGTCAGCGGATTGGCGGCCGCGCAATCTCCGGCGCCGGGTGGAAGTGGTCGCCCCGGTGTTCGATCCGGCCGCCCGGCGGACGTTGGACAAGATCCTGACGGAGGAGTTGAGGGCTCCGACAGCCTGGTTGCTGAGCCCCGATGGAGGGTACGATCGCCGGGAAAGCTAGAACTCCTAGGGTCGCGCTGCGTCACGCTGCGGCGGGATCGGCAGCGCCAAGGTAAATGTCGTTCCGACTCCGACACGTGACTCGACGGCGACCGTTCCGCCAAACATGGCTTCCGTGATTTCTTTCACGACGGCGAGCCCGATGCCGGATCCCTTCCCCGGCGGCTTGGTCGTGAACCCGCGATCGAAAACCCGTGACAGATGTTCCGGGGCAATTCCCTGTCCGGCGTCCCGGACCGCGAGATTCAGACGGTCGCCGATACGGTCGAGCGAGACGTGCACGGCGCTACTCGTGCTTTGTGAGGCGTCCACCGCATTCCGAATCAGATTCGTGAGCACCTGATACAGCGCCCCGGAATCACCGTAGAGGTACAACGAGTCGACCGAAGTCTGCCACCGCAACGCGACACCATGTCTGCGCGCGAGCGGGCGTTCGAGCGTGACGCAGGACCGGATCACAGGGGCGACGTCGAAGCGCGCCATGCGCCCGGCAGCCCCGAAGGGCCGATCCTGGATCGAGCGCAGATACTCGGCCGCCTGTTCGATGCCATCGGCGACATGGGCGAGATCTTCGAGGAGCGCGGCGCGAAACGGCTCGTCGAGGTCGGTGGCACTGCGAATCGCATCGAGGCCGAGATCGAGGTTTCCCAGCGCCACTGCCAGCGGATTACCCACCTCGTGCGCGATCACGCTGGGTTGGCGGGCGAGCTCCCAGAGTGCTTCAGTGGGGGCGAGCCGGCGACGCGCACCGTCCTCGGCGGCGGCAATGGCGCCGAGCGAAAGTCCGGCGAGCTCGAGAACCAACCGCTCGCGGCTGCGGCGCTCCAGACCGGAAGGCGGCGGGGCCGCCGGGCGCGAGCGAACTGGCGCGACGATCCACAGACCCTCCGCGAGGAGTCGGCACCCCACCCAGCGGGTCTTCTGCACGATCGGCGCGCCCCAGCGCCGGAGTGTGGTCTCGAGGTCGAGCTCGACATCCCTGGGGTTCGGATTCGGAACGCCACTGAGGACCGGCACGGCGGTCGCGGTCGGGGAGATCTCCCACAACGTCACAATGCGACCGCCTAGAGCGATACCGGCCTGCCGTAGTACTTCGCGTTCGTGTGCCGACGGCACGCCGAGTTCGGTTCGTTCGACCAGCATGGGGCGAATTGCAACTTACCACACGCCGGAACGAGGGTTTAGGGCGTTTTTGCGGCATCACAGGGCGGAATTGCGGCAATTTCCGCCTAAGGAAGCGGACTGATCAGGATTTGCGTGCCGCTGATGTAGGCGAGGCGGCCGCCATCGGGGGCAAAGGCAATCGTTCCGACCGGATCGCGGCCATCGGTGGCCCGCAGAACGTGAGCCTCCTGCGCGCTTGCCAGCAGCAGCATCGCCGGAACTGGCCCGATGCCTCCGGGCTCGACCCAATAGCCGACTCGCTGGCCGTCTGGCGACAGGTTCCAACGCCACACAAACGCAGGAACCGGACAGGCCATTTTCGTCGTGGTGTTTGTCGTGAAATTCCGGATGTACAGCGGGTCGTCCGGAGAGGAGCTGTCGGCCACGACAAGAGCGCGAATGCCGTCCGCGTCCCAGCGCACGATCACCGGACGCGTCAGACCGGGGACCGGCTCGGTCGCGCCGTTTCCCAATGTGACGACGAAATACGATTCCGCCCCCCCACCTGCCTGACTCGACATGAGGAGCTGCAGCCCGTCAGGTGAGAATGCGACAAGGTGGCCGCGCGTCACGAACGTGCGGGCTTTCGTGACCAGGTCGAGTAGGAGGGCGGAGTCCGGACTTTCCTCCGGCGCATAGACCAGGTGAACGCCGTCTGGCGACAAGAGGAAACCAATATCGACACTGTCCACCAGACGTTCTGGCGACCCCCCAGCTACAGGAATCCGGTAGATCGCATAGCTGGGTCGCTCAAGGTCGAGGGCGGCGGTGTAGAACACACTCTGACCATCCGGCGTCAGCACAAGCGATTTGTAATACGCGTTCCGACCATCGAGCACGCGCACGACCTGGGAGACCACGTCGAAGGCCTTGAGCGCAAACGGTCCGGAAATCGGTTCCGAGGTATAGAGGATCTCGTTGCCGCTCGAAGCCCAGAGCAGGTCGTCGAGGAATTTCACTTCATGGAATGGTGTGGCGGCGATCACTGGCGCGGTTGCCGTGGATGCGCACGGGGGCGGCGGGGGCGGTGGGGCCGGAGCCGGACCGCTCGCATTTCCAATACAGGACGAGACGAGCGCGGGTAGGGCAACCCGTGCCAGCAGTACAACAGAGGTCCCACCACGCTGACCCATGACCCAGACTCCCTCACCATAGGATGGCGAGGACGCTACCGAGTAGGGGTCAAGGCACCGTCAAGTCTTTGCCGGCACTGCCCCCGGCCTATGCGGGACTCACCTGGTCAGGGCGTTAGCGGAAATTGAAATAACCGGGCATGAAAAAGCCGCCTCCGACAGAGGCGGCTTTTGCATGGCCTCCAAATCCGATCATCTCACGGCAGAAATCCGCGCGCCACGCCGCCCGGGCAGTTGTCCGAATGGAAATTCACGTAGAAGGTGCTCGGGTTCGCGAGGAGCTCGGCGAGCGCCGCTGCACCAGTCGAGAAATGTGGGTTCGCAGCAAAGATCCCATTCTGCCGAATGTCGATGTGCCGGTCGGTGAGATTGAGATCGACTCCGACGGGACTCGAGAGCCACCAGATCACGGGTCCCGTGGTCGCGCCAGCGTTCAGATGGTGAATGTGCCCGAATCGGACACTCTCGTCCCCCTTGTTGTTGAGTATGACGATGGATTCGATCGTCCCATCCTGGAGGATCTTGATCTGCGCGTGCCCTTGGGACTCCGATGCGCACGCCGGTACCTCGATATCGGAGCGCATTTGGGTGTTGAACACGATCGGAGGGGCTTCATCACTGGCAACGCTGCTGGCGAGAATCCCTGCGTTTTGACCGGTAATACGCTCGGCATTGGGAACTGATCCACTGCAACCGGCGACGGCGAGTGCGGCGACGACCCTACCCCAGTAACGCATACGGCCTCCTCGGTTGGGGACAACGAATACGGCCGGTAAAAGCCAACCCAATGCAAAGGGCCGCCACCGATATGGCGGCCCGTTCAGTCGCGACCTAAGCCGAGCCTCGACCGCGCCCCTCTCGTTCGATCGTCTTGAGCTCGCGCAGCTGCAGCGCGATCACAAACAGCACGCCGACCGCCGCGAGCTCCAGCAGCCGGGACGGTGCAAACTGGGCACCCACCAACGTGAACCCGAAGGCGTTCAAGACTCTCTCCCACACGGCCAATGCCGCAGTCAAAAAGCAGACGACGAAGAGAACCCGGCTGAATACGCTGCTCCAATTGCTGGCCATGCTACCTCCTAGCGTCGGGCGATGAGGAACGCCTTGCGTGTCAGTTCCCGCTTGCGGTTGTCGAAGACGACGATTCGCACGTTACCCTGTGCATCTTGGTACCAGAGGTAAATGGCATCCCCGTAGTCAGGGTTCATGGTGACTGAGACCAGGTTCCCCCATGCCGACGGCACCGATATGGAGTCTGGCAGGGCCTCGGTGGGCATCGGCCCCGTGTGCCTTGCCGCCTCCACCTGGGGTAGCCTCGTACAGCTCCAAGAAGCCGTTAGGAATGCCAGGACTGTCAGTCTCCTCGCCAGACCAAATCGCATAACTCCTCCGTTCCTGCGACATGAGAGATCATACCGCCGATCGCTAGCATGCTGCATGGAATAGGGGTCCGCAAGAACGGGATAGTTACGATGAAGCCTGGTCAGCCGGCGCTGGCTTACCTCGCCGACGCGGTATTCCGGGCCACCGCGCGTCGACCTCCTCCCCTTCGTGGATGTCGATCGCCCTTCGCGTGTTGCGTTCCAAGCTGGAATTGAAGATGCGCGATGGGTCCGGGAGGGGGGGCACGCTGGGCGAAGGTGACCTGCGGAGAGCCGGAACGGCTTGCGTTTGCTACCTCAACAGGCCCGGCAGGAATCGAACCTGCAACCCCCGGTTTTGGAGCGGACTCCCAGCACCGCCGGCGTTGGCACTAAGCCTGGCACTGTTCCTTGACGCTATTAACCGGTGATCGAGTGGGCGAGCACAGCATTCGCGTCAACGACCAAGGTCGGATGTCTTCGCTGGAACATGCGGATGCATCACTCGTGGAGGTCGTCCGATACCGTGAAGCGGTCGGCCCGAACGCTATTGACGACCTCGGCACCGGTGCGTACGCTATCGCCGATCTCAAAGCGTACCAGCGATAACGGGGCGGCGCTGTCATCGGGGCCGCGATCACGGCCGGCCCTAGCCTCATCCTTAGCAGGAGGTCGTTATGAGAACCTACATGTGGCGGATCGCCGGCTCGGTCCTCGCGTCCTTGGTCCTGTGGGGCTGCCGGGACATGCCGACGGATTTCCAAACCGAGAAACCTGCCACGGGCATAGCGGCTGCATCGGCCGCCACGGATCCGATTCCGAGCGGCGAGCGGCTCCTGGGACAGAGCGTGCTCGAGCCCGTCTACGACGACGAACAGGCCGGGGTAATCGGCTTCGTGAGCACACCGCTGCACGCGCCCCTCAAGGCGAATCCTCGAGCTTGGTCACCGTTCTACGTGCCCGTCTATCCGGTGGGGTCAACCGTTGGAAGGGTGCTCTGCCAGCACTTGCTGCTGGACAACTGCC
>WNGG01026900.1_pt1 | contig 10935 bp, 7 predicted proteins | sample 5400661 | NCBI WGS metagenome assembly WNGG01 (sample SAMN13153372, study PRJNA577476) | soil metagenome | isolation source: 100 cm soil or saprolite under Garry oak tree replicate 1 | place: USA:California | collected 2016-06-15 | reverse complement strand
GCAGTCACCAGCTCGCCGAGTGCGGCGAGCTTGCCCGCCAGGCGGTAGCGCCCCTGCTCCTCCACCGGCTCAAGGTAGCCGGCTGCCGCCAGCGTCGCCGCGAGCCGGGAGGCAGTTGAGCGGTGCACGCCGAGCTGCCAGGCCATCTCGCCGATGCCGAGCACGGTGTGCTCGCGGTCGAACAGGTCCAGTACCGCCAGCCCGTGGAGCAGCGCGCCGACCAGACCTGCCCGGTCGGGTGCGGTCATGGGGCTCTGGCCTCCGTGGTTGTGCATCAGATCAGGACCGGTGGGCGGCATGGCGGCCGGCCAGGTAGCCCATGGTCATAGCGACGCCGAGGGTGGCGCCGGGGGCGGGGTACCCGTCGGAGGTCCAGAACGCGGCGGCGTTGCCGGCAGCGTACAGGCCGGCGATCCGCTCCCCCGCTGCGGTCAGCACCACCCCGTTGGCGTCGGTGACCGGGCCGCCCTTGGTGCCGATGGTCCCCGACAGCACCTGGACCGCGTAGTAGGGGGGTTGGTCGATCGGGCCGAGGGTGGGGTTGGGGTGGACCTCGGGGTCGCCGCCGTAGCGCTCGTAGGCGTTGCCGCCGCGCCCGAACTCCGGGTCGCTGCCGGCGGCGCAGGCCTGGTTCCAGCGGCGCACCGTGCCCTCCAGCCCAGCGGCATCCACCCCGATCCGACCGGCCAGCTCGGCGAGCGAGCCGGCACACGCCATCCAGTCGGGGATCGACCCATCGGGGGGCCCCGCGGCAACCATGGGATCGGCCCGCACTCCTTCCGGCCGCGGGACCGTGCCCCCCGAACCCCCCGGGCCATCGGGGCGCAGGCCAGGGAGCGGGTAGCGGCGGCGGAAGCCCTCGTCGAAGACCATATACGCGATCGCATTTGGGTAGCGGCCGTGCGGGTCGCGGTGGTTCATGGCCTTGCCGAAGTCGTTGTAGGGCTGCGCCTCGGCGACGAAACGCTGGCCGGCGGCGTTCACGACGATCTGGCGGGGAAGGGCACGCTCGCGGATCAGCGAACGGTAGAAGGGCTTGTGGTCGAGGGTCTCGCCGGGGATCGACAGCATCGGCATCCACCACCCCTCACCGGTGTTGTCGAGCGCGGCGCCGGCCGCCTCGGCAATGCGCAGGCCGTCGCCGGTGTTGGTCGGCGGCGCCCCGGTCGCCCGCAGTGGCGGCGGGAGCTGTGCCCGCAGGGCCTCGTCCCAGTCGAACCCACCGGTGGCGAGGATCACCGACGTGGCAGCGACCGTGGCGGAGCCGCCGTGCCCTGGCCCGCCCTCCCCCTTCCCCTCCCGCTCCCGCTGAAGGTCGGCGGCCTGGACCGCGCCGTCCGGGCCGAGGCGGACTCCCGTCAGGCGGGTGCCGGTCAGCACCTGGACGCCCGCGCGGACGGCACCGTCGAGCAGGCCCGCGACCAGCGACACGCCGTTGCTGCGCAGGCCCTCCCGCTGCCGCGCCTGCAGCAGCGCCCAGTCGAACCGCTGCGGGTAGCGCCAGCGCTCCCACTCGGCGTGGGTGAGTGGCAGGTAGCCCGGCGGGACCAGGATCGCGCCGGTCAGCGGCGTCAGCTTGGTGAGGTCGATCAGCGCCGCGTCCATGGCGCGGCCGCCGAGCCTCGCGCCCGGCAGCGACGGGTGGTAGTCGGGGTAGGTGGGGCAGGCGACGAACCGGTGCGCGCTGTGCTCCTCGACGAACCGCAGCATCGCGGGCCCATTGGCGATGAACGCCTCGGTCATCTGGGGGTAGCGGTCGCTGAACAGGCCGCGCAGGTAGGCGCGTGCGGCCTCCGGGGTGTCGCCGTCGTCCTCTGGGAGATGGTTGCAGGGGATCCACACCCGGCCGCCGGACAGCGCGGTGGTGCCGCCAAGCTGGCTGGCCCGCTCCACCAGCACCACGCTGGCGCCGCCGGCCGCCGCGGCCAGCGCGGCGGTGAGCCCGGCCGCGCCGCTGCCGGCGACGACCACGTCAACCCGCGTCGGGAGTCCGCCCTCCACCGTCATGCCGGTGCCCATCCTGCCGTTTGGAGGGCCGACAGGTCAGCGGGTAGGCGGGGTTCGGGGTCCTCGCCATCGGCCAATTCGTATACGGTCGGGCCACCGAAGCCGACGTCGTGCAGGGCCCGCGCGAAGGCGGCGAAGTCGACCTCGCCCCGGCCGATCGAGGTGTGCGCCCAGCGGGCCCGCCAGGTGTCGCTGACGTGCGCGAGGGCGAGGTGCCCGCCGATGCGCTTGACCCCCTCGGCGGGGTCTTCGATCGCCAGGGCGTTGGCGACATCGTATGTGATACGCAATCGTGGGGAGCCGAAGCGCTCCACGATCTCGACGAGGTCGGCGGCGGCGCCCAGATAGCCGTAGGGGTTGTTCTCCAGGGCGAGGGTCACGCCCACTTCCTCGGCCCGGCGCAGCAGCCGCCCGAGCCCGTCGTCCAGCACCGCCCGGGCGGCCTCGTCCGGCGCCGGCACCAGCGCGTGCCGCCGTCCACCGATCACCACCACGAAGGGCGCCTCCAGGTCGGCGGCCAGCTCGATCTCGCCGGCGAGCTGGCGCTCGCTGAGCGCCCGGACCTCCGGGTTGGTGCTGACCAGGTTCAGGTCGACGAAGGTCGGGTTGACCGACACCACCCGCAGGTCCAGAGCCCGCAGCAGCCGCGCCAGCTCGCGGCGCTCGTAGGGCCCGAACGCGGGCGTGAACAGGTGCGGCGGCGCGGTGGTCAGCTCCAGCGAGCGGAAGCCGTGGCGGGCGAGACCCCGCAGCGCGTCCGGGAGCGGCTGCTGGTGGAGCCAGCTGAAGCTGCACCCGGACAGCGGCAGTGGCACGGTCACGGCGCAGTCCCTGGCCCTGACCCCGGACGGAGGTTGAGCACGATGATGCGCGGGTCGGTCATCTCCTGGACGGCGTATCTCGGCCCCTCCAGGCCGTAGCCGCTCTGCTTGACGCCGCCGTAGGGCATGGCGTCGGCGTGGTAGCTGGAGGTGTCGTTGATCATCACGCCGCCGACGCGCAGCCGGCGGGCGGCGTCGAAGGCGGCGTCCAGGTCGCGCGTGAACACGCCTGCCTGGAGGCCGTAGTCGCCTGCGTTGACCAAATCGATGGCGGCGTCGAGGCTGGCGGCCGGGACCAGCGCCACTACCGGGGCGAAGATCTCCTCGCACATGACCCGGCTGGCGGCGGGCGGGTCGCGCAGCAGCGTGGGCGCCAGCACCGCGCCGTCCCGCTCGCCGCCGGCCAGTACCGCCGCGCCGCCTGCGGCGGCCTCCTGGACCCAGGCGTGAGCCCGCTCCGCCTCGGCGGGAGCGATCATCGGGCCGACCTGGACGGCCTCGTCGCGGGGGTCACCGGCGCGGAGGTCAGCGACGCGCTTGGCCAGCAGGCCGGCAAGCTCGTCGATGACGGCGGTGTGGGCGACCAGGCGCTGCACGCTGGTGCACACCTGCCCCGCCTTGCGGTATCCGGCGCGGGATACCAGATCAGATACCAAATCGAGGTCGGCGTCGGCGTTGACGATCGAGCAGCTGTTGGCGCCCAGCTCCAGGTGGGTCTTGGCGATCCCGGAGCGCTGCTTGACGGCCAGCCCGACGGCGGTCGAGCCGGTGAAGGTGAAGAAGCGGATGCGCGGGTCGGCCAGCAGCGCCTCCCCGACCGTCGCGCCGGGTCCGCAGACCAGCTGCAGGAAGCCGGGTGGCAGGCCTGCCTCCAGCAGGATCCGGGCCAACGCCACCGCCGAGAGGGGGGTGTACCCGGCGGGTTTGAGGACCACGGCGTTGCCGGCGGCGAGCGCCGGGGCGAGCTTGTGCGCGACGGTGTTGAGCGGCGCATTGAAGGGGGTGATCGCCGCGACGACGCCGACCGGGACCCGGATGGTGAAGGCCAGGCGCTGCTCGCTGCCCGGAGCGGCCGCGACCGGGACCTCCTCACCGGCAAGCCGCAGCGCTTCTTCATCCGACAGCCGCAGCGTCGCCGCCGCGCGGCCCAGCTCCTGGCGGGCGTCGGCGAGGGTAAAGCCGGTCTCGGCGACGTAGGTGGCGACCAGCTCGTCGCGGTGCTCGGGGAGGCCGAGCAGGCGCGCGGCCTCGCTGAGGATCTCGTAGCGGCGGTGTGGCGGCAGCGGGTGCTCGGACGCGGCGACCGCGCCGGTCACAGCGGCGTCCACGTGGCGGACCTCCGCCTGCCGGATGCTGGCGAACGGCGCCTGGGTGAACTTGTCGCCTACCGCCACCTCGGGGGCGTCGCTGCGCCAGCGCCCGTCCACCAGCAGGCCGGTGCTGCCATCCAAGAGCCCCGCCATGCGTCCCTTCCCTCAGCGTCAGCCTCTTGACCTGCCTCGGAGGCTCCCATATCGTCGCGCATTACGCAAGGCCTTGCGCAACTCGCAAAGGATGAGGCCGATGGGTGGACGGCAGGGCGATGGGCTGACGGGTGCGGAGATCATCACTGAGTACCTGGTGCGCGAACGGGTGCCATACGTGGTGGGGCTGTGCGGGCATGGCGACCTCGGCCTGCTCGAAGCGCTGCACGAGCGGCGGGACGAGATCCGTACGCTGTCGGTGCACCATGAGTCGGCGGCGGGCTTCATCGCCGACGCCTACTTCCGCGTACGGCACGAGCCGCTGGCCACCTTCACCTCCTGCGGGCCCGGGTCGGCGAACCTGCCGGTGGCGCTCGGGTCGGCCTTCATGGACTCCTCGGCGCTGCTGGCCGTCACCGGCAACGTGCCGACGACGCAGTTCGGCCGCGCGCCGTTCCAGGAGACCGGCCGCTACTTCCAGGCCGACTTCCCCAGCGTGCTGCGGCCCTACGTCAAGCGCAGCTTCCAGGCGACCCGCGCCGACCAGCTGCCGCTGATGCTGCGCCAGGCCTTCGCGGTCATGCTCGGCGGGCGCCCCGGCCCGGTCCACCTCGACGTGCCCCTCGACGTCTTCGTCGAGACCTCGCAGGAGCCGGTCCCCGACCCGGTCGAATGGCGCGCTGGCGTGTCGCCCCGCTCGGCCGCCGCCGCGCAGGACGTGGAGGCCATCCTTGATCTACTGCTGGAGGCACAACGGCCGGTCATTGTCGCCGGCCACGGCGTGGAGCAGGCGGGCGCCAGCGGCGAGCTGAGCGCCTTCGCCGCTGCCTCCGGCATCCCGGTGGCCAGCTCTCCGCTCGGCAAGAGCGCCGTCGCTCCAAACGACCCGCTGTATCTCGGCTCGACCGGCCGCAACGGCACCTACCACGCCAACCGGGCGACCCGGGGCGCCGACGTGATCCTGGCGCTCGGCACCCGCTTCGACGACCGCTCGACCAGCTCCTGGCTCCCCGGCTACACCTACGCCATCCCCCCCGCCAAGCTCATCCACGTCCACGTCGACCCGGTCGAGCTGGGCCGCAACTACCCGGTCGCCCTCGGCGTCATGGCCAACCCCAAGGACCTGCTGGCCCAGCTCCACGACGGGCTGCTCGCCCGCCGCACGGCCGGGGCCGGAGCCGGCGCCGGGACCGGGGCTCCCGAGGCGCGCCTCGACGCCCCCGCCCGGCGCCGCTGGCTCGGCGAGATCGCGGCCTGGCGGCAGCAGTGGGAACGCCACGTCGCGCCCAACCGTTCCTCCGAGGCGGTCCCATTGCGGCCCGAGCGGGTCCTCGCCGACCTGCGCGCGGTGCTGCCCGGCGACGGCATCCTGCTGGCCGACGTCGGCGTGCACCACAACTGGATCGTGCAGGAGTGGCGCAGCGGCGGACCCGGGACGCTGCTGCAGAGCTGGGGCTTCGCCTCCATGGGCTTCGGCATGGCCGGCGTGCTCGGCGCGCGGCTCGCCGCTCCCGACCCGCAACGCCCGGTGGTGGCGGTGGTCGGCGACGGTGGCTTCCTGATGCTGCTACATCTCCATCCGCGACCAGCAGCGCGGCTACTTCGGCGCCACCCACGGCCTGGCCACCAGCTTCCGCCACGACGCCACCGGCGCCCCCTACAGCGCCGACCACGCCGCCATGGCCCGCGCGATGGGCGCCACCGGCCTCCGGGTCGAAACCCCCAGCGACCTCGCCGACGCGCTCAAGACGGCCCTGGACTCGGCCCAGCCCACGGTGATCGACGTCATCGTCGACGCCGACGCGACCCTCCCAGCGGCGGCCACCTGGGAGCTGCCGCCCCTCCCCCATCCCGAGCCCACCTTCGGCTGGCCGGACCGCTAATTTAGGGCCCAGGTGTAGGCAGTTGACACAGCACGGTCCCCCAAATGTAGACGGGTATTGGGAAATCTCGATGTCAGGTGACAAGGCTCGCGGTGATCTGCTCGGCGCAGCCCCATGAGAGGGTAACGCCAGCTCCGCCGTGCCCGTAGTTGTGCCAGACGATGGTGGCACCGCGTCGCTCGGTGGCGACTCGGACCTCTGGCCGCTCGGGACGGAATCCGACGCGCTCAGCAAGGACGGACGCTCGCCCGACGCGGTGGTCAAGGCGACTGCAGCGCGCCAGGATCGCCCTGGTGGTCGCCGGGTCCGGGTAACCGCGTTCATCGTCGGGCTCGGCGGTGCCACCGAGGACGAGCGTGTCGCCGTGCGGGATCAGAAAGGTCAGGTCGGTGCTGCCCGCACCTTCCGCTTCGGCCTCGACCAGTCCGATCTCTACGCCCGGGTTTTCCACGACCACCGTCTGTCCGCGAACCGGCCGCAGTGCCGGGTCATGGGCGAGGTCGCGGGCGCCCATGCCGGTGCAGTTGACCACTGCGGCTACCGCCTCCTCCTCCGCGACAACATCCAGCGACATCACGGTGTTCTGGGTAACGCTGCCGCCGGCGGCCTCAAGCCGCGCGAGCAGGTAGGTCAGGTAGGTGGGCATGTCGATGGCGGGAATGGTGAACCGGTAGCCGTAGCTGTAGCCCGTCGGTAGCTCCTCAGGAGTACAGGGGCGTACCGCAGACCGATCCAACAGCGGCGCCCACTCTGGCGCACTGATCGGCCGGTGGGAGACCTCCATCGAGGTCAGCAGCCGCACGCCCGCCCCGGCGGGGTCAGCGTGTGCCAAGGTGGTGAAGACCTCCAGACTGCGCTGGCTCCAGTAGTTGATTCGCTCGGAATCACCGCCGATCCGGTAGGGCGCCCAAACCGCACCAGCCACTGCCGAGGTGGTGGCCTCCGGGGGCTCTTTGGCGACCACCCGCACCTTGGCCCCGGCTTCGGCCAGACAGACCGCGGTGGTCAGCCCGCTGACGCCTGCGCCGATCACCAGCACGTCCGCACGACCAAGGCTCATCCGCCTGGGCCTTGTGCCGAGACGGCGTCGTGTCGAGGCGGCTGCCGATGGAGTGTCCTGTCCAGCTCCCCGACGAACTCGCGGACGTCGGGATTGTTCATCCGGCCCGAACGAAGCTCGCCTCGCAAAGCCGTCAACGCGGTGCTACAGCGGTCAGACTGGACCGCACCGAGGCGGCTGATCGTCAGCCGTCCGACCTGGCAGGTCTGCTCAAGATCGCCATGGAGGGTGTGGGCGAGTGCGAGCCAGGCACCTTCGACCGCCGCGCGGCGCTGGTGGGGATGCTTGGCGTCCCGCAGGGCGGCGCCGTCCCTGCCGCGCAGCAAGCCGACACTCTCCCTAACCCAGATCTTCGCCTGGCGAGGTCGGCCTTGTGTCTTGGCGGTCTGGGCAAGGCGAACCAGCGCCGCGCCCGCCAACGCGTCGACGTGCCCCGTGGTCAGGTAGTACATCCAGTCTGGGTCGCCGTCCTGCGGCTGGATGTGGTCCAACTGCTCGTAGGCGAGGTCGCGGCAGGCGGCGAAGGCATCGGCGTCGCCGGCGACGCCGTGAGCGAAGGCGGCCCGCCCCGCCACCGATGCGCGGACGCGGGCTGGGGTGGTCGCGGCCGCGCGCATGGCGATCTCCGCCAGCTCGCCCGCGTCCTGTCGTTCGTCTCGCGAGGCGGCCTGGAACGCCAGATCCGCGAGGATGTGCACGGCAAGCCGCCGATCGCCGGCTTGGTGGGCGGCACGCAGCGCGGTGAAGTAGTAGCGCTGCGCGAGTCCGTGCCGACCCGCGTCGAAGGCGGCCCAGCCAGCGTGTTGCCCGAGCTTTGCGACGATCTGGAAGAGCTGTCGGGCCACGCGGGTGCCGGGGGCGCCTTGCCGGAGGATGTGGGCCGCGGTCTGGAACTGGGCGCTGACGTGGGGCAAGACACGAGCGCCGCCATGGGCATCGTCCAGCGCCCACAGCGCCGGAATGGTGCCCTCAAGCTGTGTGATGAGCTCGGCGCCGATGCCGTCGCCTTCGATGGCTGCGAGCAGGCGCTGCGACTCCAGGCCGAGGTATTCCCAGGCAAGCCCGGTGAGCGCGGCGCCTGAGACCGCCAGGAAGATCCGCCGGTCCATGAGCCCACTCAACAGCCAGTCCTCCAGAATCCGCAAGGTACCCGCCGCCGACCAGGGCATCTCCATCCCGCTGTTGGCGGGCCACAGCAGCGGGGAGTTGGCAGCTCGCTCCTGCCATAGCTCCCCAACGCGGATCGGGCGGCCGAGATGCTGGGAGAGAACCTGGGCCGTGAGCGCCGGCAATGGAGCACGAGGCACGCCACCGTTGCGGACCCAATGGTAGGGCGCGGATGGCGAGACCGTGCCGACGCCGAAGAGTTTGTTGATCTTCCGCGCCAGCATCGACGGTGGCCAGCCGAGTTCCCTAAGGCACTCAGCAAGCGCTGCGTTCTTGCCTGGCTGCTTCTCCATCGCTTCGCCGCCCTGAGCTGCCCGGTAACGGCATCGAGTCGGGGTGGCCTGCTCGGTCGCGGTGATCGGTCACCGCGACCATGTTGAACGTCTTGAACCGCAAGCCCACTGGAACGATACCTCACGAACCGGTCAAGGTCTGCTCATCGTTTCGAGTAGGACTAGCAAGGCAGACGCTACCACGGACGACCCACGTCCTATTTCCAGCGAGCTGCCGCTTCTATCGAGGAGGACCGTCCTTGCCTCGCCTTGCTCCCGCGCAGCTCGCACTCGTTGCTCCGCTTCCCATCGGCCATCTCATCGCCTCTGGCGATTGGGCAGGCGAACAGCCGTGAGGGGCAGTGTCGGATTGCTCCGTCATGCCGCGGATGAACTTCGTAGCGGCACCGACTTCGATGGCTTGCGAATTACCGCGACCAAGGTCGCGACCTTGGTGCGCCTTCTGCGTCGCGCGGGCGACGGCCGCGGCGTGCCACTTCCCTGCGAGGTCACCGTCGGCATCGACGGCTGCGACCGATGGGCGGCCTCTCTGGCCGAGTTCTCTCCCCCGTCATGGCTTCCGAGCAATCTGGCGCTCGTGCTGGGGACGCTGCTCGATCAGGTGATCAGCGAACTGGCCAAGGCCACGGTAGTCGAGAAGGTCGAAATGTTGATCGCCACAGCGACCGGGCTCGCTGACCTGCTGATCGCCATCCGCCAAGCTGCGGCAGCCAGCCGCGTCGCGCCGCCGCCCGAGTTTGACCGGATGATCCAAGGGCTCGCCACCTGGACGCTGGACCTCGGTTCCCCTCGTGAGCACGAGGGCGCCGGTGGACAGGTTCGTCCGAACCCGGTGAGCAGCATCGGCGCTGACCGCCCCGGACCACTGCTCAAGGAGGTCCAGTGGCACCTGGCCGAGATCGCGGCGGCGCTGCGGGACGAGCCAGCGCCGCTCGGCCCGGACCTGCTCAGGATCGTGCTGCACGGCCTCGCCGACCTGTGCTCCCTGCTTCACGAACGCGGCGCCGAGGCGAGTGCGCAGCCGCCATCGCTGTTTCGGGATACCCCAGTAGTCGCCGAGGCGCTGGCGATCTGGTCTGGTCGGCTGCGGACCACTGCGGCTGAGCGGCAACGTCATGTCGCCGAACCAGGATGTGTGCCGTCGTGACCGCCATGGCGAGCGCCGTCGTGCGCGAGGATCCCAGTACCGGTGGGCTGCCCCGAGTCGAGGAGGGCGTGGGGAGCGGTGGCCTGCGCGTCCTGCGGTTGGTGGTCGACGGGATCCAGGAGTGCAACCTGCGCTGCCTGTACTGCCATCCGGGCAAGGTGTGGGTCCAGCAGCGCCTGGCATCGGAGCGGATCGCCGAGGTGTTCACGGCGGCCGAGCGGCACGGCTGCCTTGAGGTGGTGCTCACCGGCGGGGAGATCACCCTGCACCCGGAGCTTGGGCAGATCCTTGAGGCGACGCACCTGCTCCGGCGGACGGGTTCGACGCTGATCACCAACGCCACGCGCATCACGCCCGAGACCGTGGCGGCGATGGGTGCCTCGAACCTGACGCGGATCTGCGTGAGCGTCGACGGGACAGACAACCAGACCCACGGGTCGGCGCGCGGCAAGAACCTCGCGCGGGTGCTTGACGGGCTGCGACGCCTCCAGGTGGTGGGCTGCGGGATCACCGTGATTTCCGTGGTCCACCAGGGCAACTTCCGGCGGATCGGCGAGCTCAGCAGGCTCCTCGCCAATGAGGGCTTGGCCAGCCAGCACCACCTGTGTGCGCCGAGCTTCTCCGGGCTGGCCCGTGAGCACTACCCCGAGCTCAAGCTCGGCTGGGATGACTTCTTCGCCGTCCAGGCCACCGTCGATCAGCTCCACGCGGAGCTGGCGGCCAAAGGCCTCTACGTGGCGTTCAACTCCTTTTGGCCGGCGACCGGGCAGCGCCCGCTGGTGGTGAACGGAGGCCGGACGATGACGCTGCAGCAGGTCTCTGAGCAGGTCAAGGATTCGCTGGTCAACGTGCGGCCCAATGGGGAGTTTCGCCTGAACGCGGCGACCTGGGGTCGGGAGATGGTCGGCAACGCTGTCATCGGCAATGTCCACGACCATGACCCGCTGGTGCTGCTGGGTGAGGCTGACCGTCGCTTGGGCGACGGAAGCGTGGGGCAGCTACCTCGCGAGGTCGAGGCACGCCACAAGTTCCAGGTCGGCCCTGGCGCCGACGAGCGGGTGACCAACGCGCTGTTGGATCCCAGTTGGATCCCA
>WNGG01009762.1_pt1 | contig 10935 bp, 14 predicted proteins | sample 5400661 | NCBI WGS metagenome assembly WNGG01 (sample SAMN13153372, study PRJNA577476) | soil metagenome | isolation source: 100 cm soil or saprolite under Garry oak tree replicate 1 | place: USA:California | collected 2016-06-15 | reverse complement strand
GGGAAGGCGAGGTCCATCTGGTCGCGGACGTTCTCCCAGTTCAGCCAGAGCAGGATGCCGACCTTGCGCTCGCGCCCGTAGGCCACGAGGCCCGGGATGTCCATCTCGGGGATGGACCGCGCGATGTCCGCGGTCACGTCGCGGTGGCTGCCGTACCAGCCGGCGTCGATCAGCATGTACTCGAGCCCGAACTCGCCCGCGAAGTCGATGAAGTGCTTGAAGGTGTCGTTGTTCATCCCGACCTTGAACGAGGCCCCGGGGATCACGGGCCCGTTCCACCAGTCCCAGGCCACCTTGCCGGGCTTGATCCAGGAGGTGTCGGCGACCTCCGAGGGATCGCTCAGGTCGTGGATGAGGGTCGACTCGATGAGGGCGCCCGGCCGGTCGCCGATCATGAGGACGCGCCAAGGCGTGACGAGCGGGGTCGCTCCGCGCACGGCGATCCCCGGCTGGGTGGGCAGCGGCGCGAGCTTGGTCACGAGGGTGGGGAAGCGGGACTGGTTGCCGCCCTCGACCCGTGCGAGGTGAAGGCCCGCATAGCCCTTCAAATTGGCCTCGGCGAGGGCGACGGTCAGGCCGTCCCCGAGCTCGACCACCAGGGGCGGGCCGACGATCGACTCCGGCTTGATGGCCAGGAGGGGAACGGGGACGAACTCCCGCTCATTGCTGGTCGTGAACGAGGGGAGGAACAACGCCCAGGCGCGATGATCGCCGGTGAAGCGGAACTGCGTTTCCTCGGAAGCGATCTCGACGTCCCGGATCGCGGGCTGCCGGGGCAGGACATAGCGGAGGGCCGCCCCGTCGTCGTAGGCACGGAAGACCAGCTCCAGGCGCCGCGGCTTGGAGCCGTCCTGCTCCAGGGCCACCGTCAGCTCCTCGCAGTGGTCTCGTCCTTCGCGGGTCTTCCCGGCCACGAACGGGTAGCGCTCGTCGCGGCTCGCGCGGCGCGTGTCCACAACGTGGAAGCCCGCGGAGAAGGGCCCTCCCTCGCGCAGGGTCAGGCCGAGCCCGGAATCCACCACGATCGGCCGTCCGCGGAAGCTCACCGAGTACTTCGGGGCGCCCTCCGTGCTCAGGGAGAAGGCCACCTCGACCGCGCCCCCGGGAGACTTGAGGGGGGCCACGGGCTCCGCCGCCATCGCCGAGGCGCCCGCCAGCAGGGCCAGAGCCAGAACCGGCGTCATCGCTCTCGCTGTCCTCAAGCTCGTCCTCCTTACCCTCCCAACTCGCCCCGGGGCGAGTCCACTCTCGGCACGGGCATTCTCGACCCAAAGGCCAACTCGCTCTCGTACAGGTTGTGCGCCTTGCAGCGCAAGGAGATATTGGCCACGGTCGCCTCGCCGCCGATGGCATACGGCTCGCGGTGATGGAACTCGAGCAGGACGCGCCCGGTGCAGCGCCGTCCATGGGTTGCCACGAAGGCGCAACGCCCGCCGTCACGCAGCCACACGGCGCGCTTCACGCGCGCCGGGATATGGCGCGATCGATTCCGCGCGCCCTGGCTTGGGCGCGGCTTCGCGGCCGCGGCCAGCTTCTTGCGGGCGACATCCTCGAGCAGGAGCGTGAGTGCCCGATCGAAGATCGCGCCGGGATCGCCATCCGGAACCTCGCGGCGCAGGAGCTCCTGGGCTCGGCGCAATTTCTCGTGCGTCGCGGCGCCGACCGTGAACTGGACGCGGTAGCGCTCGGGCGCGAGCGGGGCGACCACCGGCCGATGCGCCGAACGCTCTGGCGCCGCCACGGTGATCGGGGCGGGGAACGGGCCTTGGGCGTCGGGAGCAGCAACCGGAGGAGGGCTCACGCCAGCCTCGGATTCCACGGCCGGTTGCGCGGGCGCGGGAAGCTTGCGCACGGATGCCGCCACGTCGGGCTGCGGAGCCAGACGCGCAACCAGCGTCTCGACCTCCCGCTTGCTCCGCCCCCGGGCCAGGGCGACGAGCTCATCGAAGTTGTCGGGCCGCAGGTGCGGAGCGAGCAGCCGGGCCGTGCTCAGGTTCAGGGAGCCGTCGGCCAGCAGGTCGAGGATGGCGGGAAAGCGGAGACTCAAGCGAGCGGCTTCGATACGGTTGTAGGCAGCGTGCTCGGCGAGCCGGAGCGCCCCCGTGCAGTAGGCGAAGAGCGAGCCATAGCCCTGGGCGAGGTGGAGCCGGCGAGCGTCGAGTTCGGCCAGGTGGCCGACCAGCTCGACCGTGGCCTCTCGCTCTCGCCCCGCGAGGACGACGACCCGTCGAAGCAGCTCCGCATCGGAAAGCCTGGCCGCCATCGAAAGAAGTTGGTGCATGTCGTCGCGCCTCCCGTTCACCTTCCCGCACGATGGTGAGCTCTGTGTTGGCGGGATCACATTCTCGCGCCTGCCGCGGCCATGCGAGGTCCGCTGGGGCCGCAGAGATGCATCGAGTTGGATGGTGCTAGTCGGCTTTCCTGTCCACGCCGGCCACCGGCGGTTGCCAGGCCGCGGCCTTCACGTCCGGCAGCGGCCGGCCCCAGACGTCGCCCCAACGGCGCCCCTTGAGGAAGCTGAGCACCCAGCGCTGGGCGAGGTTCATGAGGGGGAGCGTCACGTGAAGGCTGGTGAACTTGCGCACCACGACGTCCTCCAGGCCCAAGAAGCCCTGGAAGTCGCGCTCCGCCACGCAGACCACGCGCTCACGCGCGATCCAGGGCGGCACGGAGCCCCGCACGGGGACGACCCCGTCGCCCAGGCGCAGACGGAACTCCTGCGCCGAGGCCGGGTCCTTGCTCCCGTCGTAGCCCGCGTCCGCGATCAGGAAGTCCCACTCCCGGCGCGTCCGGTTGGTCGCGGGGTCGGTCACCACGGACAGGCCGGCCGCGAAGCGCGTCTCCTCGTCGATGCCCACCAGGGGGAGCCAGCCGTTCTTGTCGAGGAGCACGTCGTCGGGCCGGAGGGTGTCGATGAGGGTATGGAGGTCCCGGCAGGCCTGGAGGCGGCTCGCGAGCAGCTTGACCGCCGCCGCCTGGCGAAGCTGGTCGGCCTCGGGTCCCGGCTTCGCCAGCTCCGCGTCGGTCGTGTACTGCCGGATCGATTCCGCGATCGAGCCCACGATGCTTTCCTGCCAGCTCCCCGTGACGAGGAGGTCCAGGGGCTGCCGGGTGGCGGAGTCGAAGAACGCGCGCTCGTAGACCGGCAGCAACTGGTAGACGGCGGGGGTGAGCCGGGCGATCTCCCGCTCCGTGTGGCGGGGCTGGCCCACGATCTCGCTCTCCCCGGTCGCGAACTTCGCGAGGCAGTCCACCGCCCCGAGGAAGGGCGTTCCCAGCGTCACCACCCGGCGGACCTGGGGCTTGCCGCTCAGGCTCCGGTGCTTCCCCCCCGCGAGGCAGGCGGCGATCACGAGGCCGCCCATCGAGTGGCCCACCAGGTCGACGGCCTCGCAGCGGCCGGCGTACTGGCGCAGCAGGTTCGCCCGGTCGATGACCTCGGCGATGAACGCTCCCAGGCGCGCGGCCGTGAGGCGGTTGTCCTGGCGCCAGTCGTAGGAGAAGAGGAAGGCGGGGACCACGGGCTCGCCCTTCTCCGCGAGGTCCTTGCGGAGCAGGTCGATCAGCTCGCCGTAGATGAGGCGAACGGTGTGGGACACGTTGACCCGGGAGGGGCCGAGCGCCTCGTAGGCGGGCGCCTCGGGCGTCGGGGCGGGGCTCTCCGGATGGACCGCGATGCGGTCGAAGTCCTCGACCTTGAAGACCCCGGGGTCCCAGACCGGCTCGGGCGGCAGCGGGTACTCGTCACGGAGGACGGAGCCCGTGATGGCGTGGACGAGAATGACGGGTGGCTGCAGCGCCATGAGGCACCTCCGGTCAGATCTTCCGAATCGCCGAGACGAACGCCAACAGTTCGTCGAGGTGGTTCCGGACCACGTCCTCGACCACCCCGAGGTCGACGTCCTGGTAGCCGTGGACAACCACGTTCCGGAAGCCCGCCATGTTCCGAAGCATCGGGCCCAATGCAGGGGGCAGCCGTCCGGCCCGCACCAGGAGGTCGAAGAGCTCGCGGTTCGTCTCGGGCTCGCCGAGGCGCTCGTCCGAAACGATGTGCGAAGCCACGTCCAGCGCGGCCTGGATCGCGATCTGCAGCGTGTGCTCGACGAAGCGTTCCTCCCGGATGTCCGCCCGCATGGCCTCCGGCCGGCCGAGTGAGCGCAGCTGCTGGACGCAGGTCTCGATCAGGGCCAGCTTCTTGGCGACCAGCTCCGGATCGGTCATGCCGGCAGGCGGCGGTACAGCCGCCGCAGGGGGGCGAGATCGAAGTACTCGTTGCGAGCCTGGACCTCGAAGCGGATCCGCGCCCCACGATCACGGTCGAGGAGCAGGATGCCGTCCCGGAGCACGCGGTGAGTGAGGTCCGCGGCGGCGCGGTTCAGGACGAAGACCTCGACGGGAACACGGACGGCGCGTTCGACGGCGTCTTCGAGGTCGCGAGCGACCCCTCCGAGAGCGGGCGGGGGAGCCGCGCGCATGAGCACGCCGAGGTCGATGTCGCTCGTTGGCGACGCGGTCCCGCGAGCCCGGCTGCCATAGAGGTAGACCGCGAGCACGTCCGGGGGAGCGTGCTCGACCACCTCGCGGACCCTGTCCTCCAGGCTCATGGGCGGCATCGCGGAATTATAGGTCGGCTCGGACAGGCGCTCGGCCGGCACCTCCACCCGCAGGATGCCCGCGAACTGACCGGCCAGGTGCGCCATCCGGCTCTCCAGCCAGTTGCCGCCGTGGGCGGCGACGCGGGCGGCCACGGATTCCACGAGCCCCGGCCGATCGGGACCGATCAGCGTCAGCACAGGTCGGTCATGATCACTCCGCGGGGGTTGCCTTCGCCAATTGTGGCGCACCCGGACGGGGAAAGGCGCGGACCTCACGGGACCGCCATCAGGCCTACGATCGGCCGGAATCGGCGATGGTAAGATCCAGTGGAGCAAACACGATGGCGAGTACCGTGCGGGCCGCAACCGAAGACGACCTGCTGCACATGCCGCGGGACGGGCGGAAGTACGAGCTCGTCGACGGAGAGATCCGGGTGAGCCCCGCGGGAAGCCGCCACGGGGCGGTGTCCCTGCAAATCGCGGCTCGCCTTCTGGCCTTCGTGAAGGAGCATGGCCTCGGGCACGTGTTCGACTCTTCCACGGGGTTCCGGCTGCCGGGAGGCAACGTGCGAAGCCCGGACGTCGCCTTCGTGGCCCGGGGCCGCTTCGACCAGGATGAGCTTCCCGAAGGCTTCAGCCCCTCGGGCGCCGGACCTGGCGATCGAGGTCCTTTCGCCGGAGGATCGACCGCGGCACGTCCTTGACAAGGTCGGCGAGTATCTCCAGGCGGGTGTTCGCCTGGTCTGGGTGATCGACCCTCGACGGGGGCGGGCTGCGATCTACCGCTCTCTCACCGACGTTCGGGAGCTGGGCGCGAGTGATGCTCTCGACGGCGAGGACGTGGTCCCCGGTTTCCGCTGCGTCCTGGGAGACATCCTGGCCTAGCGGCCGCTCGGGTCGCCGGCCTCGTCCCCCTTGGCACCCGTCGTATACTGGGCGCGTTCCAAGCATCGACATCCGACGCGTTGAACGTCAGTAGGAGGTTCTATGGCCGAGCAATCCGGGGGCGGATCTGTGGCCCTCAAGCCGCTCATCCTGGTCCCCGCCGTGATCACCTTCGCGATCACCCTTCTGCGGTTGGCCGGCGAGCTGCTGGACTGGTCTCCCACGTTCTTCAGCCGGGAGGCCGGCGGCGGGCTGGCCGTCGTGGGCATCGTGTGGCTGGTGCTCGTCTTCGGGTGGATCTTCGCGGCGAAGCTCATGCGGATGGGCCACGCCCCCGACAGCATCGGCCGGGCGGCGGGCCTGGCATTCCTGGCCCTCCTGATCATTCCCGCCGCCATTTTCGCGGGCAGTGCCCTTGGCGTTCCGCCGGGGGGGAGACGGTTCCTGCTCCTGGTCACGGTCGCCTCGATCGCCGCCCTCGTGGTCGGCCTGCGGGCCTGGCCGGCGCTGGGCCGCGTCCTCTTGGCCTACGGCCTGGCGGCTCGCATTCCGGTGGCCGCGGTCATGCTCGTTGCGATCCTGGCCGGCTGGGGGACCCACTACGAGAAGGGGCCGCCCCACTTTCCGCAGATGGGCGCGCTCGCCAAGTGGTTCTGGATCGGCCTCGTGCCGCAGATGACGCTCTGGATCGCCTTCACCGTGGTCGTGGGAACGCTCGTCGGGTGCCTGGCGGCCCTGGCCACTGCGCGGGGGCCGAAGCCGGCGACGGCCTGACGATCCATGCGACCCCTGCGTACGGCGTCCGCCCGCTGCTTGAGCCTTGCCCTCGCGCTCTCGGTCCCGCGCCTCGCGATCGGCGAAGGCGCGAAGAGCACCCCGCCCGCGCCCCCCAACATGACCGTGGTCTACATGGTCCTGCTCAAGAAGGGCCCGAGCTGGACCCCGCAGCAGACTCCGGAAACCAGGGCCGTGCAGGAAGCCCACATGGCGAACATCCGCGCCATGTGGGAGGCCAAGAAGCTGATCGTCGCGGGGCCCTTCGGCGACGACGGCGACCTGCGCGGCGTTTTCCTGTTCCAGGTGGCGTCGCTCGAGGAGGCCAAGGCCCTCGCCGCCACCGACCCGGCGGTGAAAGCGGGCCGCCTCGCGGTCGAGATCCATCCCTGGTGGGTCGAGAAGCGGGCGCTGCCGGAGAGCGGCTCGTACTGCCAAGGAACAAGGTAAAGCCATGTCCTCCCGTCGAGAGTTCCTGACCACGGTGGCCGCGGGCCTGGGCGCTTCCGCGATCCGCCCCGGGTGGGCTCTGGCCTCGGACCCGCCCGAGATCAAGAGCCCCCTCAACGGCCCCATCGGCCTCCAGCTCTACAGCCTCCGCGAATACATGAAGAGCGACGTGCCGGGAACCCTGGCCAAGGTCCGGGCCCTGGGGTTCCGCGAGGTGGAAGGCGCCGGGCTCTGGCGACAGACCGCGGCCAACCTGCGGGCCGCCCTCGATGCGGCGGGCCTGCGCTGTCCGTCCGCCCACATGGGCTTCGAGCGCCTGCGCGACGACGCCGCGGGCGCGTTCGCGGAGGCGAAGACGGTCGGCGCGAGCTGGGTCGTGTGCCCGTGGATTCCCCACCGCAAGGAAGGCTTCACCCGCGACGACACCCTGAAGGCGGCCGACGCCTTCAACCGGTTCGGGAAGGCCGCTCAGGACGCGGGCCTGCGCTTCGGTTATCACTGCCACGGCTACGAGTTCGTCCCTTCCCCCGAGGGCACGCTCTTCGACACCCTGGCCGGGGCCACCGACAAGGCGCAGGTCACGTTCCAGATCGACGTGTTCCACGCCTACCGCGGCGGCGCCGATCCCACGCAGCTCATCGAGAAGCACAAGGGCCGGGTGACGTCGCTGCACCTGAAGGACATCAAGAAGGGCGTCCCGGTGGAGGTGGGGAGTCCCGGGGCCACCGCCGATGCCGACGTGCCCGTGGGCACGGGCCAGGTCGACTACCCGGCCGTCCTGCGGGCCGCGAAGAAGGCCGGCACTTCGATGTACTTCCTGGAGGACGAGAGCGCCGACCCTTTCGGCCACATCCCGCAGAGCCTGGCCTACCTCGAGGGGCTCAAGCTCTAGCGATCTGGGGCAGGTGGTCGAAGTGGCGGTCGCGGGCGCAGAGCCTGAGATCGTGCTGCAAGGCCAGGGCGGCGATCCAGAGGTCGTTGGTGGGGATCGGCGTGCCCTGCCGGCGGAGCTGACGGAAGACGGCCGCGTACTGGTGGGTCGTCTGATCGTCGGCGAACAGGATGGCGACACCGGGCTTCGTCAGGAAGCGGCGTAGCGTCCGTTCGTTCTCGGCGCCGCGCTTGCCCACCGAGAAACCCGCTCGCAGCTCGGCAACCACGACGAACGGGAGGAGGACAGCTTCCGCGTTCTGAACCAGCTCAACGACCGCGGGCAAGCCGCGACAGAGGTCCGTGTAGCGGTTGGTGTCGAGGGCGAGCCTCAGCGCCAGAGGCCTTTTTCGATGCGATGCTGAGCCGTGACCGCTCGATCGAACTCGGGATCCTCGCGCCAGGTCCCGGCGACGTCGCCGAGGTCGCGTTGGGCCACGGGAGCATCCACCACACCGGCCCCTCGGGCGAGGGCCTCCACCGCGACGCGGTTGAGGCTCTTGCGCTCCGTCCGCGCGCGCTTTCGGAGAGCCGAGTCCACTGCCCGGGGGACTTTTCTGACCGTGTACTGCATGCAGGCATTATAGGCGAAGACTGCATGCATAGCCATTTCGTCGCCTTCACTCCGCACCGATGGCGTTCAAGGGATCGACGCGGACCGCGCGGAGCGCGGGCGGGAGGCTCCCCGGGATCGTCATGACGAGCGCCAGTCCGACCGCGGCCAGGAACGTCGGCGTGTCCCGAGGACTGACCCCGGCGAGAAGCGCTTCGAGGGCGCGGCCGGCCGCGCAGGCGAGCGCTAGCCCGAGAACCACGCCGGCCGCGGCGGGCAGGACGCCCTGCCGCAGCACGAGGGTGAGGATGTCGCCCGACCGGGCGCCGAGAGCGATCCGCACGCCAATCTCCGGCGCGCGGTTGGACACCGCGAACGCGAGCAGACCGTGGATGCCGATGCCCGCCAGGAGGACGGCGACCGCGGCAAAGGCCCCGAGCACGCGCACCTGGACGGAGCGCGGCGCCGTCTCCGCGTCCACGATGTCCGCGAGGGTCCGCACGTCGGAGATCGGCGGTTGGGGATCGACCCTCGCGATGATGCGGCGAAGGGCGGGCAGCAGGGCGCCGGTGTCCAGGGACGATCGGACGACGAGGTCCTTCGGCGCATACCAGGGGAGGCCGCCGTCGGGCACCTGCTGGTAGGGGAGGTAGACCTGGGGCTCGCTGGTCCGTTCGAGGCCGCGCACCCGGACGTCGGCCACCACCCCGGCGACCGTGCGCTGCTGGAAGCCGAGGCTGAACCGCCGGGAGGGGGAGCGAGCCGGTCGGTGCTGGTCGAGGGACGGCCCGACCCCGGACCGCAGAAACAACAGGGGGCCGACTACAGCGTGGCCTGCCCGAACGTGCTGCGCACGCTCGGCATTCCGCTGCTGCAAGGCCGCGAGTTCACCCTCGCCGACACGGTCGGCGCCTCCGGGGTCGCGCTCGTCGACGAGGCCATGGCCCGCCGCTTCTGGCCGGGCGAGGAGGCGGCGGGCAAGCGGTTCCGGACCGAGTCCGACGGCCCCTGCGCTGGGCGCTGGGCGGGGTGGGTTCGGGGATCGCGGCGTCCCGCGGCCTGCTGCGGTTCCTGCGCGCCGCGCTCTACGGGGTGGGACCGACCGACCCCCTCGTGCTCGGCGCCGTGTCGCTCCTCCTGGTTGCCGTCGCCCTCGCTGCCAGCTACCTGCCCGCGCGGCGCGGGGCCCGGGTCGATCCCGTGGTGGCGCTGCGCTGTGAGTGAGGAGCGGCGCGCATCAGGCTCGGACGTCCCTCTGGAGGAGGGGCGAGACTCGGGCCAGCGCCGGATAGTCACGATCGCGGTGGACGACCGTCAGGCCGTGGCGCAGGGCACAGCTCGCGATCAGGCAATCCACGCTCGAGCGCACGGTGAGGCCCGCTCGTCGGGCGGCTCGGTACAGGGCCACCGCCTCTTCGAACACCTCGGCGCGGAGCGGCGACTCGACGATCGGGAGCGAGAGCATGCCTTCCCTCGCCAGGCGAAAGGCGCTCTCCTCGCGAAAGCCCTGCAGGACCTCCTGCACGACGGGCAGACAGGTGACGACCTCGTCGAGGCCGCCGAGCGCCTTCAGGTCGAGCCGCGGGGGCTTGCGGAAGATCTCGATCCAGGCCGAGGTGTCAACGAGGAGCACGGGAAGCTCGTCGCGGACGGCCTGCCCGTGCGTCGCGCCTCATCCCGGCGAGGTCGCCCTGCCAGAGACCGGAGCCTGCGAGGTCCAGGATCCTGCCGGCGCGCGCTCGGCGCACGAATTCCTCGAGGGCGCGGTCCACGGTGCGCGAGTAGGTGCGCTCGCCGGCGAGCCGGGTGGCCTCCTGCAGCAGCTTCTCATTGAGCACAAGATTTGTACGTTTCATGCGCATAGTGTCGCATGGACTCGGCCGCGGAGGCAATCAGGGCCGGGAGAGGAGGCTTCCTACCCTCCGGCGATGGCCCCGATGATCAGGAGAGGCTCGGCCCCCCTCGCCACCGCGTCGGGCAGGGGGGCGTCCGGCGGCTCGTGGGACAGGTCCTCCTCGCAGGCGAAGAACCTCACGAACGGCCGGCGCTCCTGGGTAACCTGGTCCCGAATGGTCCCGCGCAGCATGGGATAGCGGGCCTCGAGGGCGTCGAGGACCACGCGCAGGGTGGCCGGCCCCTCGACCTCGAGCTTCACCTCGCGGCCGACGCGTGCCAGCGTCCGCAGGTGGGCGGGACCTCGAGCTTCACCTCGCGGCCGACGCGTGCCAGCGTCCGCAGGTGGGCGGGCAGCTCGACGCGGATCACGGCAGGGTCTGGACCTCGACGGACAGCACGGCGGGGAAGTCCCGCGCGATGGGAGCCCAGTTGTCCCCCGCGTCGGCCGAGGCGTACACCTGGCCGCCCGTGGTGCCGAAGTACACGCCGCACTTGTCCAGGGAGTCGACCGCCATCGCGTCGCGCAGCACGTTGACGTAGCAGTCGCGTTGCGGCAGCCCCCGGGTGAGCGCCTCCCACTCCTGCCCGCCCGTGCGGCTGCGATAGACGCGCAGCTTCCCGTCGGGCACGTAGTGCTCGGAATCGCTCTTGATGGGGACCACGTAGATCGTCTCCGGCTCGTGGGCGTGAACGTCGATCGGGAAGCCGAAGTCGGTGGGCAGGTTGCCGCTCACCTCCCGCCACGACTCGCCGGCGTCGTCGCTGCGCATCACGTCCCAGTGCTTCTGCATGAACAGCACGCCCGGACGCGACCGGTGCATGGCGATGCGGTGAACGCAGTGACCGACCTCG
>WNGG01009009.1_pt1 | contig 10936 bp, 8 predicted proteins | sample 5400661 | NCBI WGS metagenome assembly WNGG01 (sample SAMN13153372, study PRJNA577476) | soil metagenome | isolation source: 100 cm soil or saprolite under Garry oak tree replicate 1 | place: USA:California | collected 2016-06-15 | reverse complement strand
CGTGCTGCGGGGACCCCACCCTCACGGCGCTCGATGCGAAAGCCCACGCCTACGGCTACTCCACTGCGGACACCACCGCTGTCCCAGAGGGCGCCAATCTCGGGCTTGGATGCGGCAACCCGATTGCCCTGGCGTCCTTACGACCGGGGGAAACCGTGCTCGATCTCGGCAGTGGGGCAGGCTTTGATTGTTTTCTGGCCGCCGGGGCTGTAGATGAGACAGGCCACGTGATTGGGGTGGATATGACGCATGAAATGCTCCGGAAAGCCCGACAGAACGCCGTCCAGGGCGGCTACACAAATGTCGAGTTTCGGCTCGGGGAAATTGAGCATCTGCCCGTGGCCGATGCGAGCGTGGATGTCGTCATCTCCAACTGTGTGATTAATCTCTCGCCGGAAAAAGCCCAGGTCTTTCGCGACGCCTTGCGCGTGCTCAAACCCGGTGGACGTCTGGCGGTCTCCGATGTGGTCGCCACCGCCCCCTTTCCCGAGACGGTGCGCCAGAATCTCGCTTTGCTGTCGAGCTGTGTCGCTGGGGCGTCACTCATTGAAGACGTGGAACAGATGCTCCGGGCGGCGGGGTTTACCGCGATCCGCATTCAGCCCAAAGATGAGAGTAAAACCTTCATCCGGGAGTGGGTGCCTGGCACCAGGATTGAGGACTATCTGGTGTCTGCCACCATTGAAGCGGTGAAACCGTAAGCATGTGCTTCCCGGGGGGTGTCTCCCTGCATGGATCAGGCCGCACATCACCGTGTCCTGACCCATGCAGGGGATCATTATCCGGCAGCGTGTGGGAGTGACGGCATGTGGTGGCTGAAAGCATCTGTCCCTGTCTCGCCTGTCGTAGGCGTGCCACGCCGCACCGGTGCGCGCGCCCTCCGACACCATCCATGGGTGATGGTCTGGACTATGGCCGTGGCCCAGGTGATCTCCTTGGGCACACCCACTGCGGGGCCATCAACGGGGCGAAAGCCCTGGCGCCGGTGGCGGCGGCGGCGCTCTGGTCTCCCGCGGGTGATCCGTCGCTGATGCTGTGGACGATGCTGGGGAGCGTCCTCGTAGGCACCGTGGGCTTCGGGATAGCCCTCACGGGGGCGGCACGCTGAATGGCACGGTGGGCTCGGATACGTTTGCAGAGATTCGCCCTGATGATATGATGGCGTTTGTTGTGGCGCAACTGCTTGGGACAGTGGCGGCGACGCTGCTGTTTCGCCGGCTACTGCCCCACCGAGGCCATCAGACTCATGCTGGCGGCCTCTGCCTCTGGACCCTTCCAGGCCCATCTTGCATCACCCCTGGCTTTGCGTCAGAATCAAGAGACCTACGGTTTGTCTGGGCATGGCAACGCGTGTGTCGTGAGGGTAGTGGACGTGGACGCGGTCATCGTTGTTGAGCAGCTTGGCAAGACCTATGACCTGGGTGAAGTCCAGGTGGAAGCTCTGCGCCAGGTGAACGTGTGTATCGAGCGCGGGGAATTCGTCGCCATCATGGGCGCTTCGGGTTCCGGCAAATCGACTTTCCTGAACATTGTCGGCTGTCTCGACCAGCCCACAGCAGGGCGCTACCTTCTGGACGGTCTCGATGTGTCGCAGATGTCCAATGACCAATTGGCTGATGTAAGAAATAAGAAGATCGGCTTTGTGTTCCAGAGTTTTAATTTACTAGCCCGCACCAGTGCTGTTGAAAACGTCGAACTGCCGTTGCTGTATAACGGCACCGACAGTCGCGGTCGTCGGGCGCGTGCCCTGGCAGCCCTCAAAGCGACGGGCCTGGAAGAGCGGGCCGAGCATCAACCCAGTCAGCTCTCTGGGGGGCAACAACAACGTGTCGCCATTGCCCGAGCCCTGGTGAACCAGCCGGCCATTATCCTGGCGGATGAGCCCACAGGCAATCTGGACAGCCAGACCAGCGTGGAGATCATGGGGATCATGCAGGCGCTCAACGCGCAGCAGGGTATCACCATCATCCTGGTCACGCATGAGCCAGACATTGCGCGCTACGCCCAGCGCGTCATTGTGTTTAAGGACGGCCTGGTGATTGAAGATCACCCCGTGTTGGACCGTACGTTGGTACCAGGAGTGGAGGACGGACGAGAAGCGGGGCAGTCCTCTGAGACAGGATAGGAGATAAGGTCGATATGGTGCGCAAGCTGGTGATGAGCCTACTGCTAGTATTGGTACTAGGAGGTATGGCAGCGGGAGGATATCTGTTCTATGAGGGCCAGCAGCAACCACCCCATTATCTGACGGTGGCAGTCGAGCGTGGCACCATTACCACAACGGTCAACGCGACCGGGATCGTGAACGCGGTCACCACGGTGCAGGTAGGCACGCAAGTTTCGGGCACCATTCTAAAGCTGCTCGTGGATTTTAACTCGCCGGTGAAAGAGGGGGAGGTCATCGCGCAAATCGATCCAGCGCCCCTGGCCACGAAGGTGGCCCAGGGGCGTGCCAATGTGGCCAGTGCGACAGCGGGAGTGCAGGTCGCGCAGGCGACCACGGTCAACGCCAAGGCGGCTGTGGAAACGGCGCAAGCCAACGCCGAGAGCGCCAGGGCAAATGTCGAGAAATCCAAAGTCGCCCTCGCCGATGCCCGCCGTATCCTCGAACGGAATAAGGAAATGGCCCGCAAATCCCTCATTGCCCAGAATGACCTGGACACCGCACAGGCCACCTACGATGGTGCGGTCGCGCAGCTCAAGGCCTCTGAAGCGCAGCTGGAGGCGACCGCGGGACAGTTCAAGTCGGCGCTCGCCCAGCAGCGTCTGGCCGCGGCCCAGGAGATGGCCGCTGCAGCGCAGGTTGACCAGGCCAAGGCGACGCTGCAGGCGGCCGAGTTGGACCTCGAACATACCACCATCCGGGCCCCGGTCAATGGTATTGTGGTCTCCCGCAGCGTCGACGTGGGCCAGACCGTGGCGGCGAGTTTGCAGGCGCCGACCCTGTTTCTCATCGCCCAGGACCTGACGCAGATGCAGGTCGATACGAACGTCAGTGAAGCGGATATTGGCCGCGTGCAGGTCGGGCAAACGGCCACCTTCACCGGTCAGGTCACACAGGTGCGCAATGCGCCGATCACGGTCCAAAACGTCGTCACCTATGATGCGGTAGTACAAGTGGCCAACCCCGACTTGCAACTGAAGCCCGGGATGACGGCCAACATCTCCTTTCTGATCGCCGAACGTAAAGACGTCGTGAGAGTGCCCACCGCGGCCCTGCGCTTCCAGCCGGATGGTGCGGCCCAGGAGACCAGCTCCCAGGACAGTCAGGCCCCCCAGCGCGGCGCTGGCGGTGGGGCCAACCGCTCCAGGGAAATGCAGCAGCAGCTGATCAAAGAGTTGTCGCTGACCCCGGAGCAGCAAACCCGGCTCAGCGAGGTGTTCCAAAAGATCGGGCAGCAGTTCCGGGCCCTGCGCGAAGAAGAGTCCGAGGAGCGCCGTCAGGCCATGCGGCGGGACATGCAGGCCCAGATTCGGGCGCAGATCCGGGAGTTCCTCACGCCCGAACAGCGCCAGAAGTATGAGGCCCTGATGAAAACCAGGGAAGAGGCGCAGACCCAGCAGCGCCCCGGGCGGGTCTGGGTGTTAGGTGCCAATGGCGCTCCGGAGCCACGGGCACTGATCCTCGGCATTGCCAATGATACCCATACCGAAGTCGTCTCCGGCGATCTCACTGCCGGACAGCAGGTGATTACGGGACTGGTAGCGTCGAAAGCCCCCAAACGGACCGCGCCGCCGGGCTTTGGTGGTGGTCCGCGTCTGTAGGAGAGCCCCATGCGTTTGCTCCTCGTCACGGTCAGGATTGCCCTGCGGGCCCTGCGGCGCAACACCCTGCGTTCGCTCCTCACTATTTTGGGTATTATTATTGGTGTGGCGGCGGTCATCGCCATGGTCAGCATTGGCCAGGGGGCCAGTGTAGCGGTCCAGGATCAAATTGCCCGCATGGGCAACAACATGCTGATTATCCTGCCCGGCAGCGTCACCCAGGGTGGCGTGCGCACGGGGTTCGGCGGACGCTCGTCGCTACGGGTGAGCGACGCCAAAGCGATGCAGCGCGAATGCCCGGCAGTGAGCGCGGTGACCTACCTGCGTCGGCAGGTGCAGCAGGTAGTGGTGGGCAACCAGAATTGGAGTACGTCGATCTCTGGGGTCACCCCGGAATACCAGACCGTGCGCGATTGGCCTCTGGTGGCGGGCCGTTTCTTGACCAAACAGGATGACGAGAGCGGTGCCGCGGTGGCCGTACTGGGCCAGACAGTCATCGACAACCTGTTCGGCCCGGGCCAGAACCCGCTGGACCAGGTGGTGCGCATTCATAATGTGCCTTTTCGCGTTATCGGGATCCTGACGCCGAAGGGGCAATCGACCCAAGGAGCCGATCAGGACGACACCGTGCTCATTCCGTTCACCACGGCCGAGCGCAAAGTGATGGGGGCCGCCATGTTGGGCACCGTAGGGGCGATCATGGTCTCTGCTGTCAGTCCGGAGCTGATCCCTGAGGCCCAGCGCCAACTCAAAGCGCTCTTGCGCGAGCGGCATCGCCTGAAGCGCACGCAAGACGACGATTTTCAGATTCGCAACCTGGCGGATGTGGCGGCCACCGCCGAGAGTACCAGCCAGAGCATGAGCATCTTGCTGGCCAGCGTGGCCTCAGTCTCCCTGTTAGTCGGCGGCATTGGGATCATGAACATCATGCTGGTGTCGGTGACGGAACGCACGCGCGAGATTGGCATCCGCATGGCGGTGGGCGCCAAGCGCCGCGACATTTTAACGCAATTTCTCCTGGAAGCCGTGGTGTTGAGCACCATCGGTGGGCTCTGTGGGGTCGTACTGGGCGTCGTCGGCTCACAACTGGTCTCGTCTATCGCCGAGTGGCCGACGATCGTGCCGGTCGAAGCGATTATGCTCGCCGTGGTCTTCTCTGGTGCGGTGGGGATTTTCTTCGGCTTTTATCCCGCCCGTAAGGCCGCCCATCTCGATCCGATTCAGGCCCTGCGCTACGAATAGCACGTGAGGGAACCGAAGCGTCAGTACCATTTTTCCTTGTCGACCACGTTGAGCAACGGCTCGTTGTTGGCGAAGCGTCGACAGTTCTCGAGCAGGATCTCCTCCCACTTTTGGCGATACGGCGCGCCGGAGATCGCGACGTGGGGGGTGATGAGCACGTTCGGCATCCCCCACAGCGGGCTGTCGGGCGGCAGCGGCTCTGGGTCAACCACGTCGAGTCCGGCGCCGGCGAGCTGGCCAGCCCGCAGGGCCGCAATCAGGTCCGCCGTCACCACGCAGCCACCGCGGGAGATATTGATAAAGTACGCGCCGCGCTTCATCCGCGAGAAGAGGCGGGCATCGAACATCCCCAGCGTCTCTGGTGTCTCCGGTGTCGTCACAATCACGAAATCGGCCTCGCCCAGGCGCTCCTCCAGCCGGTCGGGCGTGCACAGCTCGGCCGTGCCAGGCGGCGGCTCTGTCACCCGCGGGTCGATGCCGAGCACGCGCATGCCAAAGGCGGCGCAGAGCTTGCTCGCCTCGCTGCCGGCGCCACCGACACCGACGATCAGCACCGTTTGGGTCGGCAGGTCGATCATCCCCGGGCCTCTCTGCCACTGTTGCTGCGGCAGGTAGTGCGCGAATCGCCGCGCAAAGGCGAGCAAGAACGCCACGGCGTGGGCCGCAAGGTGCTCGTTGTAGCTGCCCCGCATGTTCGTCACGACGACATCGCTCTTCACCAGCGCGTCATAAAACCAGTCGCCACCCAGGCCAGCACGGGCGGCGCAGATCCAGCGCAGCTTCTTGGCGCGGGCGAAGAGCTCTGGCGGCACCGTTCCGTAGGCAGCGTCGGCATCCACAATGTCGGTGAGGGCATCTGTGGGATCCCGGAACGCCTTGACGACAGCGCCGGGGACGGCCTGCCGGATCTTCTCCGGCCACGACGCGTCGACGTCCGGGGGCAGCAGCAGGATTTTGAAGCTCATGGCATGGCTCCTCTGCGAATCGGTGCGGTCCAACGCAGGACTCCGCGTGGCGTCTCACCCCCGATCTGCTGAAACGCCTCTACGACGAGATCTCGCATGCACCGCTGGTCGTCCCAAGTCATCAGATTGCCGGCGTAGGTCAAGGCGAAGCCGCACCACAGGTGGATCACCAGGTTCTCGAGCGGCACGGGGTGTGCCGCTTCTTCGACCCATTGCAGATCCTGCGACGGCGCTATGACCCATCATACCAGAGCCGTCGAGGTGACTCCATACATAAGCCCGGCTTCATCCCGCCGCTCTCCAGGTGCGACCTGCTCGCCTTGACCTGCTAACGTGCAAACCTCATGCGGGAGCAGAACGCGCTTGCCAAGCGCATACCAATCGCGCGATACTTTGCTTACACCGTTTTTACTCACGCTTCTTGAGGCTTGTTGACCAATGAAACTCTCCAAGCAAGATGCTGACCTCTTCTTTACGCTTATGTGGCCGCTCCAGTTCTTCGTCCACCAACGTCTCCACATTCTCCCCAATGTCGATACGCTGCAGGCTTATATAGCTTGCCCATCGGACCTCAAGTGGCAGGTACGCCAGGCACTCTATGAGAACGTTGACCTCATTGACGCCTTTGTCCAGGAGAATCCCCAGAATTTCTCTGAGGAGAAATTAGCCATCATCGCGACCTGGAAACATTACAAATCTGGCGATTTTTATATTGAACGCCTCTTGAAGACCCATGCGATTTTCGTCTCCTCTGAGGATAAAGTCTATGCTGTCCTCGCGCTCTATGACTCATTCCAAGATATGTTTCATCGCAGTCAGCTCCCTGTTCTTGTCAAAGCTGTTCTCTTACCCTTCAAAGGCAAAATTATTTATGATGGCCTCCTGCAGGGCTACAGCATCTTCTTTGGTCGCGGAATTTCTTCAGAGCTGAAAGAAACTTACATGGTCGCCAAGCAGCATGGCCGTATCATCGAGAGTCTGCCTGCCGACTCACCATTGCCCCAAGCCACCCAGCGACAGACGCCGACCAAGGATTGGCGTCCGGAACTCGACGCACTGATGGCGCAGGCAAAAAAACTCCGTGCCGGCTCCGACCAGCCGCCCGTGCTCAGTCCCACGTTCGCTCTCGTCAAAGCAAGTGTGGAGCTGGCCCAGTGTGCCGTGGCCAATCCCAACGATTTGGCCACGCTATGGAAGGCCCTGCACAAGGTAGAGCGGGCGATGGGCAAAGTTGAAACCACGTTAGATCGCGCCGAGCGTTACCCATGATATCGGCAAACGGGGGTGGTTTACCAAAGTGCAACGCGGCGACTGCGACGCTTCTCCGTGCGGGCGGCCGCACTACCTCGTGTGCGTTGCTTCACTGCGTCGTCTCACGCTCCAGGGCAGTACGCTCGGCGTGCCGTGCTGCCCCTCATGCGCCATGATGAGCAGTATGAAGAGCATCCTGAACGTCACCTGGAGGCGCCACATCCCGCGAGCCGTCACGGCCCGAGCGTTGTCCAGATGCGGCCGTAATGTGACGGAATGGTGAGCGCCGTCTCTTGCAGCGGTACGATTCCCTTAAGGCCAAGATCGCCCCCGTGGAGCTCTTCAACGTAGTCACCGCCGATCGGAAACCAGAACGGCACCGTTTGATCCGTATCGCCCGTATTCACGGCAATGAGGGAGTATTGCGGCCCGCTGTAGCGCGCGAACAACACCACGCCTGCTCTCAGGTATCGGTCCCAGTGGTTGAAAAAGAAGTACACTCCCCGTCGGATGTGTGCACGATCCCGCCTGATGCGGAGGAGCTTCCTGACCAGCTGCACCAGTTGCTGGCCAGGGGCGTCGTAGAAAAAGTCCCAGCGCAGTGGCCGGAGGAGAGACACGCGCCCGGTACCGATGTCGGGCAGGAAGTAGTTCTCGTCGAACTCCTCACCTTGCCACAACATCGGCACGCCTTTGCTCATGAGCGTTGCGATCAGATAGGGCTGTACCATGTACCAGCGGCTGCGGTTCCCCGCGAGGAAGAGGGGGTTGCCAGCCTCGTCAGGGTTGCTCAGGCCGAAATTGCAGAGGAAGCGCTCATGATCGTGGTTCTCGAGGTACTGGAGTGCGGTCTTGGGGATGACGTCCCCGTTGGTGTTTTCTTCTTCCGGATACCCGAAGAGGCCGAGCGAGAGTCCCCAGTCGATGAGCCGCCCTCGGTCGCCACGCGCTACCGCCCTGGCCGCGTCGAAAGTGTGATTTTGCCAGGTATTGTTGGAGTACGTCGTGCGGAGCACCTCCTCGGGACCCTCCAACTGCTCGGCGCACTGGATGAGCCGGAGCGGCGCTCCGGGCCCGGCATCGAAACGATTCCAGTACGGTTGGGATTGCGCGATCTTGCTCTTCGTGAGCTGGTACGTCTCGTAGACGAGGCTCGCGTAGCCGACCCCGAGCGGCCCGTCCCAGTAGTTCGGCATGCAGTCGTACCGGAACCCGTCGACGTGATACACCTCGAGCCAGTGATGGTTCACGGTGAAAAAGTAGTCCCGCGTGAGCTGTCGACCGAAGTCCGTGCTCTTGCCGAAGCTACTGAAGTAATCCTTGGCGAACGGCCCCATGAACGGGTTCTCGTGATACTGCAGACGCAGGTTGATGGCCATGATGAGACGGAGCCTCTATTACGGGTTTTTCCGGTGGCCCGGCTCGGCCCGCTCGGGTACGACCGCGCCATAACAGTTGTTGTCGAAGCCGATCGTTCACAGCGCCTTCCACTGGATGCGCCGGAACAGCACCCTCCCAGTGTGGGTCTGCAGGCCAATGAAGCGCGGCTGTTGCGGCGTCGATGGCAGACCGCGTTGCGGTGACTGCGGGTCACCGGTGAAGTGGAAGCGATTCACGACCTGTCCGTTGAGCGCGACTGTGAAGTCCGCGCCGTCGACGGTGATCTCGTACTGATTCCATTCGCCGGGGGGATGGACGCTCAGCGGCCCATCCGTCGGTCCTTTGAACGAGTAGATCGCGCCGGTGCGATGAATCGGCGCGTTGTCGGGGCGCGCCAATTCGTCAATTTGGATCTCGAAGCCAAAGTTCACGCCGACATACGCGGTGTTGTCGTAGCCCTGCTGCTCGGGATGCGGGAACGCCACGCAGACGCCGGAGTTGTCGTCAGGTGCCGTCATCATCCACTGCAGTCGCAGCACGTAGCGCGGTGGCGTCGGGCGTGCCAGCCACAGCAGGCCGAGGTCGGTGCCGGGGTGGACCTCGAGCGCGCCGCGGCGGATGAGGAACGTGCCGGGGTTATCGCGCCCTGGCTGATTGCGGATCGTCGACATTGTCCAGTCGCCGAGCGTCGTCCCATCGAAGAGGGTCTCGAAACCCGCCTCGGCGACAAAAGCGGGGGGCGTGGTGATCTGGTCGCCTGTGCGCCGTGCTAGCGCGATGCCGGTAAGCATGGGATTGGGTGAGCCAATGCTCGGGAAGAGACACGGCCCGGCAGCGTAGAGGTTCTCGGTGTGATGGAAGCGGCCGTCCTGGTCGGTCACGCTCTGCGTCGGATCGGTGCCCATCCACAGCGTTCCGGTCTCGTGATGCGTCGTGCCGAGGCCGTCGCGGTTGCTCTGGAGCACTTGCATCGGCTGTCCATTCGCGAAGAGGTTCGCCACCGCGTTCATCGTCGCATCCATGGCATTCCACAGGTCGTTGTCGCGCGGCGCTGGCGTCAACGTCACAACCGCCCGACGGATACCATACTCGTCGGTACCCGAGTCGAGATCGACACGGCTCGGATGCGCCGCGGGATTGTTGAAATCGGCCGGGGCGAGTTCGCCAATGCCACGGATGCTGATAGCGACGTGTGTGTCGGTCGACGTGCGCAATTGGTCGAAGAAATCAACGTCGGGAATCTTCTTGAACAGCTCATCCTCGGCGCCGACCGTGTTGCCGCCGCCCGTGGCGCTGATCTGGAGGTGGAAGTACCCGAGCAGGTCGCCGTTCGGCTGCGTCGCGCGGCCCTTCACGAACAGCGCCGACGTTTGCAGCTCGTTCGTGATGGCGGTGAGGCCAGGGATGGCCGCTCGCGGCACGCGGATGACCAGGTTGGAGCGCAGATGAGCCAGGAGGTTCTTGCCCATCAGCGGCAGCGTCGGAATACCGGTGCTGTCGAACGAGACGAGGGCCAGGCGGGCGCTCTCGATGGTGCCGAGGGTGATGACGGCGACACCGCCCGGCGCGAGCTCGATGAAGCCGTTGCTCGTATCGACGCCGGTGACGCACCATGTGCCTGACGCCGTCGGAGTCGTGCGCATTGACAGCACGTGCGTGTCCGGCACGATCATGAACTCCTTCGTTGCGTCGTCGCCGTTCGCATCGGAGTACGCCGTGCGTGCCGCCTTCATCAGCAGCGGGACAGTGCTGAATTTGTTGACCGGGAAGAAGCCGGCGTGCGGCGCGCGTGCCTGCACAGTCAGGGGCGCTTCGAGCTTAAGCAGGTTCAGAAGGTCGTCCGGAGAGAGGCCGACCGTTGATGTGAGGCCGAGGAGTTGCGCTGGATCGGTGCCCGACTTCAACAGCGGCGAGGGCGGCAGCTCGCTTAACGGAATGGTGGCGCCGACCGTGCCCAGCGTATCGAAGAGCCGCTTGCGCAAGGCGTTGCGTGAACGAAGTCCTCTCCGTTGTCTTCGCCATGTGCATCTCCTTTGACAGAAGTGCCCACATTGCGAAGCCCTCCGCGTCACCAGAGGTTGAGCAGAGCGCATTCTATCACTCTACCAGCCCGCGAGTGAACTCCGGGAGCGACCTGCATGGCGCTGCTTCCACATCCACGGCAAAGAGTATCGCAGTCCCGGTGCCGATGCACGCAGGGCTCACCGTATGCGCTGCCCAAGTTGGAGGTTGGCAAATGCAAACTGCCTTCCCCTGCCCTCCTGCCTGTCCACTTGCCCTGCGGGCAAAAGCGCAGTAGTCTAAGTGCTGCGCCCGGCTACTGCGTAGGGCTC
>WNGG01009008.1_pt1 | contig 10936 bp, 8 predicted proteins | sample 5400661 | NCBI WGS metagenome assembly WNGG01 (sample SAMN13153372, study PRJNA577476) | soil metagenome | isolation source: 100 cm soil or saprolite under Garry oak tree replicate 1 | place: USA:California | collected 2016-06-15 | reverse complement strand
CGCGCCGGCTTTCTGCGCGAGTGCCGTCACGTACAGGAAGGGCACGACAGCGGCACCCGGTGAATTTGCAGCTTTCGCGATCCGGCCCGACACTCCCGCATCCATCAGCGTCGCTTCGCTTGCCGTCGCGCTCCCTCCGGTTCGCGGAGAGACAATTATGTTTGCGCCGAGAGTGCGGAACTCGCGCGTGAGCTTGCGGTCGGCGTCGAACTGCAAGTTGAGGAGCGCCGCGCAAACCGTTGCGCCGCTGGCGACCGCGAGAAACGCGACGGCCAAACGGGCGCGGCTTCCGCGGAGCAATCGCCACCAGATTCGCCAGAACATTACTCGCCCCTCAAGACCGGCGCGGGAGCAAGCCGAGCGGCGCGCCGAAGGGGAACCAGACTTCCCAGCAGAGCCACGGCGACCGCCAGCGCCAGAACCACCGGCAGCAGGATCAGCCGCTGCTCGGGAGCAGCGCCAAACACGCGCTGGCCGACCAGCCGCGCCAGCACAATGCCCGCGGCGTAGCCGATTCCGCCGCCCAGCACCGCCAGGAAAAATTGCTCGGCCAGGAAAAACGCGCCGACCATTCCCTTGCCCGCGCCGATGGCTTTCATCAATCCGATTTCGGTGCGCCGCTCGAGCACGGTGGTCGCCGAAGTCGCGCCGACGGCCAGCGCCGCGGCGACCAGAGCGGCGAAGGTCACGAGCCACATCAGCGCGCTGACGCGCGTCAGGATGCGGCCTTCGCCTTCGGCCACGCGGCGAATCACACGCGCTTCCGCTCCGGGAAGCGCTTGCTCAATCTGGAGCGCTATCGAAGAAATGTAGGGGCTGCAATACCAGCGGTCATAATCTTCCGGCGACATCTTCGCGGGATCGCGCCGGCCGAAATCGTCTTCGGGCTTGGTGAGCGCGCTGACGTAGAGCCGACGGTAGACGCCCGGCTTGCCGGCAAACTGCTGGACGAAGGCGAGCGGCGCGACGATGGCGTCGTCTTCCGGACCGCCGGTTGTGAGTAAACCGGTCACGGTGAGGCGGCGGATGTCCGCACCCTTCTTCGTGGCGACGACGTCGCCAATCCGCACGCGGGCGCGGCGCGCAAAATTCACTCCCACGACGCACTCGTTTGCGGCGGTTCCAAACCAGCGGCCTTCGACGCTCCACCAGGGATTGGTCTTCTCGATGCCGGTGAGGAACGATCCGCCGTCCGGCGAAGCAACGCGTTCGCGGGACCAAGTGCCGATCAGCGTAGTCTTGGAGGCGACATAAGGAGCATCGTCCTCGCCGACCGGAGGCGTCCAGATGTCAGCGGGAGTTTCGAGGATCGGAGCAAAACCGATGATGTTGTTCCTCCAGAAAATCGTCTTGAGTTTGCCGAGGTCCGCTTCGGGCAGGTAGGCGCCTTCGCTGACCGGGCGATAGTCCACGCCGCCGACTTCGAGCGGGAGCGTGTCGGCCTGCGGAGTGACGAGCAGGTTCGCACCGAAGCTGCGGAACTCGCGGGCGAGGCGGTCGCCGACATCGAGGGCCACGCTGAGGGTGGCCGTGGCAACGGCCATGCCGAGCGCCAGCGCTCCTGCCATCAGAACTTTTTGGCGGGGCTTGCGAGAGAACGAATCTCCGACGATGCGCAGGAACATTCTGGTTTCCAGAGACTATTGAGGGACCTGGGCCGAGGCTTGCGCCAACGCCGACAAATCAAGCACGATCTGGTCCCCCTCGACGCGCGAAGGCACGCCCACCGGATTGCACCCGCCCGCTTCCCCAATCGTGGGCACGTAAATGGCGGAAGCGCAATGACGGCAGATGACGTTGGAGCCGTCCTGGCGGTAACCGACAGCGCCGCAGATGCGGCAGGCATCGAGCGCCGTGCCCCAGCCGTTCGGTTTGCGAATCACGAGGAAGCGCAGGGCATTGCCGTGGATTTCAGCGTTGAAAAAGTGCAGGTTGCCGTCGTTGACTTCGCTGAGCGGGATGCGCAACTGATTGCCCTGCGGAGCAATCCAGCGCGCCTGGGCCGGCGACGACGTGGCCTGCGCGTAGATGAAATCGGCTGCCAGAGCGAGGACCACGCCAAGAGAAGTCACCGCCGCCGCAAACATCCAGCGCCGCTGCCGCCGCCGCTCCCATTCCCTGCGGCGCAGCTCGGCTTCGTTGACAGATGCATCCGGGGAGGGCGTTCCGGAGAGCCTCATCCACTCGCGCAACACCAGCAGCGCGGCGGCGCCGAGGATGAACACGAAAAAGAAAACTTCATTGCGCACGATGGGGCCAACGACGGCCATTTCGCGTTTGCTCGAAGGCAGCCACTGCGCTTCGCTCAGCTCGTGCAGGCCGGTGAGCGCAAGCTGGGCGGCGACCAGAACAAGAATCGTGCTGGTGGCGGCAAAAAAGCGCCCGAGCGGAATTTTCAGACTTCCCTTGAAGAAGAAAAGACCGACGGCTACTGCGGCGGCGAGGCCCAGCGCCGTCCCCATCCAGGTCCCCAGGCCTTCGCTGGAAAGCTCGACGGCGCGAAGAATCAGCGCCAGCTCCGCGCCTTCGCGCAGGACCATCAAAAAGACAAACAGCATCAGCCCCAGTCCGGCCGCGCGGGTGGCTCGCCCCGCGTAGCTCTCGACGCGCTCTTCGATTTCCTTCTTCAGGCGCCGGGCGACGCGGTTCATCCAGACCACCATGGTGACGACGAAAAACGCGGCAAGAAGCAGCAGCAGGCCTTCGAAACCGTCCTGGCTGACCTGCCAGCGCTCCAGGGCGACGGCTACGGCCAGGCTAAGGGCTGCCGCCAGCCCGACGCCGGTCCAGACGTATCTGGCGAGGCTGGCGCGGCCGGTGCGCGCGAGATAAACCAGAACGATACCGACCACCAGAGAGGCTTCGACACCTTCCCGGAGGGCTACTAGAAGAGAGGCGAGCAAAGGGCGAAAAGCTCCAGTTGAAATTGAGTTGCAACTAGAAAAGTCGAGTGTACACGCTAAATGCGCCGGCGTCAAGGCATTTGCCGCGCTGGAATTTACCGTGTTTTTCTGCCGCGCCCCGGTACAATGCATCCAAGGACATGGGATTTGATGCGCCGGTCCACACTATTTCGGGCGACCCTTGCGTTCGGTTGTGCCGCACTCCTGGCGGCCAGCCCCGTTTTACCGCAATCCCCTGCTCCCAGCCAGGGCCCCGGCGACACGCAGAAGGTTAAGCCGGATCCCCGCAAAGCGCGGAGCGCGTTCCAGGAGGGCTTGCGCGCCGAACGGCAGGGCGACTGGGCCGCAGCTTTCGACGCGTATAAGCTGGCGTCCGCCTATGCCTCGGACGACGCCGACATTCTCCGCCATCGCGAAGAAGCCCGCTTCCGCGTGGTCAGCGACCTCACCGAAAAGGCCGAGCGGAACGCCCTCGCGGGCCAATTGAATGAAGCCATCACCGATTTGCGTGCGGCCCTCCGGCTGGACCCCGGCTACTCGGTCGCGCAAGAGCGGCTGGCGCAATTCTCCGCCCTGGCCGCCCGCCAGGCGCCGCAAAAAGAGCCACTCCTGGCGGGCCTGCCGCGTCTTGAGCCGCGACCCGGGACGCGGAGTTTCGACATTCACGGCGAAACGCGCAGCGCCTATGAGGAAGTCGCGCGGCAGTTTGGCCTGACCGCTGCGTTCGACGCCGATCTGGCGCCGCGCCCGGTCCGTTTGCGTGTGACGGACGTGGATTTTGCAACCATGATCACCATCCTGGGCGACCAGACCCGAACATTCCTACGCCCATTGAATTCCCACCTCTTTTTCGTGGCCGAGGACAACCCCAGCAAGCGGCGCGAGTATGCACCGGTGGAGGAACGGACCATCGAGCTTCCCGTTTCGGCCACGCCGGAGCAAATGACCGAAGTCCTGCGCGCCATTCGCGAGATCGCCGGCATCACGCACATCCAGCTCGATACGCGCGCCCATTCCATCACGCTCCGCGATTCGCCGCGGAACGTCGCCCTGGCCGCGGAATTGGTGCGCCAGATTGAACAACCGCGCAGCGAAGTGATGCTGGAGATCGAAATCCTCGAAGTGGACCGCAATGCGGCCACGCGCCTGGGCATCACACCACCCTCGCGCGGGCAGATCTTTTCGATCAGTCCGAACAACCTGACAGCTCTCCAGAAAGCGCCGGATATTGCGTCGCTGATTGCGATCCTGCAGCGCATCTTCGGCAGCTCGGGGGCCCTGAATGGGTTGAGCACCACACAACTCGCCTCGCTGGTCGGCGCGGGCCAAGTGAACCTCGGCTCGCTAATCCCGCCGCTGGTGGCTTTCGGGGGCGGCAGAACCACGCTGCTGGCGACGCTACCCGGCGCCGCGGCCGATTTTTCGGAAGCATTCAGCCTGGTCCGACATGGCCAGCGAATGCTGCTGCGGGCGGAAGACGGGTTGCCCGCCTCATTTTTTGTCGGCGAGCGTTTCCCCGTCGCCCTGGCGCTGCTTTCCGCAAGCCTCGGCTCGCCGCAGTTTACTCCCATCCTTTCCGCCGGAGCATTTCCGCGCAGCGATTTCGCCGCCGGCAAGGGTCCGGACGCGGTCGTTGCCGGCGACTTTAACGGCGACGCGCGGCCGGATTTGGCCATCGCCAATGGAGGCGACAGCACCATCACCATTCTCTTGAACAACGGAAGCGGATCGTTTGTTCCCGCGAGCGGATCGCCGATCACGTTTGGCAAGGGGGAACAGAGCCCGGTTGGAATTGCCGCCGCGGACTTCAACGGCGACGGCCACCTGGACTTGGCCGCGGTTAATTCTGCGACGAACGACGTCACGATTCTACTCGGCAATGGAGATGGCACATTTACGGAAGCAGCGAGTTCACCGATTGGCGTGGGGACCTCGCCGAGCGGAATTGTGACGGGAGACTTCAATGGCGACGGCCGCGCCGATTTCGCGGTGACGAACTTCGCGGACAACACGGTTTCCGTTTTTCTGGGCGACGGCGCAGGGGGATTCATAGAGGCGACGGGCTCACCGATTGCGCTGGGCGGCTCGGCGACGGGACCCAGCGCCATCGTCGCTGCGGACTTTAACAGTGACGGGCATCTGGATCTTGCCATCGCGGACAAAACGAGCAATAGCGTTACGGTGCTCCTCGGCAAGGGAGACGGCACGTTTACCGAGGCCGCCAACTCACCCTTCGCCGTTGGCGCGTCGCCTGTGGCCATCGCGGCCGCGGACTTCGATGGCGATACTCGCTCCGATCTGGCGATCGTCAACTCCGGCGATAACACCGCTTCGGTGTTCATCGGAAATGGCGATGGAACCTTTGTGGCCGCTCCGGGCTCGCCGCTGGCCACAGGAACGAGCCCTCTCGCTCTCGCCAGCGCCGATTTCAACGTGGACGGGCGCGCCGATCTGGTTGTGGCCAACTCCGCGAGCAATAGCGTATCCATCTTTTTAGGGATCGGCGCCGGAGCCTTCGCCCCGCGATTTGATCTTCCGACTCTGAACTTTCCGAGCGCTCTTGTAGCCACCGACTTGAACGCCGACAGCCGCGCCGACCTGGTTATCGCCGACGAGAACTCCGACGCGGTGTCGGTGATTCTGAATCCCTCGGCGTTTACGCCGCCGACCACCAACATCGCCCAGCAGCCTTATCCCGGCTCGGAGTACATTGACGTCGGCTTGAAAGTGAAGGCCACGCCGCGGATCCATCCAAACGACGAAGTCTCCCTGCAGCTGCAATTCGAGATTACGGGCCTTGCCGGCACGGCACTCAACGGGATTCCCATCATCACCAACCGCAGCATCGAGCAATCCGTGCGATTGCGTGAAAACGAAACCACGCTGCTTTCCGGCATGCTGGAACGAGACGAAATCAACGCGATCACCGGCCTGCCGGGACTTGCCCCGCTTCCCGTCTTCGGCCGGGCCGTGAAGCGGCGGGATACGACCCCGAGCGAGACGGAACTGCTGATCCTGATCACCCCACGGAGGCTGCGCATGACGCCGCATTCCAATCGCAGCATCTACGAGGGGCGCGGCCAGGCTTCGCCTCTGTCCGTCGTACCTGCTCAGTAGCGCGGCGGTGCTGCCGGGTCAGGCAGGATTTGAAACGGGATAGCCGCAGAGCGTTTCGAGAACGGCAATGGGGGATTTTTCCGGCAAGACCATGGCGCTCCGCGACACGAGGAACGTCTGTTCCATGGCGAACTGTCCTTCGATGGCCGCGTGGCTCACCATATCGGTGTAGACAATCCACGTGGAATCCGGCGGAAATTCCCAACGATGTTTCGCGCAATCGGACTGGAATTCGCGGTCCTCTTTGAGAGAATTGTGGAAACGGTGCATGAAGTCGTCGTAGGGGGAGCGAGTTGCGCCGGGCCAATGCAGCGCGCGCAACACAGCTCGCAGCGTCCGCGCCGCCGCGCGGTTGCTCCGCCGGCGAGGCAAGCCGGCGGCGCGCGCAAGACGCGGCGCCAAAACATCGAACGTTTCGGAAGTCAGCCAGACACGATTCCGAGTGGGATTGAGATTGGTGAAGACGCGCAGGATGCGGTCGCCGTTGGTGGGCCGCGTGGGAAACGCGTCTACGTGCAACAAATCGTTCCTGGCGTGTAGCCGCGACGCGCGCCCGCGCTCCTCCAACGGACGATAACTCGCCAGATCCTGCCGGAAGCGGTTGGCATAGGGCGAAAGCAGCGCGGCGATGAACCGCGCGGCACTGTCGGAATAATTGCGGAGGATGGAACGAAAACGGCTCGCTTCGTCCGCGAGGGACTTGTCCAGGCCCGTCAAGCGGTCCTCAGCCGGACGATAAGCAATGTTCTTGTGGTATCCCGCGCTGGTCTGCCTCTGGGTCAGCAGGAATTCGCGCTCTTCCGGAGTGAAAGCAAACGGCGTGCGCAGAAACAGAAGGATACAGCCACGCTCGAGCTCTTCGCAGAGCCGGCGGCCACGTTCCGGGGAAATCGAAGAGGGAAAACCATCCACACCTCCCGGCGCGGACTCGACCGTTACGAGGCGCGTGAACCCGCTGCCGTAGCGGTCCGAGTCGGGCTGTATTTGCGTGGCAGACATTGTTTTTCCGGCTTTTCCGGCAAGGCCTCTTTCTGGGCAGGATACGGCAGCAAAAGGTTTCTGACAAGGCGCTTGAACGAACTGCAGAGCGGACAGTTCAGGGCTCGGCGTCGAGCACCACGATGGGTTGGTAGGTGCGCGGCACGACCGCTTCCGCGATGGCGATGAGCCTATCCTGTTGATTGAAAACGCGCAGGCGCGGAGGCCTGGGTTCGCCGGAATCAAGCTGCGACGTAGCGCCCTGCGCGGCGTAAGACTGCCCGGGCTGGACTTGCGAGACCAGAATGTTGAAGCGCGTGCCGTGGCGCACGCGGCGCTCGACCACCGGGAGCACGTTCACGCGGGGAAGATTCGGCAGCAACCTTTCGAGCGGGATGACGCAATCGCCGAATCTTCCCGCGTTCGCCGCGGCGTGCAGGTCTTCGACGGGAATGGCCTGGTCGAGCGCAAACTCACCCACCGCCGTGCGCACGATTTCCGACAGGTGAGCGCCACAGCCCACACGTTCGCCCATCTCGTGAGCCAGCGAGCGGATGTAGGTGCCGGCGGAACATTCGATCACGCAACGCGCGACCGGGCCTGCGATCTGCGTGATGCGGAATTCGTACACCTCTACTTCCACCGGCCTCAGTTCGACGGGCTTTTTCTTCCGCGCCAGCTCGTGCGCGGGCTTGCCGTGGATTTTCTTCGCTGAAAATGGCGGAGGCATTTGCGGAAAGCGTCCCACGCGCTCCGCGGCAAGACGCTCAAGAACGGCGCCGTCGAGCGCAGGCGCGGTGTCCGGGCCTTGCGGCTCGCCGTCAGCATCATAGGTATCGGTGGCGAAGCCGAAGCGAATCGCGGCGGTGTAGCGTTTGCGGCGGCCCGCGTAAAACTGCGCGAGGCGTGTGGCGCGGCCGAGCAACAACACGAGCACACCGGTCGCCAGGGGATCGAGGGTGCCGAGATGGCCGACCTGGCGAAAGCCCGCCAGGCGGCGCACTACGTCCACGACATCGTGCGAGGTTTTCCCGCGCGGCTTGTCAATGACGAGCGCGCCGTCATAGGGCGCGGGCTTAGGTTTTCGCGGCATGCTCAGGGAATCCGATTCGACCGGCGAGAGCTTGGGCGTAAAGCGGTCGGGGAGATTTCACTCGTCGCGCGTCTCTTTCGCGGGCGCGTTCTTCGCTTCCTTCAAGAGGCGCTCGATGCGGTCGGCGTACTCTTCCGAGCGGTCCAGGACGAAATGCAGTTCCGGGCTGCGGCGCATTTGAATTCGCTCCGCCAACTCGTGGCGAATAAACCCCGCAGCGGCTTCGAGGCCTTTCATGGCCGCGGCCTGCTCGGTTTCGTTGCCGTTGATGCTCACATAGACGCGCGCCTGCTTCAGGTCCGGCGAGACGCGCACCTCGGTGACCGCCACCATTCCGGCCAGGCGCGGGTCCTTCAGCTCTCCCGCCAGCATGGCGCTCATTTCGTGATGAATTTCTTCCGCCACGCGCTCGTGGCGGTGTCCGGCGACGGTCATCGCAGTACTCACAAGAATTCCGTCTGATGCCCGATCAAATCCCGGCCGAGCAGCCGCTCCGATTCGGCGAAGACCAATTGTAGCGACTCTTCCAGGTGTTTTTCATCCGCAGAAAGCGCGACCACGCCGACGAGCGACCGCTGCCAGGTGTCCTGATGGTCCAACTCCGCCACGGCCACGTTAAAGTGCCTGCGCAAACGGTCTTTCAAGCTGCGCAGCACCTGCCGCTTATCTTTCAGCGATCGCGCGTCGGGGATGTGGATTTCGAGGGTGAGAAGACCGATAGGCATGTGACTCACCGGCGCAGGATTTTTACTCGCCAACAACGAACGCGAAGGGCCCGCCCTGCGGACCGGCGCAAGCTACTGCGCTGACCGGGGCGAGCTGCCACCAGGCGCCGCGGCCTCCGCCGCCGTCAGCTTCTGCACCTGGAAGCACTCCAGGATGTCGCCGACCTTCACGTCGTTGAAATTGGCGATGCTGGCGCCGCACTCGAAGCCCGAGCGAACCTCGTTGACGTCTTCTTTGAAGCGCCGCAGCGAGCTGAGCTTGGCCGTGTAGATTACCACGCCGTCGCGCACGATGCGCACCTGGGCATCGCGCTTGAGCACTCCGTCTTGCACGTAGCATCCCGCAACCATTCCGGTGCCCTTGATGCGGAACGTGTTGCGGACTTCGGCCCGGCCCAGATACTGCTCCTGAATGACCGGCTCGAGCAGACCTTCCATGGCTTTCTTAAGTTCGTCAGATACCTCGTATATGATCGAGTGTGTGCGGATATCCACTTTTTCCTGCTGCGCCAGGTCGGCGGCCTTGCGGTCCGGCCGAACACCAAAGGCAATGATGATGGCGCCGGAGGCCGACGCGAGGAGCACGTCGTTTTCGGTGACGGCGCCGACGCCGGAGCTGATAATTTTCAGCTTGACCTGGTCCGTCGAGAGCTTCGGCAGCAATTCGCTCAGCACTTCCGCCGAGCCCTGCACATCGGCCTTGATGACGATGGGCAGTTCCTTGACCTCGCCGGTCTTGAGCTGTTCGTGGAGCTGGTCGAGCGTGATGCGCGCGCCGCTGGCCCTGGCCATGGCGGCGTCGCGCTGCTTCGACTGGCGGTACTCAACGATGTGCCGCGCCTTGGCTTCATCGGTCACCTGAAAGTGATCACCCGCCTCGGGCACGCCCTGCAAGCCCAGCACTTCTACCGGCGTCGCCGGAGGCGCTTCCTTGATGGGCCGGCCCTTGTCGTCAAACATCGCGCGGACTTTGCCGAATACCGCTCCGCAAATAAAAAAGTCGCCGGCGCGCAGCGTGCCGTTCTGCACCAGCACCGTAGCTACGGGCCCGCGCCCCCTGTCCACGCGCGACTCGAGCACTGTTCCCGTCGCCGGCGCCTTGGGATTGGCTTTCAGCTCGCGCAGATCGGCGACGAGCAATATCATTTCCAGGAGCTTATCCAGATTTTTCTTCTGCTTCGCGGAGACTTCGACCATCACCGTATCTCCGCCCCACTCTTCGGGCATGAGACTTCGATCGGAAAGCTGGCGCTTGACGCGCTCGGGTTGCGCTTCCGGCTTGTCAATTTTATTGATGGCTACGACGATGGGGACGCCAGCGGCCTTGGCGTGGTCAATGGCCTCCTGCGTTTGCGGCATCACGCCGTCGTCGGCCGCAACCACAAGAACGACAATGTCGGTGACCTTCGCGCCGCGGGCGCGCATCCGGGTGAAAGCCTCGTGGCCCGGCGTATCCACGAACACGACGCGCTTGTGATCCACGGCGACTTGATACGCGCCGATGTGCTGCGTGATTCCGCCGGCCTCGCCCCCAGCCACGTCGGTTTCCCGAATGGCGTCGAGCAAGCTGGTCTTGCCGTGGTCTACGTGGCCCATCACGGTCACGACCGGAGGACGCGGCGAGAGATTCTCGGCCTTTTCTTCCTTGGCGACCTCCTGGACCACTTCTTCTTCAAACGAGATTACTTTGACGATGCCGTTGAACGCCTCGGCGAGGCTGGTGGCCGTGGAAGTGTCGAGCGCCTGGTTGATGCTGGCGAACACGCCGCGGTCGAGCAAGATCTTCAAAACGTCTTTGGCGCGAACGTCGAGCTTTTCGGCCAGGTCGCGGACCGTGACACCTTCCGTGATGGTGACTTCACGCGGCTCGCGCGGCACCGGAATGATGATCGCGGCGGCCTGCCCCGGACGCCGCTCGCCCACGCCGGGGCGCGTGCGTACGGGATGAAGTTTGCGCTCCCCTTCGAGTTCGCGCTTATCCACCAGAGGCCGCGCGCGCGGCGCAGGCTTTCGCGCATAGATGGGCTTGCCAGGCTCGGCTCTTGTAGGCAGCGGCGGCGGAGGCAGTTGCCCCGGCCGCATGGGCCTTGTCCCGGGCCGCCCGGGCATTGGCTGGCCGG
>WNGG01043378.1_pt1 | contig 10937 bp, 27 predicted proteins | sample 5400661 | NCBI WGS metagenome assembly WNGG01 (sample SAMN13153372, study PRJNA577476) | soil metagenome | isolation source: 100 cm soil or saprolite under Garry oak tree replicate 1 | place: USA:California | collected 2016-06-15 | reverse complement strand
CGCGTCGCATTTGCCCCCTTCGGACGCGGGTGCTCGACGTACCACGGCCCCGCCCCGTCCCGCACGGTCATGGGACTCTCTCGAAGGTTCCGTACTCGAACCTGTCGCAGACGTGAGTACCTCCCAGCCGATAGGGATGATCGCCGCGCAACTGGACAGTCTTTACGATGCCGTTCTCGACGCGCTCTCCAACGTATGTGTCGTACTCACCGTCCCGTGCCTCGAATCCGCAACGGTTGCATCTGATTTTCGTGGTGCTCACGGTCCCTCCTTCGGCCCCGCGCGGAGGGCATCCACGGCATAGGCGGCACGAAGCGCAACCTCCGCAAACCGCAGTAAGCGGGGCCGAGCATCGGGCACAAGTTCCCAATCGCCCCACGTTTGGGCCGCCGCTTCAATCGCTGCCGCGCTTGGCGTGGAGGGCGCTGTCTTACGAAAGATGACGTACTTGAAATCGCATCGTGGACAGCGAGTAGATATATCTTCGATGGGCTGTGCCCGCAGCGCCTCCATGAGCGCCGCCACCACACGACGGGCCTGTTCTAGTGTGTTGGGCGGCAGCGGCAGGCCGATTTCAGTGCGCTGCAGGAACGCCTCTCCGGCCGCGAGGGCTGCGCTCGGCTCGCCGGTGACGGGTTGCCCTGTTTCCCGCCGCAAGGACGGGGACGACCCCTCCTGACCCGTCTCGGAGGTCGTAGGCTGACTCACCGGCTCCCGAGCCGCCGCTGAGGACGCAGCCTTCGGGACGGATGCTAACTGTCTAGGGTCGCAACCGAAACGGCTCATGGCATCAAGAAATGTGACCGCGCGCTGCTGATAGTTGAACGCCGAATATGGGGCGGCCAAACCCTCGGCTTCCCGCCAGTCGTCATGCTCCTTCAGGGCTGCAGCAGCAGCTACTACTACATCCACGATGTCACACTGTCGGGCAGCGGTTCCCTTGGGCTCACAATCGCGGCACACATAATCTTGGAGCGTGCTATCATTTTTTCTCACGTTCACGGTTCCCTCCGGTCCGGCGCGGGCTCCCGCTCCTCACCAAGATCGTTGCCCGCGACGAACACCTTCATCCCACTGAACGGGTTACAGCCGTCGTCAATCCAGCCATATCGGCGCCACGACTGGGGGCGACGGCGGCGCCATGCGCGAAGTGCCAACACTTTCGCGCGTTGCCGCGAGCGCGCTCGGACGTAAAGGACTTCACAGCCGTATTCTATCGGACCGCTCCCATCATCAAGAACCGGAACGACCGTCCCTATTTCGCGGCTCGCAACGACGTAATTACGGCTCACGGCGCGGGCGCCCGTCGGGCGGCGGCGAGGGCCAGCGCGACGCACTCTGGCATCCCGCGATAGCCGCTGGCGTCGCCTTCGTGAATCTCGAATACGGCCGCGTCGATGCCGGCCTCGATGCTCGCCGCCCACCGGCGCGCCAGTTCGGACTCCACGCGGGCTTGCCAGTCGCAGGAGCATGCAAAGTCAATTTGCGTGGGCTGCGGACAATGCGGGCCATGCGTTATCTCCGTTCGCACCCGCGCGATCAGCGTCACGAGCGAGGCGTGGAGATCAGTCATGGGCGTCTATCCTATCTCTCATCTTCTCGACCTGAAGCTGTATATCCTGCCGCTTGATTGTCCTCGGAACGTACTCACGTTGCTTAGGGTCTTACAGGAGTGCATGGCACTCTTTGTGCATCGCCAGCCACACTCCCATACAGATGCCTGCCACGAAGCTCGAGCCGCTGAAGAGGAGATAGTCAGTGCGGGATGAGTAGGTCAGTGATCTGACTACCTCCTCAATCAGCCGGTCGGTCTTGAAGACTGGGTAGTTCCCCGACGTGACCGGCCTGATCGCTCCGTACTTTGACGCAGAGTCGTAGCTATGCTGCGGGGACATGTTAGTGACGAAAACCGTCCCTGCGTCAGTCCGGGCTGTCACAGTCGTCTGGGACTAGATGATCCACGTCCCTGTTCGTCATCGGCTGGTGCCACCACTTGCCTTTCAGCTCCAGGAAGAATATGCACGGTTCCACCTGCCGCCTCGGCTCCGACAGTCGCCTGCGGCTGTAGATACGTCCTAAGAGCCTCATACGCATCTCCTATTGCTGTAGTCACTTCCGCCTCGATCAGTCTCTGGCACAACTGGAGCATCGCTTGCCTGTTCGCCAGCTTCTCTGGCGATAGCTCGCTATGCTCATGCCGCTCGATCTGCCACAGGCAATCTCTCGCCTGCTCTAGATGCACTACCTTCCAGAGCAGGTTGATGGCATCGTCCCTGGCTCGATCAGTCGATGAGTCCACAGTCCGCCAAGATGAAGCCTTCGCGATCAGCAGGAGTGGCTGTGCCATCCCAGCAGGTCTTGCACAGCGCGGCTTCGCCCTGTTCCTTTGCGAACGTGCCGCCGCAAGAGCCACAGACCTCGCCGTCGTCGATCTTGCGCTCGTCCTCGTCGAGCTCGTCGTCTTCGAGAGGCTCTAGCCCCTCAGCTCCGTAGTCAGGCTCTTCCTTCTCCTGGTCGAACATGTGCGTTTTCCTCCCGATTCAGTAGCTCGAGGTCAGTCCCTACCTGGATGTGCGTCTCGAGTACCGCTATTTCCAGGTTCAGCTCACGCACTCGCGTAACGAGCTTGTCGCGTTCCTCCTTCGCTGCCTTGATCCTCTCGGGTGCGTTCTCCTTGAGGAACAGCGGCACGTTCCAGTCGCCGTTAGCGCCTGGCATAATCTGGATCAATTTTCATCCAGTGGGGTGGTAGGGGCTCGAACCCTACAGCTTACCGGCAGAAGATACGCTGCCTTATCACCCCGAGAGCTGGCCGCGGAGGGAGTACTTTTGAGCGGATGTTGTATCCAGTCTTCTCCGCTCGTCCGCAGGGCAGTAATCCAACCTGCTTTTGCTTTACGAGAACGCTCAGCCCGTCAGTCCGGCCAGGGCTGAAAAATCGTCCTCTGTGATCTCTCCCTTGGCAACGCGATCCAGGAACGCTGCGATCTTGTCGCCGTCCACCTTCTCCGCCGCAGCCTTGGCCGCCTTCGCTGCACGACTGACCGGCGTTGCGACTCCGACCACGCGTCGGCCGGGCCGGAAGTCCAGCTCCTCCTTCGCGATCTCGTCGTCGGACTTGCCCTTGATGCGCCCCCGTCGAGCGATGCCCTGGTAGCTGACCCTAGGCGATGTTCCGTCCAGGCAGCTAAGGACACCCTCTTCGGTGTAGTACTTCACGCACTCATCGAGCTTGTCCCAAACGAGGATGGGAGCGTCGCCAAGGGACTTGTCCCCGTGGTTGGTCTTCAGCTCCTCATAGTCGAAGTGCGCCCCGTCTGGGGCCTTGATTGTGAGAGTCATCGTTATATCACCTCCTTTCTTTTTTGCTCTCCTCGTGGAAGCGGCGGAAGGCGCTCGAAGCTTGCAGCTTCTTTGGGCCAGATAGCCACTTCCAGAGGAAGGCTATTACTGCTTGAGATTGACGGAATCCGTTTGCGTTGTAGTCGTATCTAGGACTGCGGTTTCCTCCTCTTCCATACGAGCCGTGAAACGTTCCAACTCCTCTAACTGCCTTCAGGAATCGAAGTAGCACGGCCGGATGAACCTGTCCGATCTGAAGACTAACGTAAGGGAGTGGTTGACCGTTCGGGCTGACGAAACGGAATGCTGTGCAGCCTTCCCCGTCGAACAGCCCTGCCGCAGGCTCGTGAGGCACAGGGCCTGGAGCCTTCTGCGGCTCAGGCTCGACTTCGAGGATACGGATGCGCTTACCTATGTCCATTGGTCACTCCCGCGTTAGGGGACATAAAGGGCGATTGAACATCCCAATATAACATCCCTGGCCAAAGATGTCAATAGCCGAGCAGGGAATCATCCTCCCCTTTTATCAGTCAACTTTGACCAGAAGGCGAAGTGTTCGCCCCTTCCCGGCTCACGGTCCTCGAACTTTTTGGTGGTGTTGGCTGGGACGTACCTCCACACTTTTCCTTCCTCGTCGAGCGCGAAGAGACTGTTCTTGCCGCTACCGCAGCTGATCTGGATGAACTTGGGCGTGCCAATCATCGGCCCTAGCGCTTTCACGTCGCCCTCGCTGTCGATTCTCTGAAGTTCGCCGTGTCCCTGCCGAGCTTAGTGATGAGGTAGACCTCTCGGTCAGAGAGAACGCGGATAGCGAGCTTCGACGCGACTAGGGCCTTGAGCGTCTCGTGAACGACCTCGAGGCCGTAGTCGCGGACGAGACCGTAGTGATGATAGAGCTCGCCGGCCGTGACAGGCTCTTCCTCGCACTCGAGACAGAGCAGCACCTCTGCTGTCCTCAACGTCCTCGAGCTGCGGGAACTGTCTGCGCAGATATCTCGGGACGTGGAGATTCTGAGCGGCTACCTCTTGATAACGGTAGGTATTCTTCGTCGCCTTCTCGAAGGTGAAATCGCGAGTCATGGCTTCTCCCTTGATCTGAAGTACTCCAGAGCGCTTTCAGTATCCTGCTCTGGTGTGAACCTGTTGTACGCATGTCCGTAGTCCCAACCAAACACGTTGCGCTGTGCGAACGTCAGTCCGCCGTTGACGTCCGGACCGCCTTCGGGAAGTTCGTCGTAGTCCTTCCCTGCCAACGGATGCGACTCAGGTATGGCGACGTAGGCTACTGGAACGCTCATCAGAATCCCGCTCGCGGTCCCAGTCATCGAGTGGTAGCCGTCGCCCTCGTCCTTCCACTCGGCGTCGATTATTCCCGCTCGAGCCTCCATCACGTCGTTCATGTCCTCACTCCCATTCTCGCGCTTATCGCTGCTAGCGCGGCTAGGTATCTATCCTTCTCCCGGATAAATACGTGATGAATCGTGTAGTTCTTCACTTGCCTTCTCGGCGGTAGTTCTCCTCGCATGGACTGAAGGAACCACGACAGTTCCTCTGGCATCTTCCTATTCCACACGCGAGCGAGATGCAGATGCGCGACCAGGTACTGGCCTGGACGGACGGGAAGAGTGATCTGGTCAGGAGTCATGGCTGAAGCTCCTCATCCAGTCCGCGACTATCCCTCGAGCTTCACGCTCGGGTATCTCGAACTCTCTCGCGACGTACTGCGAGGCCCCGAACATGTTGACCTCGCCGCTTTCCCGTAGTAGATCGAGATACTTGAACACCTCTGGGTACTTCGCCTTGTCGAGTCGGTTCATGGCCCCTGTACCTTCACGGCGAATCTTGAGCCGTCGTTGAGATCGACGAGGATGACTTCCTCGAAGCCGGAGATTGGAGGGGCCAGGAGGCACCTATCACCGTCCGCCTGGTTAGCCTCGATCTGATTGAAGACGTATTCAGCGAATTCTCGACGAGTCATACTGGGCCTCCCATCTCGAGGACGATCTTCCCTTTATGTAGCCTCACTTGCGTGATGAGCCGAAGTCGAGTCTCGCCGACGTCGAGTAGCACCTCGGCGAAGTCGTCATCGTATGCTCGCAGCTCGTTGATAATGTCCTTCACTGTCATGGCCACGTGATCGGGCCTTCGTAGTTCCCCGATCCCTCCATGTCGCGTAAGCGCTGCTCGCTGAGCCAGGCTGGATCGTTCGACTGATCTCGCTCCAGTCCTCGGCATGTCTCGCACAGCTGCAGATCAAGCTCGTCGTCTGTGACGAGAACTCGTCCGCAAGATTGACAGTCCATCGGTTCCTCCCGTGTTAGCGGATCAGTTTCGATCCAGTTAATACTCGTGCTTGATCTCTACCACTCCTGCGTTCAGCTGCTTCGGACAGGTTACTGCCAGAGGTTTCTTCCGCGACGGCACACCAGAAGATTCGATAGCCCTGGTCGTCTTTCCGAATTGCAGCCTTAGTTGTCACTTGATCCTCCCTTTTTCAGTTTCGCCCCCACGTCTGGGCGACCATACAAGATAACATTTCTCGCCCGAGATGTCAAGCTACTTTCGATGGTCAAGATGACCCAGCCGCTATCGCTTCGCCTGCTCGTTGACTGTCCAGACCAAGTACTCTCCATACGTTCTCGGCGCACTTGCTCCTGCTTCTGCCAGCTGCTTCTCGATGATCGAGGCTGTGCTATCTCCGACGATCCATAGCACTCTCCTCATCGTCGCTACTGCCTCATCTCCCATTAGCTGGAGCAGGTATCTTGGATTCGGGGAGTCCGTGGCTACTATCGAGTCCTCTGGCACTTCGGCTATCGCTGCAACTGTCTGGACTAGATCGAGCTTATCTGACCTGATCGCCACTCGCAGGTAGCTGCTCCCTATTGGCGAGAACGTCCCCTTCGCCTCGAGCACTCCCGCGAGCCAGATTGCCTGCTCTCGATGCGATAGTGCTGCGACCTTAGTATTCACCTTCCTCCTCCAGTTTCGCATACGTGGCCTCTCGCGCCAGTCCTGTGACTGTCGCTCCGCTCGACCTCAAGACGGCTTGATAGTACGCGTCGGCCTGTTCCGGGCTGATCGACGCTCTGTTCTCGTACCTCGGCCTTGCCTGTCTCAGCTTCTCGCTGATGTGGTTCCTAACTGCTTGCGCCACTGTCGCCTTCCTGACTGCGAAGAGTAGTGCTATCTGCGTGTACGACGCTCCTAGCAGATACATCGCTGCCATCCTCACTCCCTTCCCTGCTGCCTTCGGAGCGATCCCCTCCGCTATCGACCTCGGCAGCTGCTCCTTCGCTTTCAGTAGTCTCTCTCTGAGCTTCTCGTCCACTTTATCCTCCCTGGCGAAGCCCATTAATATAACATTCCCTTCCAGAGATGTCAAGGTCTGCGGTGAGTGTGGTGTGTCTGTTAGTTACTCTCCCCCCATCCCTCTCTCTCTTATCTCTCTCTCTCTAGTATAGCGAGTTGCGACGCTGGCGAGTTTAGTTGCGTTCGGGGGAATGGTGTGGGGGTGAGGAACTAATAGACACCCAGCACTCCCTGCCCTACGCGCAAAAACCCCCTCCAGGGCGCGCTGCATGAGCACAGCGTACCCTGGAGGGTGTGATGGGACTAGTTCAGATCACCAGTCTGAAGCATCAAGGCCATGATCTTGGAACTGAGCCCTATGTGAACCTCAGGCGGTGCCTGAGCGAGACTATGGGAAGGCGTCCTGAGTGCGATCTCCAGCATCAGCAACAGGAGTTGCACCTCGGGCGTCGTCAGCGACAGCGTGTGCATCTTCTCCTCCCGCGTTAGTAGTGATACCCCTTGCGCGTGGCTGATTGCGTCAGCGACTACGCTTCCTGCTCCTGCAACTCCTCGGGGAGATCGTCGTGCTCCTCCGCCGTCTCCTGGAGCTCCTCACTGGCCTGATCGGCCTCCTCCTGCGAGTCGAACTCCATCCACTCGCCGTCGATCTTGACGAGGTAGACGGTCTTGGTCTCCTCGATGCCGAGGAGGACGGTCTTGACGTTCGCCTCGCGGAGCTGAGCAGGGGTCTGCTTGCCACGAGCGTTGCGGCTCACAGCCTGACTTCTGACCCTCGTGCTCGACCCGTTCAGGTCGCCAAGCGCCACGCCGGGGAAGGAATGGTCGAACTTGCCCAGGTCAACAACGACCAGAATCTCGGCAGGGTACGACCGCCCGTCGTGCTTGACGGTTTCGGAGTTGAACGTGAAACCGTGCGCCTTCGTGTCTGCCAGAATGGCAGCGATGTTCTCGAGTGACATGTTGAACTCCCGTGTTAAAGTGACACGCTACATGGGATCACACGCCACGCGCGAAGGGGGATTTGTGTCGACCGATTGCGTGTCGAGGGCCTTTCGCGGCGAGGTCGTCGGTGCGCCACGAGATGGCGGATTCTCACCGAGCGGGGCTCATGACGCGTTGTTGCCGCATCGCATGTTCCACGCAACGTCTTTCCGTGCCGACAACATGTTGCACATCCCGTGCCACGGCGCAAGTCGTTGTGCCGCAAGGGGTTGCGTTTTGGTGTCGTCTGAAAGGGATATGCAATGTGCATGATCGGCCGCAACCTGCGTGTCGCTGTCACTGCCAGGATGGTGTCGCCTCAAGGTGATGTTAAGCACGGCTAACGATTGCCGACCCTGGGCCAGGGCTGTAGCGACAGTGTCACGACAGCACCGCGGCGATCGACGGCGTGTCGCTTCGCAGCGTGTCAGTCCGCAGCGCGGGGGGGCTAGCCCCGAAACGCGGCGCGAAGAAAGTCGCTGGGGCTCACAACAAACCGCGCTGGGTAAAATCTCATGAGTGGATCAAGGCTGATCCAGGGCTGCGCCATTGATAGCTTCCTTGACAGAAATGAAAAGGGATGTTATGCTGATTGTGGACAACAGCCAGGACCGAACTACGTGGCAAGCAGAGACGTGCTGCGAAGGATCAGGCCGGGGCCGAGGGTTAGGATGGCAGCTAGGCTATATGCTAGAAGGTGATCGCCATGCTGTCGAGGAAGGCACTGGGGAGAATCCACCAGCTGATGGGCTCCGCCAACGAGCACGTTGCGCTAAAGGCGTCGAGCGATGTGCTGGATAGGAACCCTGAGACGTCGAAGACGTTCAAGCACTCAGTGTCTGGCCTCATCCTCGACGGTCAGGACGCGAAGGAGCTGGCTGAGGCTCTCGTCGCTGGCGCCAGGGTCAAGGAGCAGTATCGAGCGATAGCAGAAGGTGACTTCGTCAAAGTCGAGGCGGAAGATGGCGAGGCGGCGCGGGGGAACGGCCAGAGCGGTGCTGAAGGAAATCATGGGAAGATCGAAGGTCAAGAAGCCCCACGCAGCGTTGCTGAGCGGGAGACAGACCAGGGGCAAGCAACACAGGGGACGACGGAAGGGACCGTCGTACTGAAGCCAGACTTCGAGGTCATGGAGGAGCGATGAGGAAGAAGCGAATCGGCCCTCGAGGAACTAAGGGGATCGTGAGTCGCGAGATCAGCCGAGCCTCGAAGAAGCAGAGGCCAGAGACCGAGCACTGGAAAGGGCTGAACGCTGTGCTGGGGAAGGTCAAGAAGAAGGTCCACGGTCCCGTGCCACCGCCTCCGTACATGGACGTGTCGCTGACTCCGCCGAGATCGCCTGGCGATAAGGGACTAGGTCGAGTCGTGAGGAAGCACGGCCGTGGCTAAGAACGCGAAGCTCCTGCGGCAGGTGACCAAGGAGATTGTCGAGAGAAGGGTCTCGACTGGCCTGACAGGTCGGATGGCCGGGCCGAGAGCGCCGAAGGAACTGGTCGGCATAGCGAAAGGCAATTCCGCTGGAGCGGGTGTCAGGTACATGAACGCTACCGACCCTGACGACAACCTGATGGAGTTCCACCCTTCTAAGCGCGAGCTGGCGATAAGCCGAGGCAAGCGGAGGAAGAGGATGAGGCGCAGGTGAGCTGGCTGCTTCTCGCACTCTCACTACAGTCTCGATACTACTGGCCCGTCAACGTAGACACTCTGGCCAGTCACGGGACGCCTCACACGCATGTCTCCGTGAGCGGGCTGGTGACTCTGGTTCGGCGTGAGGCCGACGGTGACCTTCATATCAAGCTCGTCGGTCATACAGGCTTCGTTGTCGCGGAGTGCGTCCCGAAGCTCCCGTGCCGAGCGCCGAGAGTCGGGGAACGAGTGACGGTGAAGGGAATCTCCCGACATGACGGAGAGCATAACTGGTGGGAGGTTCACCCTGTCGAGGAGGGACCGTGATGGAACCTCCTCGCGATCTGCCGCGGATCGACGACGAAATAGCGAGACAGCCTGAGGACATTCGTCGCGATCTTGCCGAGGCCGCGTCGAGGGACTTGTTCCTGTTCACTCGCGGCGTCCTGTGCTACCCCGACCTGACGGAGAGCTGCCACGGAGTGCTTTGCACTTGGCTCGACGGAAACGCTGCGCGACTGAAGCTGGTCCTCCAGCCTCGTGGCCATCTCAAGACCACGATCGGCGTGGCGAGGTGTATGCAGAAGGTAACTCAGGACTCTGAGCATCGCATCCTCCTTGCCAACGAGACCGCGACTAACGCACAGAGGTTCCTGTCAACGATCAGGACTCACGCCGAGTCCAACCGTCGGTTCAGAGCACTCTACTCACATCTCATCCCGACTGATCCTCGTCAGTGGTCGCAGGAAGCCCTGACGTTCGTCCGGAAGGGCGTCTATGCGTCTCCGACGTTCGACGCTATCGGCATGACCGGCGCGATGACCTCCCGGCACTACACGCACCTCTACATCGACGATCCGATCTCAGAAGAGGCCGCCAAGTCCAAACTCGTCATGGACGACGTCATCACCCGCCTGAGCAAGATCATGGCGCTGATGGACAACCCGAGCGTTGATACGATGGACCTTGTCGGAACGCGCTGGGCGTTCTACGACGTCTACTCGTACTTCATGCAGCGCTTCAGAGAGAAGATGGCGAGGTTCATTAGAGGGGCGATAGAGAGCGAGCTGCCGATCTGGCCGGAGCGATTCAGCCTCGAGACCCTCGCTGACATTCGCAACGATCCGTTGACAGGCGGGGAGTATATGTTCAGTTGTCTTTACATGAACAACCCTCGCAATGTTGACGTGCAGGACTTCAACGTGCAGGACTTGAAGTTCTGGAGATGGGGGTCGGACGAGGAGAGCGTAGTGCTCTATGGCCGAGACGGTGAAGTCGAGAAGGTCGTTGAGCTAGATGACCTCGATATAACTACCACTGTCGACGTGCGGTACGGCGAGAAGCTCGACTCTGACCGGGATGCCATCGTAACCTGCGGGACGACCTCCGAGGGTGATGCCATCGTGCTCGACGCTTGGGGCAAGAGAGGCAATCCTCTCGAGGTGGTGGCATACCTCATCCAGGTCATCAAGCGCTATCATCCTCGAGTGGTAGGGATTCAGAAGGTCGGATACGAGATGAGCCTCAAGTATCATCTCAAGGCCGAGTGCGAAAGGACAGGAGTCTATGCAAGGGTCGTTCCAGTTAAACCTGGCGGTCCGGCCAAGTCTCATATTCGGGGACTACAGCCCGTCGCTGCCACTGGTCACCTGTATGTTCTACCAACTCAGCAC
>WNGG01010691.1_pt1 | contig 10937 bp, 9 predicted proteins | sample 5400661 | NCBI WGS metagenome assembly WNGG01 (sample SAMN13153372, study PRJNA577476) | soil metagenome | isolation source: 100 cm soil or saprolite under Garry oak tree replicate 1 | place: USA:California | collected 2016-06-15 | reverse complement strand
GCCCGCACTCAACACAGGCATCGGCCGCAAGAACGCCGCCCCCGCCGACGTTGGACACCACGGCGACCCGGGACCCGGCCGGCACCGGCTGGGTAGCCAGCAGGGCGGCGGTGTCGAGCAGCTCGCCGAACGTGGGGGTGGCGATGATGCCGGCTTGATGGAACAGGGCGTCCCGGTTGACCAGGGAAGTTGCCACCGCGGCGGTGTGCGAGGCGGCCGCTCGCTGGCCCTCTTCGGTACGGCCCGCGTAGACGGTGAGCACCGGCATGGACCGGCCGAGCCGCCGCGCCGTCCGGGCGAACTTGCGCGGGTTGCCGAACGATTCCAGGTACAGCACCGCCAGCCGGGTCACCCCATCCTGCTCCCACCACGTCAGCATGTCGTTGCCGGAGACGTCGTACTTGTTGCCGACCGATGCGAACGACGAGACTCCCACGCCGATCCGGGACAGATGGTTGAGCAGTGCAAAACCCAGCCCGCCGGACTGCATCACCAGCCCGGCTGTGCCGGGGGCGGGATGAGCCGCGGCAAAGGTGGCATCGAGGCCGATTCCGGGAACCGAGATGCCAAAGCAGTTCGGGCCGACCAGCCGCATGCTGTGCCGGCGGCAGGCGGTAAGCAACTCCGCCCCCTCGGCCGGGTCGAGGGCGGAGGTGATCACGACGATTGCCCTGACTCCGTGCTGGCCGCATTCTTCCGCGACGGCCGGCACCGAGGCGGCTGGCACCGCCACGATGGCCAGGTCGGGTGCTTCGGGCAGTTCGGTCACTGCCCGATAGCAGCGGATTCCGTCCAGCTCCTTGGCGTGCGGGTTCACGGCATAAACGCGTCCGGAGAAGCCGCCGGTGACGATGTTGCGCAGGATGGAGCGCCCCACGGTGGCTTCCTGCCGGCTGGCGCCCACCACCACCACCGACTGCGGGTGGAGCAGCGGCCGCAGGCTCTCGACATCAGACATGCTCTCCCGGTGCGCCACGGCGTCCACATACGTGCTCACCTCGCCCAGGGCCGGGGCGCGGGGGATGGGCATGGTCAGCTCGATGACGGAGTCGACGAGCCGCCGCCGCACCCCGAGGCCAGCGTCGGTGAAGACGCGCAGCATGGCCGAGTTCTCTGGCAGCGTCTCCGCGGTGAACGCGTGGACCTGCCGGGTCCGGCCGAGCGAGACGAGGTGCTCCAGCAGCAGCGTGGCGATACCGCGCCCGTGCATGTGGTCAGCGACCGCGAACGCCACCTCCGCCACCCCGGGCGTGGACGTCGGCTCGTAGCTGGCCACGCCCACCACGTCGGTGTCCAGGATCGCGAGCAGGGACACGTGACGGGCATCAGGCGGGCGGCAGACACGCTCGGCTTCCTGCTCCGCCGCGCGCCTGCTCATGCTGAAGAAGCGCAGGTACAGGTTGTCCGGGGAAATCGCCTGGTAGAAGCGCAGCACCGCGCCGGAGTCGTGCACGGTGGCAGGCCGGATTCCGATGGTGGTCCCATCGGCGAGCAGGGCGTAGGAGTGTCCGGCTGGCGCCAGTGCCGTCACCTGCTTGGCCCCTTTCGTCCGCCTAGCGGGGCTTGGTTACACCGTCGAGTCGTGCTTTCCCGTCCCGGCCACGGACAACCCTGGTGTAGGGCCCGGGACACAGCAGCGAGATGTGGCCGTCGCTGAACCAGCGAACCACATAAGGCGGAGAGCCATCGGGGTGGTGCAGCCCAATGATCTCGCACACGCGGCGGCTGTCATCGTCGTCTGTGACGAGCCGGTCGCCGACCTGTGCCTTCATGGCGGCCGCCTCCTCCCAGGTTTCGGGGCTGTCCCCGGTCACCGCCGTCCACGGTGGTCCGTTCTGCGCGTATCTCGATGATTGCGGCTACATACCTTCCGGTGCAGCAGGCCGACGTCCCCGGGCCAGGGGCCTTTAGGCCCCATCACAGTCCGTGTACGCCGCGAGGCGCCGGGCTTGACTGGCCAGGGTGCTGCGGGCTGACTCAGCGCCGCCAGTGACGAACGTCCCCGGAACGGACCGCAAATGGCCCTGCCGGCTCGGTGGTGCGTACAGTGAGCTTTGATGATCTAGTGCCGGGTAGCTCTTGCGTGGAGGGGGAGCAGTGAGCGAGCTTGATCTCGCGCGGTGGCAGTTCGGGATCACAACCGTTTACCACTTCATCTTCGTGCCCCTGACACTCGGGCTGTCCATCCTGGTGGCGTCGATGCAAACGGCCTGGGTGAGGACGAAGAATCCCGTCTACCTGCGCATGACGAAGTTCTTCGGGGGGCTGTTCCTGATCAACTTCGCGATGGGTGTGGTGACCGGGATCGTGCAGGAGTTCCAGTTCGGCATGAACTGGTCCGCCTACTCGCGCTTCGTCGGGGACGTGTTCGGCGCGCCGCTGGCGATGGAGGGCCTGCTGGCCTTCTTCCTGGAATCGACGTTCCTGGGTTTGTGGATCTTCGGCTGGGGCCGGCTCTCGCCCCGGCTTCACCTCGCCACGATCTGGCTCGCCGCGATCGGCGGCAACATCTCTGCGTTCTTCATCCTGGCCGCCAACTCGTGGATGCAGCACCCGGTGGGTTTCCACATCAACCCCGCGACGCACCGGGCCGAGCTGACTTCCATCATGGCGGTCCTGACCAACTCGACCGTGGTGGCCGCGCTGCCGCACGTCATCCTGGCCGGGTTCGTGACGGCGGCGCTGTTCCTCATCGCCGTCAGCGCCTGGCATCTGGCCCGGCGCAACGAGGTGGACCTGTTCCGCCGCGCGATGCGGCTCGGCCTGGTGGTGGCGCTGGTCGCGGGGATCGGCTCCGCCGTTACGGGCGATGTGCAGGCGCGGCTGATGGATTCACAGCAGCCGATGAAGATGGCCGCCGCCGAGGCGCTGTACGACACCGCCTCTCCCGCATCCTTCTCGCTGTTCACGGTGGGCAGCCTGAACGGCAGCAAGGAGGTGTGGAGCCTCCGGGTTCCTAACCTCCTGTCGCTGATCGCCACGCTGGACCCGAACGGCACCGTGCGGGGGATCAACAACCTCGAGCGCGCTTACCAAAAGAAGTACGGGGCTGGTGATTACAAGCCATACATTCCGGTGACCTACTGGTCGTTTCGCCTGATGGTCGGGTTCGGGCTGCTGGCGGGCCTGCTTGGCCTGTGGGGGCTGTGGCTGACCCGCAGGCGGCGCATCCCCGAGGGCAGGTGGTTCTACCGGATCGGGATCTGGGCGGTCGCGCTGCCGTACCTCGCGAACAGCATGGGCTGGATCTTCACCGAGATGGGGCGCCAGCCATGGACTGTGTTCGGGGTGCTTGAGACGCCGCAGAGTGTGTCGGCTGGCGTCTCGGCCGGGACGGTGATCACGTCGATGATCGTGTTCACCGTGCTCTACGCCGGGCTCGCGGCGGTCGCTGGCTGGCTGACCATCCGCCAGGTCCGGTCCGGCCCGCCGGGCGAGTCGCAGGCGCTCGGCGCCGCCGAGCCCGAGCCGGTCTTCTCGTACTGACGAGCGGCGCTTGGTGACGGGAGGAATTGCGGTGCAGCTCACCACCATCTGGTTCGTTCTCATCGCCGTGCTGTGGACCGGCTACTTCGTGCTGGAGGGCTTCGACTTCGGGGTGGGCATGATCCTGCCCTTCCTCAGCCGCGGCGACGCCGACCGCCGCACCCTGATCAACACCATCGGGCCGGTCTGGGACGGTAACGAGGTCTGGCTGATCACCGCCGGCGGCGCCACGTTCGCCGCCTTCCCGCAGTGGTACGCCTCCCTGTTCAGCGGCTTCTACCTGGCTTTGCTGCTGATCCTGGTGGCACTGATCGTCCGCGGGGTGTCGTTCGAGTTCCGCGGCAAGGTGGACAGCGACCGCTGGCGTGGGAACTGGGACCGGGCCATCTTCTGGGGTTCGGCCGTGCCGGCGCTGCTGTGGGGTGTCGCGTTCGCCAATATCGTCCGCGGCGTGCCGCTGAACGCGGATCATGTCTTCACGGGCAACCTGCTCACGCTGCTGAATCCCTACGGGCTGCTCGGCGGTCTTGCCACGCTCACCCTGTTCGGGCTGCACGGCGCGATCTTCACGGCTCTCAAGACCACCGGTGAACTGCGGGTACGTGCCCGCCGGGCGGCGCTCTGGCTGGCAGTGGCCGCCGTGCCCGTGGCCGCCGCGTTCCTGGCGGTCAGCCAGTTCGCGCACGGCCGGGCGGCCACCGACATCACGGCCGCACTGGCGGCGGCCGCCCTGCTGGGCGGCGTGGCCGCGGTGGCGCGCGGCAGCGAGGGCTGGGCGTTCCTGGGGACCGCGCTGACCCTCGTGCTCGCGGTCGCTACGCTGTTCGGCGACCTGTGGCCGAACGTCCTGCCATCGTCGACGGCTGCCGCCTACAGCCTCACCGCGCACAACGCATCGTCGTCGCACTACACCCTGACGGTCATGACCTGGGTCGCGGTGATCTTCACGCCGGTGGTGCTCGCCTACCAGGGCTGGACGTACTGGGTGTTCCGGAAGCGGCTCACCGCCCCCGCGGCCACACCGGGCACGGGCGGCGCACCCGGGCCCGCTGGCCCCGCTGGCCCGGCACAGCCCCTCCCGGGCGCGTCCGGCGGGTCATGAGGCCGGTCGATGCCCGGCTGCTCCGCCATGCCGGGGGCGCCCGTGGTTACCTGATCTTCACGATCGGCCTCGGGCTGGTCCTGACCGCGCTCGTGCTTGCCCAGGCGGGCCTGCTGGCGCACGCACTGGCGGCCGCGGCCCGCGGCACCGGCCCGGCCGCGCTGTCGGCCACCCTCACGGCGCTGCTGGCGGTGATCGCGGCCCGCGCCCTGGCCAGCTACGGCGGGGAGGTGGCCGCGCTGCGGGCAGCGGCGGCGGTCAAGTCCCAGCTGCGGCGCAAGCTGACCGCACACGCGCTGCGGCTGGGACCCGCCTGGCTGGGCTCCGAGCAGGCAGGTGAGATCACCACCCTGGCCACCAGGGGCCTGGACGCGCTTGACCCGTACTTCGCCCGCTTCCTGCCGCAACTCGTGCTCGCCGTCGCCGTGCCGGTGGCGGTGCTGGCACGGGTCAGCGCCGCCGACTGGATCTCCGGCGTGGTCATCGGGGTGACGCTGCCGCTCATCCCGGTCTTCGCGGTCCTGGTCGGGCTGCAGACCCGCGCCCGCACCGAGCGGCAGTGGCAGTTGCTCGCCCGGCTCGGTGGCCATTTCCTCGACGTGGTGGAAGGGCTCCCCACCCTCAAGATCTTCCGCCGCGCCACGGCGCAGGCCGAGGTGATCAGGGAGGTCACCGGCGCGCACCGGAAGGCGACGATGGCGACCCTGCGGCTGGCGTTCCTGTCCGCGCTGGTGCTGGAGCTCGCGGCGGCGCTGGCCACCGCGCTGGTGGCGGTGGAGGTGGGGCTGCGCCTGCTGGCGGGCCACATGGGCTACGAAACCGCGCTGCTCGTGCTGCTGCTCACCCCGGAGGCGTACCTGCCGCTCCGCGCGGTGGGTGCGCAGTTTCACGCCAGCATGGAGGGGGTCGCTGCGGCGGGCCGCGCCTGCGACATCCTGGACACCGGGCCCGCCGCCGCCGGGCCCGCCTGCGACATCCCGGTGACCTGGCCCGTCCAGCCCGGAGCGCCTACCGCCCGCAGCCGCCCCGGCCCGCGCGCGGACATCCGCCCCGACCTCCGTTCCGTCCCCATAACCCTCAACGCAGTGTGCCTCACTTATCACCACCGCGGCGCGCCGGCTCTCGACGGGGTGAGCCTGGAGATACGTCCGGGGGAGCGGATCGCCGTCACCGGCCCGAGTGGAGCGGGCAAGAGTTCGCTGCTCACCCTGCTGCTCAGGTTCGTGGACCCGGCTTCCGGCACCATCGAGGCCGGCGGAACCCCGATGGCCGAGATCGACGTGGACTCCTGGCGGCGCCAGATCGCCTGGGTGCCACAGCGCCCGCACCTGTTCGCCGGCACCGTGGCCGCCAACATCGCACTCGGGGAGCCCCATGCCAGCGCCGCGGCCATAGCGCGAGCGGCCGGCCTCGCCGGCGCGGCGGAGTTCATCGGGGCCCTGCCGGACGGCTATGACACACCGCTGGGGGACCGCGCTGGCCGGCTCTCGGCCGGCCAGCGGCAGCGGATCGCTCTAGCCCGGGCGTTCCTGCGTGATGCGCCGCTGCTGCTGCTCGATGAGCCGGCCGCCCACCTGGATCCGGGGACCGGGCGGCTCATCCTGGACACGGTCGAGGCCCTCATGGCCGGGCGGACCGTGGTCCTGGTCACGCACGGCCGCACCTGGCCAGCCGGGGCCGGCCGGGTCATCACCCTGGATCACGGCCGGATCGTGCCAGGCCCGTGCCCGCCAGCGTCGCCGGGCACCGCCCGTGCGGGTTCAGCCCTGGCAGGCACGCCATGACGGGCTCACGGGGCGCGGTGCTCCGGCTGCTGTGGCTGGCCAGCCCGCTGCGCGGGCGGCTGCTGCTGGCTGTGGCGGCCGGGGCGGCGGCCACCGGCTGCGGCGTCGCGCTGCTCGCCGTGTCCGGCTTCCTGCTGGCACGGGCGTCGCAGCACCCGAATGTCGTCGCCATCACGGTCGCCGTGGTCGCCGTGCGGGCGCTGTCCATCGGGCGCGGCGTTTTCCGCTACAGCGAGCGGCTGGCCTCCCACGATGTGGCTTTCCGCGTGCTCGCCGATGTCCGGGTGCGCGTCTACCGCCGGCTGGAGCGGCTGGCACCAGCCGGGCTGGCTGAATTCCGGGCCGGTGACCTGCTCGCCCGCCTGGTCAGCGACGTGGATGCCACCCAGGATTTGTTCATCCGCGGTGTTGGCCCACCGCTGACGGCCTTCGTGGTCGGTGCAGGCGCGACCACCGCATGCCTGCTTGTGCTGAGCCCGGCGGGCGGTGTCCTGGCGGCGGGGCTCATCGCGGCTGGTGTCGCTGTCCCCTGGCTCGCCGCCGCCCGCGCCCGCGAGGCGGCCCGCCGGGCTGCACCGGCCCGGGGTGAGCTCGCCGCCCAGGTCAGTGATCTGCTGGCGGGGGCGGCCGACGCGACCGCGTTTGGTGCGCAAGAGACAGTGCTTGCCCGTGCCTGGGCCGCGGATCGCGATCTTGCCCGGCTTGCTGGCACGTCCGCGTCCGGGGCGGGGCTGGGCACCGGCTTGTCGTCGGCGGTGGCCGGGGTCACCCTGTGGGGAGTGCTCGTGCTTGGGGTGGCGGCGGTTTCCTCCGGCACCTTGACCCGCGTGCCGCTGGCGGTGATCACACTCACCGCGCTCGCCGCCTTCGAGGCCGTCACCGCGCTGCCAGCGGCCGCTGTGCAGTTCGGCCAGGTCGGCGCTAGCGCGGCCCGGGTCACGGCGGTTCTTGATGCCCCGGACCCAGTGCGCGAGCCAGCCGTGCCCCTGCCGCTGCAGGTGAACTCAGTGCGCGTATCGCTGCGGGGCGCCCGGGTGCGCTACTCACCGGGCGGGCCGCTGGCGATCGACGGCGTCGATCTGGACCTGGCGCCCGGCCGCCGTATCGCGCTGGTTGGCCCGAGCGGCGCGGGCAAGTCCACGGTGGCGGCGGTGCTGCTGCGGTTCTGTGACCTGGCCGGCGGCACCGCGACTCTCGGTGGTGCCAACCTGGCCGACTATGCCGCTGACGACGTCCGCACAATCATCGGCGGGTGCGCGCAAGACCCCCACCTCTTCGGCACAACGATCCGGGAGAACATCCGCCTCGCCCGGCCGGGCGCGGATCAGGACGCGCTCGACAACGCGGCCGCGAGGGCGCGGCTGCTGCCCTGGATCCGGTCCCTGCCGCTGGGCTGGGACACGCCGGTGGGCGCGAACGGCGCGGTGGTCTCCGGTGGGGAAAGACAGCGGATCGCGCTGGCCCGGGCGTTGCTCGCGGACCCGCCGCTGATGATCCTGGACGAGCCGACCGCCCACCTCGACCCGGAGAACCGGCGGGAGCTCACGGCGGACCTGCTGGCCGCGACCGAAGGCCGGGGGGTCCTGCTGATCACGCACGACCTGGCGGGCCTGCAACACCTCGACGAGATCGTCGTGCTCGACCACGGCAAGGTGACCGCCCGGGGCACGCACCGCGAACTGCTCGAATCGTGCGAGCTCTACCGCCGCATGTGGGAGGGAAGGTACGGGCCCTCCCTCAGGGGACGGCTGGGTCGCGCTGGCTGGCGCTGCCGCGAACAAGCCGGAACCCGTCTACCATTTCCGCCCGGATCATGACGATGTCGTCGAAGGTCCCGCTCACCCACGGCCGCAATGCCTGCCGGTAGTGTTCCGCGACTTTCTCGTCCGTGATGTGCGTGGCCCGCCCGATCACGATGACACTCCAGCCGAGGTGATCGTCAGGGTCGATCATGTCCGCCTCGTACGCGACCACCGTGCCGCCGCCGGCGCCGACAGCCTCACCGAGCGCGGAGTCCGGCTGGATCCGGATAATGATCTTGTCGTCTTCCACCAGGTGATTGACAGGCCGGATGGCGGGAAGCGCATGGCGTGTGAAAACCACGCGCCCGACGGCCACACCACCAAGAAGGCGCAATGACTCATCCCGGGCGAGCGTCTGCAGCCAGCGGCCATCAGTCATTCGGTTCCTCCCGCGGGTAGAGGTAGTCCCGCCTGCCGCCGTGCCGGGGGACGCAACACCGCGCCCGCGTCAGTGTGCCCCGTGGTCATGACTTGGGGTAGGGACCAAAGTCCCATTGCAGCTGGCGACCGTGGGGGCCGGGAAGGAATGTGTGGCAGCGCCGACTCGTAGCCGACGGTAGGGATGCGATGGCACACATGGCAGACGGGGCTCCTCAGGGCGGCACGGATCTCGGCAGGCGGATACGGGAATACCGGGAAGGGCCGGCCTCAGCCAGGAAGAGGCCGCGGCCCGTGTCGGCATGGCCGGGTATCTGGGCTTTCAGGTGCGCCGCACTGGCTGCGACCCGTACGCGCAGGTGCGGATGGCGGGCCGCATCGCTGGCTTTGACCGGCGGGCCAGACCCCGATGCGGACGCGTGCACCGCGGCTGTTGTGCCCGCTGCGGGAGGCCCCGGGCCTCCTGGGATGGGGTGCTCCGTTCGGTGGTCGCCCAGGCGACAGCGGCCGGGCGGGTGGCTGCGACCCAGTGGGGACTGGACGTGGCATTCTGCCCAGGCCATGGCTACATGGACTGACCAGGCAGGCGCTTTGCCTGATCTTCGGGGCGAGGCTGTGGGGTTGAGCAGCGAGGTGTTTTGTTTTGATCGCTTGATTGCTGTGAGGGATTCACGTAAACAGGGCTATTCTGGAGCCTTGATAGCAGTGACGAATTTCCGCCACGAGTCTGCGGAGAACCGGAGCACGGGCCCGCTTGAATCCTTGCTGTCACGTACTGCCGTGCCGTGAGGCAGTGGTGCTACTTCGACGCAGTTTGCCTGCGGGCTTGAGTAACTAGACTTCCGCCATAGGTGTTTGTCAGTCATTTTAGGGTATCCTTGATCAATTTGAGGGTTCGTTCTTCGTCGAGCGCGCTTGCCCTGAGATAATCGAACACCAAGATATACCGGCCTGCTTCGTCGGTCTTGCGGATATAGCGCGCACTCCCGATATCCTCAACGTAAATGAGCGACTCGGACCTAGAGACCAGAATCTCAAACCCCCTGCCGAATGCGCACGTAGCGCCTTGGGTGTTGGCGATTACCTGGATTGTGATGTTTGGCCGTCTGGACATAGAGATAAGGTGCTCAGACTGTGCCGTCATGATCTGTCGGCTACCTATTAGCCGGTACAAGACCGACTCGTCCAGGATGGCCCAAAGCCTCGGGGTCATCATCTGATTAACTGGTGGAATCTCTTCGTGATCAAAGATCTCTTGCCTCTAATCTCGCTGGCGCCTCGCTCCACCTTCGGAAGTTCACGGAACCAGGGCACCACTGAGGTTTGCTCAACAAGCTCTTGCAATCGTGCCAGGTGGCCATCTGTGCCAAAGATCTTATCGGTCTTCTCGGCAAACTCCTCAGATGGGAGCAGTCGGCATGTTTCAATCGCTGCGACAGTAGACGGTGCGTAGTTTGTGGCCTGCGCCAATTGCTCTTGCGTCATGCCGGCGACGCCACGCAAGCGCTTAACCTCGGCAGCAAAGAACGCGAGTGGGCTGCTGCTCGGGTTGATGTTCACGCTCTGCGTCCTCCTTCTCACCAGGACGGACGGTTCCTTAGTGGTGATCTCCCAATCTTAGCGCTGGGCTCTCAGCCCTGTTTGTGCTGCTCGGCGGGCACGTTACCGGCAAAGATCGTAGGACAACGAACCTCTCCAGTGCGAACGGTTAACGATGTCTACCTCGTGCGCAGCAGCAACAGGCATAGTAGAGCTAGCGCGATCATGGCCGCTGGGCAGCAACCTGGAGCTTGCCTCTCTGCCGGGTGCCGTGCCCTGCGCCCGGTTGCACGCGAGGCTGGTGCTCATCGAATGGAACCTGTCGCATCTGGCTGGTGACGCTGAGCTACTTACGTCGGAACTAGTCACCAATGGGGTTACGCACGCGACCGGCGACTTTGTCCGTCTCCTCCTCCGGTCTGATGGCCAGCAAGTCGCGATCTTGGTATGGGACCAATCCTTCGTTCTGCCGATGCCAGCAGAGGAGGACACAGACGCGCCAGAAGGGCGAGGTCTGGCGATCGTTGAGGCGCTGTCTGCTCGCTGGGGGGTCTACCGAGCGGGCGACGGCAAGATCGTTTGGTGCGTGATCTGAGTGAGTCATCAGGGCTGGGCGCTGGAGGTTCAGCGACTCGGACGCCTGAAAGGATTGTTCCCGGGCTACCGGATCGAGAGAGTCTTGTCACCGGCTCGCGTTGTGGAGTTCACCGCCGTTTCGCTTGACAGTGGCTCCAGGGTGAGTGCGTTGACCGTAGCGAGCTTGGAGCGCAAGCTCCACTCCAGGGCCAGAGCCAGACCTAGGACGGCTCTGAATAACGGGACCATCCCGGGCGTTTCTGCCGGCAG
>WNGG01009006.1_pt1 | contig 10937 bp, 9 predicted proteins | sample 5400661 | NCBI WGS metagenome assembly WNGG01 (sample SAMN13153372, study PRJNA577476) | soil metagenome | isolation source: 100 cm soil or saprolite under Garry oak tree replicate 1 | place: USA:California | collected 2016-06-15 | reverse complement strand
GGTTCACGACGTCCTTCGTGTGCGTGACGAAGAACCCGTCGCAACAGATCGCAATCGGCAGGTGGACGTCGGGCTGCTCCGCCACCATGAAGCCCATGAGAATCCAGTCGTAGAAGTCCTGCGCCGTCTCCGCATGCCAAACCAGCATGCCGGTCTCCAGAAGGAAGTAAATTTCCAGCGTGTCCGGCTGGATGCTCAACGGCGAATTGATGCCGCGACAGGTCACGATCATCTCGATCGGCAAGCGCGCTCCCGACCACATCGGGAAATTTTCCATGGCCCGCATGGTGCCGGGCCCGGCCGTCGTCGTAAACACGCGGGCCCCGCCGAACGACCCCCCCGCGCACTCGGACATCACACCGAACTCGTTCTCGCCGCGCATGTAATCGGTGACATAGCCTTCGGCGTACAGTTCGCCGATCAGCGCCGCTGCTTCGCTCTGGGGCGTAATCGGGTAGGCCACCATCAGATCCACGCTGGCCCGCCTGATCGCTTCCTTGATGACCTCGCTCCCAGTAAAAAACGACGGGATGCGCGGCGCCTCAAAAAACAGGTGATAGGGATCAGTATACGTCTGCCCCTTTTTATTCTTAGTGCCGATGATTGAGTGGCTGTCCATCGGTTTGGCCTCCTTCAAAAATTAATTTCTAGTTCCACCGGCACGATCCTTACTCTCCAGCGCGGCGACATGCTTCTTGATCGCGCCGAACGGCACCGCGCCTTTCAGTTTCTTCACCCACTCCGCCAGATGCATGATCTTTTCGACCGACGCATCCCTGAACGACAGGCACGCGTCCTCATGGCCCGCCTGGGCGCACATCGCAATCGTGTAGCAGTTCGTCCCGCCCCGGATGATCTTGAGGGACAGGTTGGCCTGGTGGCAGTGGACTCCCACGAACATGCAGACATCGATCTTGTTGTGCCAGATCGTGAGATTCGGATGGTTCGGATTAATCTCCACCTCCGGGTTGATCTTGGGATACTTGGGCCGGTAATCGGGCATTGGGATCAGCATCGGCTTGGCCCCTGCCGGGGCGCATTCCTTCAGGGTATCGTACAAGTGCTTGATGGCCTTGGCCTTCTTCTTCGCCTTCTCATTCCACGCCCAGAGCACAAGGGGCCCAGGAAAAATCGTGGGCACCGTCCCTCCTAAAAACATGCGGGCGGCTTCTTCAAAGGCCTCCTCCTCGGGAACAATGCGCCCGTTGATGTGCGCCTGTCCCGGGTCCGGCAAGACCACACCCATGGAGGCTGCGGCCGGCGGCAAGAACGCTTCCGGGCCGGGCCGGACAGAGTATTGACCATACTGCTGATTCATTGAGTTTCCTTACAACGAGAGACTCGAATCGTTAGGATGAGTGCAGACCATTCAGCGTCGTGTGTTGAGAGTATAGTTTTACCCCCTTAAATGCAATCACAAATAAGACCTACCTCCCGATGCAAATGGGCCAACCGGCCTGCCCTGGTTAGGTCTTTTGGCCCCACCCCATTCCCGCCTGCGATTCACGAGTTTTGTCGTTGAAAATTCTCGTGATTCTAACCACTCTGTCGACCTCTTGTCAAACCGATTTTGCCCGTCCGGGCTGCTTTCTTACCGCCACTCTTTCGCCTCTACATCCTTGACAAGGTTTTCGAAAAAACCCATAAATCATGGGGGTTCTTACCCTATGGCGACGAAGGCCGGAAAAGGCTTCACTCTAGCCAACCTGATGGCTGTCATCCTGATCGTGGGTTCCGAGGCGATCGTCGTCTTCCCCCGGATCAATGATTTCATCAAAAACCACAGGCTGAACAATGCAGCCCGGGAAGTCTGGCAGGACATGCATCGGGCGCGGTTGCTCGCCATCAAGGAGAAAGGAACAATCCGGGTCGAGTTCGACCACAATTCATACAAGGTTGTTAGGGTTGCCACCGGGGAGATCGCCTTCAGGCGGAATTTGAGCGTGAACTATCCGGACGTCATTATCAGCACCACTGACGTTCGGGGACGAATCACCTTCGACAGAACGGGCACGGCGGAGGGGAATACGACAGAAATCGAAATCCAAGGCCCAACCGGCACACGTCGTTTCACCATCCTGGCGACGGGCAAAATAGGGGGGATCACTTGAGGAAAAAGCGAATAGGGACAGGCAACTTTCGGAAAAGTTGCCTGTCCCTATTTTGTTCTTACGGCCCCCGCATATTCTTGTTGCGATCTAATCGTGGATCTGGATGTTGCCGCTGCGGAGCGTGCCGCCCTGTGGAGCACCACCCGAGATGGAAATCGTAAACGAGTCGGTGGTGCCGGGCTCCCCGTTGTCCGTCACATTTACCGTGAAGGTGCACACCACACCGTTATTGGTACAGGTCCCACCAAACGTGGCCGTATTGCCGGAAATTGTGAATGCGGTGAATGACACGCTGTGCATCTTGTCCCCAGTCGCGTGATTGACGAACTGCAAGTCGCCGGTGATGGGACCGGTGGAGGACTGGCTCTGCACAATAAACCCAAAGTTGGCAATGCCGCCCGTGACGTTGATGGTGCCGACGCCAGTCACCTTCCCCACGCTGATTGACGGGAGCGTGACCTGAGCGATCTTCGCGACGAAGGCGTCGCCGCCGCCGCCATTCGCGGCCTGCAAGGGACTCGCGGTGGGGAAGTTGGGCGAATCAGTGAACCCCGCCACATACGCGCTGCCGGCGGCGTCCACCGCGATGCCGAGGCCTTGGTCGAAGCCGCTCCCGCCGAGGTACGTGGAGTAGAGCAGCGCGGAGCCGGCGGCATCGAGCTTGCTCACAAAGGCGTCGGCGGGGCCGCCGCCATTCACGGCCTGCAAGGGACTCGCGGTGGGGAAGTTGGGCGAATCAGTGCGCCCCGTCACATACGCGCTGCCGGCGGCGTCCACCACGATGCCGTGGCCGAAGTCGCCGCCGCTCCCGCCGAGGTACGTGGAGTAGAGCAGCGCGGAGCCGGCGGTATCGAGCTTGCTCACAAAGGCGTCGTCGCCGCCGCCATTCGCGGCCTGTAAGGGACTCGCGGTGGGGAAGTTGGACGAATCAGTGCGCCCCGTCACATACGCGCTGCCGGCGGCGTCCACCGCGATGCCGAGGCCGAAGTCGCCGCCGCTCCCGCCGAGGTACGTGGAGTAGAGCAGCGCGGAACCTGTGGAGTTCAACTTGCTCACAAAGGCGTCGTCGCCGCCGCCATTCGCGGCCTGTAAGGGATTTGCGGTGGGGAAGTTGGGCGAATCAGTCTGCCCCGTCACATACGCGCTGCCGGCGGCGTCCACCGCAATGCCGCTGCCTCCGTCGCCGCCGCTCCCGCCGAGGTACGTGGAGTAGACGAGCCCAGAGCCGGCGGCATCGAGCTTGCTCACAAAGGCGTCGGCGAAGCCACCGCCGAACGCGGCCTGTAAGGGACTCGCGGTGGGGAAGTTGGACGAACCAGTGAGCCCCGTCACATACGCGCTGCCGGCGGCGTCCACCGCGATGCCGATGCCTTGGTCGGAGCTGCTCCCGCCGAGGTAGGTGGAGTAGACGAGCCCAGAGCCGGCGGCATTGAGCTTGCTCACAAAGGCGTCGAAACCGCCGCCATTCGCGGCCTGCAAGGGACTCGCGGTGGGGAAGTTGGTGGAACTAGTGGCCCCCGTCACATATGCGCTGCCGGCGGCGTCCACCGCGATGCCGAGGCCAAAGTCGGTGCCGCTCCCGCCGAGGTACGTGGAGTAGACGAGCGTAGGGTCAATGACCAGCGGCTGGCTGGTGTCATAGGCCGCGACCAGGAAGCTGACCTGATGCGGGCCTGTGAGCACGTAGCGACCCGAGACTGCGTGCCTGGCCCCATTCGCCGTCTGATACACTAAGGGTTGGGGCAGTCGGATTGCTCCACTGGCAACGTGCAGCACGAGGTTTCCCTGCGCATCCACTTCGAGGCGGTCCGGCCCTTCGAACTGCAGCCGGATGGCGTTGGGGTCCGCACCAGGAGCAACGACGAAATCAAATTCCAACTGCCGCTGGTGGCCGTAGTAGACGAGGTCCACTCCCGGATACACCGCGTGAGATGTCACCTTGGCGTAGGTCGGAATATGGGTCCGCCACTTCGCGGGATCCTTGCCGATGAAATAGTTGACCTTGCCGGGCTGTTCGTCTGATCCGACCATCTTGGGCTTGGGATTGGCGTTGAGAAGTCGCATGCGCAGCACGGTCTCTTCATACCGAGGTGACGCGTGACGGGTGATGAGTGACGGGTCTTCACCCTCGCGCTGAGCCTGTTTGAGGGCCAGCACCGCCTCACTCGGGGCGAGGAACAGCGTGTAGCCTGGTCCCCGGCTCAGGAACTGGACCTGGCGATCGGTCTGGCCTTGATTGGCTTCGAAGCTTAGGGGCAGGTTCCCATAGGCCTCCTGCAGCCTGGCCTTCACGTCTGAAGGGACCTCGGAAGCTTGGGTTCCCTGGGCGCTGAAGACAAACGCTATAAGAAATAAAACCAGATTGATCATAGGCTTCTTCATGGCATCATCCTTTCTGCACGGTGGGAAATAAATTTAGGGGCAGGCAGTCGTTGCCGTGGACGCTTGGACCGCCTCCCACGCGAACGGCATCAAATCACTGATTTTCCCTCGTGTCAAGCCATTTGAAAATCTCATGAGTTGCTTTTTCCATCCGCAAAACTCTATACTTCGGGCCTTGCACACTCGTGACGGGCGCATGCCGTAGAGCGCCTCTACTGGGTAGAGGACTACCACCGATGCGTACATCAGAAGTTGAACCCAGAGCCCCGTTTTTGGCTTCCAGTCCATCAAGCGCACGACTGGCCTCCCTGATTGAAATCAGCCGTCTCCTTACCTCCGCGGTGGACCTCGATCACCTCCTCAGTCTGATTCTCAAGACCTCAAGCCAGTTGGTGGGATCGGAAGACAGCAGCCTGATGCTCCTCGACCCGGCCACCCATGAACTCGTGTTTGTGATGGCCCAGGGCACGGTCAGCGACAAGCTCAAGATGATCCGACTGAAACCGGGAGAAGGCATCGCCGGCTGGGTCGTGCAACATGGCAAGCCGTTGCTGGTGAACGACGTCGAGCAGGACTCCCGGTTCACCAGCAAAGTCGACAAGGTGACTGGGTTCCGGACCAAGGCGATTCTCGCAGTCCCGCTGCAAGATCACGGCCGGACGATCGGCGTCCTTGAGGTTCTGAACCCCCACAAGGACAGAAGGTTTAGCCAAGAGGACCTCGAACTCCTCGCTGCGTTCGCGGCCCACGCCTCAGTGGCGATTCGGAACGCCCGCCTCGTCACTTCCATCAAGGAAGCGAACCGCTACCTGCAGGCTGAGATCGACGAGCGGTACGGCACGCTCGTCGGAAAAAGCGCCGGCATCCGCGCGGCGGTCAAGTCCGCGCGGAAAGTGGCAGAAACTTCCGCGACGATTCTCTTGCAGGGCGAAACCGGCGTCGGCAAGGAAATGTTCGCCCGTTCCATCCATTCCTGGAGCCACCGCGCGTCCAAGCCGTTTGTCGCCGTGAACTGCGTGGCGCTGGCCGAAGGCCTGCTTGAGACCGAGCTGTTCGGCCATGAGAAAGGGGCATTTACTGGGGCGCACCAGCAGAAAAAGGGCCTGCTGGAACTGGCGCAGGGAGGCACAGTCTTCCTGGACGAGATCGGCGATACGAAGCCAGAATTCCAGGCCAAACTCCTGCGGGTGCTCCAAACCCACCAATTCGAGCGCGTGGGAGGAACGGTCTCCATCACCGTGGACATCCGTTTTATCGCCGCTTCGAATAAGGACCTGGAAGCCGCCGTTCATGCGGGGAGTTTTCGCAAAGACCTCTTCTTCCGGCTCAACGTGGTCACCATCACCGTGCCGCCCCTGCGCGAGCGCAAAGAGGACATTCCGGCATTGGCCAACTTTTTCCTGGAGCGGTACTGTCGGGACATGAAACGACCCCCGATGACCTTCAGCCCCAGTGCCATGAAGCTCCTCACCGAGCACAACTGGCCCGGCAATGTACGGGAGCTCGAGAATGTCATCGAGCGCGCCGTGGTCTTGACCACGGAGAACGAAATCGGCCCACACGATCTCGCCCTAGGCTCCAGAGACATGCCGATGGGCGACCTGGCCTCACTCCTAGACCTTCCGTTCCATGTCTCCGTCCAGGCGCACAAGAAAGCCCTGATCAGTCATGCCATCAACAAGGCCAAGGGGAACAAGACCCAGGCGGCCACCCTGCTGCAACTCCAGTCCACCTATTTATTCCGCCTGTGCAAGCAGCTAGGAATAACCTAAGTATAAAATCGTAATAGGCTCGCGACAGTAGCGCTGTCATAGCTTTTCCAGCCTATCAAATCCTGTCAGCAGACTATCTATTTAGATAGCAAGCCACCCTCGACAAGGATGGCGGGATGGTGAAGGAGGCTTTCTCGTATCGCGCGCCTATTCAAAAAATCTCATGTTTTTAGGTGGTTCCGACTAAGCGCGCCGGATTGCTCTACTGCCCTCCTACCGGCATCAAAGTTGCTGTATAAGCTATTGACCATGCGCGAAACCATTTCCAAGACCAGACGAACCCGGCGCGAAGCCGGCTTCAGCTTCATCGATGTGATGCTGGCGCTGGTGATCCTGACCTTCGGCGTGCTGGGACTTGCCGACCTCCAGGTCATCGCGTCAAGCGGAAACAAGGCCTCTCAGGGGCTGACGACTGCCGCCGCTCTCGGGCAAGCGAAGCTGGAGGCAATCAAGAATACGCTGTACGCGAACATCGTAGCGGAAGCCGCCACGCCGGTCACAGCAGCGGACGGCTCGACGTACACCAGAACGGTCACGGTCGCGACCGACAGCCCCGTGGTCAACGCCAAAACCGTCACCGTCACGATCACGTGGCTGGACAGCGCGAACAAGGCGCACGCGGTGCCGATGGCGACGATCATCGCGCAATAGGCAATAGCATGAGAGGCAGGCGACAGGTGCGACGGTTCAGGTCAGACAGTGGATACAGCTTGGTAGAGATGTTTGTCTCCACCGTGATCGGTGGGATCGTCTTGACGAGCGCCTTCGATCTCTATGTCGAGTCGTCGAAGACCACCCAAGGCCAATCCGAGGCTGTCGAGATGCAGTTGCAAGCAAAATCGGCCCTGGATCTGATGGCCCGGGAAATGCAGCTCATGTACGGCTCTCCGACCATCACCACCACGCTCACAGCCGGCGACACGATCAGCTTTAAGAGAATCGTGGACTCCGGCTACGCCACCGGCTCAGCCATGTACTGCACGCTGGGTGATACGATGAGCGATACGAAGAAAAACTGGAAAGTGAACGCTTTCGCTCCGTCCGCTACCGCCTCGTATGCCGCCACGATCATTAGTGGGTCCGGGTTTTTTTATGGTGGGCCCGGTCAAGCCCTGGACATAAGCGGCAATAGCGCAACCGAACTCTCGCTTCCTCTATCAGGCTGCTCGGCCAACGCCGACACCACATCACTCTATCTCATCTATCGGAACGAAGGGTTCACCCGGACCGCTGCGAACAAGCTGAACTATGGTTCTCATCCCATTGCCGACAATATCACCCAATTGTCCTTCTCACAGCCTGACTCCAACTCGATCACCATCACCTTGACGGGACGGACCAGCCACCCCGACCCGCGCACCGGCCACTACCGTTCTTACAGCCTGACCGATACCGTCATGAAGAGGAATTGAGAGGAGCTTGGCCATGAGCAACCTTCGCAGATATATGCAGCAAGAGTCCGGCACGGCCCTGCTCGCCTCTGCCCTATTGGTGGTCCTTCTCACCGGCGCGGGGATGGCGGCGGTGATGACCACCTCTGTGAACCAGAATGCGTCCAAGAACGTCCTGACGTCCCAGCAGGCGTTTTACCTGGCGGATGCCGGAATCCAGCATGCCAAGACATTTCTGACCCAGAATCAGAGCAACTGGACTACCTATGCCTCCGCGCAGGCGAAGGCCCTTCCGCTCTCCAATACTTCGCTCAGCACGGGGGGATACAGTGTCACCGCTCAGGATGGGAGTAACGGGAGCCTTCTGATCACTTCGACCGGCACCGCCGCCGGCAATGCCAAGGAGGTCGTGCAGAGCCTGGTGACCTACACGGGCGGCGCCGCCGCCACCTATACTCCACGATACGCCCTTATCGCCGGCGTCGTCGCCGGCGGCAGCGACAGCTTCAGTATAGGGGGGGGTAACGGAACGACTGCAACAATCCACGGCGGGGTGCACGCCAATGGCTATCTCTGGATTACCAGCAAGCCAAATATATATGGCGACGCCACGGGCAAGACGTTCAGCGACGCCTTCGCTGGGCCCACTTATTATCCCCCGGGTGTTCACGGTGGCGGTTACCCGGCAGAACCGATCCCTTCCATCACGCCGACCGACCTACCGAACTGTTTTCGCGGCAAGCAAGATTATTGGCTGGCCTCGGATGGAAACGTCTATAACAAACAAGGCCAGCTCCAGCCAATGTCAGGTGGCAAGTGGAATGGTTGGAGTTTCGGGCCCTACGTGTACAACGGCGTCACTTACCAGGCATGGACGATGAGCGCCAACGCGACGCTCAACGCCAACCTCTATGTCGAGCCCAATGTGTATATCAGTGGGACCCCTGGCTCTACTAGCAATCCCTGGATCACTTCGATCATAACGCCCGGGTCCATCTATGTGGGCAACAGCGGGATCGTTGCCAGGGCGCCGGTCTCAACCGATGGAAGCTTGTTCCATCCCGAGACCAAAGACCTCCTCTTTCTGGCAGGCGGGGATATCTATCTCGCGGGCGGGGGCGGCAACAACAGCGCCAGGGTTTACACGGGACTCATGATCGCCTATGAGCAGGTGTGGATAGATGTAGCCATGACACTCAACGGCGCGGCCGTTGCCATGAGCGTCGTCGATGTGAGCCCGGCCGTGAAGGGCATGCCCATGTTTCTTAGCTCGGGCGCAAATGTCACCTATAACGGAAACATGGGCTTTCCGCTTCCATGCGGCGGCGGCGGAACAGGAACAACGCAGATCATGACATGGATGCACCGCCGCTAGTCTGCGTGTACTGCCCGCCCTTCTCAATCCCGACCCGCCCCATTTCCTAACTTCCTAACCTTGAGTTACTGAAGGGGCCTCCCGTAGAGGAGGCGCCCTTCTTGTCCGTCCCGCCGGCACGCCGTCCCAAGACGAAGGACCCTGAATTCCCGCAGGCCTACTCAGGTATTTCCCGCGTGGCGATTGCGCGATTCACCCGATAGCCACGACGCGCAAGCCGGTCTATACGTTCGTCACGCTTTACATAATCCGAGACAAGGAGGCGCCCAATGGATAGACCAGTACGCGGGAGGGGACGACGTCCCGTCGTCTTGATGATTCTTACTACACTGCTGATGGCCGGCCTCGCGGCCAGTGGGTCTGCCGACCTCCTCCCCGGCGAGCAACAAACCGGTCCCGCGCTTGTGGGCTCGCTGTTCGCAACGCAAGTCACCACGACGGATGTTGCTGTTACGTTCATCGGGCGATGCAGGGGAAAGGACGTGTCCTTCATCCAAACTCTCTCCCCCAGTCCCATCACGATAGATGCGAACACGCCAGCGGAGAGTTTGGAGGGTCTTCGCTTCCAAGCGCCAGGCCCGGTGTCTCCGGAGTGTCCGCTCCAAAATCTCATCGTGAATACCGTGGTGCCTCCGATGTTTATCCATAACAACGGAACCTCCGTAACCGCTGGCGAGGCGGTGCTCTTGTTTGTGGTTTCTTCGCCGTAAGCTCGGACTCGTGCTCAGCGCGCGGTGCCCTTGCGCTCCGCCCCGCTCCCCGCTCAGCGGGGCGGCCGCCGGTCAAGACAAGGAGGCGCCCAAATGGATAGGCCGGTACGCGGGACGGGACGACGTCACGTCGTCGTGATGGTGCTGACACTCTTGATGGGTCTGACACTGCTGATGGCCGGCCTCGCGGCCACCGGGTCTGCCGACCTCCTCCCCGGCGAGCAACAAACCGGTCCCGCGCTTGTGGGCTCGCTGGGAGCAACGCAAGTCACCACGACGGATGTTTTTGTTCAGTTCCTCGGGCGATGTAGGGGAAGGGACGTGTCCTTCACCCAAACTCTCTCCCCCAGTCCCATCACGATAGATGCGAACACGACAGCGGAGAGCTTGGAGGGCCTTCGCTTCCAAGCGCCAGGCCCGGTGTCTCCGGAGTGTCCGCTCCAAAATCTCATCGTGAATACCGTGGTGACTCCGAAGTTTATGCATAACAACGGAACCTCCGTAACCGCCGCCGAGACGGTGCTCTTGTTTGTGGTTTCTTCGCCGTAAGCTCGGACTCGTGTCAGCGCGCGGCGCCCTTGGGCTCCGCCCCGCTCCCCGCTCAGCGGGGCGGCCCGCGCCGCCCGGGGGGCTAAGGACGCTCCCCGGGGAAAAATGGTGAAGCCGCCCCGCGTTTCGGGTATACTCCTGCCTACTTTGTACTGCCCCCTCACAGGGGTACGGGTGAGGACAACCACGCATGGGCACCGCCGATCTAAAACCCGAGGAGTCGGGATCCCCGAAGCGCCGCCGCAAGCTCGGCGCGGTCCTGATGGCAGCGGGCCTGCTCACCCAGGACCAGTTGACCAAGGCGCTCGAAGAATGCGCCCGATCCGGCCAACGCCTGGGCGAATACCTCGTTGACCAGGCCATCGTTTCAGAGCACGCCCTCACCTCGTGTTTGTCTAACCAACTAGGCTTCCACTTCGTGGACCTCGCCAAGGAAACTTTGAACCCCGAGCTGTCTTCCACCATTCCCGAACCCATCGCCAAGCGCTACCAGGCCGTCCCACTTCGCCAAGAAGGCAAATCCTTAACCGTGGCCATGGACAACCCTCTCGACTTCGAGGCCATTCAGGATATTTCGTTCTTCAGCGGGTGCACCGTGAAACCGGTGCTGGCGGCCCGGTCCGTCATTAAAGAGGCGCTGGAGAAGA
>WNGG01013055.1_pt1 | contig 10938 bp, 10 predicted proteins | sample 5400661 | NCBI WGS metagenome assembly WNGG01 (sample SAMN13153372, study PRJNA577476) | soil metagenome | isolation source: 100 cm soil or saprolite under Garry oak tree replicate 1 | place: USA:California | collected 2016-06-15 | reverse complement strand
ATGCGATATTCCTACCTTCATGGCAATAGCCTGGACTCGGATATAGAGTAATTTTCAAAATATTCCAAATAGGAAAAGAAGGATACACTCTATTCCAGATTTTAGGTTAAATCAAAAATGTATACTATAGTATACTATACTATACTTTAAACATTTAAACAAAGAAAAACGGAAACAAAAAAAATTATTGTTTGTGGAGGAACTGTTGTTGCTGTACTGTGAGGAATGAATTCCATGCCTTTGCGGCGCTGGTGTTAAATTCTGTCACGGACTCAATTGTTCGATTAAGGGTTCTGAAGTTTTCTGCTGCTGCATTTATCGCGTTGACTGTCAGTTGGTTGTTGATACGAACTGCTCTGACTATGTTCTCGGTGATCTCGTTTGATTGCTTTACAAATTCATCTGTGTATGGTGGTGTTACGATAGGAACATTCCCGTTACTCGCTAACATCTTTTGAGCTGAAACCATATTCTGGATAGTATTCTTTGTTGCAGCAATATAATCAAGCTGTAGATTAGAGACAGATTGTGTGTATTGTGGTTGAGCTTTTGTAATCTCGTCTACTATTCTAATTTACTGTATCATAAAAGTTAGTTGCTTCAGTTGATCTCGTTGTAGTGGTGTTTATGTCGTCTTTAGATTTATTGTCTACCATTTAATATCACTATTATACTATTAGCATCCGACCTATATATATGTTGGTATTTAATGGGTCTAACTGCCATGTAAAACCATTAAATGTACTAAATCGGTGTTATGAACGTAGTAAACAGCTTTCCGAATTTGGGCATTTATGGAATAGAAGACGCTGATAACAAAGATGCTAATCATAAAATTGAACAAAACTCTTATGACCACGAAAGTGAACCTCAACGTGCATAGAATGGAGTAATATTGCTAGAAGATATCGCTCTGTTTTCATACTCTATAGAGGATTACACATTTATGCTAATAGAGAAAGCCGATAAACTTAATAAACTAGGAAAAGGGTTGGTAGAGGAAATTATTAGTGATTATGCTGTTACCACACTCAGATCAAGAAGGGTTCTGACATGTGCGTTCGTTCCAGGCCACTAGTTTGCAAGAGATATGAATCCACATACCCCATGACAAGAGTAGAAGGAAGGATATGATTAATTATGAAATATAACATTCCCCCTTAGCAAGAAATATCTCTAAACTAAATATTTTGATATCTAGTCCTCTGACTGGACCTCACAACCGCATTCCATACATACCATTCTAGGGCTAGTAATCTCTTTATCGTAGTCCAGCCTCTTATCATAAGAGCGACCACAAGTATTACATATCATAGAACTGAATGAATCTAACATTAGATTATAGGCTTGCTTCATCTTCATCATCATTACATATTGTACTGATTAATGCGTTCAGAAATCTTTAGAAGGGTGTTCATTTGTTATTTTGCTTGGTTACGTCGACCGAATATTGTGGTATAATTTCAAGTATTGTCCTGCATTTCACATTAGGACATACTAATATTACGAAATTAGTCTGTTCCTCCGTGATTCCAACAATCTGAATAGTTTCTGGTGGAAATGTGTGCTTGCAAAATTGACAGCGAACCTTTAGCGGTTTATTTAGTTTGCCTCGTCCGAACATATCTTTCATCACGCTCTTTTTCATTTTCTATTAGTAACACCTTGCATCTTATTGATATTTCGAATTAGTAGTCTATCTTTATATTCTTGTCTTACTTTACCCAGTAAAAAGTTGAGAGCGAATACTTAACTGTAATTGAAATTGCAGTTAATAGATTCTAATCTTCTTAATGATTTATTACTTTCATATTTATTAGTTGGAAACATTACTTGGTATTCATGGGAAAAGCACTAGAAGTTGTAAATCAATACTACGATCTATTGAACAACAAGAATTTCTCTGGTTTGAAGGATCTGCTCTCGGAAAACATGTCGTTTACTGGCCCTGTTGTCCAGAGATCTGGTGCAAATGGGTATATTGATGCTCTCAAACGATTATTTAAATTTCACAAGAAATCGCAAGTGTTGCAGCAATTTGGTTATAGCAGATTGGATTCGAGTAGTAGATGGACGAATAGCCGAACAGAAAATATATTATGATCCAAGAGAGTTTGTAAAGGCATTTCCGCCGTGATGGAAGCAGATTTACGGATACAGAAGAAATACTATCGTCTAAGGAAATTTTAGAAAGCTAGCTGAAGAAAATAAATCCGCTCACTTCACTATTAATATGGGACATTTAGTCTGAGTTGCTACGAGAGAAGTGGTAGATCCAAACAATTGCTCTTTTAATCTACCGTCTGCGTTTTCACCTGAACTTTGCCAGTAACACCTTTAGAATAAGCCAAACGATCGAAGACAAAATGGAATCTCAATTACTAGCCCTTTATAGATAAGCTAAAACTAAATGTTGCTCCTTTCATATAGCTACACTGAAACTGCCAACAATTAGAATAATTTCTATTATAGCCAAGTGTGATTTTTAAGAGAATTTTAGAGTTTATTCTTTGTAGCCAGGTAAACAACTATGCTTTTCCTCATGCATTCGTATTCTCCAGGTCTCCAAAATTAGGATATCTTCTGTCAATCCTCAATATGACCATCCATTCATGATCTATTTATGTTCTGGTGGATGGCCGCCTGGATTGGTAGTAAGAGAGAATCAGAACAACTAAGGGTTCGTAGACGACTCTACTAGTCTATTAAATCGATCTCTTTGACAAATTGAAATCACAACTTCCTCCACAGTATCAGGAGATGTTGTTATTGCCTGTAAGTCATACTTTTGTTTGAGAAGTTTATTTGCTTTTTCAGACTCATTCGAATTTAGAATGTTTGCCTTAGCTTCGATCCATTCACCATTTGGATGTCCAATAAAGTCACAAGGTGCAATATGTACATGTGAGTTATTGCGTAGGCGTTTGACTTTCCAAGAATCTCCAGTTGTACTAACATAAACGATGTCATTGTAATTGACAAACTACATCGGAGTTCGAACAGGTTCACCGGTCTTTTTTAGGTCTCAAGGTCAATATACTGTTTTTTATTGGAAAATTGTGCCAGTTTTTCTTTGCTCACAATATTGTATGTTTTATCGTCGTCGGAATTCACTATACATCGAATCACATCTGATGCATCAACTATTTTATTAACATACTTTCCCTTGTATTTGTCTTCAAGAATTTTAAATTTACCTCTTCCTTTGTGTATAATTTTTGCTTCTATTTTGAGTCTGTCAATAAACAGAATAGACCAACAAGAGTATTTTTCAATTTTAGTATCGAAATTAGTATTATTATCTGCTCTAAGATGACCCTTATCAAAATAATGGATAGTATAGATAATTTTGCTTTTCAGATTATTCGTCGTCCACATTCCCTCCAACCTCTTAGATTGGCTGAACATCCTTTTTTGATTTATCAATAATTACTACTAAAATGCTGATAGACTTAAATGTTATTATAGAAATATTAAACGTTTGTAAACTTAAAGCCCCATTATGTTAATAGAAATAAAGCTGCTCTTCTAGATAGTGAAATACATTTATCAAATGCAAATACAGTACAAGTATCGTAGGTACGCTGTTAGCAGCGAAGGATGCATTAATTAGATTGATACAGGATCGGTAAACCGGAACAATGCGAATAGCCTTTTTAACAGTCTTTCAATCATTCTATTTGGATTAACTTAGTATGACAAGAGAACCAGAAACATAGCACAAAAAGCAATGCTGGTGTGGGTTAAGAACAAAGACTTCATACGGTCTCCTCCAACTATGACGCATTATGTGGGGGGAAGACAGCTTTATGAGATCACGAAATAGACATTACAATTAAAGCCAAATAGGGTTCAAAAAATGAGTAGCCGGTTAAATCTCCACGAATTGCTAGTACCACCGTTCATGTAGCGGCAGCATAAAGAGGATACCGATTAAAGCTAATCCGACTAGCATTCCTATGACGCAGATGTTTGATTTGATTTTTGATTTCCACATACATCATAGTCTGATTCGACTTGTATTACTATTGTACTCAGCAGCGTTTACGATAAATCAAAAACCATCAGTAGTGTCCTAAACCAACAACGAAAGGCGCAGAGTAGAGTGGGTACCAAAAAGCAAGGAAAAATAAGTTGTGCAGATCACTAATATAACATTCTGCAAGAACTCATAGAATTGGTCATGTTAAGGCTGTTAAGGAAAGCGGCACGTATTGTAAAAAAATGCAGCAGTTCAAAGATTTCATAAAGCACAAAATTCCAAATTCCGTAGTAAAGATCATAGGCTCTATGTTTATGGCCATACTGCTAGAATGCTAGCAGAGTTACCTTATACGAATAGTTCAATTGCTTTGGATCTTAAACTGGCAAAAGCATGAAAAATGTTTTCTAACATTCAATATTCCATACTTCGCCAAGACCTAACTTTACTAACTCATTTCTTTTTCTCTTTTGTTGTCATTCTGAATGTTGAACATTTTCAAATCCCCAAAGTTTCCTTGCGTGAAAAGCCCGGAGAAATATGTGGAGTAATGTATTAAAGTCATGATAGGCGATAGACTATTCTACCTCTGCTGTTTCTTTTCGTTCTAGGCCCGCTGCCCTTAACCAAGGATCCCAGAATGCAGCGAGCCAATGCTCATTAGCTTTAATTGCATTTTCATAAAATCCTCTGCTCGCTTCAATCCAATTTATCAAATAGTTTTGCCAGAATCCTATCGGATTTAGAAATGGATTAGAAACATAACCTTTTTGTTCCTTCTCTGATTCCATGACGTTATTTATGTTAGAATAGTAGTTAAAGTTGATGACCTCGATATGTGGAATTTATGTCAGATGATAAAAGTTCAATTATTATTGTTTCTGTTTTCCTCCAAAACGAATCCTTTTTGGAAGTACAGGAGATTGTATTGATAGAGCCGATCTCATCCTACGTCCTGTTTTTTATTCGACAACCCAGACAATTTATCAGGTGGTACGAGGTTGGATCATCTTGATTTACTGTTAGTTTTACAAGTCCAAGTCCCAAATTATTAGTATAAAAACCTATGTTTTCTCTGTGCATCGCTAGTTATGGCTGTAATATGATGTATTCCAAAAATATCTTTGGTGGCAATCTTCATTTTGATTTCCTAATTAGTATGTCATTACCATCTACCTTTACCTCATACGTTGGCTCTGGTGTCTTTGCAGGAGGTCTTGTAACCTTGCCAGTTCTAATATCAAATTTGGACCCATGCCAAGGACATTCAACTTCATAGCCTTCGAGTGTCCCATCGGCTAGAGGACCACCCCGGTGAGTACAAATGTTACCTATTGCGTAATTTTTTCCTTCAACATTAGCTAGACAAATCTTTTCACCAGCAACTTCAACTGTCTTCATATTTGTAGGCTGAATATCTTTTGTTTCAGCAACCTTAACGAAATCCCTATTCATCTCTGCCATTTATTGATACACACTATGAATATACAATGGCAATTTATTTAAGATAATCGTTTTTGATGCATGAAACTGAATGTTTAATGGCAATCTAGTATATGATGTCGGTTCTAAACAGGGATTCAACAATGCTAAGTGAACCAAGTACAAAAAATGTAGCCCTAGGTTCATCCGGACTATTTCATTTTGCGATACTTGTTCCAGATAGATACAGCAATAGGCTCTTTTTAGAGATTATCTCTGGTCAGAATGTAGTAGCGCTTGCTGTACGTTTTTTACAAATTTACTTGAGTTCCCAGAACTTACTTATAATATTTCCAGCTTTATCTAGCTCATGTTTGTCGATAACTATCATATTACTTAGATAATCCAACTTCCCCGTTGCTTTTACAGAATCAAATGTAGTACCTCTTAACTTCCCATCATCCCATAATGTTCTAATCCCAGTTCACTTCGAATTATGGTATAGCTTTATACCACGTTTAGACTGTAGGCCCTAAACATGGATTTATTTATTTAATCAATAGTCCTCACCAGATTTATGAATGGATGAACAGCGTTCAATTGTGCTATTGTTAGTGGAACTATGTGTGGCGGATTAGGATTCTGATTAAAATTGAAAGCATTTAATAGGTCGTTTGCGTGTAGGTCTCTTTCAGTTAACGGTTGCAGATTGAATCGCCACTCTATGAACTTTAGCATAGATTCGAATTGGTATTGGGTATGATCAATATATCCTGGTTTAGCATATGGTGAAATTATAAGGGTTGGCATTCTAAATCCTAGACCATATTTGTCTATTTGTGGTGGAGGCACATGGTCATAGAATCCACCATAATCATCCCATGTTAATATTATTGCAGTACTATTCCAATATGGACTGCTCATTATGGCATTTAGAACCTGTTTTACCCAGTTCATTCCAGTCGTTATATTGGCTGGGGCATGTTCGCTGATAGGAAAGATTGGAATCACCCACGAAACTTCTGGGAATGATCCAGTCTTTAAATCAGTAAATATTTGTCCTCTGTTTACAAAATGCGGAGAATATGATGCAGTATATGTAGATCCTTTTGCAGAGAATGGATTCCAGTACTCAAACGCACGGCCACTACTTACCGCAGCTTTATAGTTGCCTGCTCGCACCAAATGATCGTAATACTTCCATGTAATATTGTGAGTATTATTCATGAATAAATCTGCAACTGTCTTGGTTAGATTGGACTCTTCAAGATAGACTCTTGCAATCTCGTCTCTCAGATTAGGGGTTGTTGGATTAGGATTGACTCCAAAAATTGCTGTTTTGTTAGGATTACCACCAGCAATGGTACTAGCGTTTTCCCCTTGGTTTAGTATGTTGTTATTAGGAGGCCTGTGCATAAAATAAAACATTGATGTAGCTGGGGCTTGACCAGCAACAGCAAACCAGTGATTCGGCAAACTATAACTGAGTACTGAAGAGTAAAAATTATCAGCCAAAACATAATGTTTTGCTAAATCCCAGTAGTATGGTATTGTCTTATTATCGTAATATGACATAGTTTTAGGATTCTCATTTTCCGCTAGCATAAACCCGTCCATCTTACCATTATCATATGCTATCACGGATGATTGATAGCCATGCGGTAGATCTCCTGAAATGACATCGGTAGAAAGATATGGTTTTACACAACCCACTGTCGGGTTCTTGGGAGATAAAGGTACGCATGTCCCTTTAGCTATTCCATTAGCACCAGGAGAAGTACCAAAGTAATTATCAAAACTTCGATTTTCCTGCATAATTACTACTATGTGCTTAATAGGATCTGCGCCAGGGTTGTTAATAGTAGTAATTTGTTGTGCATATGCTAATGGTAAGATCATAGTAGCTACAACTAATCCTGATAGCAAGAACAAAGACGTAATAATTCCGTAAATAGACTGAGATCTGTGCTGCTTAATCATTTTAATATTCTTAACGCTAAATTTAGAATGTCCTATCATCCAAATTAGTCTGTTCATATGTTTCCCGATATGTCTGTCCATAGACAAAAGTCTTTCTTATTTGCACCCGGTTAGATGAGTCTATCACTGAGATGGGTCTATCACTGAGCCTATAATCCACCTCATGTTAAATTCTCACATACTTAACATTATCAAAAATGTTATGAATGTGGTAGAGGTATCTGTGAAGGTTCTTTAGTAGGACTAGGAATTGAAGAAGGAGGAGTAGATCGCGCGGTAAGAAAAGGAAGTGGAGACGGTCTTGCAATAAGTGTTGCTTCAAGGTCTACGCTTTCTTGCTCCCACTCCCAGATGAGCACAAGTAACTATGTCAACGTATATTGGCTGCACACCTATAACTAATAATAATGATCAGAAGCATTAGAGATTGTAGTATAATGAGTGAAAACAAGTCAGAACAAGAATTAGCTAGATGGCGCAAAAAAATAGAAATGATAGGCATCTATATAAAAGGTCTAGATCAAGAGACAGAAACAGGACGGTTCAAACTAAAAACAAATTTGATGAATGAACACTTTATAAATGAGTTAGATAAAATCGGTTTGCAACTCATAAACATTAGAGGAACTTTTATTGGCAGACTTGTGGTACTTTTAGAAGCAAAAAAACTGAATTCTACGTCGTCTTAAACGCATATAGTTTTTGTATGTTTATCTCAAATTGAAACGCATACCACATATATCAGATATATCAGAGCCTTCTTTCCTTCGATCTTTCATTAACTCTGAGATCAGCATTAACAGCGGTCAAATTGTTTCTTTGGAAGTAAATAGGTAATTCTCGGTAGGGCATATATGGAGATCATATCATCAAATTTTCTACTTCATGGACAAACAGGAATATCTATATTAATAATAATAAAATAACTGGATCCAATTTATTCTTATCCTAAGGTCAAAGGATGTAGACAAAAATGCTCAAATTGAGATATTTAGCGAGCTGAAAGTAAGCTGTACATTAAATTAGCACTTTAGCCATTACTCTGGAGCGTTAATGATTGTTGTTCCAATATCAATCTTTGAAATAGAAATGTGGCTGCCGAAAACAGATAGGTTGTTATAAATACCCTAATCCAACCCTGAATCATTCTTACTAGTAATTAGCCAGTCGTTGTTACTACCTTGGTGCCTTGTTCAATTGTCTTCTGAAAAGCGCACCAGCGATAGGATTGACAGCATAGGGCAATGTATGCTTAAACCACACTCCAGCTCTCACATAAAAAGGAACTATTATTTCAAGACGCGAGGAATTAGCTGCAGCAAGAATTGCTTTTGATACAGCACTTGCTTCGAGCATAAAGCCAGTGTAATTTGGTCTATGATTCTCAAAAGATTGATTGTTAAAGAAATTTGTTTTTACGCCGATAGGGCTTACTACTGTTATGCGTACACCAGTTCCATATAGCTCATGATACAGCGACTCAGAGAATCCTAACATAGCATATTTTGAAGCACAATATCCAGCCATTCCAGCAACTCCGAAACTTGCCGCTAATGATGCTACATTTACAATATGTCCTGAATGTCTTGAGAGCATAGAATTCAAGAATATCTTGGTACAATAGACCATTCCAAAATAATTTGTCCTCATGACTTCTTCTATTTGTTCAATACTCTGGTTTTCCACTTTACCAAATTCTCCAAAACCTGCATTATTTATCAATAAATCAATATGCCCAAATCTTTCGAGTATTTGTGTTCCCGTTCTTAGAACATCTTCCTTTTTTGATATATCGCAAGTATATGCTACAATCTCTGCTCCTTTGGATTCCTTGACAACCTGCAATGTTTCCTTTAGTTCGAGTAATTTTGATTCTGAGCGAGCTATAAGTATTATTGAACCCGCACCTTTATTTACAAAATCAAGAGCAGCCTGCCTTCCAATTCCCGAAGAAGCTCCGGTTATTACTATAATCTTTCCTTCAAACTTTCTCTTTTTTCTGTGGCCTTCTTCCTCTTTCCCCTTTCCTGACAATCAATCTCGGATATTATTATTACAAAACCTACAAATCATTGTTTGCAAAACGATATCGTCAAAAAAGAGGTCAATATACAATACACCTATTCCAAACACTTGTCTGTTCAAATAATCAAACAATTCATTGTTTGTTTGAACCCATAATAAAGCTCATTTCGAAATAACTGAATTAGCTAATCAGGAAGAAGCGCTATGGTTCTTAGAATGACAATCAGCCGCAACGCTTGATTGGTTTTGTCATTAGAGGCTGACTGTTAGCGGTCAAATCAAGGAAAGGATGAAAATACGATACTCTCACAGTGTTGAATTATTTGTCTATTGTTTTGTATTCCGAGCCCTAAAGTTAAAGAAACGTGTAGAAATTGACTAAACGAATTTCTCACCGAGCCAAAGGAACATATATTTGAGACTCGCCAGCCTGACGGCTATATCATCGAGGTCGGGCAACAAACTGTGACCTTATTAGATTTCTCTTACAGATATCACGGTTCAATTGTTGGGAGCAGAGATTCACCGCGATTGCTGAGCGAACTGCAGCAAGGAGTCTGAAATGAAGGTTTTGATATGTTCATATTGTCTTGCTTTTTTGGGTAATACATACGCAGCATAAGAGTAAATCGAACCTGGGGGGCTGGTAGCCAGTTGAGCTTTCTCATTCACGTTTTGAACGCATAGCTGTAACTAGGGCTTACCACCTTCCCGTTATCTACAATAAGATAATCTCCTTCAATAGGACGCCCATTTATAAATCTGAGAAGACAGTCCTTTATTCCATCCGCGTACCTCCTTTGTGCTTCCAATGTTGTACCGGAATAATGCGGAACCATTGCATGGTTTGGCATATGCCGCCATGGATGGTCCTTAGGCGCCGGTTGAGGAAACCAAACGTCACCTGCATAGCCTGCCAAATGGCCTTTCTCCAGTGCTTGTACAAGAGAAAGAGTATCGACGATCCTACCTCGTGCAGTATTGATAAGATATGCACCTTTTTTCATACGGAAAAGAAGATCGTGGTTAAACATACCGTCTGTCTGAGGTGTCAAGGGAGTATTGATAGTAATGATGTCGGATTGTTCGACAAGTCGATCTAATATAGTATAACGTGCTCCAAGTACAAACTCTTCTACAGTGTTCAACCGGTGATAGTCATAGTATATCATTTTAACATCAAATGCCTTCAGCCTTTCACATACCCGCTGTCCAATCCTTCCCACTCCTATGATGCCCACAACTTTATCTTCCAAATCATGCGCTTTTGCCGCAATTTCTGCAATATCCCATCTACCATCAAGAACCTGTTTGTAAGCTGGTATGTAATTACGCACAAGTGCTAAAATATGCATTACCACTTGCTCAGCCACGCTTACGACATTGCTACCGGTAATCTCCGCCACCGTAATTTTGCGTGCAGCTGCAGCCGCCAAGTCGATATGATCAGAACCGATTCCCGCAGTCAGTATGAGCTGGAGTTTAGGCGCCTTTGAAATTCTTTCTTTTGTAACGTAAGCTGGCCAAAA
>WNGG01009003.1_pt1 | contig 10939 bp, 9 predicted proteins | sample 5400661 | NCBI WGS metagenome assembly WNGG01 (sample SAMN13153372, study PRJNA577476) | soil metagenome | isolation source: 100 cm soil or saprolite under Garry oak tree replicate 1 | place: USA:California | collected 2016-06-15 | reverse complement strand
CGCGGGTCTGGTATCAAAGAAGGAAGTGGCTACCGTACTGGCCGTATCCGCCGCCGAGATGGGCGCCCGCCAACGGGAGATCTCGGTCTCCGAGTTCTTCACCAAGAACCGCCACCTGCTGGGCTTCGACAATCCGCGTAAGGCGCTCCTCACCTGCGTCAAGGAAGCCGTCGACAACGCGCTCGACGCGTCCGAGGAAGCGGGTATCCTGCCCGACGTCGTCGTCAAGGTGGAAGTCGCGCCGACCAACGGCGACGCGCCGCCGCCCGCCAGCCAGGCGACCCGCTTCCGCGTCACCGTCATCGACAACGGTCCCGGCATCGTCCGCCGGCAGATCCCGCCGATCTTCGCCAAGCTCCTCTACGGCTCGAAGTTCCACCGGCTGCGCATGAGCCGGGGCCAGCAGGGGATCGGCATCTCCGCGGCCGGCATGTACGCGCAGCTGACGACCGGCAAGCCCGTGCAGATCATCTCGCGCACGAGCGCGCGGGCATCGGCCCATTACTTCGAAGTCCAGATCGACACCAAGAAGAACGAGCCGAGGATCTTCGAGAACAAGAAGATCGACTGGGAGAACCATCGCGGCACCCAGGTGATGCTTGAGATCGAGGGGCGCTATCAGAAAGGCCGCGCCTCGGTGGACGAGTACGTCGAGCAGGTCGCCATCGCCAATCCGCACGTGAAGCTCGTCTACGTGACGCCCGAGGGGGAGACCCGGGAATACCTGCGGACGATCCACGAGCTGCCGCCCCAGCCCCGCGAGATCAAGCCGCATCCCTACGGCATCGAGTTCGGCATTCTCCTGCGAATGCTCCACGACACCCGGAGCCATTCGCTCTCCGGGTTTCTCGCCGCCGATTTCAGCCGGGTCTCATCCGCCGTGGCCCAGGAGATCTGCAAGACCGCCAAGCTCTCGCCGAACGCGCGGCCGCGAAACGTCCACGGCGAGGCCGCCGAGGCGCTTTACAAGGCGATCCAGGCGACCAAGATCATGGCGCCGCCATCGAACTGCATCTCGCCCATCGGCGAGAAGGCGATCCTCCACGGGCTGTACAAGCAGATCAAGGGAGACTTCTACACGGCGGTGACCCGGCCGCCCTCGGTGTACCGCGGCAATCCGTTCATCATCGAGGCGGGGCTGGCTTACGGCAAGGGACCGGACCATGCGGCGGCGACGACACCCGAAGCGCCCGCCACACCGCTCGCCGAGGGCGAGCAGCGCGAAGACGACGACGAGCTGGCCCGCGTCATCCGCTACGCCAACCGCGTCCCGCTCCTCTACCAGCAGTCGGCCTGCGCGACCTTCAAGTCGGTGCTCGAGACCGCCTGGCGGAACTACGGCATCGCCCAGTCCCGGGGCGCGCTCCCGGCCGGTCCCATGGTGGTGTTCGTCCACATGGCCTCGGTCTGGGTGCCGTTCACCAGCGAGTCCAAGGAAGCGATCGCCGATTACGACGAGATCCGCAAGGAGATCAAGCTCGCGATGCAGGAATGCGGGCGCCGGCTCGGCGTCTTCCTGAGGAAGCGTGAGCGGGCGAAGAGCGAGTTCCGGCGGCGCAACATCTTCGAGCTGTACATCGAAGAGGTCGTCGAGGCGTGCGCCCGGCTAAAGGGCGGCAGGCTGCCGAAGGAGAAGCTGAAGACCCAGCTGCAGAAGATTGCCATGAAGCGGACCGGTGGCGCCAAGACCGACGAGATCCTGGGCCACGAGAGCGGCCCGGAAGGCCTCCCGCATTCGATCATCGTCACCCCCGAGGGCCCCGAAGGCGAGGCGCCGGATGCGGTGCCGCCGGAAGAGCCGCCGACGGAGCCGGCGAAGCCAGCCGCGGCGAAACGTAAGGGCAAGACCAAGCCGGCCCGGTCGAAGAAGACGGCCAAGCGCAAGATCAAGCCGGCCAAGCGCAAGAAGAGATAGAACGAGATATGGCGCAAGCGAAGACGAAGAAGCCGGGAGTCGTCGAGAAAAAGCTCGTCGGCGTGGCCGACGTCGTGATCACGGCCGCCGATCGCAGCAAGGATCCGACGCTGTCGATCCCCGTGCGCAGCCTCGCCAACGTCAACTTCAACGAGAAGCGCGGCATCATCGAGATGGGCAGGCGGAAGCAGGAGCGCACGTTCTTCAACGTGGGCATGGCGAAGAAGTTCATGCAGACCGTGCTGGTGGCCGACGCCCTGGCCGAGCTGCAGCGGGCCGGCCTGACGACCTCGTTGCGGGAGATCTACTACCGCACCAAGCACACGATGAAGGACTCGCACGAGAACACCTTCGACAACCAGAACGAATCCGACCCGCTGATCGAGGACCTGGAGGTCACGCTGGCGGCGCTTCGCGAAGAGCTCCACGTGCGCGCCGAGAATTCCGGCAGCATCGTCGGACCCGTCGTCCTCAGCGACGACGGCGACCGGGTGGACTGCGCGCGCCTGGGCAAGGGCGGCTACTCCGTGCCGTCCATCGTCGAGCCCGAGTACATCCAGATCCGACGCTGCACGGCGGACTTCGTCCTGCTCGTCGAGAAGGGCACCCAGTGGAACCGCCTCTCGGAAGACAAGTTCTGGCGGCGGTACAACTGCGTGCTGCTGACCGGCAACGGCCAGCCGCCCCGCGGCGTCCGCCGCCTGGCGCGCCGCCTGAACGAGGAATACAAGCTGCCCGTCTACGTCCTCGTCGACAACGACCCGTGGGGCTACTACATCTACTCGGTCGTCAAGCAGGGCTCGATCAATCTCGCGTTCGAGAGCGAGCGGATGGCGATTCCCAAGGCCAAGTTCATCGGCCTCTCCAGCGCCGATCCCGATCACTACGGCCTGCCGCGCAACGTCGGCATCAAGCTCAACGACAAGGACGTGAGCCGGGCCAAGGAGCTGCTCAAGTACCGCTGGTTTCAGAAGAAGCCCTGGCAGGAAGAGATCAAGCGGATGCTCTCGTCCGGCCTCAAGTACGAGCTCGACGCGCTCGCCAACAAGGATTTCCGCTACCTGACCAAGACCTACCTGCCCCGAAAGCTCAAAGAGGAAGATTGGTTGGATTAGGGGAGTCAACTTCCACCGCTCGGCATCGATCTCCAGCCGTAGTTCGTTTTCCGAAAATTTTACAATGATTCTTCGTTGGTGCAACTGGCTGATTTTGCCTACTATTTGGGCGATTTTTGCCGAGAAATTCCTTGTATGTCAAGCGTCCCACCAGGGTGGAGGTGTCAACATACTTTACAATTTGGCGTGCCGCACGCCGTGTCTGATGGCGTCTGGCCTTCACGCTGAGAAATTACAAACAACGAGCTATGAAAAAATAAGTGGTTAGGCGCCACGCTGAGAGAAGTTTGCAGCGATGGTTCTATTCAGCATGATTTTTGCTCATAGCAAGCCCAGTAGCTCCGATGGGGGGAAGAGTATGCAAGCGAGACGAACGGCGTTCTTGGTCATCGTCCAGGTCATCGCGCTGGTCGGGGTCATCCCCGCGCAGGCGAACACGATCTCAGGGGAGCTCTGGCACGTCCCCGAAGCGACCAGTCAGAATGCCATCCTCGCGAATGTCCCTGTAACCACTGCAGATGTCGCCTTCGACGTGAATTCGCCGTTCAACTTTAGTGGCACGAGCGTTAATGTTGGGACGTGGTTAGCAAGCAGTAGTGCTTTCAATATCGTCCAGAACACTGCGGGTACCCTCACGTCACTTATGGATAACGGTACCCAAGGGACCCTCGTCGAATTTCAGGGTTTCGTCACGGTCACCACTGGACAGATGTTCACCGTGACTCATGATGATGGGTTGACACTGATCATCGGTGCGACAAACCTGGGGTTCAACCCTGGCCCCACGGCGCCCGTCACTACGACGGCAACGTATACGGGACCCTCGGGGACCTTTGTGTTTACGTTGGTGTATGGCGAATGCTGCGGGGGTCCAGCAGTCCTGCAACTCGATTTGCCGTTGAGCAATACCCCAGTGCCCGAACCCGCCACCGGGTTGCTCCTCACCATTGGCTTGAGTGGTCTCATAGGCTACGGCTGGCGACGAAAGAAGCGGGCGTAAGACACTTCTGTGATTCCATACGGCCATCCCCGGAGATGGCCGTTTTCTTTTCCGCCCGAGTTCCTGTCCTTTACCCCAGGGTCCTGGCCCCCACGTCCAGTGAGCCGTCGACGAGCGACAGAACGATCGGGGAGACCAAGGTAGCCGGTCGACCGGAACGGGATGGAGCGACCTCTTCTTCGTGTCCTACAATCCACCGCCGGCGCTTCCGCTACCTGACCAAGACCTACCTGCCGAGGAAGCTCAAAGAAGAAGACTGGCTGGACTAGTCGCGCGGCCCTTGACGACACCCCCGCCCCGGGGGCAGGATCATCCATCCACGTCTCACATAAGGGGAAATTCATGGCCAAGCCCGCACAGTCGAAGGCGACCCGTCGTGACTTTCTGAAGCTGACCGCCGGGGCAGCCGGCGTTGCCGCGGGTCCCTGGGTCTCGCGTCATGCCCAGGCCAAGCCGGTCAGTATCGTGTTCGCGCGCGAAAGCTCCTACGTGAAGAACTTCGACGAGCACTTCCAGAAGGTGATGGCGCCTGCCTACGAAAAGGCCACGGGCATCAAGATCGAGTACGAGATCCAGGCCGCCGGGGGCGGCGCGGTACCCAAGCTGGTCTCGATGGTCGAGAACAAAGCCGGCGCCGACCTGGCCTGGACTCAGCAGGAGTGGCTCTACCGCGACGCCCTAGTGGACGTGTCCGACGTCGCCGAGGCGGTGGGCAAGGAGTGGGGCGGCTGGTACGACGAGATCAAGCGTCTGTCCATCGACAACGGCAAGTGGAAGACCGTGCCCCAGGCCAACATCGGCCAGGTGATGAACTACCGGAAGGATTGGTTCGACGAGGTCGGGGCCAAGAAGTTCCCCGAGACCTGGGACGAGTTCCTGGAAGTCGGCATCAAGCTCAAGGCCAAGGGCCATCCGTACGGGATGTCCATGGGTCACGGCTTCGCCGACAACTACTCCTGGCTCTACCCCCTACTGTGGTCCTACGGGGTCACGGTCATGGACAAGGAAGGCAAGAAGGTCGCGCTGGACACGAACGAAACCGCGAAAGCCGTGGATTTCGTGCGCAAGCTGTACAAGGAAGCCTGCATCGAAGACTGCGTCGGGTGGCTGGACCCGGCCAACAACAAGGCCTTCCTGACCAGCCAGATCTCGTGCACCAACAACGCCTACAGCATCATGGTCTCGGCCAAGCGCGACCTGCCGGAGATGGGGAAGGTGATCGACCATGGCCTCAATCCCAAGGGGCCCAACGGCCAGCGCTACCACGCGCTGGTGCCCGTGACGCACGGCGTGTTCGCCTATAGTAAAGACCCGCAGGCAGCCAAGGATTTCATGCGCTGGACCATGGACCCGAAGCAGTTCCGGCCGTGGATCGCCTCGGGCGATATGTATTTCGCGCCGTACCTGCACGGCTTCGACAAGGTGCCCGAGTGGGATATCGAGCCGCGCGTCAAGCCGTTCCAGAAAGCCCTCGAGACCGGCAAGCTCACGTCGTGGCCGGCGCCGGCCAACCGCGCGCATGGCACGGTGGTCAACCGCTGGGTCGTGATCGACATGTTCTCCAAAGCGTGCACGGGCGCGGCGACCAAGACGGTCATCTCGGAAGCCGTCACGCAGCTCAAGCAGATCTACGGGTAGGCATGAACCAGGTCGTTGAGGCATCTCGGGCGCCCGCCCTCGCGGCGGGCGCCCGACGGCCGTTCCGGCTCCGCGAATTCGTGGAGCGGGAGTCGGTGTTCAGCTGGCTCATGCTCACGCCGCCCGTGCTCTTCCTGCTCGCGTTCCTCGGCTATCCGTTTTTGTACGGGGTGTACCTGAGCTTTTTCCAGAAGGAGGTGGCCCGAGCCGCCTCCTACGTGGGCTTCGGCAATTTCGTCACGCTGTCGAACGACCCGATCTTCTGGCAGGCGGTCAGAAACACGATCATCTTCACCGGGGTCGCCACCGTGCTGAAGGCCTCCGGCGGGCTCGGCATGGCGCTCGTGATGAACCAGAGCTTCAGGGTGAAGGCCCTCACGCGCGCCATGCTCCTGCTCCCGTTCATCGTTCCCACAGTCCTCAGTACGGTCGCGTGGCAGTGGATCCTCGACCCCGGGATGGGCCTCTTCAACCGCCTGCTGGTGGTGAGCGGGCTCGCGACGACGGGGCCCTCCTGGCTCGGCAACCCGACCATGGCGATGATCTCGATCATCATGGTCAACACGTGGCGCGGCCTGCCGTTCTTCGGCATCTCGATCCTCGCGGGCCTGCAGACCATCCCGGTCGAGCTCCACGAGTCGGCGACCATCGACGGCGCGGGCACGTGGGGCCGCTTCCGCCACGTCACGCTCCCGTCGCTCCTGCCCGTGATCTTCATCGTCACCACGTTCTCGATCGTCATCACCTTCTTCGACTTCCAGCTGGTCTACGTGCTCACCGGCGGCGGCCCCGCCAACTCCACGCACCTGATGGCCACCTACGCGTACAGCCTGAGCATGGGCGCGGGCCAGATGGGACTCGGGTCCGCCGTCGCGCTCAGCATGGTGCCGGTGCTGGGTCTGCTGCTGGTGCTGCTCACCTTTTTCGTGCGCAAGGACTGAGATGGTCGGCGAGCTGACCTGGCGCAAGCGGCTCTTCGGCCTGTGGCTGCCGCTGGTCGGGTTTCTGGTGGTGGCGCTCTTCCCGTTCACCTGGATGGCGGCCACGTCGCTCAAGACCAACGCCGAGCTGTACGACCCCAAGGCCATGCCGCTGACCATCCGGCACCCGTCGCTGGTCCACTACATCGATCTGCTGAAAGAGACCAACTTCCTGGTCTGGGTAGCCAACACGATGCTGGTGGCCGTGATCGCCACCGGCATCTCGCTCCTGCTCGGGACCATGCTGGCCTACCCGCTGGCGCGCATGCGGTTTCGCGGTGGTGCGCTGCTGGCCATCACCGTGGCCATCACCTACCTGATTCCCCAGACACTGCTGTTCGTGCCCATGGCCGATCTCATCGGCCGGATGCAGCTGGGCAATACGCTCACCTCCGTGATCCTGACCTATCCGACGCTGCTGGTGCCCTTCATCGCGTGGCTGCTGATGGGCTACTTCAAGACGGTGCCGAAGGAGCTGGAAGAGCAAGCGATGATCGACGGCGCCAGCCGCTGGCGCGCCATGACGAGGATCATCCTTCCCCTCTGCATGCCCGGCTTCCTTTCCGCCGGCATCTTCGCCTTCACGCTGTCGCAGAATGAGTTCCTCTACGCGCTGCTCTTTCTCAGCAAATCGAGCGTGCGCACCGTGCCGATCGGCGTCGTGGGCGAGCTGATCCGCGGCGACGCCTTCTACTGGGGGCAGCTGATGGCCGGGGCGCTCTTGGGCTCCATTCCCGTCGCCCTCATCTACTCGTTCTTCGTGAAGTACTACGTCGCCGGTCTCACCGCCGGCGCCGTGAAGGGCTAGCGCCCCTACTTCGGTAGGAGCGCGATCAGCGGGTCGAGGTGCCTCGGGTCGGACTTGAAGCCGACGCCGAGCCCCCGCACGACGGCCACCACCGCGTCGTTGAAGGGCGTCTTCACCCCACGCTTGCGGCCCTCCTCGCAAACGGCCCCGTTGAGGTAGTCGATCTCCGTCCGGCGACCTCTCATGACATCTTGAAGCAGCGACGGCCGTCCGCCGCCGCGCTTGCGCGCGATGTCCGCGATGTCGGTGAGCAGCTCCTTCAGCCCCCGGCCCTCGTAGGCGTCGATGAACCGCTGGGCGGCGATGCCGTAGATCGGCTCCACCTCGTGGCCGGCCGCTCGGCCCACGATGATGCACTCGGCGCCGAGGTGCACGCCGACGGCGGACACGTTGGGATCGATCCGCACCTCGGCCGAGCCCAGGCCGGTCAGGCCGGCCAGCGGATTCGCCATGCAGTTGATGGCAAGCTTCGACCAGCGCTCGCCGAAGAGGTTGGGGGTCACGTGCGTCTCCGCCACCGCGCTCAGCACCGCCGCCAGCTCCTTCGCCCGATCCGTCACGCGGCCGTCGTGCTCGCCGATCTTGAAGCCGATCGTGCCGGTGTCCGTGCGCATGGCGTGGCCCGGCTCGTACATGCCGGCGCCGATCGTGATGACGCAGCCGAGCGTGCGATGCTTGCCGGCCACCGCCGCCATGCGCTCGTCGTTGAGGCCGTTCTGGAAGTCGACCACGACGCCCTCGGGGGTGAGGTACCTCAGCGCCATCGCCGTCGCCCACTCCGTGTCGTACGACTTGACCGAGATGAAGATCGCGTCGAAGGGCTTCGTGACCGACTGCAGCTCGTGGATGTGCAGCGCCTTCACCGGAACCACGTGCTCGCCGCAGGTGCCGCTCAGGCGGAGACCGACCTTCTTCATCGCCTCCACGTGCTCCGGCCACTGGTCCACGAGCGTGACGTCGCGGCCCGCCCGCGTGAGCATCCCGCCCACCACACACCCGATCGCGCCCGCACCGATGATGGCGATTCGCTGGATCATGGCGGGAGATTATCAGGCTATACTCCGCCCATGCCAACCTTTCAGCACCACGGTGCGTCGATCTACTACGAGGAGTTCGGCCGGGGCTTCCCCATCCTCACGTTCGCTCCCGCGGGGCTGCAGTCGATCATCGACGTGTGGAACGGCCCCTCGGCCCCCCTGAACCCGACGACCGAGTTTGCCCCGAGCTTCCGGGTGATCGCCATGGACCAGCGCAACGCCGGCGGCCAGTCGCGCGCCCCCATCACGGCGCAGGACGGCTGGCACACCTACGCGGCCGACCACATCGCCCTCCTCGACCATCTGAAAATCGATCGCTGCCATCTGTACGGTCAGTGCATCGGCGGATCTTTCATCTTCAGCCTGTTGAAGGCTCAGCCCCAGCGCATCGCCAGCGCCGTGCTCGCCCAGCCCATCGGGCGCGTGGGTCCCATGAAGCCCGGCCGCCCCGCCAGGTTCGACGCGTGGGCCAAGACCCTGGGCGACCACCCCGAGGCCACCGAGCCGGTGCTGGATGCGTTCTGTCAGAACCTGTATGCACCGGGCTTCGTCTACAGCGTGGACCGCGCGTTCGTATCGAGCTGCCGGACGTCCTGCCTGGTCCTGGCGGGCAACGACGAGGCGCATCCGCTCCCGATCTCCGAGGAGGTCGCGAAGCTCCTGCCCAACGCCGAGCTCATCAGCGAATGGAAGACCGGCGCCGCCCTGGAGTCGGCGAAGGTTCGCATCAAGGAGTTCCTCACGAAACGAACCGCGCCATGACCTGCTCGCCCATCATTCTCATGTAGTGCAGCTGGCTGTCGAGGTCACGGCCGCTCACGCCCACCCAGAGCTTCGTCGCGCCGCGCTCGGCCAGAGTCTCGATGCGGGCGATCCAGTCGCGCGGGGTGCCGGCCAGGGCGAAGCGGTCGATGGCGTACTCCGTGAGCCCGAGGTCGGCCATGCGGCGCGGGTTCTCCCCCTCCTGGAGCACGTGGTCGTAGAGGACGTAGTTGTCGACGTAGGCCTGCACCTTGGACTGGAGATCCGGCGCCACGAGCTTGCCCTCGAGGCCGAAGCGCATCGCGTGGTTCAGGATCGACGACACCGAGGCCTTGACGTTGTCGATGGCGGTCGCGCGGTCCTCGTGCAGCGACGAGCGCGCGGTGAACCAGACGTCGACCTCGGCCGGGTCGCGCCCGGCGTCGCGAGCGCCGGCGTGCACGCGGGCGATGGTGTCGCGGATCACCTCGGGGAGCAGACCGGTGCCGGCGATGACGCCGTCGCCGATCCGCCCGCCCAGGTGCAGCATCTTCGGCCCCTCGGCGCAGATCGAGATCGGCACCCGTGGGCGGACGGCCGCCCGCGTCCAGCGCACGCGCTGCGGCCGGCCCTGGTAAGTCGCCTCGCCCCTGGCGAGCAGGTCGCGCACGCATGTGACGTAGTCCTCGATGCGCGCGCGCGAGGCCGCGCGATAGCCGATGTTGAACACCGCGCTGTCGCCGCTGGCGACGTCCAGGAAGGCGCGGCCGCCGGTGAGCGCGTCGATCGAGGTGAGGAACGAGGCCATCACCTGCGGCTCCCGGGTAAGCGGATTGGTCGGGCGCAGGCCGATGGCGGCGCGCGGCGCGGTCATCGCCATGAGCGTCGCGCGCACGTAGGCGTCGCCGCCGATGAAGGCGGAGTCGTACGTGCCGATGGCGGTGGCGCCGAAACCGTCGGCCATCCGCACCAGCTCCATGAACTTCTGCGTGTCCGTGCCGCCCAGGAGGCCGATGCTCGAGCCGAGGCCGACGCCGAAAGAGATCCTCATGGTGCGGTAGTGTAGATCACATGGTCCTCCCTCTGGCCCTGCCGGTCCTGCTGCTCGGCTTCCTCGTCCTGCTCGCGGTCCTGGTGCTGATGATCGAGCTGCGCATCCTGTCCTACGCCTTCAGCAAGATCGGCATCCCGCGCCGGTTCATGTTCGCGGTGCTGCTGTGCTCGCTGATCGGGAGCCACGTCAACATCCCCCTGTACTCGGTGAAACACACGGTGGTCGCGATCAACGTCGGCGGCGCGCTGCTCCCGGTGCTGCTGTCGCTGTACCTCTTCTTCAGCACGGGGCTGCACGTGCGGATGCTCGTCGGCGTCGCCATCGTCGCGGTCGTCGCCCATGCGTACGCGACGATCGTGCCCGGCGTGGGGATCGCGCTGCCGATGCTCATCCCGCCGCTGGTGGCGGCGGCCGTCGGCCTCGCGCTGTCGTGGCGCCGCGCCCCGCCCGTCGCCTACGTCGCCGGCTCGATGGGAACGCTGATCGGCGCGGATCTCATGAATCTCGGCCGCATCGCCAGGATAGGCGCGCCCGTCGTCTCGATCGGCGGCGCCGGAACGTTCGACGGCGTCTTCCTGACGGGGATCATCGCCGGCCTCATCGCCTGAGCGGCGTCGCGGAGCTGTTCAGAGCGTTCGGAGGTCGACGATC
>WNGG01009002.1_pt1 | contig 10939 bp, 6 predicted proteins | sample 5400661 | NCBI WGS metagenome assembly WNGG01 (sample SAMN13153372, study PRJNA577476) | soil metagenome | isolation source: 100 cm soil or saprolite under Garry oak tree replicate 1 | place: USA:California | collected 2016-06-15 | reverse complement strand
CAGACGGTTAGCTCCAGAAACGTTTGCCGTCTTCGTCTTTCTGGCACCTTTCTGTTTTTATGTCCTGTCGATGTATACTGGTCAAGCCAACCTGTATATCCCTCAGGTCGTCGCAGCCAATGTGGCAGAAAAGATCTTCAATGTGCGTTTTGGTGCGGAGATGGTTGCGCCAGTTGCATTCTTTGTGGGGCTACTTGCTGCGGAATGGTCTCCCAGGACCTTTGCACGCATGTGGACGTTCCTGGGGCCGTGCTTCCTTATTGCAGTAATCGTGCTACAAACGGCATTAGTGGTCAATGGAGGCATCATCACCCTTCAAGATGGTCAGTATGGCGGATCGTGTGCTTATACACATCCGATCAGTGCCTACCTGGCACAGCACTATGCCGGAGGAGAAGTACTCGAAAGCATCTTCTCCTCCAAGATAGATGGAACAGAAGCGGGACTGGACCTCAAAGACGTCATTTCCGAAAGCTCAGGCCAGTTGTGGGAGGAAGCTTTGAATAACCTGGCATCGGTGGCGGACTGGATCATCGTGCATCCGGGATTGAATCTTGATCCCATAGCAACACACATCGATCTGCAGAGTCCTGCATTTCTGTCGCAATTTACTCTCGTCATGCAAGAGTCAGATGGTCTCAGCCTCTATCATCGGAAGGGGCTGCCCCCGTTGCCAACGCGCCCCCTACCTTCTGGTTTTCTTACTGCTCACCTTCTCTGTACAAAAGGGCAGTAGTGGTTTGTTACCGCTCATTTGGCGATTATACTCTTGTTGTGCGAATTTTACCGGCAGAGGTTCTTTCCTCTATGTTTGCACTTTTTGGTCAGCTCGTCTCAAGCAGAATGCCAGATTGGAACTGCCCATGAAGCCAATCAAGCAGATGTCGGCGATGGCGTCGCTGGATCTCACGACGAGCTTAGCCAATGGTGACATGAGGATGCCCTTGCGATTGCAGGCGCTCGCGTTCTTCCTCCAGGAAGACATAGGCCAGCATGGCCAGGGTCCAGAAGCGTACGATAGCCAGTGCTCTCATCAGTTGATACTGATCCAACCCCAGTTCTTCTTTGCCATCGCCAAAGAGGACTTCAAGCAGGCAAAAATCTCTAAGATACGAAAGTACTCTTCCCTGATACGTTTGTAACTTATCTTCTGCTAGGCACTCCTTTACACTATTAACGGTATAATTTGGCAAGTAACTACAAGTCGAGATAGAATTTCGCCGCTTAATTGAAGCAAAGGGGGTTTTGTTGAGCGGATCTTGCAATATAGGCTCCAGTAATAGCAATGTAAGCTAAAAGACGTAAAACATGGCGGGAACACCCGTTTTACAGACTTCTGTGACAGAAAGCCTCTGTGATTCATCCAGAGGATAGCTTTCTGTTGTTTGTGGGAGAGGTTGAACTGTTTTTCCCCATCTCTAAAAAAATGTTCTATATTTATGAACCGACTCAAGGCCATACATATTCGCCTAGTAGGGAAACTAGTATGCAAATTGAAAGTAGCTCGTCTAAGTTAGATAGTTCACCAACGCAGAAACTTACCGCTGGAGCGCGAGAAAAGTATATTCAGAGGCAGCAGCAGGGTGGAAAGCAGGCTGTCGCGCAGACCATTCTCTCTCCTACTTATGATCTGAGTGTCGTCGTTCCAACCAGAAATGAACATGAAAACATCTGGCCTCTCGTAGAAGCACTACATCATGCCTTGCAAGGCTTGGGTGTGGAAGTCATCTTCGTTGACGATAGTGATGATGATACGCCTGAGATCATCAAGGATGCTGCAAAGACCATAGGTTCGTCTTTGTTTCATCTTGAACTGGAGCATCGTGTAGCTGGCGATGCACGTGCTGGTGGGCTGGCGACCGCCGTTGTACATGGCATGAACAGAGCACGGGCTGAGTATGTCGCAGTCATCGACGCTGACCTTCAGCACCCTCCGGAGCAGTTGCGTGTGTTGTATGACCAAGCGATCGCGCAGGATGCGGACCTGGTAGTAGCCAGCCGCTATATTAAAGGGGGAAGCTATCAGGGGCTGGATGGTGTAGGACGACGCTGTATTTCTGTCGGCCTCAAATGGACAGCCAAACTTCTCTTTCCCGGACAATTGCTGCGTCTCTCTGATCCTCTGGGTGGTTTTTTTCTCCTGCGCCGTTCGCTCCTAGCCGATGTCTCCCTGCGCCCCATCGGCTACAAAATTCTGCTGGAGATTCTGATTCGCTGTCAATGGCGGCACGTGCTCGAAGTCCCGTACCATTTTCGGACGCGGGCTCATGGGCAAAGCAAAGCGAATATGCGGCAGGGCAGGCTGGCCTTGCAACATATGCTGCGCTTGTGGCGCGAAGTACCAGCGGCTGGACGTGTCTGGAAGATCAGTATACTGATTCTTCTGAATGTGTTGATTACATTGGCATTGTTCCAGAAACTTATTGTAGAATTTTTTCTTCCGCGTCGGTTGAGATTTCCGTTTCAGATCGATCGCGGAGGCTACGACTAGCTCCGTCGATGGAAGCTCGACCATTTCTATATCTTCAATGGACATCAAAGAGGGTGCGGAAGGCGCAACACTGCTTGTCACAATTGGCGAGGGAAGGATAAAGCGGTTGAAGAGGACAAAGTCCAGGCACGCCATCACACCAAAGACAATAATGTTGAGATTGGCCAATACCCACGGGAAAGACTTGTTTACTAACAACATAGTAAGGTAGAACATGCTAAAAAATTTCTCTTCTCAGACAATCACTATACCAACGACTCCCAACATCGATGTCAATACCGACGAACAAGTTAAGGTTATGTACTATGCTGCATGGCTGAGCGCCGAGGCCAAGCGCAATACCTACCGCAGCCTCCAAGAGGAAAGCGAAAAGTATGCTGACGAGGCCTTGAAAACCGTCACCGTGAAGAACCAGGAATTTCGTCCTTTCGCCCCTTTTCGGCCAGCAACCTCTGCCTACAAAACAGTGACGCGAGGACAAGTTGTGGTCCTGGGTGCAATTTTGCTTGGGTGTGGACTCGGGCTGGCCTTGTACGGTTTGGAGGCACTTATGGTGCTTATTGCCATCATTACCTTGCTGTACCTGAGCTCTCTAGTCCTGGACTTTTTGCTCTCCATGCGGGCACTCAATCGGCTGACGGAAGAACAGATCGACGATGAGATCGTGTACGCGCTCGCTGACGCGGACTGGCCGCAGTATACGATCCTCTGCCCTCTCTACCATGAGACTATCGTGGTGCCCCAATTTGTACGAGCCATGCAAGCACTGGACTATCCCACGGACCGGTTGCAGATCCTCCTTCTCACTGAGGAAGATGATGTGGAGACACGTAAGGCTCTCCAAGCGATGCACCTGCCAGGACATTTCAACATTGTGACGGTGCCTGATGGTCAACCACGTACGAAGCCTCGTGCCTGTAATTTCGGATTATTGCAGGCGACAGGGGAGTATGTGGTCATCTACGATGCGGAGGATCTGCCCCATCCTCTCCAACTCAAGAAAGCTGTCCTCACGTTTGCCAATCACGGCTCAGACCTCGCCTGTGTCCAGGCCAAGCTGAACTACTACAATACCAACCAGAACCTGCTGACACGCTGGTTCAGCGCAGAGTATTCCTTGTGGTTTGATCTCATCCTTCCCGGAATGCAACGCACAAAACTGCCGCTGCCACTTGGAGGCACGTCAAATCATTTCCGTACGCAGGTCCTGCGTCGGGCAGGTGCGTGGGACGCCTTTAACGTCACGGAGGATTGCGACCTGGGTCTGCGCCTGGCTAGCACCAGTCTAAAGACGACGATGTTGAATTCGACGACCTATGAGGAAGCAAACTCGCAGGTGAGGAACTGGATACGGCAGCGGTCCCGCTGGATTAAGGGCTACTTGCAAACATATCTGGTATATATGCGCCACCCTCTGGACTATTTGCGCCAGGGACGTCTGCGTGAGTTTCTCTCATTGCAATTGGTGATAGGTGGCAAGACGGCGGTCTTGTTTGTCAATCCCTTGATGTGGCTCTTGCTGGCGGTCTACTTCCCTTTGCACTCAATCCTCGCTGATACCTATCATACATTGTTTCCAGGCTTTATCCTCTACATGAGTGCGCTATGTTTCTTCGCAGGCAATTTCTTCTATATGTATACCCTCCTCATCGCTTGTATGAAGCGTGGTCAGTACGGGCTAATCAAGTGGGCTCTGTTTGCACCTGTCTACTGGGCAATGATGAGCATAGCCGCATTCCTGGCACTGTTCCAGCTTATCTTCAAACCGCATTACTGGGAGAAGACTGAACATGGCTTGCATCTGCGTGCATCTCTCTTGTTCTCCAGTAGCACAACTATAAAAGAGGAACGCGAGTCCGGGGTGATTAAGCAATTACCTGCCGCCACTAGCGCAGGGCGGGAATCCACGCTCTTGCCTGCGTCTCCCTCAGACTCCGGTAGCACAGCGGAGGAAGAGGACCTCGATGTGACCGAAAAAAGACCTATCGTCAAGATTGACAGACGTCTATTATTGCATCGTCTAAAGCCCTTGCCAAGGCAGCAATGGTTCAAAGATCCCTGGCTGATAGCCACGTTCGTCATCGCGTGCATCGCGAGTATCGCTTCCCTCTGCTATTCTTTCCAAAATCATGACATATTGCTCTTTGAAGATGCTTTCTCCCATCTGGCGATTGCTCGACGCGTCCTGGACAGTCTGACTCCAGGTCTTGCTCAAATGGGTGGTATCTGGCTCCCTTTGCCCCACCTCCTGATGCTCCCGTTCATTTGGAATGACTATCTCTGGCGGACGGGATTGGCAGGCAGCTTTCCGTCTCTGATCTCCTATCTTGTCACTACAGTCTATCTCTACCTTGCAATTGGGCGCTTGACGCGGAAGAGACTTGCTAGTTTTGTTGGCGTTCTCGTTTTTATTCTGAATCCCAACGTCTTATATCTGCAAACGACCCCACTGAGCGAATTGGTGTGCATTGCGACAATGACCATGACCTGCTACTACTTTCTGGCATGGACACAGGATGACCATCCTAAATACCTGATCCTTGCAGCTGGAAGTACTTTCCTTGCGACACTCGCTCGTTACGATGGCTGGGTCATGTTCCCTGCTCTGCTTGTCTTTATTGTGCTCATTGGGTGGATCAAGCGTCTACGGTGGGCGCAGATTGAGGCAAACTTCATCATTTTTGGCGTATTCGGTGGCTTAGGGATAGGGCTGTGGTTCCTCTGGTGTGCAATCATCTTTGGCGATCCCCTCTACTTTCAGCGCGGACCGTATTCGGCACAAGCACAGACAAATACGTTTCTTCAAACACACACGCTGGAGACGTATCATAACCTCTTTCAGTCGTTCCGGTACTATATACTGCTCTGTGTAGATACTATAGGACCGATTCTTTTCCTTCTGGCAGCTTTATCTCTCGTTGTTTTTGTCTTTCGAAGACGATTAGCTCCAGAAACGTTTGCCGTCTTCGTCTTTCTGGCACCTTTCTGTTTTTATGTCCTGTCGATGTATACTGGTCAAGCGAACCTGTATATCCCTCAGGTCGTCGCAGCCAATGTGGCAGAAAAGATCTTCAATGTGCGTTTTGGTGCGGAGATGGTTGCGCCAGTTGCATTCTTTGTGGGGCTACTTGCCGCGGAATGGTCTCCCAGGACCTTTGCACGCATGTGGACTTTCCTGGGGCCGTGCTTCCTTATTGCAGTAATCGTGCTACAAACGGTACTGGTTGTCGATGGAGGCATCATCACCATTCAAGATGGTCAGTATGGAGGATCGTGTGCTTATGCACATCCGATCAGTGCTTACCTCGCACAGCACTATGCCGGAGGAGAAGTACTCGAAAACATCTTTAGTTCTAAGATAGATGGAACAGAAGCGGGACTGGACCTCAAAGACATCATTTCCGAAAGCTCAGGCCAGTTATGGGAGGAAGGTTTGAATAACCCAGCATCGGTGGCGGACTGGATCATCGTGCACCCTGGATTGAATCTTGATGCCATAGCAACACACATCAATCTGCAGAGCCCTGCATTTCTGTCACAATTTACTCTCGTCGTGCGAGAGCCAGATGGTCTCAGTCTCTATCATCGGAAGGGGCTGCCCCCGTTGCCAACGCGCCCTCTACCTTCTGGTTTTCTTACTGCTCACCTTCTCTGTAAAAAAGGGCAGTAGTACTCGCTTCATATATTTAAGGCTAAGGCAAGGTTCAAAGAGAGGCTATCCTACTTGACAATGGGTGCCTTGTGTGAGTATAAAAGTGTCAAGTTCATATGAACCTTGTCTAGCCTAAAATATTGGCGAGTGGAAGAGCATTATGAGAGAAACATTTGTACAAGCTGTAATAGACAAAAAAACCCTGATCTTGCTGTTTGTTCTCCTTCTGGCTATAGCATCCCTTTTGATGTTCTACAAGCCAGGACATCAAAAAGAACCGCCAATAGGAAAGACGTTGTTTATCTCATCTATAGATACCATGAAGGAAAGTAAGGATACGGATTCCTCTAATCGTCAGCTAACCCAGGTACAAATCGCGAGTGACATAGATCTATGCGCGAGCCTCAATTCTAACTATATAACTGTAGATACCCACTATAACCAAGATACCTACATGGCGCGATGGGTACAAGCAATCCGGGCAACTGGCAAGCATGTTTGGTTTCGCCCAGGTTTTGTAGGGTGGGGAACGCAGGACAATGGTATTATGACTCCAGCTATGTATTTAAGTCGACTGCGCACATTTATCCTTACCCACGCCAGTTTGTTTCAACCAGGAGATATTTTTGATGGAAACGCTGAGCCAGAGAACGGTCTATACTGGGCGGCAACATATGGCGCGAATTGGTCAAATCAAGCACCCAGTAAGGCAACTGATGATTTCAACTCCTTTCTCGTCGGCTTAACAGACACAGCAGATCAGGCCTTTCGGCAACTGGGCATCAAGGGGATCATGACGACGGTCCATTCAACGGACCCCTGGACAGCAGAACACCCGGAGATACTTTACCCGAGCACAGTGCAACGTATGGGGAATCTTGTAACAGTAGATGCATATCCAGATGAAAATACGACCAATCCCTCTACAGCCGCAAACGCATGGCTCCAACAGTTGATGAGTATACATGCTGCCCGCCCTACTGCTCGTATCTTGATTGGAGAGATGGGATACAGCAACAAGATAAACGTTGATGATACGACACAAGCAAAAGTTCTTGAGGAAGAATTTAATGCATTATCATCCGTGCCCTATCTTATAGGTATGAACTACTGGGTAGGAGCGGGTACTGATACTTCTGGTGGATACACCCACGTTTTCACAGGGGAGGCAGGTCATTGGTCATTTCGACCAGCAGCGTATGTCCTGGCCTCGTTTTATAGTAAGAGGCAAATGATCGATCATTCTCCAACGCCAATCTTACCCATGCCTTCTCCTACTCAGCGTGGAAGTAGCGAAAAAACCGATCAAGCTGACAACACTGTAGTGGGCTCATGATCAAGTGCGAGCTTAAACTGGATAAATGGCCAATTGGGAGAATTGCGCCTGAGCGCCAGGCTTTGCCTCAGGTAGATTCGAGACAAAAAGAGCAATAGATCCACTTGTATAATTAGGATCTGAGAAGGTCTCTACCATCTGATCATTTGCAATAAGCGACACAGTAGGGCCTTCTGCGATGACCATGATATGATTAATCCCACTTTGTTTCTGAAGAGCAGAATTCAACGTGTAATCCACGAGTTTTGTATCTGAGGATTTGCCGCTCCGATCCACAGTACCCTTAAATATGGCGTAAGAAGCATCACCATACAGTTCGAAGCGGTAGTATTCGGCTAAATCAGTATTCCGATTTGAGGTCCCTCGGATATAGACACCATAGCCGTTATTCTGGTCTCCCTTAGAAAGGACAGCATTCACGGTCAATATAAAATTTCCATAGGTTCTTTCCCCAGGCAAGAGCTCCCAGAGTAATGTATGGTTGTCGTCCTCCAGAGTTAGAGTACCATTCCCTAGTGTAACCGCATAATTGCCACGGGCACCCTGGAGATCCCATCCAGACGCGTCATTGACAAAGGAGTCCGCGAAGAGAGGGGCACGTTTCGGTATAGGATAAGCCAGTTTGTGAACAGGAGCGACACCTCCGATCGTTATTGGGAGGAATATGCCAGCGTGAATGCCTGCGGCGTATAAAAAGAATATGAGGATAACACTTATCAAATAGAGAAATACCGTACCCTTTCGTGTACGTGATTGATGGTGTTCTGTTTTAGACACAGAAAGGGATTGAGTACGTTCAGAAATATCATCTGTCTGTAATTTAGCAAACTGGTATCCACAGTTATAACAGGCAGTCTGTTTTAGAACAGGTGGAAGGACCACTTTGCAACTTGGACAAAGATGGGAAGTTAGGTTTTGGTCAAGCGAAGGCATAAAAGACCTCCAATACTTATCACCATGGCGGATTCTTTGCAACAGAGCCACCTGGATGGCCTCAGATGTTTTTTTAATCCTTTTGATTGGCCGTGCTAGCAAGCCACATTGAGACGCCAAGCCCAAATTGCTCTGTGAACCACACTCTATCGCTGCTGTCTATAATCAGCCCATCGTTAGGGTGTGGATTCTCGGCGGGGTCAAGTGATCGCACCATTACTTGCCCTGTCGATGGAACGAGATACCCAACACGTTGACTAATGGCATCAGTAAACCAAACATTCCCCTTGCTATCCACCTGGATACCAGAGATATGTGTTTTTGTACAAGGCACAGGGCAGGTGCTTGGGGATACAAAAAAAGTATTAACATTACCAGTTGTGGGACTGAATTCACCGATATCCCCAGAAAACCCCTCGCTGTACCAGATATTCCCGGCTCTGTCTGCAGTAATCAGATGTGGACGTAGAGTCCCCACAGAATATTCTGTTATCTTAATAGTTCCAGACGGCGTGGGAGTGAAGCTTCCAATTTGCCCTAACCCGAGCCTGTTCTCGGCGAACCAGATCTTCCCCTGAGGATCAACCGTAATACCATAGGGCTCACTATTGGCTGTAGGAATGGGATTTTCTACTAGAGAGTGCGTGTGGGTATTGAAGAAACCAATCTTATTAGCATTAAACTCAGTGAACCAGATGTTCCCACGCCTATCGAAGGTCAGATCGAAGGGCACACTGCCCCTCTTTACGGACCATTCAGACCAGATATTATTCTGGGGATCAAGTTCTCCAATAGCATCACTGTTGGGCTGAGTAAACCAGATGTGACTATCGCTATCTACAATCAAAAAGAGCGGACTTGAGTATCCGCGAGGCTCCCTGAAATCCTGAATGAAGTTACCATCTGAGAGGGCATACTGACCAATGATACCCGGGATTGTCAATGGACACTTTGGCACTGCTTGGCAACCTGGCTCCGCAATCCAGACGAAGCCGCGAACGTTATCAAGAGCAATTCCCCATGGTGTCAATGTTGTAGGTTGCTCGGTCGGCACCATCGATTGCGTACGATGTGGAGAAGCCGGTATTTCTTCTGATCGATGCACAGAGTAGGGCCGGAGCTGAACCTTTGGTGGCTGTTTTATATGGGTTGAGGTATATAACCATATAGAACTGGTACCGGCAATAAGTATAAACAGTGCTATGCCAATTATGGCTCTTCTTTTGGGAAAAGATGTCCGTGACATATGCTGATCGTCAAAGCTTTTCACTGCAAAGCAATCTCCTCCTTGTACAGGGCCTGGAATGCTATCTTTAGCCATATCGCAATTGATAAGCCATACAAGATATATCGACAATGATAGCATTTTTTGCAACTGTCATACAAGGGCTGGAACTATTTTGCTATAGTACTTAAAGGTTCGTGTACCCATACTATAGTACCCCCTTTTCTCCCCTATCGTTGCCTGCATGAGCATCCATCGTTCTATAGACTAGAGACATACTCTCACTTAAAAGAGGATAGCGGGATGTTTATTCTATGGAGCATCCTTCAGACAAAACGATATTCCACCGATTAGAGATAGAAGAGAGAATTTATTCTTTGCTGTCACTCTATCCTGTCTGCCGAATCGGAGGGAAGGGAATTTAATCATTATGCTTGAAGTCTTACCAAAAATTGCGAAGTTGCAGGCGTCCTATGTCCTTGGCAAACCCCTGGCTCTTCCAATGAATCTTACCATCAGTGTGAGCTATCGCTGTAACTCGCGCTGCAAAACCTGTAATGTATGGCAGCGTCCCAATGATGATTTCACCCTGGAAGAATATGAAAAAACCTTTGCGTCAATTGGGCGAGCTGCTTACTGGTTCACGTTTAGTGGCGGTGAGCCAACGCTGCGCAAAGATTTGCCGGAGATGGTCGAACTAGCCTATCGCTATTGTCGCCCCGGTGTGATCAATATTCCTACTAATGGTATTCAAGACAAAATTATTCCAGGGCGTATCGAGCGTGTCTTGCAAGCGGCCCCGACCTCTGAGGTGATCATCAACCTCTCCCTGGATGGTGTGGGCGAGAAACACGATATTGTTCGTGGCGTCAAAGGCAATTTTGAACGCTCCATGCGCACCTACGCCGGACTGAAGGCGTTAAAGAGCCGCTATAAAAATTTCACGCTCGGCGTACACACGGTCATCTCTAATTTCAATGTAGATGAGTTTGAAAATATTCGTGCCTTTGTGCGCAACGAGTTGCAACCTGACTCGTTCATCACTGAGATCGCCGAAGAGCGTGTAGAGCTTGATACGGTCGGTATGGGCATTACACCACCTATTCAAAAGTACCAGCCGGTCATCGAACACTTGCAAGAAGATATTCGCAGTACAGAATTTAATGGGGTCTCGCGTATCACCCAGTCGTTCCGTGACCGCTATTATGATATCGTCAAACGCACGTTGGTTGAGAAACGCCAGATTATTCCATGTCTAGCCGGCGTAGCCTCAGCCCAGATCGCACCCAACGGTGATGTCTG
>WNGG01014556.1_pt1 | contig 10940 bp, 10 predicted proteins | sample 5400661 | NCBI WGS metagenome assembly WNGG01 (sample SAMN13153372, study PRJNA577476) | soil metagenome | isolation source: 100 cm soil or saprolite under Garry oak tree replicate 1 | place: USA:California | collected 2016-06-15 | reverse complement strand
CTCGCGGCCGGGACCGCCATGGCGGCGGACAGCATCCAGGGACGGCTGGGGGTGACCGGCAAGATCGGCTTCATCGTCCCGGCTGACAGTGAATTCGTCGGCACTGGTATAGTTATCAGCAGTAATTCAGATGTGGGCTTCATCGGCGGCGGCGGCTTGATCTACGGGATCACCGACAACATCGCCGGGGAATTCGACATCACCCATGCCAGCTTCGGTTCCGGAGGGGGGGCGGACTTTGACACCACCGACATCTCCCTCGGGGTGCAGTACCGCTTTCTCAACCTCCCCGTCAAGCGCCTGGTCCCCTATGCCGGCGGCGGGCTCGACATCCTCATTAACGGGGCCAACAACGGGCTTGACGTCGATAGCACGGTCGGGGTGCACCTGAAAGCCGGGGCAGACTATTTTCTCCAGCGGCAGATTGCCCTCACCTCCGAGATTAAGGGAATCATCGCCCCCGATACCGATATCAAATTTGCTGGCGTCAAAGTGGGGAACTTCGACCCCTCCAGCTTTTCCATGACCTTCGGCGTCAGGTACTTCTTCAACTAACGTTTTCACGATCGAGGATGCACGAAAGGCGGCCGTTTGGCCGCCTTTTTTTATGCTGCTCCCATCTCGAATCCCCGGTCCAGGAGGAGAACTTCCACCGCGTCACCCGTGGCGTGAGACGCTTCGGGAGCCAGACGGATCAGGCCGTTCCCCTGTATCAGCGACGAGAGCCGCCCGGAGCTCTGGTTGCCGGTGGCTGATACGTGATATCTGTCGTCATGCACCGAGACAATCCCCCGGACCAGGTGGGGGCGTTTTCCCTGGTTGGCCGCCGGCTCCCGCAGGAGCGCCTTGACCACCGGCCGGTAGACCCGTTGGTGCCCCATCGCCTTGAGGATTGAAGGCCGGACGAACAGCTCGAACGATACCATGGCGGCAACCGGGTTTCCCGGCAGGGCGAATACCGGCTTCCCCTGCAGCATGGCGAATGCCAGCGGCTTGCCCGGCTTCATGTTGACCTTCCAGAAGGTGACGCTGCCGCCGAGTTTTTCAATTGCCACCTTGACGAAATCCCGGTCGCCGACCGATACACCGCCGGTAATGACCAGCAGGTCCGCGTTCAGTCCGGCCCTGATCTTGTCGCAGGTGGCGTCGAGGGTGTCCGGGGCGATTCCCAGCAGCACCGGATCGCCCCCCGCATCCAGCACCTGGGCGGCCAGGCTGTAGCTGTTGCTGTTGATGATCTTGCCCGGCGCAGGCGTCGAGCCGGGCTCCAGGAGCTCGTCGCCCGTGGAGAGGACGGCGACCCGCGCTCGCCGGTAGACGGCCAGGGCTGTCGTCCCCATGGCCGAGAGCATGCCGATCTCCTGGGGCCTGAGCAGGGCGCCGGCATTGATGACGACGTTGCCGTGGCGGATGTCCTCCCCGCGGTTACGCACGTGGGTTCCCTTTTTGGTCGGCGAGGTGAGGCGTATCCACCCGCTCTCCGCCGCCACATCCTCGATCGGTACCACCGTATCGCAGCCGGGAGGGAGCGGCGCACCGGTCATGATCTTGATCGCTTCGCCGGCTGGTACCGGGGCGGTCCGCGCCTCTCCCGCCGGCAGAAAGCCGGTCACCTTAAGGCGATCGCCGCTGCAGGCGGCATGGGAGAAGGCGTAGCCGTCCATGGCGGAGTTGTCGGCCGGCGGAATGTCCCACGGTGCGACGTGGTCCTCGGGGGTTACCCTGTTCAGCCCCTGGAACACGGAAACCTTTTCCGTTTCCAGAGGGGTGATGTGTCCCAGAATGGTCCGTTGCGCTTCCTCGATGCTTACCATAGACCGCCCTCCCTCAGCGTGGTAATTCCAGATTGCAATCAACGTGGCATGTATGATTTTCGTAGGGGCGACCCTTGTGGTCGCCCGACTTTGACCCGGGCGGGTACAAGACCCGCCCCTACAGATTGATGCGATCCCGATCGTCGTTTTTCTTATACCAAAAAAGCGTCATGAAACGGAAACTATTTGTAATCAGAACGACCAGGGGGTTCCACCCGACCACGGAACATTGCGTTCAGGGGGTCTCGACTTCGCTGACCCGGCAGCGCATCTGGTCGCGGAAGTACCGCCTCTGGATCCAGAACGCCACGTTGACCAGGCCGATCAGGGCTGGCACCTCCACCAGCGGCCCTATGACGGCGGCGAACGCCTGGCCGGAATTGATGCCGAAGACCGAGACCGCCACGGCGATGGCCAGCTCGAAGTTGTTGCTGGCGGCGGTGAAGGAGAGGGTGGCGCTCTTCTCGTAGTCGGCACCGGCCTTTTTTGCCATATAGAAGGAGGCGAGGAACATGATCACGAAGTAGATGAGGAGCGGGATCGCGATCCGGATCACGTCCAGCGGGAGGCGGACGATGTACTCCCCCTTGAGGGCGAACATGACCAGGATGGTGAAGAGGAGCGAGACGAGGGTGATGGGGGATATCTTGGGGATGAAGCGGTTGTCGTACCACTGTCGCCCCTTGAGCCGGACCAGGGCGAAACGGCTGCCGATCCCGGCCAGGAAGGGAGCCAGCCGGGGAGCAGCGTGATGAAGATCCAGCAGTAGAGGGAGAAGAAGAGCACCTGGAACAGGGAGTTGAAGGCGACCAGCCCCGCCGCATACTCACGGTCGCCGCAGGCGAGGTCGTTCCAGACGATCACCATGGCGATGCAGCGGGCCAGGCCGATCATGATCAGGCCGATCATGTACTGTGGGTAGTTGCGCAGGAACAGGACGGCGAGTAGGAACATGAAGAGCGGCCCCACCAGCCAGTTCTGCACCAGGGAGAGGAGCAGGATTTTCCTGTTCCGGAAGACCTCACCCAGTTCCTCGTACTTCACCTTCGCCAGCGGGGGGTACATCATCAGGATCAGGCCGATGGCGATCGGGATGTTGGTGGTCCCCACCTGGAAGCGGTTGATGAACGTCTCCATGCCGGGGATTAAGTAGCCGCTGCCGACACCGACAGCCATGGCGGCGAAGATCCAGAGGGTGAGAAAGCGGTCGAGGAAGGAGAGTTTTCGGGAGATGCCGGTGGTCATGGTATGTTGTCTCCTGTGTGGTATGCCTGGTAGGGGCGCGGTTTCCGCGCCCTGGGCGGGGAGACCCCGCCCCTACACGTTCGCGAAGAATTCCAGCAGCCCTTCCTTAATCTCGTCCCGCACCCGGCGGGAGTTGTTAGTGCAGAAAAACAATATTTTTTTATTCATGCCGTTTAATCTCTTGTATTATCCGCATGAGCGGATATAATCGCGTAAAAAATTTTCAGGCGCACCTGTTCCGGTCAGCGAACGACGACAACCGCTCCAGGTCCGCCGCCGCGGTCGGGAGAGCGGCGAGGTGGGCGCGGAGAAACACGATCATGCCGCTGTGGAAGGCGCTCCCCTGTTTGTCGATGGAGTAATACATCCAGACTCCCTCACGGCGGTCATCCAGCCAGCCGGTGTTCTTCAGGTAGGCGAGGTGGCGGGAGACGGTCGACTGGGGAAGCTGCAAGGCGGCCATGATGTCGCAGACGCAGAGTTCCCCTTCGGCAAGAAGGAGCGCCAGGATACGGAGCCGGGTCTCATCGGCAAGGGCCTTGAATATGCGTGCTGTCTGTTTCATGTTTAAAATATATCCGCATAGAAGGATATGGTCAAGGGCATAAAGCATATCATGAGGCGAATGCCCTATGGATTGTTCTGTCGAAAGCCAACAGGGGAAAGAGTTTACACAAGGAGGGTGAGATGGGAAAAAGTTTTTTGGCAGTGCAGGCGATCTTGTTCATCCTGACGACAACACCGGCGCTGGCCATGGTCGGGGGCGGCGACATCGCCCTGAAGAGCAAGGGGGGTGTGGTCGTGTTCAGTCATGAAGCCCATGTGGATGGCGTGAAGCTGGCTTGCACCGCTTGCCATGACAAGCTATACACCAACAGGAAGCAGCACAAGGCGGCTACCATGAAGCAGATGCAACAGGGTAAATCCTGCGGCGCCTGCCACAACGGCAAGAAGGCTTTTTCGGTCAAGGGCGATTGCGTCAAGTGCCATAAGAAATAACTTCAAAAGGAGATTCTATGAGCGACATTCTTGTCACGATGCATGAAGACCTGGAACGGGCGCTGAAAAAGAAGCCTGAAGAGCGGCGCTGGGCAATGTTGCTCGACCTGCGCAAGTGCGTCGGCTGTCATGCCTGCACCATCGGCTGCATCTCCGAAAACAAGCTGCCGCCGCACATGGCCTACCGTCCGGTGTACGAATACGAGCAGGGGAAATACCCGCATGTCTCCCGGACCTTCCTGCCCCGCCCCTGCATGCAGTGCGACAAGCCGCCGTGCGTGGCAGCCTGCCCGGTAAAAGGGGCTGAAGGGGCCACCTGGAAAGAAACCAAGGGAATCGGCGCCGGCATCGTGCCGGTGGATTACCGCAAGTGTATCGGCTGCGGCAAATGCGTGCCGGCCTGTCCCTATGACGCGCGCGCTCTGGATGAGGGGAAGTTCCACACCGAAGGGACCCCGGCCATCCAGAAGTACGAGACCATGCCGTCCTTTGAGTACGGCAAGCTCTGGCCCCGCTCCGGCAAGAACCAGCCGGTCGGCAATGCCCGCAAATGCCACTTCTGCATCCATCGCCTTGGCAACGGCATGCTGCCCCAGTGCATAACCACCTGCGTCGGTCGGGCTGGCTATTTCGGCGATGAAAACGATCCCAAGAGTTTGATCGCCCAGGTGAAGAAGGCCAACAAGATTCAGATACTCAAAGCAGGCAAGGGAACCGCGCCGCGGGTCTACTACGTTGCCAATGAAAAGCTGGAGGTGCTCTATGGCAAATAATGACCAGACCACGAATACGGGCATTTCCCGTCGGGACTTTCTGCAAAAATCCGCCCTGGCCGGTTGTGCCGCTCTGGCTGCCAGTCAGCTGGATTTCGCCCGGATGCTCATCGCCCGTGTCGAGGCGGGCGAGATCACTGCCCAGGAAGCTTACTCACTGATGAAGGCCGAGAATACCCTCTACACTGTCTGTCTAAACTGCAACACCGGTTGCGGCATCAAGGTCAAGATTATGGACGGGGTGGCGGTGAAGATTGACGGTAACCCCTACAACCCCTTCACCCTCCATCCGCATCTGCCGATGAAAGAAGATGTGAACGCTGCCGCTAAGCTGGACGGCGGCATCTGCCCCAAGGGTCAGGCCGGCCACCAGGGGGCCTACGACCCCTACCGGATCACCAGGGTACTGAAGCGGGCCGGCAAGCGGGGCGAAGGGAAATGGCAGTCCGTATCCTTCGACCAGGCGATCAGTGAGATTGTCAATGGCGGGACATTGTTTGCGCATGTACCGGGTGAGGAGAACCGCACTGTCACCGGCCTGAAGGAGATTTATGCTCTTAAGGACCACAAGGTCTTTGAGGAGATGGGCAAGGACGTCGCCGCCATCCGCAAGAAGAAGATGACGGTGGCCGAGTTCAAGGCCAAACATGCCGCCAGCCTGGACAAGCTGATCGATCCGGACCACCCGGACTTTGGCCCGAAGAACAACCAGTTCGTCTATATGTGGGGGCGCAAGAAGGGGGGACGCGCCGACTTTGCCAAACGCTTCACCGAGCAGTTTGGCACTGCCAACACTCACGGACATACCACGGTCTGCCAGGGGTCGCTCTACTTCGCTTCCAAGGCCCTCAGCGAGCAGTACGTGGGGGACACCTTCAAGGATGGCCAGAAGTTCTACTGGCAGGCTGACCAGGAGAATGCCGAGTACATCCTGTTCGTCGGCGCCAACCTGTTTGACGCCAACTACGGCCCAACCAACCGCGCTCCGCGCATGACCCAGCGGATGGCCGACGGCAAGCTGAAGCTCACCGTGCTTGACCCGCGCTGCACCAAGCTGGCGAGCAAGGCCAATCGCTGGGTGCCGGTGCTCCCCGGCACCGACGCCGCCTTTGCCAACGGCGTGGCCCGCTGGATTCTCGAGAACAGGAAATTTGACGCAAAATACCTGGGCAACGCTAATAAGGCCGCTGCCACGGCGATCAAGGAGGCCACCTGGTGCAACGCCGCCTGGCTGGTGAAGCTGGACAAGGACGGCATGCCCTCTTCCCTGCTTCGTGGCTCGGACATCGGCCTGAAGGAAAAGGAAACGCGCAAGGATGCCGACGGCAAGGATTTCGATTTCGAATATCTGGTGACGATAAAGGACGGCAAGCCGGTCGCCTTTGACCCCAATGACGAGAAGAATGCCGTGACCGGCGATCTGTTCGTGACCGCCGAACTGGACGCCAGGGATGGCAAGAAGATCAGGGTCAAGAGCGGCCTGCAGGTGCTGCTGGATACGGTCAGCGAGAAGTCCATGGCCGAGTACGCGAAGATTTGCGGCATCGACACCAGGGTGATTGAGGAGGTGGCCAGGGAGTTCACCTCCTATGGCAAAAAAGCCTGCGTCGATATGCACCGCGGACCGGCCCAGCATACCAACGGCTTCTACACCATCTCGGCCCTGATGAGCCTGAACCTGCTGATCGGCAATTTCGACTGGAAAGGGGGAATGATCGTTGCCTCCACCTTCAACACCGACGGCACCAAGACCGACAAGCAGCCTTTCAGCTTCAAGAAGCTCACCCCAAAGGCGCCCAAGGCATTCGGCCTCTCCATCATCCGTCACGACGCCAAGTACGAGGAATCGACGATCTTCGAGAAGGAGAAGTACCCTGCCAAGCGCAACTGGTGGCCGCTGGCTTCCGATGTATACCAGGAGATCCTCCCCTCAATGGCTGACGCCTACCCCTATCCGGTGAAGGCGGTCTTCTCCTACATGGGAGCGCCTACCTTCTCGCTGCCGGCGGGCCAGACCCAGATTGAGGCACTGGCCAACGTGGAGCGGATTCCGCTCTACTTCGCCTCCGACATCACCATCGGCGTCACCACGATCTATGCCGACTACATCTTCCCTGACCTGCACTTCCTGGAACGCTGGGAATTCCAGGGCTCCCACCCCAACATGCCGGTCAAGGTGCAGCCGGTCCGTCAGCCGGTCATTCCCTCACCCAATGAGATCGTCACCGTCTTCGGCGAGCAGCAGCCGATCTCCTATGAGACCCTCTGGCTGGCCCTGGCCGAGAAGCTGGGCCTGGCCGGTTTCGGCCCCAAAGGGTTCGGTGAAGGACAGCCGCTGACCAGGCCCGATGACTTCTACATCCGCATGGTGGCCAACGTGGCCACCGACGGCAAGGAGCCGGTAATCGACGCCTCGCCGGCCGAAATAGAGCTGTTCGTCAAGGCCCGCAAGCATCTGCCGAAGAACGTCTTTGACGCCGACCGCTGGCAGGCGATTAGCGGCGCCAACTTTGCCAAGGTGGTGCACGTCCTCAACCGGGGCGGCCGCTTTGACACCCAGGAGAATAGCTACAAGGGCGACCACGTTGCCAACAAGTACGGCAAGTACATCAACCTGTACCAGGAGAAGACCTACAAGTGCAAAGACGCCTTCACCGGCAAGCACTATCTGGGGATGGCCAGGTACGTGCCGGTCGCCGACACCCTGGACCGGCTACCGACCGAGCAATCCAAAGGGTATGACCTGCACATGATCACTCAGAAGGAGGTGCGGATGACCAAGTCACGCACCATCAGCCAGCAGTACCTGGCCGACGCCATGCCGGAGAACGCCATCATCATCAATACCGTTGATGCCAGGCGATTGGGGGTAAAGACCGGCGACAAGGTCAAGGTGCTGTCGGCCACTAACCCGGAAGGGGTCTGGGATCTGCAGAACGGTACGAAAAAACCGATGATCGGCAAGGTTCTGGTCACCGAGACCATTCGTCCCGGCATCATCACCTTCAATCATGGCCACGGTCACTGGGCCACCGGCGCCGTTGACCAGACCATCGACGGCAAGGTCATCAAGGCTGATCCTCGCCGCGCCGCTGGCGTCAACGCCAATGCCGCCATGTGGATCGACCCGCACCTGAAGAACACCTGCATGATCGATAAGGTGGGGGGGAGCGTGTCGTTCTATGATACGAAGGTGAGGTTAATCAAGATTTAGCAGATAGGATGGACGCGCAGCGAAAGCGGGCCGCCGGTTATTTACGGCGGCCCGCTTCTGATTTGTTACCCGCCGCACTTCCCGGCGCAGCAGCAAGCGAGCCCTTTCGCCTTGGCGACTGCTTCCCGCCCCTCCCTCAGGGAGAACCAGGCGATGCCGATGGCGCCGAGGGAGTCGAGCCAGCCGATGCCGGTCAACGCGTAGCCGGCGCTGGCTGCCAGGAGGATGATGGAGAGGTGGAGACAGACCCGCGAGCAGGCGGCGTCGGCCAGCAGGGCAGGGGAATTGAGCTTCGTCCCCACCTTCACCTTGTAGTGGATGAGAAACTGCATGGAGACGATGGAAATCACCGCGACGATGATCCCCCACAGGGTCGTTTCCGGCCGGTGCCGCTCGATGATGTCGATCATGGCGGTAAGGACCAGGCCGACGGCCAACAGGTAGAAGCCGCTCCCGGTGATCCGGAGCGCCCGCCGTTCGAACACGTCCGGGTTCACGTCGTTGGCCGACTGCTGCCGCCTGATCATGTGCCAGACCCCGATCCCCGAAACGACCTCCACGAAGGAGTCGAGGCCGAAGCCGAACAGGGAGATTGCATCATCGGCCAGGCCGAACCAGACCGACACCGCCCCTTCGACGGTGTTGTAGCCGATGGTGATGAGCGCCAGGGCGCTGGCGGCACGGTACAGGGCGGCCTTTCCGTCGGGATTGGTCATGTTTTGCATCTGCGTTACCTGTCGTCAAACTATTGAGTCTTTATTGGAAGCATCTATCATTTCTACCTTATCACGGGGAATTGTGTCAACGGTTCACTGTCGGGAAATTTGCTGTGCAGGAAAGAAAAAGGCCATCTCGCGATGGCCTTTTTCTTTCTTGCTCTGATTCTTCACACAACTGTACGGTTAGGGGAGGACCTGATACCGCTCAACCATCCCCGCAATGATGTGGTCGTTGACGTGGCAGTGGAAGAGCCAGGTGCCGATGTTGTCGGGGACCATGTCGGCAGTCACCATGGTAGCGGGCAGCAGGCTGACCACGTCGGTGCGCATCCCGTTGACGAGGACGGTGTTGCCGTGCCAGTGGGGAGTATGGAGGTCGACCTCGGTTCCCATCGAGAAGACGTACCAGCGGACGTGCTCCCCTTTATGCATGGTGATGGTCTCCAGCGGCAGGTTGCCGAAGATGTAGCCGTTCATCGAGTGCTTCAGGTTCGGTTCGTCGTTTAAGCCGTTCAGCAGCAGGACTGGATCGGGGGGACCCGCTGGGCCGGGGACGCCGAGGATGGCGGCCTGGATGTCAGCCAGGGTCAGCTTGGCGAACGTTTGCAGGTTGTCGAAGAAATGCCAGCTAAAGTTCTCGTTGTCGACCGTGAACATCACCACGAACTCGCGGTCGATCCCCACCACCGACCCGTCGGGGCGGAGCGCCCCCTTGGCGTAGATGATCATCGGCCCGATCAGGCCGGTGTAGCTATCTTTCACCTCGTCCACGTGGGAGTGGTACATCCATTGTACCGATGGGCCGTCCGCCGGCCCGGGGCCGGCGCGGTCGGGGACACCCCACACATAGGTGTGAGTGCCGCCGGGGGGGACGTTGTTGCCGTCGGTGAAGGCGGAGGGATCGCCGCTCACATACGGAGCGCCTTCATCCGCCTTGGTGTAGAACACGCCATGGGGGTGCATGGAGAAACCGCGGTCCGTCAGGGTCTTGTTTTTGAACACCACCCGGATGGTATCCCCCACCTCCGCCCGGATGATCGGCCCGAGGAAGCCCTGGTGCTCCCATTTCGCCGCGCGCGGCTTCTTCACGGTGAAGGAGGCGCTCGTATACTCCTGGAACAGGGTCTTCTTGTAGGTCGTGCCGATCTGGATCGCCGACGAATCGATGGTGAAGTTGGGAGAGCCGGCGGCGGTGGAGGCGTTGTCGAACGCCACCCTCCTGGTCATCACGAACTCCTCGTCCTGCTCCGACGCTTCCCTGAGGGGGTTCGGCGTGGAGAGGTTGGCGAACGGGATGCCGGTGATCTGGTTCACCCCGGTCGGGGCATAGTTCCAGTTGACTTCTTCGGCGGCGATGTAGTAGGTGCGGACCCCTCCCGCCGGCGTTGGCACCGGTTCGCTGCTGCCGCATGCCGCCAGCAGCACCGGGATTGCCAGCAGGGACAATGCTGCGATACTCCGTAACCACTTTCTCATGACGTTTCCTCCTTTTCTGTTTTTAACAACAGGTTCTGAATAAATGCGGTAAAGTCCGACGTGCAGACGGAGACGGCAGGGGCGGACCGGGACGTTTTGTCCGGCAAGATTAAGGAAACCACAAATTGGGGATTATGCAAGCGGGCGGGAAAAAAAAGGGTGATTTTACTCGGAGGTCACGATTTTCGGTGCGGCAAACCTTCTCCCGACGATGGCCTGGAAGCGCTCCCGGAGTGCCGCCATGTCCCCGTCGAGGAAGGCGACCAGGCTGCGGTCTTCAAGCTGGCCAAGGTAGGCGTCAGCCAGCTGTGCCATGTAGGCGTTGTACCGTTTGGTGGAACTGCCGTGGGCGTAGTTTTTGCCGGGGAAGCGGCGGATGTCGCCATCGAACGCGGGTGAGACGTGGAACAGCTCGTGGAACACGGTGATCAGCTTTTCCCGGAAGGGGAGATCGAGAAAACGCGGGACGAGGAAATAGACGACGTAGAGCATCTCCACCCCGCGGTGCGAGACGGTCGGCATGGTACAGGTTAGGGTGCGCCGGCCCCGGCGCACCTTGGTAGATTGGGTGCCCCCGGCGAAGCGGAGCGGGTGGATCTTGGCGTAGGTGCCGTGGATCCCGCCGCCGCGGGTGGTGGCGACGCAGACCATCACCCGCTCCGGGTCGATGTGGCTGAATTCCGTAACCTGCCGGCAGATG
>WNGG01008997.1_pt1 | contig 10943 bp, 6 predicted proteins | sample 5400661 | NCBI WGS metagenome assembly WNGG01 (sample SAMN13153372, study PRJNA577476) | soil metagenome | isolation source: 100 cm soil or saprolite under Garry oak tree replicate 1 | place: USA:California | collected 2016-06-15 | reverse complement strand
GGCATCAAGTTCCACGACAATTGGGGGGAGTTCACGGCCCAAGACGTGCGCCATGCGGTCTTTTTGATCAGCCAGCCGGAGTCCGTGCAAACCGATACCGGTTTCTGGCGCTCGGTGCTGGGGATCGGGAAGAACGACTCCATCGAGGACGTGGCGAAGAAAGTGGCAGAGGGGGTCGAGATCGTCAATGATCATCAGGTCGTGTTCCGACTCAAATATGCCGTGCCAGAGTTCTTCGATAGCATCTCAGCCAACGCCGACCTGGTGATGGAGAGCAAGAAGCGCTGGGATGCCGGGGGCAAGGAGTTGTACGGCCAGAAGGTCGTAGGGACCGGTCCCTTCGAATTTGTCGAGCGCAAGGTGGGCTCGTACGTGCTCTACAAGCGGGTCGACAACCACTGGCGGAAGACGCCCGAGTACAAGGAACTCGAATTCCGCTGGGTCCCGGAGGGGGTGACGCGCCTGGCAACCTTGCTGGCGGAGGAGGTGCACATCTCGGATGTCGATCGTGCCCTACAGCAAGATGCCGTGGCCAAGGGGATGAAGATTATGCCGAGCAAAATGCACGCCATGCAGCACCAGTGGTACTTTGGTGGCATGTACTTTGCCACCCCGGACAAGCTGGACCAGAAGGTACCTTTCGTTGACAAACGGGTGCGGCAGGCGCTGAACAAGGCGATCAACCGCAATGCCCTGGCGCAGTCTCTCTTTGATGGCAAGGTGCTGCCAGTGCGTATCCACGGCTATCACCCCGAGTTGGACCCTATTATCTGGCCTGGCATCTGGAATCCTGACTGGGATAAGCGCTTCGAGGAGCTGTACGGGTACGACCCGGCTAAGGCCAAGGCGCTGCTGGCGGAGGCGGGGTATAAGAATGGATTCGAGTTCACCATGTACCTGTTTACCCTGCCGGGACTGCCGGAGCAAGTGGATATCGGACAGGCGATAGCCCTGGATTTTCAAGCCGTGGGGCTCAAACCGAAGCTGGTGGAGATTGACTTCCCGAGGGTGCGGGAGCAGTACCGCACCAAGACCATCCACGGCGCCCTGTGGCCCGGGCGCAACGCCTTGCGGGCGCTAGAAACTGCCCGTATCCTCAACAAAGCGAAGGATTCGGTGGTCTATGCCTATGAACACCCCTATATCGAGGCACGCTTGGAAGCGTTAAACAAAGTGGTGGACCGTGGGGAACGCGCCCGGCTGTTGCGCGAGATCGGGGACCATAAGTTTAACGAGTTCGCTGCTATGCCGTTGTTTTTTCTCTACGCCGACGCAGCCGTGAACCCCAAATATGTGGCGGAGTATACCTTCCCAGGGGTGATCACGGGCTTCTTCACGCACCTGGAATACATCAAGCTGGCGCCGTAGGCGCTGGATTACACACCTGAAACAGAGGAGGTCAGTATGGGGAGATGGGGTACGAGATGGGCGCTGTGGGGGATAGTCCTTGCGGCCATGCTGGTGGTCAGCGTTGCCTGGGCCCAGGCGCCGGCAAAGCCGAAGCTCGAGCGCCTCAAGATCGCCGTGGCGCCGCTGGGCTGGGACACGAACTTTTCCTGGCTCCAGAGCCGTAGCGGCATGCTCGATAAGCGGCCAGCCCTGGAGTATCTCGTGGGCATTGAGCGCAACACCGGGGCGTATATCCCTGAGCTAGCCGAGAAGTGGGAGATGGCACCCGATGGCAAGAGCTGGACCCTCTGGCTGCGCAAGGGCGTGCAGTTCCACGAAAAGTGGGGCGAGTTCACGGCCAAGGACGTGCGCCATTCCATCTTCCTCATCAGCCAGCCCGAGTCAGTGCAGACCGACTCCGGTCTGTGGCGCACGCTGATGGGTATCGGGAAGGGGGACTCCATCGAGGAGGGCGCGAAAAAAGTCGCGCAGATGGTGCAGATCGTCAATGATCATCAGGTGATCATCCACACCACAGTTGTCGCACCGGAACTCGTCGATACGCTCTCCGCCAAAAGTGACCTGGTGATGGAGAGTAAAGCCCGCTGGGACGCCGGGGGCAAGGAACTCTACAACCAGAAGGTTGTCGGCACGGGCCCCTTTGAGTTTGTCGAGCGCAAGGTCGGCTCGCACGTGCTCTACAAGCGGGTGGAAAACCACTGGCGCAAAACCCCGGAGTACAAAGAACTCGAGTTTCGCTGGGTGCCCGAGGGGGTGACCCGCCTGGCGACGCTCATCGCCGGAGAGGTGCACATCTCCGATATCGATCGCGCCTTGCAGAAGGACGCCGTCGATAAGGGCATGCAGGTCATCCCTGGCAAGCTGGCGGTCATTGGCCACGAGTGGCTCTTCGGTGGTATGTACTTTGCCACGCCAGATAAGCTGGACAACAAGCAACCGTTTGTCGACAGGCGGGTACGGCAGGCCATGAACATGGCGATCAATCGCCAAGCCATCGCCACCAACATTCTGGGTGGCAAAGCGCAGCCTATGCGTGTGACGCGCTTCCATCCTCAAGCGGACGAGACTCTCTGGCCCGGTATCTGGAACCCCGACTGGGAGAAGCGCGCCGAGGATCTCTACGGTTATAATCCTATCAAGGCAAAGAAGCTCCTGGAAGAGGCCGGGTATAAGAACGGCTTTGAGTTCACCATTTATCTCTATACTCTGCCTGGCCTGCCTGAGATCATCGATATCGGGCAGGCGTTGGCACTCGACTGGGAGGCGGTTGGGCTCAAGCCAAAGCTGGTGGAGATCGATTTCCCCCGCGTGCGGGAGCAGTATCGTACCAAGTCTATTCACGGCGCGGTGTGGGCCTTACGTGGCAGCGACTCTGGCCTGAATATCCTGCGCATTTTCAATAAGGCGAAAGATTCGGTGGTCTACACCTACGAGCACCCGTACATTGAAGAGCGGCTGGAAGCGTTAGGCAAGACGGTAGACAAGGTGGAGCGGGCACGGCTGCTGCGCGAGATCGGCGAACACAAGTTCAACGAGTTTGCCGAGATGCCGCTGTTCTGGCTGTTTGCGGAAGCTGGGGTGAATCCGAAGTACATCGCAGAGTATACTTTCCCAGGCAGCATTACCGGGTTCTTCACCCACCTGGAATACATTAAGCTGGCACCGTAAAAAGGAGAGAGAGATGCAGCGTTACATCCTGATTCGGTTTCTGCAGAGTCTCCTGACCCTCTGGGTCATGACCGTCATTGTCTTCAGCCTGGCCCGGCTCACCGGTGACCCGCTCGACGTGTTGTTGCCCATGGAGGCCGGCGAAGGCGAGCGCGAACGGGTGGCGCACCACTGGGGGCTGGATCGACCGCTGTTCGTGAATGTCGAGCATCCCCTGGACACGCAGTATTTTACCTTTCTGGGCAAAGCCTTGCAGGGTGATTTTGGGAATTCCTGGAAGTGGCAGGGTCACACGGCCATGGGGCTGGTGGTCGAGCGTATGCCGGCGACACTGCAACTGTCCAGTGTAGCGATTGCCATCAGCGTGCTGCTGGCGCTGCCCTTTGGCGTGCTTACTGCGGTGTGGAAAGACACCCTGTTCGATGCGGTGGGGAAGATCTTCGCCTTGCTGGGTCAGTCCCTGCCGAGCTTCTGGCTCGGCATCGTGCTGATGTGGATCTTTGCCGTGACGCTGGGCTGGCTACCGACCTCGGGACGTGGCACTGTCTGGCACATGGTGCTGCCGGCGATCTGCCTGGGATGGTTCCAGGTCGCGGCCATGATGCGGCTGATCCGCTCGTCCATGCTGGATGTGCTGGACAGCGAGTTTGTGAAACTGACCCGCATCAAGGGACTGCCGGAATGGAAGGTCGTATGGAAGCACTGTTTACGCAATGCTGCCATTGCACCCCTGACCTACTTTGCGATCACCCTGGGCGTCCTGGTCACGGGCTCGGTGGTGATTGAGAGCGTCTTTGCCTGGCCAGGCACCGGGCTGCTCGCCGTGGATGCGGTCCGGGCCAGGGATTTCCAGGTGGTGCAGGCCATCGTTATCGTCTTTACGTCAGTGTTGATCATGGTAAACCTGGCAGTGGATATTCTCTACGCGTACATCGACCCGCGTATCCGGTTTCAGTAACGCGACACGTTGTGGAACAACGCCGGGACGCTGCGGAACTCTAGAAAGGAGCGAGTCATCATGGCTATTGCGGCCCCGAGCCAGGCCCCCTGGTATGTCGCCCCCCTCCGGGCGTTGCGGTCGATCTTTCAGATCAGGCAGTTTCCTGGGGTGGCACTGCTTATCATCGTGTTTCTCCTCGTGATTCCTGGCCTCTTTGCTGAGTGGATCGCGCCCCACGATCCGATCAAAGGGGCACTCAGTGCCCGTTTGAAGCCCCCCATGTGGCAGAAGGGAGGGAGCATTGACTATCCTCTGGGGACCGATAAAGTCGGCCGTGATGTCCTGAGCCGCATCATCCACGGCTCCAGAGTGTCGCTGCGGGTGTCTATCGAGGCCATCCTCGTGAGTGGTTTTATTGGTACCACACTGGGCCTGCTCGCAGGATACTTTGGCGGCAAGGTCGATGCGTTGATCATGCGCCTGGTGGACATCGCCCTCGGCTTGCCCATTATTTTGATGGCCCTGGTGTTCGTGGCGGCACTCGGGCCGAGCTTTACGACCGTCATCGTGATCATTACGGTGTTCCTGTGGTCGCGCTACGCCCGGCAGATACGGGGGGAGACGCTCAGCATCAAGCAGCGTGACTTCATCGCCCGCGCCCGTGTGGCCGGAGCGTCGCACTTCCGTATCATGTTCCGCTATATCCTGCCCAACGTGGTCAACACGTTGATCGTCTTAGCGACGTTGCAGCTGGGTTTTGTGATTCTGTTAGAATCTACGCTGAGCTTTCTTGGCGCGGGCATCCCACGCCCGACGCCAGCCTGGGGGATGATGGTGGCGGATGGGCGTGAGCTCATCGTGACGGCCTGGTGGATCTCGATGTTTCCCGGCCTGGCCATCATGTTGACGGTGCTCTCCGTGAACCTGTTGGGCGATTGGTTGCGCGACCATCTCGACCCAAAACTCAAGAACATATGATGGGGTAGGGGTGTATGGCAAGACAGATTGGCGACGTGATTTTGCGAGTGGAGGACCTGCACACCTACTTTTTCACCCGCTCCGGGGTGGTGAAGGCCGTTGACGGCGTGAGTTTTCACTTGCGGCAGGGCGAGACGCTGGGCATCGTAGGCGAGTCAGGGTGCGGGAAGACCATGACCGCGCTGTCCCTCCTACGCCTGATCCCGCAACCGGCGGCGCGTATTGTCAAGGGCAAGATCCTGTTGCAAGGTGAGAATCTGCTCGACAAGAGCGAGCAGGAGATGCGACAGCTACGGGGGCGCCGGATCTCGATGATTCTGCAAGACCCCCAGACCTCCCTGAACCCGGTGTTCACCATCGGCAACCAACTGATCGAGGCTATTAAGATCTACCACGAGGATCGTGGCCCAGGCCTGGTCAAACGTGCCATTGACGCCCTGAAACAGGTGCGTGTGGCGGCTCCGGAGCGGCGTGTCGAGGACTACCCGCACCAGATGAGCGGGGGCATGAAACAGCGTGTCGTGGGGGCGATCGCACTCTCCTGCGAACCGCACGTGATCATTGCCGACGAACCCACCACGTCACTCGACGTCACCATTCAGGCGCAGTATCTGCGCTTGCTCAGGGAGATTCAAGAGGAAGCCGGCCTGTCGATTATCTTTATCACGCACGACTTTGGGATTGTGGCCAAGATGTGCGACCGCGTCATGGTCATGTATGCTGGTCGTGCGGTGGAGACTGGGTCGGTGCGGGACATTTTCAACCATCCCTCGCACCCCTACACGCAGGCTCTGCTCAATTCCGTCCCAAAACTGGAAGAACGCACCACACGACTCTATTCCATCGAGGGCCAGCCGCCAGCGCTCTGGAACCTCCCCTCAGGGTGCCGGTTTGCGGCGCGTTGTCCCTATACTGACGAACGTTGTGAGCGTGAGTATCCGCCCTCTTTCCCGGTGGTAGAGGGCCACACTGCAGATTGCTGGAGGCTGGAAGGCGCATGGCAGACACACCACTCCTCTGGGTCCAGAACTTAAAAAAGCACTTCCCTGTCACCCATGGCCTGCTGCTGATGAAAACCATCGGCCAGGTGAAGGCCGTGGACGACATCAGCTTCACGCTCCAACAGGGTGAGACGCTGGCCCTGGTGGGCGAGTCGGGCTGTGGGAAAACGACCACAGCAAAACTCATTCTGCGTCTCGAACAGCCGACCTCTGGCCAGGTGTTCATCGATGGCAAAGATGTCCATGCGCTCAGTGGCAATGACCTGAAGGAGTACCGCACCATGGTGCAGGCGGTCTTTCAGGACCCCTGGTCATCTCTGAGCCCGCGCATGCGAGTGCGCAATATTATCGCCGAACCACTGGTGATTAATCAAAAGGTCTCGCGGGCTGAGGTCGAGGAGCGCGTCAAGGAAGTCTTGGCCAGCGTCGGACTGCGCCCGGAGCAGGCCAATCTCTATCCGCACGAATTCAGCGGCGGCCAGCGCCAGCGCATTGCCATGGCCAGCGCGCTGATTTCGCATCCGAAGCTGATCATCCTGGACGAACCGGTGTCGGCCCTGGATGTCTCGATTCGGGCCCAGATCATGAACCTGCTGGTGGATCTGCAGCAGCAGTACGACGTCAGTTATCTGGTCATTGCGCACCATCTGGCGACGACGCGTTATATGGCGCACGAAGTGGCCGTCATGTATCTGGGGAAAATCGTCGAAAAGGCCAAGACCGAGGAGCTGTTCACCAATCCGCTGCACCCATATACCAAGGCGCTGTTCTCTGCTGCCCTCCCCAGCCATCCCGATATCGAACGTGAGGAGATCATTCTGCAAGGCGAAGTCCCCTCACCCATCAACCCGCCGAGTGGCTGCCGGTTCCATCCGCGTTGCCCTATGGCCATGTCTGAGTGCGCCACGATAGAGCCAATAGAGAAAGAAGTTGCTCCCGGACATATGGTGGCGTGTCATCTCTACTGAAGCGAGGCAAAAACTCCACCATGAGCAGAGCAAGGATACTCTGATGTCCCTCAACTGGCGCTTATTCCAGCTCACCCAGGGATTTCGTCTGCGCCTGCTCGGGGCGGCAGTGTTGGGGCTTGGGGCCTCTATGGCCGGCATCGGACGCCTGGCCCTGTCAGGGTACGTGCTGGGGCTGGTCTTCCAGGGTCGGCCACTGTCAGCCTTAGTACTACCGGTCTTCGGCGTAGCGGCGTGCATCCTGCTGCGGGCTGGGTTGGAGTACGCCAAAGAAGCGCTGGGGAACCGTACGGCCAGTGAGATCAAGTTGCGCCTGCGGCAGCATATCTATCAGCATGTGCTCCATCTTGGACCAGGGCATTTCGATCAGGAGCGTACCGGAGACGTGGTACTGGCCATGGTGGAGGGGGTGGAGCAACTCGAAACCTTCCTCGGACAGTTTTTCCCGCAATTCGCCGTGGCAGCGCTGACGCCGCTGCTGATTTTTCTCGGTATGGCCTGGTTTGATCTACTCACAGCGCTGGTGTTTGTCAGTTTTGCCTTGTTTACGCTCATCGTACCCTTTTGCTTCACTAGATGGACGGCGTCCAGCAGCCTGAAACGCCGCGACGCCTATAGCGCCCTGGGGGCCGATTTTCTCGACGCCGTGCAGGGACTCTCGACCCTCAAAGCCTTTGGGCAGAGCGGGGCACACGGCGCTCTGCTAGCGCAGCGCTCGCGTCATCTCTACCGTAGCACGATGGGGGTGCTGGCGGTCAACATCATCACGAGTGGTATGATCACGCTGGGTGTCTCAGCTGGAGCTGGCGTCGCCCTGGGATGGGGAGCCTTGCGGGTGAGCCAGGGCGCCATGGCCTTGCCAACGCTGCTGGTGGTGCTGATGCTCGGTGTGGAAGTCTTCCGCCCGTTGCGCGAACTGTCTCGGCTGTACCACCGCGGCATGATTGCCATGTCCACGGCCAAAGCCATTTTTGCCATTCTCGATGCCATCCCCATGGTGCAGGAGCCGTCTCAGCCAGTGATATCGGCGGGAGAGCCGCTCATCCTCACTCCAGAACTGCGGCTTGAGGGGGTGGGCTTCGGGTATCCCAAACGGCCGCAAGTGCTCAAGAACGTCTGTCTCACGGTGCAGCCCGGGCAACGCCTCGGCATCGTCGGACCAAGCGGGGCTGGCAAATCGACGCTCATCTGGCTCCTGTTGCGCTTTTTCGATCCACAGCAGGGGCGCATTCTTCTCGGTGGCCATGATATTCGGACCCTCCCGTTAGCAGTGTTGTACCGCCACATCGCCGTGGTCATGCAGGATACGTATCTCGTGCATGGGACTGTGGCAGACAATCTGCGCTTTGGCAAGCCCGACGCCACCCAGGAGGAACTCGAAGCGGCGGCACGGGCGGCCAACGCCCACGAGTTTATCACTGCGCTCCCGCACGGCTATGAGACCGTCGTGGGGGAGCGCGGCTTACGCCTCTCGGGTGGCCAGCGGCAGCGCCTGGCGATTGCGCGCGCGCTGCTGAAGGACGCGCCTATTCTGCTGCTGGACGAGGCGCTCTCCAGCGTCGATACCGAAAATGAGGCTCTGATTCAGGAAGCCCTGGAGCGCTTGATGGTGGGCCGTACCACGCTGATCATTGCGCACCGCTTGTCCAGTGTCATCGGGGCGGATCGTATCATCGTCATGGAAGAGGGCGTGCTGGTCGAGAGTGGCACCCACCGGGAATTGGTCGGGGCTGGCGGCACGTACGCCAGGCTGATGGGTGATCAGGTGGTGGTGACCACGGCCGGTCCGGAGCTGGCCACGCTCAGCGCAGCCGCAGAGGAGGACACTGTCCTCTCTAGCTCACCCCGCGACAGTGCGCACGCGGCCATGGTGCAACCGCTGGTGCCGTCTCCTCTCGGGTGGGTGACATTGTGGCGCCGGTTGCTGCTCCTCGTCAAAGACTGGTGGCGTCAGCTCGGCGTTACGTTCATCTGTGGGGTTGGGCATATCGTGGCGGTCATGGGTATCGGGGTAGTCAGTGCCTTGATCGTTGGGCGAGTATCGCGGGGTATGGATTACACTGTGACGCTGACCACTCTCGGAGTCCTCATTCCCCTCTCGGCAGTGTTGCACTATCTTGAATCCTGGCTGGCGCATGATCTGGCATACCGACTCCTGGCCGAGATGCGCGTGCACGTGTACGAGGTGCTAGACCGCCTGGCGCCGGCCTATCTCTTCCGGCGGCGCACGGGGGATCTGGTCAGTCTGGTGACCGCAGATGTGGAGACCGTGGAGTTGTTTTTCGCCCACACCATTGCGCCGGGCTTTGTCGCGGTGATGGTGCCCATCACGGTTCTGGCCGTGTTGGGCTATTATGCCTGGCCGCTGGCACTGGTCTTAGCCCCATTTCTCGTGCTGGTGGGACTGAGTCCCTTCATCGCTGGCCGCCAGCAGGACCGCCTGGCGCGTGACATGCGCGAGCAGCTTGGCGAAGTCAATGCCTACATGGTGGACAGTATCCAGGGACTGAAGGAGATCGTGGCTTTCACCCGTGGTCCCTGGCAACTAGCGGCGATGCAGGCGTATGGTGAGCGTCTTAACCATGTACGCCAGCGCTTCCTGAATCACCTCAGCTTCGAGCACGTGCTCGTCGAGGCCTTCATGGGTGTGGGCGGTCTGGCGGTCATGACCCTGGGGGCCGTGCTGGTGGCTCGTGGACATCTCACAGCCAGCACTGTGCCGGTACTGACGCTCCTGGCCATGGCGTCGTTTGTGCCGGTATCTGAAATCGCCCGCATCGGCAAAGAACTCTCGGATGCTCTCGCGTCAGCGCGGCGTCTTTTTGCCGTGGAAGACGAGCCAGTGCCCGTGGTAGATGGCCCGGGTGGCACCATCGCCCTGTCACGCAATGGCACGAGTGCCCCTGTGATCCAGTATGAGGGTATTGAGTTCACCTATGCGCCTGGCGAGGCACCAGCGCTGCGGCAGATGACCTTCACGGTGCAGAAAGGTCAGACAGTCGCCCTGGTGGGGCGCTCAGGCTCTGGCAAGACGACCGCCCTCCACCTCTTGTTACGTTTCTGGGATCCGGACCAGGGCCGCATCCTGCTTGGCGGCCATGACCTCCGCCAGTTCCAGCTCGATAGCTTACGTCGGCAGATGGCGTTGGTGTCGCAGGACACCTACCTGTTCAACGCCAGTGTGCGTGATAATCTCCGGCTGGGACGTCCAGAGGCGACAGAGGCAGAACTAGAACAGGCGGCTCGCCAGGCCAACGCCCACGCGTTTATCATGCATCTGCCGCATGGCTATGATACCCACATCGGCGAGCGTGCTGTGCTGCTCTCAGGTGGCCAGCGCCAGCGCCTGGCCATTGCGCGGGCTATTCTCAAAGATGCGCCCATTTTGCTGCTCGATGAAGCGACTTCCCACCTCGATTCTGAGAACGAGCGGCTGGTCCACGAGGCACTGAAGCACCTGATGGCTGGTCGCACGACATTACTGATTGCGCACCGGCTCTCCACCGTACGCGACGCCGACCTGATTGTGGTGCTCGACGAAGGCCGAGTAGTGGAACAGGGCACGCACGCCGAGCTGCTCGCCCAGGGCGGTGTGTATGCGCGTCTCGTGGCGATGCAAGAGACCGATTCCCCAAGCCCCGCGACGAAGCGTGTACCGCCTGTCGTAGCCTCGGGAGTGCTTTCGTAGTCTGTGTGCCAGCAGGACAGGTGTCGACCCGCCCCGCCAGTATGGCGGGGCAACTAGCCGTGCGCAGCACTAGGCGTCTTCGTCGTCATCCGGGTACTGCGGCGGCGCCTTGCCGACTTTTTTGGCCACACGCGGATACTTGCCTTTGCCTCGTGCTTCGGCAACAGCAAGCACTTCAATGACATGCTCCCACTGATCCCCCATATCGAAGGTGTAGCCAAAGCGCTGTCCTACCTGCAGGTTAAGCGTATCGAGCGTTGTGGTTGTAGGGTCTCCCGCGGTCTCCTGGT
>WNGG01027112.1_pt1 | contig 10945 bp, 8 predicted proteins | sample 5400661 | NCBI WGS metagenome assembly WNGG01 (sample SAMN13153372, study PRJNA577476) | soil metagenome | isolation source: 100 cm soil or saprolite under Garry oak tree replicate 1 | place: USA:California | collected 2016-06-15 | reverse complement strand
TCATCCAAAGTTCGTTGGCATGATTGGTGAGCTGATTGTTGAGCGTATGAACCCCGGTTCCGAGCGGCGCGCTCTGGGAACGCTCGGAGCAAGGCCGGATACTTGTCCCGAAGACTGCTGTGCGCCACCGCGAGGCTCCGTGCCCGCTCGCAGGTCGCACCCGGTTGGATCTAAGTCTGTCGGCTGAACGCGCTTGGAGCCTCGTAGTCCGTGGCTTTGGGACGGTCCTCAACCCGGCGCATGGTGCTCAAGATCGTCTCAATGACTGGATCGTCTCCGACGGCGGTGTTGAGCATGAGGTGATACAGCGAACGCGTGGGCCAGTCGGCATTAAAGTAGTGCTTCACGAAAGCAATGCGCTCGCGGTCGACCATGTCGACGAGATCTTGAGCCTCTGTCTCACCGGATCCGTCTTGCTGCAAGCGGCGAATTTTCTCCGCCCGCGGCGCGTAGAGAAAGACGTGGAATGCGTCCGAGCGTTCGCGCAGGAAGTAGGGAGCGCCGCGACCGACTACGACTGCGTTCCCCTCTTCAGCAATTCTACCGGTGATGTCCTGCATCATGGAAACCATGCGATCGGTATCGAAAGCCTGATCGCCCAGGGGCGAGGTGCGCTCATAACTGCCTCGCCAGAAAACTTTGGCCATGCGGTAGAAACGACTGTCCATGCGTTCGTCACAGCGCCGAACGGCTGCGGGATGAACGTTCGCGATGCGGGCAATCTCTTCGGTGAGCAGGTGGTCCCAGAGTTTCCACCCCAAGTGGCCGGCTAGCTGTGCGGCGATCTTCCCGCCGCCAGCCACTCCCAGGAGCCAGAAGCAATCGATGTAGGCCAGCATGGTGGCTTGACGCTGAACTGTCGACTGAACCAAAGCATACGCCTGCTGGGTGGCGTGAGCTGCACTCGCACCGTGGGCCTGCATGGCCCGTGTGGCACCCTGCAACGTTGATCGGAATGCCGGGTTCGAAGCCGAAATATGGCTCACCAAATCGGTGGTATGGGCCTGTGTCCGCCGATCGAGTAAGGTGGTGACCACAGAAATCCCCACACTGCCGCCAATATTCCGTGCCAGATTCATCAAGCCCGAAGCGGCATTGTTCTTCGCCCGCGGGAGAAAGGCATATGCCGCCGTATTGATGGGAACAAACAGGAAGGCCATTCCGACGGCTTGAATTACCCGCGCAAGGACGGCGGTGCGGAAATCTACTTGCAGATCGAAGTTGGTCATGTGGAACAAAGAGAACGAAAGAACAACCAAGCCGAACAGGAGCAGCCAGCGCGGACTGTAGCGCGAGAGCAAGAATCCCACCAGCGGCAGCAGGAGCATGATGGTGAATCCGCCAGGCATTAACGCCAGCCCGGCTTGCTCGGCCGTATATCCCAGCATAGTCTGCATGAACAGCGGCAACAGGAGGGTACTCCCGAGCAGGGCAAACCCCAGCATGAACATCAGCAGGTTGGAGACTCCAAAAGTCCGATCGCGAAAAAGATGAAGGTCGATGATTGGATCCTTGTGCCTCCATTCCCAAAACACAACGAAGATGAGCGAAGCTGCGGCGACGATTGAAAGTATGAGGATGAAGTGTGATTCGAACCAGTCGTCGCGCTGTCCTTTATCGACCGAGCGTAGGACCTATGGCGGGTGCGGTCACTACGGCAACGCCGTAAACAGCGAATGCCATGCCGCGCTTGGCGGGCGGAAACGTGTCCGCAAGAATGGCCTGTTCACTGGGTTGGAGGCCGCCACCACCCGCGCCCTGCAAGACCCTGCAAATGATGAGGACGGCCAGATTTGGCGCCAGTCCACACAAAAATGAGCTGATGGTGAATAGGGCGACACAGCCCATATAGAAATTCTTCCGGCCCACAATGGAAGAAAGCCAGCCACTCAAGGGAAGCACGATAGCGTTGGAAACAAGGTAGGAAGTAAGGACCCAGGTGCTCTCGTCTTGACCGGCTGAGAGACTTCCCGCGATATGGGGCAAAGCAACATTGGCAATGCTGGTGTCAAGGACCTCCATGAATGTGGCCAGCGTGACCGCCACGGCGATGATCCAGGGATTCACTGCCGGCTGCCATGCATCGGCATGATCGAGGGTTCCGGCAGCCACGCTCATTACCGAATCCAGACCTTGGGCACGACTGACATGCCGGGACGCAATTGGTGGTCTTGGTTTTCGCCCGGCTCAAGCACGATCTTCACCGGAATGCGCTGCACAACTTTCACATAGTTACCGGTGGCATTTTCAGGCGGCAGGAGGCTGAAGCGGGCGCCGCTAGCGCCGGCAATGCTATCGACCTTACCCTTATATTTTCTCCCGTTGGCGTCCACTTCGACGGTGACGGGCTGGCTGACCCTGATGTTTCGCAACTGTGTCTCTTTAAAGTTCGCGGTGATCCAGATGTCATCCAGGGGAATGACCTTCATGAGTTCCTGTCCGGGCACTACGTTCTGGCCGATCTCCACAGTGCGGTCGCTAACCACGCCGGCGACCGGAGCCACGATTTTCGTGTATTGCAAATTCAACTGAGCTTGATCGAGGTCGGCTTTCTTGCGTTGTACTTCGGCCTCGGCAGACGCAGCCTTGGCGCGCATGGCGGTCATTTGTTTTGGGGCCGTATTGGCATTGCGCCAATTCGCTTCGGCTTGGGCGAGCTTACTCTGCGCTTGGCTGACCTGCTGCAGTGCGGCGTCGGCATTGGCACGCGCGGCTTCGACCGCGGCGTCGCCGGCCCGGGCGGCGGCGACGGCTTGATCGTATTGTTGTTGCGATATCTCCTGTTTGTCGACAAGCTGTCTGTACCGGCCAACATCGTTTTGGGTTTTCACGTTATTGGCCTCAGCTTGCTGAAATTGCGCCTTGGCCGCTTCCGACTGCTGTCTCGCGGCCTGGATGCCGGCGCGCGTACTGTCGGCCTCGGCCTGAGCGGATGAAAGCTGACTGGCCGTACTCACCGAGGTGATGGGAACATCGACTCCTGCTGCAATCGCCAGGGCTCGGGCATCTTCGAAATCCGCTTTGGCGCGCTCGAGCGCAACCCGATAATCGGTGGGATCAATTTCAACCAGCACTGTTCCGCCTTGCCCAAACTGATTGTCCTGGCCGTTAAGTTCCACCACGTGGCAAGAGATCCGGGCGCTGATGGAATTGACGTGCCCATCCACCTGCGCGTCGTCGGTGGATTCATAACTGGTCACATAACGATAGATAAATAGTCCAACTACAAGCAGGACAATGACGGCTATGACCAAGGCAATTCGAAAACCGGGACTTGCGGTCCGCGAGGGCCGAGTGCGGAAATCCCGTTCCGTGGCGGGCAACGGTTTCGCTCCCGTCTCGGATCGCTCTTGCGCTGCGGTGGGGGGACTCTGCGTCGTCGGTTCCATGGACTAGTGATCGCCTTCTAGATATCGTCTCACACCCTGTTCCGCATCTCCGATAGCATGCGCGAGTTCGACTTTGGCCAGGTTATGCGCATAGAGGCTCTGGATATAACTCTCGTGGGCGCTGGCCACGGACTCTTGCGCCTGCACCACCTCCAGGTTGTCAGTCACACCGGCGCCAAAACGATCCTGTGATTGCGCAAAAGTCTGCTCGGCTAACTCGACGGAGCTGCGGGCGACCTCCACCTGCTCGGCAGCAGCGTTCAAGTCCAGCAGCGCAGTTCGGACTTCGTAATCAATTCGGCCGCGGAGATCACCCAGGCGGGAACGCGCTTGTTTGAGGGCGGCTTCGGCTTCGAGGACGTCACTGTGAACTTTGCCGCCGGCAAAGATGGGAATATTGATTCCGCCATTTACTTGCCATGTCCCATTTGAGTTAGCCGGGTTGACGCCGATGTCCCCGAAGTTAGCGCCCAAGTTCAACGAGGGATAGCGGCCGGCAGAAGCTCCCCGGCGTGATAGTTCGGCGGATCTTACTTGGGCCAGCGCTGCCTGGTAATCAGCCCGTCCCGCATAGGCACGCTCCAGATATTGCTCGAGCGGGATGGTGGTCAGAGCCTGATAGGGAGTTTTCTCGGTCAGGACGAATTCCTGTCCAAGAGGCAAGCCAATGATGCGGGCTAACGATAATTTCTGCTTGGCGAAATCGTTGCGAGCGACGATGAGTTGTTGTCGACGCGTCTGGAATTCCACTTGCGCGCGCAGCATGTCAATCGCCGGAGTGAGCCCTGCCTTCTCGAGGTCAACCGCCTTGTTGTATAAAGCTTCCGCACTGTTGACCTGGGCCTCAGTGGTTTGGATCCGGGCCGCTTCCGCGACGGCTAGCAAATATGCGTTGCCGACCGCAAGAACTACGAACTCACGGGCATCTTTGTAGCTGTAATTGGAGTTGAATGGACCGATTACGCGCGGCACCGGAGCGTGAAAAACACTGGGCTTTAGACCTAGTGCGGTAAGGCTTTGGGTCTGCACATTCTCTTGGGCCTTGGCTTCAAGGTTCGGCAGCAGGTTGCTCAGTTCTTTCCACCTCTCACCGCGCGCAGTGATCGTGTCGTCGCCGGCAATAAGCAGCCCGAGATTGTTGCGCAAGCCGCGATCAATCGCGTCCTTGAAGTTCAGTTGCAGAATTTCGCTCGAGGCCTTGCCCTCTGGCGCGCTGCCGGTGAACGGACTTTGCGATCCCGGAAGCGAGATGGAGCTTCCCGGAGATGTGGCGGATCCGGACGAAACCTGTGAACTTAGGAGGGGAGCAGCAAGAAGCTGCAAACACAGTGTGATAAAAAGCTTTCGTCGCATGTTGGTTGAGAAAGGGAGCATTCTCGGTCTTAAAAACGTCCCCGAACGACACCCAGTTCTCGGAATGTACCTTGGATGCACAGCTTAACGTCTTGGTTTTGATTCGTTTAGCCAGCCTAGGGATGCAAACGATCTATCGTATCTGCCGCTCATGAACAGGACGAATGGCCACTCCGCGCCCGAGCGACGCACTTAGACCAGCGTCCGCGGTCAAGAAATAGTACTTCAGGTGTAGGTTACTTCGGGTATTTTGCCGCTGTGTCAGACCGGGAATAGGCTGAGAACGGAGACCGGCCTCAAAGTCCCGTTGGTCATCGAAAAAGCAACGCCATTCATTGCGGCGGCCGTGTTATCCGCGACTTGTTTCCGAGGGCCAACAGCTGTCGGTGCACAGACCGGAGCAGACGGTAAAGTCGTCGACAGGGCGCAGCTGCGTATCCGGACCTGGCGCAGCGCATGCACCTCCGAGGTACGGTGAAACTCGCAGTGACGGTGCGTGCTGGTGGAGAAGTTGAGTAGCCCGTTGGTGGGAACCCGGTGTTGATAGACGCGGCGACCACGGCTGCCCGCAAATGGAAATTTGAGCCCGCGCAAGGCGAAACTACAGAAGTCATGGAATTCAGGTTTGGCGCTCACTGAACAACGTCCCTCGCCGACGATAGAGGACCGAGAACTTGGCCGCACCAGGCAGAAAGCACATTACGACTGAACCGGAGCGACGCCACAGGCGATTCCCGAGGTACCGCACCAACTTTCCGGTCTCGGTGGAGCTGTTGCTCGAAAAGGGATACCAGCGCCTGGACGGGCAGTGTAAGGATCTTTCTATAGCAGGAATCGGGGCGCTTTTGGCCGAGGAGCTCGCTATCGGTGAAGTCCTGGCGTTGACCTTTTCGCTGCCGGTATCGGCTGTAGTTTGGCACGTGCGCACGGTCGTGCGGCACCGCCGTAGATATCACCACGGACTTGAGTTCCTGTCATTGTCCCAGGAGCAAAGCACGCTTCTTGCGGCCTACCTTGCCGGTTTGGAGCGGGCCGACTGAAGGGTTCAGTAAAGCTTCGCGTTCAGGAGAAGTTCAACCGATGTCTGATTCCAAACCCTTCCGACCGGCAGGAACTGACTGGACGCGGCTACTGACCGATCCGGAACTAGTCCGGCATTTGGGGAAATTGCTCCAGACTTACCGCGACGCTCGACCGGAAAACCGCGAAGAAGCACTGCTTGCGGCTATGCGGCAAATAAAGGGACAGGTCCCGGGCAAGGATGCGTCCGCTAATGCAAAGGTTAACCCTGCGGAGACGCCACCGCGTGCGGTATCGATGCCATCTGCGGCCACCCCTCCATTCGAGCCGGACATGTTTGGTCCAAACTGGGGACAAGACCGTCGCCGGCACTTTCGCTTGAAATGCTTCGTGGCAGTCGAGTTGCGAGTGGACGAGGCAGAAATACCAATTTGGGGCAACCTGGCCAACACCAGCATGGGTGGCTGTCTGGTAGAAACTGCCAGCGCCATGAGACCTAACGCCAAAGTGGAAGTCGGTCTTTGGCTTGCCAGCGGCAAGATCTGGGTGAAGGGCTTCTCGCTGAACGGCGTCGTGGCTCGAAGTGCTCACACCGGCGTGCGCATTCGCTTCGCTAGCATGGAGCCTACGGAGCGAGAAAGTCTGCACCAATTCCTCAAATTCGTGCAAGAGACCACACGCGTATCGCGCAGTGAAAACAGCTACCTGGATCTCCTGAAGTAACACCCACGAGCGATCCGACATTGTTTTCTGCCTTTTTCACGGCGGTTTAAGCAAACGCTTGGTGAGAATTGATACACTCTGGGCGTACCTGCAACCCTTTCCGCCTTCAGGACTCTAATAAATCGTGGTCACCCCATCATTGCGACCGGATGGACCATGCCAGGCTGGAGGAGCAACACTCACATGGTAGTCAGCGAACAAACCTTGGTGACCGGTAAGCAACTGGATGTGCTCAGCATTAACACCATTCGCACTCTCGCCATCGACGCGGTCCAACAAGCGAACTCAGGTCACCCTGGCGCTCCGATGGCCTTGGCGCCGGTGGCTTATTGCTTGTGGCAGGAATTTCTGCGCTATGACCCCGAAGATCCCGTTTGGCCCAATCGCGACCGCTTCGTGCTCTCCAACGGACACGCCTCGATGCTGCTTTATGCCATGCTTCATCTCGCGGGGGTGAGAGCGGTAGGCGCTGATGAGCAAGTTCTGAAAGAGCTCGCGATGCCGATGGAGGAAATTAAACGCTTCCGGCAACTGGGCAGCAAGACTCCGGGGCATCCCGAATCGCATATCACTTCCGGCGTGGAAACCACGACTGGACCACTCGGTCAGGGAGTGGGAAACAGCGTGGGCATGGCGATCGCCGGCAAATGGCTGGCGGCGAATTTCAATCGCCCGAATTTTGAAGTATTCAACTACAACGTGTACGCCATGTGCTCGGATGGTGATCTCATGGAGGGAGTCGGAGGCGAAGCGGCGTCCCTGGCCGGCCATTTGAAGCTGTCGAATCTGTGCTGGATCTACGATCACAACAACATCACATTAGATGGTCCGGCGAACTGGTCGTTCAGCGAAGATGTGATGACACGGTTCGTCGGCTACGGCTGGAATGTCACACGGGTGGCCGATGCGAATGACCTGGCAATGCTAGGCCGGGCGTTTGAGACTTTCCTGAAAACCACCGACCAGCCAACCCTGATTGTCGTGGACAGTCACATCGGCTACGGATCTCCGCACAAACAAGACACGAACGCGGCGCACGGCGAACCATTGGGGGAGGAAGAAGTCCGGCTGGTCAAGAGATTTTACGGCTGGCCCGAAGACGCCAAATTTCTTGTGCCCGAGGGCGTGCGCGAGCACTTCCGCGATGGGATCGGAAAGCGCGGAGGGGAACTGCGCGGACAGTGGCAAAAACTTTATTCTGGGTACTCGCAGAAATACCCGGAGATGGCGGACCGTCTGGAGCGAATGCGCCACCACGAACTGCCCGAAGGATGGGACAAAAAACTGCCGACGTTCCCAGCCGACGCGAAAGGCCTAGCTACCCGAGACAGCTCGGGAAAAGTCCTGAACGCCGTCGCGCAAAATGTACCCTGGCTCATCGGTGGTTCGGCAGACTTGGCCACCTCGAACAAGACGACGCTGAAATTTGAAGGCGCGGGCGACTTTCAGGCGGGCGAATACGCGGGCCGCAATCTGCATTTCGGGGTTCGCGAGCACGGCATGGGTGCGAGTGTAAACGGGCTCGTTGTCTCCCGCATCCGAGCTTTTGGCGCGACCTTCTTCAACTTCAGCGACTACATGCGTGCCAGTATCCGTCTGGCCGCCTTGATGGAAGCGCCGTCAATCTTTATTTTTACTCACGACTCGATCGGTCTTGGCGAAGACGGTCCGACTCATCAGCCGATCGAACAATTGGCGTCGCTGCGTGCCATGCCGAATTTGATCGTGCTGCGGCCCGGCGATGCCAACGAAGTCACGGAAGCTTGGAAGCTCATCATGGGGCTGAAGCATCAACCCGTCGCCCTTGTACTTACCCGGCAAGCAGTACCGACGTTAGACCGCACGAAGTATGCTGCCGCTTCAGGAGTGGCGAAAGGAGCCTACGTTCTGGCGGATGCTCCGGGTGCTGCTCCTGATGTGATTCTCATCGGCACCGGTAGCGAGGTTGCGCTTTGCCTGGATGCTTACGAAAAGCTTCAAGCGGAAGGCATCAAGGCACGCGTCGTCAGCATGCCGTCGTGGGAGATCTTCGAGCAACAGGATTCGGTTTACAAAGAAAGCGTGCTGCCCGCCAAGGTGACCGCTCGGGTATCCGTCGAGATGGCCTCGACGTTCGGCTGGGAGCGATACGTTGGTCCGCAGGGGCGGATTATTGGCATGCATCGTTTCGGAGCCTCGGCTCCATTGAAGGATTTATTGAAGTATTTCGGATTTACCGTGGATGCGGTCGTTGCGCAGGCGCGTCAGGCCGTCACGGCAACACGTTAATGCGAGTTTGTTGCCGGGGAATTGCAGGACGCTTTTTCCGCCTCATAGCAGGACGGGTCTTAGAGTGAAGCAACAGCAGCCATTATCGTCAAGTCGTTCAGGGAGAAATCATCATGCAGCCAACTGGAGTTCTGGAAACCTCGAAAGCCACGAATCCATTGCGGACATTGCTCGAATGCGGACAGTCGGTATGGCTTGACTACATCCGGCGGGATCTGATCACCAGCGGCAAACTGAAGCGGCTTATCGACGAAGATGGCCTGCGGGGCATAACGTCGAATCCCGCTATTTTCGAAAAGGCGATCGCCGAGAGCTCTGATTATGACGGCATGTTGAAAGAGTTGGCGTCTCGGCCGGAACTCGACGCGACTGCGCGCTTTGAGCAAATTGCGATTCGTGATATTCAAGATGCCGCCGACCTGCTCCGGCCTGTCTATGAGAGCTCGAAATTCCGCGATGGATTTGTCAGCCTGGAAGTCTCTCCTTACCTGGCACACAAAACCCAAGAAACTATGGAAGAAGCCCGCCGGTTGTGGAAGGCGGTAAGGCGGGACAATGTCATGGTCAAAGTTCCGGGCACGGCGGAAGGTCTGCCGGCGATCCGGCAATTGATCGGCGAAGGCATCAACATCAACATCACCCTTCTTTTCGCGCAAGAAGTTTATGAAAAAGTGGCGGAAGCCTATCTGGATGGTCTCGAGAATCTCCAGACCCGTGGAGGCAATTTGAAGAAAATGGCTAGCGTGGCCAGCTTCTTTATCAGCCGCATCGACACACTGGTGGACTCCCTGCTGAATGATCGTCTAAAAAAGACGACCGATTCTGGACAGCAATCTTTGCTGAAGAGTCTTCTGGGCAAGGTCGCCATCGCCAATGGGAAGTTGACCTATCAGCGTTATCGAGGCATCTTCAGCGGGCCGCGTTGGGAACCGTTGGCGGCGAAAGGAGCCCACACGCAACGCGTGCTTTGGGCGAGCACCAGCACGAAAAATCCGAACTACCGGGATGTTATGTACGTGGAAGAACTCATTGGGCCCGACACGGTTGACACCATTCCGCCGGCGACCTTGGAAGCGTTTCGCGATCACGGCCGCGTGCGCGAGAGCTTGACCGAAGATATTCCCGGGGCGCAAAAAACCATGGCGGATCTCGCCCAAGCCGGCATTGCGATGAAAGAGGTTACCGACAAGCTGACCGACGACGGTGTCAAATTGTTCGCCGCTGGGCATGGGGGGTTCGAGCCTAGGCCCCGAGGTATTACAAATGACCTTCGGGAAGCCCGCGGGCTTCCCCGAGTTGCATGTGCTGGATTCCACCGATCCGGCGCAGGTGAAAACTTTCGAAAATAAGATCGACATTCCTAAGACCGTTTTCATCGTTTCAAGTAAATCGGGCAGCACCCTCGAACCAAATATTTTCAAGCAATATTTCTTTGCATTGACCAAGCAGGCAGTCGGTGCGGACAAGGCCGGGAGTCATTTCATCGCCATTACTGATCCCGGCTCCAAGATGCAACAGGTCGCCGAAGCTGATCACTTCCGGCACATTTTTTACGGTTTGCCTTCGATCGGCGGCCGCTATTCCGTGCTCTCCAATTTCGGCATGGTACCGGCGGCGGTGATGGGACTCGACACCGGGAAGTTTCTGGAACGCACCGCGGAAATGGTGCGAGCCTGTGGCGAGAACGTTGCTGTGGAGCAAAATCCTGGCGCTGTGTTGGGGATTATTCTGGGAGCGGCAGCGCGTAGCGGACGAGATAAAGTCACCATCATCACGTCGGGGGGAATTTCAGACCTGGGCGCATGGCTTGAGCAACTCTTGGCCGAGTCCACCGGCAAACAGGGGAAAGGCATCATCCCCGTAGATCGGGAGCGGTTGGGCCCTCCGGACCTTTATGGGAACGATCGCGTTTTCGCGTATGTGCGTCTCGAGGGAGCTTCGGAGTCGGAGCAGGATCGGCAAGTGGCGGCGCTCGAAAAAGCTGGGCATCCGGTGGTGCGCATCTCGATGGCGGACATTTACGATCTGGGTCAAGAGTTCTTCCGTTGGGAGGTCGCCACCGCTGTGGCGGGAGCGATCATCGGCATCAATCCATTCAATCAACCGGATGTGGAAGCCAGTAAGATCGCCACCCGTAACCTCACTTCCGAATATGAGAAAACCAGTTCCCTGCCTGCCGAAAAGCCGGTGCT
>WNGG01015387.1_pt1 | contig 10945 bp, 4 predicted proteins | sample 5400661 | NCBI WGS metagenome assembly WNGG01 (sample SAMN13153372, study PRJNA577476) | soil metagenome | isolation source: 100 cm soil or saprolite under Garry oak tree replicate 1 | place: USA:California | collected 2016-06-15 | reverse complement strand
CCGCGATCCTTAACTTTCAAGAGACCGGCAACGAAGGAAAGGGACTTCCGTGTTGTGCTCCTCATGCTGAACACCACGTAACCTTCCCAGGTCGATCCTTCCACACTGAATGCCTGAACGTAGTCATCAGCCCCCGCTCCGGACTTACTGAAGCTCGCCGAGCCAGATACGCGATGTGCGTGCTGCTCTAGCCTTAGCTGTACGGAGTAGTGCACGCCATGCTGATCAAACTCCTGGGTCCAAACGCCGCGGAGATCAACACCCTTGTAGACAAGGTTCTCATACCAGGGTAATACGATCTTTGAAACCATGAGACCTAGAACGACTAGCAGAGCCGAGGTCAGTAAGCCCGCCACAACGCCCCAGAATATGACTCCCTCAACGCTCGCCGGATCCAAGGATTACCCCCGCGCCCTAACGGACCGCGCTTAAGCTGCGGGCGGCGTTATGGCCGGCGCAAGGCCGGGGCGGAGCCGCCTACGGAGATCGCAGGTGAGGCCACACGACTTCTCCCTACTTGCCGACGTCGGATGGATCCGCGACTACGTAGCCACATCCGTGACAAGGACAACGCCGACAAGCTCCATTCGCGCGGCTGCCCGGCGCAGGCGCTATCCCTGTTCCCCATCCATCAATCGCTCTTCTTCTCTGAGTCCCGACAGGTCAACCTGCGTATCGCGGAGGTCTCCCTTCCGGCGGTAAAGTGCCTGATCGGCACGCCGCAGGAACATCTCGGCGTTTTTCACCTCGTCGTCGGGATAGGAGACGATGCCGATGCTGACCGTGAGCTGCAGCGGGCCAACGCTCGGGTCGCCGAAATCGTGCCCCTCGACGCTCTTCCGCAGCCGCTCCGCCAGGGTCACCGCGCCCTCGACCCCTGTCTGCGGCATCAACACTACGAATTCCTCCCCAGCGCGGCGCGCGACGATGTCCATTGAGCGTACTTCGCGCCGGAGGATCTCACCGATCTGCAGCAGCACGGAGTCACCCGTGACGTGTCCATAGGCGTCGTTGATCCCCTTGAAGCGGTCGATGTCCACAAGCAGCAGGCTTACCGATAGCTCGTAACGTCGGGCGCGGTCGAGCTCCGCCTCGAGAGCATCTGCCAGGGCCTGCTGGTCTAGGCACCCTGTCAGCGGATCCCTCCGCCCCTGCGCCTCGAGCCAGCTGCTGTGGTACAAGAGAGATGATCCAGACACGGCGGAGAGAGGGCCTTGCCGAACGGCAGGTACCTCAGCGTGGGGAAAGAACATTTTGAGCCTTGTGCCGTGTCCGGGCTCGCTCGACAGCGTGATTTGGCCTCCGCTCTCCTTCACAATCCTGTACACGATTGCCAGGCCGACCCCAGTGCCCTTGTCACGGCCTTTAGTCGTGAATCCGCGGTCGAAAACGCGTTGCAGGTCTTGCTCATCCATGCCGGGACTGGTAACGCTCACATCAAGTCGCACATAACGGCCAGGCTCAAGACGCACATTGCCCTCGGGCGCGGGCTCAGTGAGCTCGACATTGGCAGTGGCGATTGTGAGCCGCCCTCCATGCGGCATTGCCTCGCGCGCGTTCACCGCCATGTTGAAGAGCGCCTCCTCAACTCGACCCGCGTCGCCACTGATCGTAGCGAGTGCCGGTTCCAATTCCGTTACGAGTGTAATGCCCTCCCCGAGGACCCGCTGCAGAACCATTTCATTGTCACCCACGATGTCGTTGAGATTGAGCAGACGTGGCTGGACGGTCTTCTGCCTCTTGAAGGCCAGCGGTTGGGTCAAGGCCGCCGCCTGAGAGATCACAGCCTGGATGCGCCTCACATCGTGGCGCCGCGGGTCGCCGGGACTGAGCTCATCGAGAAGGAGTTGACTGCGGCTCGCCGCGGCGGCGAGAAAGCTTTCGATGTCTCGCGACACGTCACTGGACAGCGGCACTTCGGAGGGCACCATGAGTCGCTCGCGAAGCTGAACCCGCCGGAATTCCTCCCTGTCGAGGACAGCCTCGACAAGGCCTCTGGATAGAGGCGGCACGGGCGTGAGTGCTTGCTGCAACCGCGCGATGCCTTCGCGCGCCAAGAGGCATCGAATCGCTGCGGCGATTGGGGGATGGAGACGCGCGGCCTCAGGATAGCCCGGCCCGTATACTCCTAGAAGATGCAGCGCGTGTGCTGGGTCTCGTGTGGAGTAGTGTGACAGGCACGCGGGAAGGAGAAACGAGTCTACCCGGTAGTCAATCTCATCCCAAAACGAACTGTCGTAGGGTGTGTCGAAGTCACTGAGCGCGCTTGCGGCCGCTTGCCGCACATCGGTCAGTTTGGATCGGTTTCGAGCTATGCCAATGAGTACACCTCCGGTCGGCCCCCGGCCAGTCATGATGGTGAGCTTGAGAAGAACAAGCACGGCCGCATTCTGCGCAGGTTCGTGACTGCGTTGGCGCGTGAGCAGAGATTCAATCGCCGATCCGTAGAGGCGAATTGGTGCGCTGCCAAGTTGGTCTATGCACGCGCCTACCAAGGGCAACAAGTCAGTACCGGCCTCTGGTTCGAACGCCTCCTCGATCAGGTAGTGATCTTTCGTACGCCATGCGAGAGCCTCAAGGAAGCCCTCCCAATCGGCGAGGTTCAAGTCTTCCAGGGCGACCAATAGATCAACGCGTTCGCCGTCCGCTTCGCGCAATAGCTTCACCGCCCACTGCGGCGGTCTCATGTCAGACACGTGACCGGAAGCCTCAGAAGGCTCAGACTGAACGGATGATGTAACGCCTCAGGTCTTGATCGCGGATCGACTCCTGGAATTCGACGGTTAAGTTCGTCCTTCGCCCAGGGTAGAGTCCAGCCGTGCGCGTCTCCTTGTTCCGGAAGAGGTGGCCGGAAGAGTTCATACGTAGCGGCGTCCGCCACGGTCGGCCGAAGTAGTGGCTCGGCGGCCGGGCGCTCATAGGTGAGTAGCAGGAGAAACGGCGACCGCCCCTTCCGATTGGTCAGCAAGCCGACACAGGCTCGCACCTCATCCGCATGCTTCGTCTTTGCGAACGCGAACGGGTCAGCTGTTCCATCGTCCTCATTCCATGTGGCCCACGCTGTGCGCTTGAACTTGGACATGAGAGCTTGGCTCTCCGGAGGTTCTATCTTGAACCAAGGGTCGCTTACAAGTCGCTCCACAAACTCGCGAACCAGGCGCTTGCTGTCGCCGAAAAGATCGAGGTGCTGATCCACCAAATGGTTCACCCAGACGGCTCTATCAACAGCTCTGCCGAGCAGCTGTGGTAAAGTGCCCAATCCAACAGCGCCACCCTCGCGGGCATGGCTGTAGCACGCCTGGGCGTAGTCGCTTTCAAGGGGACCGCGCGAAGAGCCTACGTGCTTCAAGACCACGGCCAGTAGAGTTACCATTGAAGAAACCCCCAAGAACCGCTCGGCTCGGAGGTTGGCTGGTATTCGTGCGCCAAGCGACGACTCACGCGACCACTGGCCGAGACGCTTGAGGATCGCCCCGCGATCGGGGCCCGGAAACCGCTTCAGTGCCTGCTCAAACGGTGTCGCCATGAGGAGTCAGTTGATAGCCCTAATCCCGTCCAGCTCGATCAATACCATTTCTGCCTTCCCTCGGGAAGACCACGATCCACCCTCTCGTGCGAATTCCCCGTAGCCAGTTTCGCAAGAGCACACAAAATCGCTGTTGGGAGCGCGTTCGTAGCCAGGCCCGGGCCATCGGTTCCCCGACTGGCCAACACCTCGGCAAAGCCCTTCGCAATACCAGTCGCCAACGAGGCTCAGGTGTGCGCGCCGGACTCGCAGTCCGCAGTCACCGACGGTCCACACCAGCAAAGCTTAAGCTAAGGGCTCTTCCGTTGCCGCCTGGGTGAGGTCCAGCGCTCGCAGCCGAGGCGCGAACACCCTGTGGAATGCCTCGGCTCGCTCCAGCAGCCATCCGAACGCCTCCGCCCACTGGTCTCTCGAATCCAAGTCGAGGGGGTGGAACTGGGCGATGCGGCAAGCATGCCTGTGCGGTAATTCTTGCCAATCGAGTTTCGCTCTAACCTCGCTATCGATCTCCGCACGCTGGTCTAATAGTTCGGCAAACGCGAGCTTCGACTGTTCATGGTTGATGTACAATTCACACCCCACCCGCTCAGATCCGCTATGAATAGTCAGTGAGATGTGAAACCCTGCCCGACCCACTGCCAGAGGATACCAATGCTGGGGCCGCGGTTTCCGAAGGCTCAAGAACGTCCCCGTGCTTCTCGCGTGCTCGATGAATGCTTTCCAGAACTCCAGCTGCGTCAACTTCGTTGCCGTAGGTTCGGTGGACCCCCCGTCTCTCATTCCTTTGAGCCACTCATTTGGTTGGCAGACGAGGTTGAACTTTGGCGCAGGGGGCGAGTCACCGATGCGCCAGAGTTCAATCTCCAACCCAAAGAACCTGACGGACTCCCCTGTCATGTTGTTGAGCCACTCCAGTGCCCTTCTGTGCTCCTCAGTGAGCTCTCGTGCGACCCAGACAACAGTTTTTGCGTCGTGCCCTGAAGCGTATGTGATGAGCTTCCCGAGGTGATCATGGTTGGTCCGCTCCAGCTGGTTTTCAATGATCACCTTGTCGTCGGTTCCTGCCTCGCGCGCCAGAATGTCGGCCCTGAAGGGCCCCACGCTCGACTCTGTTGCGACCAATTCAAGGTCGATGTTGATCGATTCGCCCAGGAGCTCGAGGTTGTCTGGATGAGCCAGCCAAGGGGTGAACTCCTTCGCTTCCTCCCCCCAGTACTCGCGTAGGTCCAGTCGCGTCAACTTGCCGAGTTGCTTGTTCACGTCTACTCCGCCTCAAACCCGTGACTCGTGAACTTTAGTGTGCGACTGTTCTCGGTCACCGTCCGGACGATCTGGTCAGTAGCGCCGTTCGGAAGTCTTGCCTCGATCTCGAGCGTGACGGTCACGTCCGCGCCCACCTGGCCCGCCAAGTGCGCGATCACTTCCTCAGCGATGCGGCTTGCATCGCGCCCAACGCGCGCTGGATCGAGACTCACCGTGCCGTGGAACCGCCTGAGGCTACGTTCCGGCGGCGGTGACGAAGGCGTGGGACCTGGACGAGGGCTGGGACTGGGGCCAGGACCAGGTCCGGAAGGAGGAGCTGGCGTCTCGGCATCCATCTGCCGCCGCGCCACGTCCGGTTTGACCAGCAACGCTGGGCTCTCGGTTGAAACGGCCACCACTTGGCCCCCCCGCAGTCCGCGATAGCGCCCAGCGCTGTCGTCGTGTGTCTCCGCATAGGCGAACGTGTCGGACTGCCAGGTCAGGAGCGCCACGCCGTCGCGGATCGCCTGCACGAGTACCTCGGGACCAGCGATTCGCGGAAGGTAGAGATAGCGGCCGAAATCCTCGACAACCTGCCTAACCGCGACGGAGTCTCCGCGCCACAGCGGTATGTCGTCGAGGTGCTTTCGCAGAATCGTGGACCCGAGCGAGGTCAGCAGCAGCTCGTCGCTTCGAAGCCTCTTGCTCGCTCGCACGGCAAGCGCGTCGCCGCTGGACAGGCGAATCGCCGACCACGTGATGGGAACGTGCGGGTTCACCTGCTCCGGCACCAGGAGCCACTGGTAGGACTCGGGTAGGAGCGCCGTCACCGCACTGTCGGCTGCCTGCCTCTGCGTCTCCGCCTGCCGCACTTGGTGCGGGTCAAGATTGAGCGTCTCCTTCTCCGCCAGGATCGACTCCCACGCAATGAACTTGCGTAGCGCCCCGTACAGATCTTGCAGCCGCGCCCGATCCGCCGCAAGAAAGACCAGCGTGTTGCGGTAGAGGCGGGGGGTGTTGCCGCGTGATTCCAGGATCGCACGCGCTGCCGTCTCAGCCGCGTTGCCGGGCTCCCTGCCGTACGAATGATCCGGGGACAACACGATCAGCCTTGCATCGAGATCGTCGGGCACGTCGGCCCCCGAGCGCGGCAGTGGATGGATGCCCGAGAAGTCCCCGTTCTTTCGCAGGTCAGCGCGTAGCCGGTCGTCCAGTTCTTGCGCCACCTTGTCGGGGATGGGATCCCGATTGAGCTGCTCGGCACGATCCTCGGCCAGCTTCGTGACCGTGGGCTGCGTGGCGTACCAGAAGCGAGAGCCATCTTGGTAGAGGTAGGTCGCTGCGGCCGCGAGCCGCCGCAAAGCATCGCCAAACACGGCCGGCGACTCGCCGGGCATCACGCAACCGAGCTTCACGCGGCGATCCTCGAGCCCGCGGTGCGCGGCAGCCGTTGTGGGCGCCGAACCGAGGTAGATGGTGCGCGCCACGCGCCGCGTCGCGTGAAGCTTGCCGAGGTTGGGCTGCTCGGCGTCGATTTTGAGCGGCAGCGAGTTCGGCCCGTCGACATCCCTCTCGATGATGGGAGCCCAGTTGTCTGAGAGATAGCGCGTCAGCTCAGACTGCACGCGGGCATCGTCGATGGGCACCGTAGACGGTAGAATCAGCGGGTTACGGTCACCCTTCTCCCACAGGCTGTGGATCACGGCGGCCGTCAGGCGCAGCACGCCACGCGTGCGCTGGAACTTCACCAGGGTGGACCAATCGGTGTAGAGCCGGTCGAAGATTTCGGGGTGGATCGGATACGCGGCCTGGATGCGCGTCTCGTAGTCGCCACCCCGACACTCGGGCGGAAACTCGGCGCTCTGCGCGTGATAGAGGTCCGCAAACGCGCGCGCGGTCACGTCACGCTGTTTGAATGCGTCGGGTCCGGCGAGCGGCTCGAACAGGCGCCGCCGCACGATCTCGAAGCCTTCCTCAGCAGTCGCCGGGCGCCATGACGACTCCACGCGCCCAACCACGTTGCGCAGCCGGTCGAGTGCCTCGCGCCCGCGGATGCCGCCCACCTCGACGTCGTCCGCCTGCGTGTGCGGCGAGCCCTGCGTGTCCGAGGCCGGCAACGAAATAACGAGCAGGCAGTTGCCGGCGAGTTTCGCCGATTCCGTAAGCGCCTGGGCAAAGGTGAACTGGGTCTCGAAGCCCCCCGCGGGAAGGTCGCTCTGATCGTGGAGCTGGCGTGCGTAGGCCACCCACTCATCGATCAGGACCAGGCATGGCCCGTACTCCTTGAACAGCTCGCGCAGCACGTCGCCTGGGTTCGTCGCCCTCTCGTCGTCGGCCTCGACGCGCGCGAACGCCTTCTTGCCGCCGAGCTGGTATGCCAGCTCGCCCCACAACGTGCGCACCACCGTCCCGTCTGGTTTGGTGACAGGATTCCCAGGCGAGATCTTGTTTCCCACCAGGACCACGCACTTCACCTCGGGCAGGCTCTTCACATCCGCCGCGGCGAGCACCGCGTCGACACCGGCCAGCTCGCTCGGCTTCGCCCCAGAGAACAGGTGGTAAAGCGCCAGCATGGAGTGGGTCTTGCCGCCGCCGAAGTTGGTCTGGAGTTGCACAACCGGGTCGCCGCCCTTCCCCAAGACCCGCTTTACTCCGCCCACGAGCAGGCGCTTGAGGCTCTCGGTGAGGTAAGTGCGGCGGAAGAACTCCTGTGGCTTCTTGTATTCGTCCGATCCCTCTCCCAGGTGCACCTGCCAGAGGTCAGCGGCAAACTCCGCCTGCTGGTAGCGGCCGCTCGCCACATCGGCGTGCGGCGTTACGATCTCGCGCCAGGGCTTGAGCGCGCCGGTCGCCGCCGCCTCGATCAGCGAGCCGCCCGCCTTGCGCTTCTCGCCACGCACCTGCTCGTCGTAGGTGAGCCGACGCAACTCCATCTTCATTTTCCCAACCTCGTCGGCCTGTGGTGTCGCCGACACGGACGTCAGCAAGCGCGCCATCGAGTCGAGCGACCGGTCCGTGTCGTCACTCGAGAAGGCCTCCTGGTGCGCCCACCGGTTTCGGATGTCAATGAGTTCCAGCACGAGGTTCCGGTCGGCGCGACCCAGAATGGCGCTGAATACTGGACCCCACATCTTGTCCATCACTACCAACAAGACCGCGACGTCTTGCAATGCGTCGGCCTTGCCTTGACCCAACTGACGCCCGGCGAGTGCCGCCTTGACCTCCGCAGCCCAAGCTCGACTTTCGGTTTGGCGCCCTCGCGGGCAAGGCGGATGATTTCGGGCCAGCTCTGGACCAAGCCATTGTAAGCGAGTGCTTCGGCTGGGCGCTTCAGCTGCGGACGGTCGCAGATGGTGTAGAGGCGGTAGGCCAGCTCGCGGGCGATCTCGGCTTTGGCGCCGAGCTGCGAGACCAATCCGGCCGCCGCGCCTTCGCCGCCGCTGGCGAGCACGCGGATCAAGTGGTGGACGATCTCCCACGTGGTGAGGCGCGCGTCCGTGACCGGATCCCAATCGGCGGGCAGCTCCTCAGGCCGGAGCAGCCGCACCCTGCCGCGCTTCGATTCGAGGATGCCGGCCTCGACCATGCCGCCAACGCTCGTGTTCTTGGACTTCGAGAGCTGCTCAGCGAGGCCGTACTCGCCCTCATCGAAGCCCGACTGCTCGAACCAGGTGAGTGCCCAACGGCTGTCGGCGTCGAAGTCCCCCTCCTGCTCGGCCAGCGACTCGTCGAGGATCTGGTTGATGAGCGCAAGGGCCTCGCGCACGCTGAGGGGCTTGCCCTCGGCGTCGAGCACCTTGGCGTAGCGGGTGTAGACCGCCATGCCCGGGCCAATGGCCGCCTGCGCAAGGTCAACTGGCGCAATGTTGCTGCGTTGCAGGTGGGCGAGCGCCACCGGCAGATCGGCTTTGAGCGCGGCGACGAACTCGCGGCGCGTCGCGGTGGGTGCGTGGACGGCACGCTTTCGGCACACGAGGATGATGCTGGAGGCAAGGGCGTTGGTCCCCATAGCGATCTGGCGTGCTTTCATCTCGGTGCGGATTGGCCAGGTGCCGGTGATGGCAAAGCCAGCCTCGATTACCGCAGCTAAGAAGGTGTCCCAGCCCGTATTGGTCGTGCCCTCATCGCCGTCGCTCTCGGATTGCTTAAAGGCATAGTAGATGGTGACGGGGAAGCACGGGTGGGCCTGCTCGGAAAGGCGATGCATCGCTTGCGTCATCCCGTCGAGGAAGAATGCTTCTGCCTTCGCCTTGCTGCCGTGCCGGTAAGGCGTGGCAACCAGCTCCTCGGCCTTGGGTACCGCGAGGGTTGCAAATAGCTCTGGGAACACCTCCCTAAGCGAGCGGCGCAGCCAGAGGTAGAAGAAGTCAGAAAGATCTGCATAGCCAATGTTGTCGTAGTAGGGCGGGTCGGTGGAGACGACCTTGGAATCAGCCAGTTTGCTTGTAGCCGCGTCCTGTTGGTTTGCATACCCGAACCCGATTGCAGGCAGGCAGACATCTGTTGTGCTTGTCAACAAATGCCACAGGACGCTGTCCCACGATCCTGACGATTCGCTGAACGGGTTCGCCTCCGGGTAGTCCCACACCATCGGAATGCCTTGTCTGGCAAACAAGTGCACCGGACAACCACGATCAAGCTTCCATGTGACTAGATTGTTGTTGAGGTCGGAGAACTTGCTAACGTTGAAGCCCAAATACACAGCTACCGCGTCGCCGTGCGCTGTTGCCCCGGTACCTCCCTCGCGCAAGGGCTTGCCATCGTCGGGCAGGCCCGCTGCGATGGCATCCTTCTTCACCTGCTCGCGCGCGTCCAGCACCAGGTCGGAGAAGGTCGTCAGAGCCACAAGCTGGCGGGGAGTGAAGAGGTCGCCGTAGGTCGTGAGGCCGTAGGGCGGCGTCCAGTGCGAGCGCATGTCTGCCGGCAAAGGCGTCTCTGGTTTCCACCTCGGTTTCGCTGTAAGGGCGATGGCTGCCATCTCCGGCGTTGGCGCGAGGTAGACCCGCCCACGCTCACCCTCCGCGACAATCGCCATCATCCGCGCCCCCATACGTCCAGCCTTACCCTCATCCTTGATGTATTGAGGGGCGATCGGGGTTCCCGACATCAGGCACTGGAAATTGGCGCCGCGCGAGAGTTTCGTACCATTCTTCGCCGCCTCGGTATCCTTCGGCTTGCCCACCTTCACCGTGAACCTGTAGCCGCCGTTCTCGACCACAGGCTCGACGTAAGCCTCCTTGCCCTCCTTATTAAAGAGCATGAAGGTCGAGACGAGCGGCACGTCTACCTGCGCGAAGGCAGGGTTGGGGCTTTTCACCGTGCGCGCCCAGAGCCATGCAATCACTGTGAGCCTCTGTCCCACATGCCGCTTCAGGTCCGGCCGCGATGTCGCCATGTCGGTCGTGATCTCAACCGTCGGGTAGAGGTGCCCGATGCGTTTCTCTGCCTCGCCCCTCATCCACTGGCCGTAGTAACGCACGTCTTCGGCTAGCCCTTGGGCACCATGCCACTCCCGATGAAGGAAATCGGGCGGATCGTCTTTGGAGCGAGGGCGCACCGGCGGCTTGGCCGCGAACTTAGGCGGGATCTCGATCATCGCCTTGTTGATCAGCACGGCCACCGGGTTGAGATCGCTAGCGTAGCTCTCCAGCCCTAGCCGCTGGGCCTCCAACGGCAATGCCCCACCGCCGGCAAAGGGGTCGTAGAAGGCTGGCAGCTTCTTGCGGTCGAACAGTTCCTTGGCCCGTGGATGGTCGGCGTTCTCGGCGCAGGCGCGCCGCCAACTCTGCCAGATCTCATCGCGCGCCGCCTGAAGCACCGTCTCGTTGGTGGTGTTTTCCCACAGGACCAGATCCTCGACGATACGGAAGAGGCGCTGGCGTTCCTGGTCGGCTAGCATCTCATCGAGGGTTGGTGCCGGACCTGGCTCTGTAACCGGGAGCCCCGCCTCTTTCGCCTTCTCGGCGAGGGTCCGCGCCTCCTCCCATAGTTTCAGACGGGCCTTGAGGGCACTCTCCGCTTTGCGGACCAGCTTCGCATCAGACCGCAGGTCGGCCAGGTACGTGGAGGGGTCATCGACCATCTGTGCGAAGATCACCGCGCGCGCCGCCGCCAATGGCCGCCGCGCCCACCAGAGATGCAGCGTGCTGGGGTGGCCGTGGCGGATGGACTTTTCGC
>WNGG01030302.1_pt1 | contig 10946 bp, 10 predicted proteins | sample 5400661 | NCBI WGS metagenome assembly WNGG01 (sample SAMN13153372, study PRJNA577476) | soil metagenome | isolation source: 100 cm soil or saprolite under Garry oak tree replicate 1 | place: USA:California | collected 2016-06-15 | reverse complement strand
GAACAAGCAATCGTTCCAGATGGCGGCGATAGGAGAGAACAAATGGTGTCATCCCAGAAGTATGGATGAATGATCCAATAGACAGAATATAGTATAGATCAAGATTCTTAAATTTACAGATTTGCACGATCGCAACCTGACACAAGAATAACCATGTAGTGCGCACTCTACTGCTAACACTGTTTACATGCGCCAACAAATTTCAAGAATAGCCGTCACGGGCATTAACCTTCAAATTCGTCCAAAAAAACAAACAAACAAAAAACCAGGCGCATTCAATGTTCGTAGTACTCTTCAAGCGTCTCCCCACCGAGGAAGTCCTGGGGGCGATCTCAGTCAGACCAAAATGAACTATCAAAATCAGAGTATTCTGCCTCCAAGTATTCGTCCAAGGGGACTCCGAGTGTGTCCCGTTGGTACTCTGGATTCATCCACCTTGCTGCCTCCAGATTCATGGCATACAGTCGTTCCTGGTCCGAGAGAGGCCCCGTCTCCTCCTCTGGGTCCTCCTGGTCCGTCGTGGCAGACAGACTAACACAAAACGTACCGCTGCAAGGGAATTCAGCAAGGATATGGATGTTGAGGCACCCGCCCAGTAAGTTGTCACCGTTGAAATCATGTTCAAGCCAACAGTTGTCAACCGGTACGCCAAAAGACTTGGCATCTGAGTTTGGGACCTTAACGCAAATCAGCAATGCCTTGCTTGCTTAGAAGGCACTCACTTGTGCCAGGAAGTCCGCATCGAATGCCTTAAGACCATGTATGACCTCCACAGCACCCAGTCCAAACTTGTGGTAAGGATAACGGTTTCTATGTTTTCGAGGGCGATCCCACCAAACCTTCACCTTTCCACCAGCTTTACCTTCGAATCGAAATCGAAGCTTCATTCCTGCCATCTTCGCCCTCTCGTCTCCCGGTGGGGAAACATGATAGACAAGGTCTATATAATCAACCAATGGTCTGAGGGGGACGACACTGCTGACGATCACAACACGACGATTTGAGGAAAAGACGCAATCGGTCCCTGATGACAATTTTAAACCTTGACTAGATTCAATTGTCAGAGAAAACACGCCACATACGAGCAACGTCATATCGCAGCAGGATGGCCAGTCGCTTCAACCGTCTGAGAAGTGCAGCAAGACATGCACACGCTGGTCACAGAATCGTGAGATCAGGCAAGAAAGAAGCAGTCAGGCTGACCTTGCTCCACTGAAGAGAGCACAAACACTAAGAGTGCCAAGAAAACTACCGCGGACTCGTTGGACAGAGGCATTGCGAGAAATAACGAAGTTGGTGATGACGAAGAGAAATACCTGTTACGTTTTGACCGTCACCCTGAGGAACCAGCAAAAAAAAACAAAGTCCGCGTGGGAACTGACTAGCACAAAAGACGTCCAGAGTGCGACATTTTGATCATAATAACTTCTCAACAGGCAAAGGTGAATGTACACCTAACAGAAGGCCAATGCGATGAGATTAAAGCCTGACTGAGAGGCCATCAAGCCAGACCATGGACTCGGCCTTAAAGGCGTTCTTCGGAGCTACCAACCACCATGCAAAGATCGAAGCAGGTCTGGCTTAGTTAGTACATGATGAATTTACCTGGATAAGGGGATTAGCGATAACAAAACCCAAAAAAGAAAGGAAAGGGAGGGGCGCAACTCAAAATAAATACGACCAGGAGCCTCTCGCCGTGAATATCGCCTTTCTGATTCCGATGGACCCAACTTACGATGCCCTGAATGCCAGTATGGTTGCTTTTCTCCCCTTGAACTCGACTGCCGTTACTCATGTCACCACACAGAAACAAAGCTGTCGGAACTCATGAAGGAACGCACGCAAACCGAGCACAGTGGACTCCAGCTTGCAAGGATAAAGCAGGCAAGTAAAGGGGCCGCTTCCCAAACAATTTGACATGACACCCGTCTTCACCAGGATCCATCATGGATGTCTAACTTACAACCCGTATATGGCGGAGAGCCGAGACTGTGGCGTCTGACCAGAGGTGACGGTGCAGGTGGGATCGAGGAGGTAGTTGCCTTGATTCAAGGCATAATCTGCAAAAAGGATATGCCGCCCTTTGGGGAACGTGTTAGGTACATAATTTTAATGGTCTCTTTGCACCTTTTTCACTTACCCGCACTTAGTCCTGCTAGTAAACATATTCGCCACCTGAGACAGGGCGTATCGATAACTGGACTTGGACTTGAAGATTTTCAAAATCAACTCAACATGATCCCAGACATCGCAGCATTGTTCACCAGAGCCGTCAGCGAAGACAAGATTCAACCCAACACAATTATTGGAGACCTAGAAGATTTCTCCACATTGAATGCATCGAACCGATATTTTACACCCAGGAAAGATGCTCAGATGGCGAAGGAACTAACCTTCCATCAAGATGTCGACCCTTACGGCCACCTCACCAGACTTCTTGGATCGGCACACATGCACATTGAAGAGAACACGGTCTCCTACTACGAGCGCGTGTGTTCCGGCGATACAAAGTACGCAGCATCTCTTTGAAATGCCCATCGATCTGATCATACCGAGAACGACAGATATATCAGCATTAAGCCAGCGTGTATATGCGTTGGGGATCTTGTGGAGCTCCAGGTCTCTTTCATTATGGTTCCCCTTCGCGACAACAACTTCAAAGCGACGATGGTACTGCGTAGCATCCTCGTACTGGATCGCACCTACACACAGGTAAGAGACAAGTTCTTCCCCCACTTTTTTATTCTGGGCACGTTCTCAATTCTACCAGAAAGCAGCAGCTATGCGGTTTGCGCAGCAGAGACCCACGAAGATCGGCAAACAAGCAGAAGCTTTGAAGAGAAGAGTAGGCTACTTCGAAGAGGAGCTCTCATCCACGAGGGCCAAGCTCAACAACATGCAAGTGGACGAAGTGGAAAAATCTGAACATCGCGACAAGGAATATGCTGGCGTCGGTGGCACAGGGCCAGAAGCCTGATAGAAGCAAACACGTTGTTCTTAAATAAAAGCGATTTGTACGATTATGACCGAGACCAAGGCTTGATTTACATATTACCAGTCAAATCGGACCCGTTCACTAAAATGGGTCAATAAGGTTAACGTCCTGGCTATTCAACCACAAAATTTTTAAGAACCAAATTTACCGAGACTGTCGCATAAATGTACACTTACAAGGCCAGGCCAGCACAGCTGGTAACCCGGCCCGCACATTCGCTGGCCAGCGAACCTCCGGATCAGCCCGGACTGAGCGATAACTGTGCTTGATCGAACAAGCCACGCCAGCGCCGGGCTGTACACCAGCAGAACAAATGTGTGACAACAATCTCAGAGGCGGGAAGGGACGGATTGGAAACGCGGAAGTTGGATGCCTCTATCTATATGTTTAGGTGCAAACTAAAAATGTTCTTAAAATGCTTTAATCGTGAGTATTATATTTTAATTCGGCCGTACTTACACAACCTTGCTTTAGTGATATATAAATACAGACATTCTCACAAAATTTCACGCTGCAAGTTCACCAAAATTAAGACATGGAAATGACTAGACTCGGGATCAGTGTTGATGTGGGTGATCCCATGATTGATCAAACATGTGACTGATGATCACGGCAACGGCCGGCTAATCGAGCGTTCCATTAAACCTTAAATTTCTCACTCATAAGAACCTGCTTAAGTGGGCCATTAAATGGCATGTACGAGTCCTACCCTCTGTCCTCTGCCATAGCATTAGTAGTTATCCACTAGTAATCACACTCAAGCAAAGCTTGTATCTTGTCTCATATTAGTCAGTGGTCACACCTGAAGGAACAACACTTTGACAACTTGCCTGCTGTGTACATCATGGCAAAAATAAAATATTCTTTAATTCAGGACCCCAGTTTATTAGGACAGAGAATAGATTCCAATCTGGACAGATTTCATCAAATTTTGGAAAAGGGCTGGGTGTCAAATCCAGACAAACTGGGAGATTTTTTCAAGAAAGCTTGGTGCATAGTGTGGACAAAAGTTGTGCAGCACTGAAACAGTTTCAAATTCAGACATTGTCATGGCAAAAAGTGGAAAAAAAAATATAATCCAGACAGAACCAAAGAAAAGTTGTCTGGATGTAACCCCTCTTCTGCTGGATATAGCCTCTGCCCTAATAAACTGGGGTCCTTTTAATTCTGGCAGATTCTCATATCAGCTAGAGAAGAGCCAATGACCTGTGCTTTACTCTGGTGGGATGTGGGACCTCTATAAAAATAGAAAGGACAGATTATTACAGATGAAAACATGTTGTTTGGTTGTTGTTAAATTACTCATCAAGGACAACAATATATTCCTGTATGAGCATCCTTGGAGTGTGCTGAAGACAGATCAATCTGGCCAGAGCCAATGCTCCCTTCATAGCTTAGATTGTGACAAGTGGTAATGCTATTATGAAACCATATCTGACCAACCTGTCTAATAATGCATGCTACAAAATGCATGTCACCAAAATAGACAATTTCTGCAAGCCTGTAATCAAGATCAGTGCCTGTTAGCTGTCTCACTGATGCAATTCAAGTTGCATCCAACACTATTGGTTTGTCTCAAATGCAACAATTTTTGGAAGGTCAATGTAATCCACAATCTGAGTGTAGAAAGCATTGCATACTACATGTGGGCAAGCTTGGCACATTGATCCATTGCTGAATATGATAACCCATGGATTATCTCAGACCTACCCTTACCCTTACCCACCAAAACTCCTACCCACAGTCAAGGGTCAGGGTAACTCACACAATAGATCTTATGGTACCAGATATGTATAAATTAGAGTCATATATTTAATCTTCTATTGTTCTATTCAAGTCAAATATATTATATTAGCTTGATATTAGCACAGAATATATGCCCAATATTAGTTTTTTTCTCATCTTTTAGTGACCCTCACCCATACCCTTATAACCCATATCCACTAATCCACAGGAGTTGACTGACCCTTGCCTATCACTACATATGGCAGCATGGCCATGATCATCACTAGCATATGAGGTACCTCACAAAGGGGTGGGGCCAACTTGGGCCTTTTTTTGATGCATGACAGATTATCATGAGGTGGTTGGGTGTAGCCTAATGGCTATGAATAATCTGTGGTGGCAAGAGAGTAAATACTAGCTGAAAAGACTGTTGGTGGGCCAGAGGTCCACTTTGAAGTAACTGAGGGCTTTTCCACTGCTCTTGGGTACTCAACAGACCAAATTGAGCTGGCAGTTATAGTGCATAGTATGGGTCTGGAAACCCACACAGGTATCCAGGTATAGGTACAGCTTGAGGCACCCACCCTAAATCCATACCTGTATATGGGCCATATGGTCTTCCACAGTGAGGGCAGACTTGTCCTCCTGCAGGTTCTTAGGCAGTATAGTAGCCCAATTCAGGCTTGGTGCCAATGGTGGATGCTTTGCATCAGGATGTGGTAATAATATCTTATTATTCTCAATGAAGTTCATTAAGGCACTACTATTAGTAATATACATATTAATTGTACTATGACTAGAGAGGTTGGAAGGGGTGCACAATGGCACCAAGGGTAGCTTCAAGGCCATTAGGGCCTCCTTGAGTGCCATAGGATACTCAACAGACCAACTTGAACTGCTAGTAGCATCCAAAGAGGATGGGCTCATCAGAGTTTGATGGCCTGGATTGGAGGCCAGAGTGGGGAAAGCACAAACATGTTGCCATGCATCGTGTAGAAGGGAGGGGTTATTGACCCTTTGGGTTGCTGTGTTTTGCATCAAGGTTGATATGGGCAGATGTGGGACTGCTGAGTTTGGCTCAAAATTGAGCAAGAATACCCTGGAATGCATCAAAATAGATGCCAGCCAGTATTGGGGGCTTGCAGGAGTTGTGTCAGGTCTAAGCAACTCAACTGAATCAATGGGAGATGAGAAGCAGTCAGTGATGTGCTTAGGCTCATCAGCTTGTTCCAGAGTCAAAGCCTGTGAGTCCTGGAAGCCTAAAGGCATTGCCTTACAATGTGTGGGGCCAGGGATAGATGGAATGGGCTGTTACAGTTTTATGTATTTGCCATTGTATGGCAATACCTTTGGTTTGGATATATTGGGAAGACCTTAACCCTAGTTTGTGGTTTGGTCTTGTGGACACATTGCATTGTGTATGGATTACACAATAGCTGAATGATGTCATATGCATAGCCTCAGTATGGCACAATATTGTGTGCTACTGAATGGCCTTCTATTGTCTCTATTGTTCTTTTATGCTTACAGAAGCAATTCTGAGACATTCTTTACCATATGCGATATGTAGATCTCTATATGAGATTTGGACACTATTAGTATATAAACTAGATAGTTGTCAAGGTAATACCTTAGTTAGTTATTACCGAGACCAGTGGTATTGTAATGTTCACACAATACACTGCATTATCAGTTCCATCTAGGACAACGTCTGAAGCCTATTCGCTGCTGTTCATAGCTGAACAATATCTCTAACGCGATTGTCTATGGAGAGCCAAGTAGTCTCTCACTACCGTCGTCAGAGTTCCACAAGACAGTCATAACCCTGGTAGCGCAAGTTGTAGCAAGTCTTAGGCATAACACGATTGATAATCAAGGCTTTCGGAGTTACTCTATAGAAACATTGTAACATGGGCCAGGGATGGCACAAGGGCACATTGGGGGCCATCTGACTTGTGCAGGAGAGTAGAGATGGCCTAGATTGGCCAGATCACAATGGCCAAGATGCATCAGGTCACATCAAAACTGGAGTGGGAGGTGAGATGCTGCCACTAGGAGATGTGATTTGTGTCAATTTCAATCCCAGAGAGGTTGGATTTCAGAGGTGGAGGGCCCTTTGGAGGCCAACTCCCAAGTGTTTGTGAGTGGAGGAGACAAGGAAGATACAGCTGTATGCCGAAACTTGTCAAATTGTGTTGACAACAGGGTGGAGGGGAGGCAACTGGTGCCAGGCATGATTCATGTTGATTTTGGCACCAGTGAAGGTGGTGCAAGTACCTCCTCCTGCCTATCCTTCCCCTTTAAAACACCTAACAGGTGTTTCCTGCTGCCACTTTTCTCCTCTTTATCATGTTTCGAGGTTGCTATGGCCATATTTGGCTGTTTCAAGAGAGTGGATGGCTCTGGAATGGTCCTGGTTGGACCAAGAGGAGCCAGGTGGTGGTGGTTATCACCAAACAACTAGTGCATAGCATGGGTCTGGAAACCCATGTGGGTATCCAGGTATGGGTTTCATGGGTATGGGTACAGGTCCAGCAATTGAGGCATCCGCCTCAAACCTGTATCTGTTTTGTGGGTTTTTTATATTGAATTTATTTTAATTTAATTATTTCTAAGTACAGCTATAGTACAAGTTTCGATGTGACAAGCAGGGGCCTCCCCCACTTGCCACTTGCCATGTTGAAAAGGGTTGCAATGCAACAAGCAGGGGTCTCCTCTACTTGGTGTGTCAATGAGAATTGCAACGCAACAAGCAGGGGCCTCCCCCACTTGCCATGTTGAAAAGGGTTGCGATACAACAAGCAGGGGTCTCTCCCCACTTGCCACATCAATGAGAATTGCAACGTGACAAGCAGGGGTCTCCCCCCATTTGTCATGTTGAAGAGAATTTGATGCAACGTAATGAGCAGAGGTCTCCCCCTACTTGTCATGTCAAAAAGGGCTGCAATGTGGCAAGGAGGGGACAACCCCTCCTTGCCACATCTTCATGCATAATGTTCTGTTGTAGAAAAACATATCAGCAAAACACATTTCTCCTTATTATTACTTAAACCCTTCTTGACATACTTGAGGGCACCTTCAAGGAGCCTCAAGGAATATCTCAAGAACTGGACACCCCTCCTTGAAATGGCCTTGGGTCAAGGAGAATCTTCTTGTTCAAGGAGAGTCACTAACTTGAAATATACTTAAATTCCTAAATTTCACTTAAGTACCTGAACAAAAACAAAATAAAATATTTAAGTAGTTCAAGGCTACTCACAAGAACATGTGAAAGTAATCTCAAGGGAGTCGAGGATGATAAAGAGAAAAAAGAAAGTGAATTAAGGACATTAAAGTACAAAATTTAAAATACATAATAATACTAGCAGTTTCTGCAGACATACTAGGGGTAAGGGTACTACATGGGTATCAAAATCTATGTAGGTAATCAGGAGGGAGCCAAGAAAAACATGGCCAACTTAGCCAGGAAGGGAGAGGAGGAAAACAGAGTCCAAACATGAAAAATGCAGCCAAAACTGCTGCATTTGTCATGTTTGAAATGTAAGAGAAGCATCCAGACACAAAAGACATGGCTGAAGTGGCTGTATTTATTGTGTCTGAGTAGGGGTGAGATAAAGGGGAAGTAGAACAGTCCAAACACAAAAAACATGGCTGAAATTCCCAACCCTGAAAATGAGCAATTGTGCTTGTTTTCAGGGTTGAGAGGGTAGTGGTGGCCAGAGAAGGATTGGAACCCCAAAAATGAGCCTTCGTGCTTGTTTTCAGGGTTGTGGTAGCAGATAGATGATGGCCAGAACCCAGAAAATGAGCAATCTTGCTTGTTTTCGGGGTTGGGAGGGTAGAGGCAGCCAGAGAAAGATCAGAACCCTGAAATGGGTCTTTATGCACATTTTCAGGGTTGTGGTGGCAGATAGATGATGGCCAGAACCCCCAAAACAAGTATTCTGCTCATTTTCAGGGTTAAAGATATGGTGGTGAGCTAAGGGGATGATAGGGATGGTATTTATTAGCTGTATAATAGGTTTAAAAAAAATAAAAACATATGTTTTTGCTCTTCTCACCACCATCCCTTTCCTCCTAGGCCACTATTGTCTTGTGTCATCATGTTCATTGTTGTTATCATTGTGGCTGCCTCTGCGGAAATGGTGAGTGTTGGCATGGTGCAGTGGTGGCAGTAGTGACGATAATGTGGCAACTGATAGGAGTGGGAATTGGAGCAGCAAGTCATGGGAAAAAGGACTTAGAAGTTTTCAAGAGCTGATTTCACATATAATAGATTTCTGATGCTTCAACACATCAGAATATTAAGTACTTGATATTAAAATTGATCTAAAATTGAGCAGAATGTGCTTACATATTTTTCAGAATTTATTTCAAATATTTGACCCTATAATTCATATATTTCGCGATTTTTCTGTATTTATTTGAGTATTTTATTGGTATTAAAGGTCAAACTTGCAATAAAATATTATGTCTTATATATTAGAGGGCATTCTTTAGAAGAATAGAGATTTAAAAGTTTTTGATTTTCTACTTAATTGCCTTTAGATACTTGGATGATTTCTTTTACTACTTGTATGCTTGTTCTACTTGATTTACTTTATGAAGGCCATTATAATATCTCATATACTTGATACTTTCTTTCTAGACTTGCTCTACTTGTGGCTGAGTTTTTCAAGAATGAAAAGTGAAATTAAGCCTTCAAGGAGGAAAAAGGGCTCTCACACATCGGTGGCTATACAATATAAAGGCCACTTATATGTATTTCTGAAATAAAATTAGATATTTAAATTATCAATCTGACAATAAGACTCCCTTTTGTTTTAGATATAAGGCAAAAAATTTCCTAAATAAGGAAAATTTTCACCTTATATCTAAAACAAAAGGGAGTCTTATTGTGAGATTGATAATGCTGATGCCATGATGATCCTGTACCCGTTTGGATGGGTGATGGGTCTGTGACAGCATGACGGGTCATTGTCAACACCACCAGCATGGCTACGACAACACTTCCAGGGCGTCGTGCTGGTGGCATGGACACGGCTGATTTCAACAAGAACAGTGACCAGGAAGTACAGGGTGGTGTGCTGGCATGACCAGCACCACTGAAGAGTTAAGTTATTTTAATTAAAATTCGATTTTATGACCATTTTTTGCAGTTTTTCGAGTTCTCTGCAGTGCGGGAGCTTTTCGGCGCGTTGTGGGCCCATTTATACGAACCAGGGAGTGTAGGGTGATGTGCTGGCATGCCCAGCACTCCATAGTGTGTAGTTCCATTAAAATTTAATTTTTTGACCGTTTTTCGTAGTTTTTCGAGTTCCCTGCAGCGCGGGAGACTTTCGGCGGCGTCTGTGGGCATCCAAATGATTCAGCGAGGTTTAGATGATGTGCTGGCATGCACAGCACCCTCAAAAAGTAAGTTTCTCCCATTATATTTCGATTTTTTGACCATTTTTCGTAGTTTTTCGAGTTTCCTGCAGTGCGGGAGCCTCTCGGCACGTTGTGGGCCCATTAATACGAACCAGGGAGTGCAGAGTGATGTTCTGGCATGCACAGCACCCTCAAAAAGGAAGTTTCTCCTATTATATTTCAAATTTTTGACCATTTTTCGTAGTTTTTTGAGTTCCCTATAGCGCGGGAGCCTTTCGGCGCCATCTGTGGGCATCCAAATCACACAGGAAGTGTAGGATGATGGTCTGGCATGCCCAGAACCATCAAAAGGTGAGTAATTTCAATTAAATTTCGATTTTCTGACAGTTTTTCGCAGTTTTTCATGTTATTTGCACCGCGGGAATGTTTTGGCACCATCCATAGGTGATGTGCTGGCATGCCCAGCACCCCCTTTTCAACACGACGACGGGGCGTGCCCATTGTCGCATATTTATTTATTATTAAATACTTAATATAATTAATATAACTAATATTATACAGACCTATGAGGTTAGCTGCGGGATTCCGCACCCGTGGCTATGGGACGGGGGTATGGGTGCGGGTGAATGAAAATTCGCCCACAGGCACACTATAAGTCACCGAAATGATGATATTTCACTAAGAGACATTCGGCCCGGTACTCCGGAGGTTTGCTGGCCAGCGAATGTCTGGACCGAGAATTTCCACTGTAACACGTGACTAGTCCAGTCACAAGACTCTCAAACCACCACTGTTTCCAATAACTTGCCAATGACACACCAACTGCCATTTGCCATGCAGACAATGACCATATATT
>WNGG01028189.1_pt1 | contig 10949 bp, 14 predicted proteins | sample 5400661 | NCBI WGS metagenome assembly WNGG01 (sample SAMN13153372, study PRJNA577476) | soil metagenome | isolation source: 100 cm soil or saprolite under Garry oak tree replicate 1 | place: USA:California | collected 2016-06-15 | reverse complement strand
GAAAACACGCAGAAGATTGAGAGCAAGCCCATCACCTTGCGCACCCGGATCAAGCGGTTGGTACGCCGGACGATCTGCTTTTCCAAGACAGAGCGCATGCCCGACGTGGTGATTGGGCTCTTCATCAATCGCTATGAGTTTGGGTGACCCATCTGACATGGAATCAACAGCTCTGAAACACCTTCACAAAATCATGCGTCACGCAAAGGGTCTCTGGAGGACGCACGATGAAGCGTATGCTCCTTACTGTGCTGCTCGGGATGGTCGTCACTGGGTGTGCTACCTATTGGAAAGAACGTACCGAAGGGACAAGTGGTCCGATTGCGTGGTATATCACCGATGCCACGTCAGACGCAAACACGCGGGAGGAGCGCTATATCTACTTCTTTGTCCTTGTCCTCCAAGAAACGCAAGGGACTCCGATCACCTTCACCACGATGACCTACACCATCTATAGTGGTACCGCAACCAGCTCAGGAGTCAATGAGCGGACCAGACAGGGGACCTGGAAACTCCAGGCTCATGGGAGATATCGGTTTCCTTTTACGTACACTGTGACCTGTCCAGAAGGCAGCGGGTGCATCAAACTCGGACCGCTCGCACCAACCTATCATATTGTTCTCACCGGGACGGATAGCCAAGACAAACCCGTGCGGGTGATCATTGACACAAAACTCCCCCCTGATCCCAGCGCGATTCCAAAGCACTGAAGATATCTGCCCATCCCGATATATGCTCCTGTTTGTGCAATAGGGGCCAAACAGCCGAAAAATACACAATACTGTTCCTACCCCGTGAAGGAAAAGCGTGTTGGCGGCGTTGCGATACCATGAGTACGTGTACCGGTGTCACTTTACTTGACACCGCTCTTCCCCTATACTCGCCAGCGTTAGGGGCCAAAGGCACAGGGCGGGTCATGGGGCCTAGGTGACCCAGAGGTCGATACGTGAACGTGTTTCCCCCAAAGGAGGGTAGGTATGCAACAGAGGTCCTCACCATGGCGTCTCGTCAGGGTCCTGGTAGTGCTCATCGTCGGTACCTGGAGTGTGTTGGCCCCTGCTGTGGAGGCTCAAATGGCCCTCCAGGAGCAACTGGCGTCATGCCGAGCACGGCATGACGCCAGTTGCTCCTGGAGGGCCAATCCGGGCAATCGCCGGCCAGCACTCCCCGGTCCGGCGATTGGCGTACCGGGCGAGGACGGCGTATACCGCGATGCCGAGGGCGCCAATGGTCTGGGCGTGCACGTCAATGAGGTCGTTGTCGAGACTGAAGAAGTGGGCGCGTTTGAGAACCACAATCTGTGCAATGTGCGTGCTCTCCTGTCACAACCCTCAGGAGCATGGCGACATCTGAGTGGCGCACGAGGTCCACACAGTGTGGTATAATCGGCTATCCACTCACGATGCCACGCATCCTGATGGGTCTGATGCCCCAGAGAGAGTACTCGGCTAAAAGTTGTCTCTCTGGGGCGTTATGCTTTCTGGATCACGAGCGATCCAGACGCCTGAAATACTCCTGCGTATCCTACAGCATCCCCCTCCAGAAACAGAGTCTGATTATGGCGTCGTCTCCGTGTGTTGCTGCTGCTGGGCCTGCTTCTGCGCCCGCTGTTGCAACATACTGACATAGCTCTGCACCATGAGGACGTGCTCATTGCCCTGTATCAGCGGGTAACCTTCGATGATGAGCTGGTCGTCCTGGTTCGCGGCCAGGCTGTCCTTCACCCGGTTCCACTGCCGCAAAGCGACTATCACGTTCCATGTCATGGGAGGATCGGGGGGCACTGGGGGCAAGCCTCTGGGGAAGCTCCCTGGTGGTCTGCCCTGCATGCGGAACACCACGGCCTGGCCACGTACTTCCACTTTCCCTGGTCGACCTATGAGCGTCACTTTCATCGTGCGCGCCTCTCCTGCTGGGGCGGTGGCCAGCGTCTGGGTAATGGTGGGCACCTCGTCCCACGTAAGGATTGGGGGCTGAGCCTGCGCCGGTGCCTGCCCCTGGGGTGTCTGGGATGCAGGCCGTGGGAACAGATAATCGCGTTGGCTCCGGGTCACCTGCTGGCGCACGAGCTGGAAGAAGACCCCGCCGGGTGTGCGGCGCCGCGTGCCATTCTGCACGAGCATCCCGCCGTGCGCTTCCACCTCCAGGGCCTCGGCCAGCACCGCGGCGGTGTGGTCAGGGCCCAGTACCGCGAGGACCTGCCAGAGTAGGGGCACGTTGAGCTCCTGCAACGTCGCGGCGAGGTGGTCAACAGTCAGGGCGTCCATAGCGGTTCCTCCGGGTGCAGCCGGCGCTGCATCGCATACGCCAGCGCGACAGGTTTATTGGGGCGCCGCTGGCACGGCTGACAGAGGGGAAACATCACCACAAAGTCCGTCTCGAGCTCCATCCAGAGCACATAGTGCCCTGGGCGGGGCGCGTGACACAGCACACAGGGGCTGCGGTGCCAGCGGTTCACGAAGAGGTCATCAAACGCCACGGTCTCATCGATGTGGCGCGGGGAGACAGGCTCAGGCATAGGCAGGCCTCCGAGACCTCGTCCGCCTCATGCGGGGCCTGGGGCCCCAGCGGTGGCGTGCCACATTCGCTGGCGTCATGGCGGCGGCTCCCCTGCAGGCCAGAAATCGGCATCCAACACCTGCTCAGGCGTCCACGGGCAGGCCTCGGGGAAGGTCGTCAGGGGCAAGCCGGTTTCGTCGGCCGCATCCTGCCGTGCCAGCGGGTACCAGCGGCCAAGCAGCGGCGGCACCGCCTGGCGTAAGCTGGGGCTATCCTCCAGGAGGACGGCAATCTCTGCACGGGCATTCCGGATGCTCTGCCGCCAGGACGGACCGGTGTGTCGACCAGCAGGCTGGTAGTGCCACTTCAGGAGATGAAGCACAAGATTACGCAGATGGCTCCCCAGTGCACGCCGATCACTCTTGCCCAAGCTCTCCACCTCCTCTGCCAGGTTGGTGACATCGAGGTCATGCCACGCGCCTTCTCGCAACAGCGCGGCTTGCTCCTGGGTCCACTGGTAGAAGTCCTGCTCGTATAACTCGGCATTAGTTTGCATAGGGGTATTCCTGTACGCGCGTGAAGCGTGCTTCCAGCTTGGTGCAGAAGGCCAGCAAGGCAAACCGCGTCATCATTTTGTTTACACAGGTGCGGATTGTAGCCGACCGTACTGGATCGACGTAAGTCCTGAGATATCAACGCATCGCTTCTCACGCGTTCAGAGCGTGTTTTGCCTCTACGCCGCACACTTGCTCTTTGAACGGCGATTTTCCAGACACAGTCGGCTTCACTCCGCATATATGTAAAGGAATTCATGACGCGCTTTGAGCAAGGTCCGTGGGTCCATTTGCTGCGTAGCGCGCTTCACGGGCAGCGCCTGCTTGAGCCGGGTGAGAGTCGGGTCCTGGTCGGCGATCCACCGCCCCTGCGTGGCCCGGAGGGCGTCCAGTTGCCGGAAAATCGCGTCATACTCCTGTGGGTCCACGGGGCCTTCTCCTACGCCACCGGAGCGGCCTTGCAGGTCCGCTGGCGCTTGGGCTGCTTGGGCGGTGTGGCGGCGGTGTCTGCCTCATCCTGCGTCACGTCTCCATACGTATTCGCCAGCACATCAAGCGATACGCCTAACGCCCGTGCCAGTCGAGCAGCCACACTCACCCGTGGCTCCTGATGGAGACCGCGCTCACAGCGATAGATGGTGATGTACGGCACCTGCGCACGGTCTGCGAGTTCTTGCTGGGACCACCCGCGCGCTTCACGTAGTCGTTTTAATCGGTCGCCAAAACTTAACATATATTTTCTCCGTTTACGTAAACGCTATCTATACTATAAGCATAAATTTGTGATGAAACAATATTTTTTGCGAAAAAGAAATACTTTCTCTTGATAGTACTTTGCGAATTCGCTAAAATATAGTCACAACAAAGGCGAGGAGTTGAAGCCCTGGACAAGCCAACTCCCCGCCTTCACCCCAACCCCTCCTGAGAGGAATTGAGCGATGGCGATTGTAACAGAAATTTCCTGGGATGACATGTTTGACGGCAAGCCTGTGCCAGACAATCCTGCTCGGCAAGCCTGGCGTGACGCTGTGGCTGAGGTTGCCGAGCGCGCCAAGGCCGCATTGCCTGAGGCGGTCAACGGTCGCATCGAGAAGGCGGTCGCGATTGTCCTCGCGGGTGATGTGGAGCTATTAGCAGACGGCAAAGCCAAGGTTGCCAGCCAATCCAACGGCACCACGGCGTATGCGGTGTGTAACGGCACCTGCGAGTGTCGGGATTTCCCCAAGGCAGAAGGGGGCTGGTGTAAGCATCGTGCGGCCGCTGCCATCCACAAGCGCGCGCTGCCACTCGCCAAGGCCAAGCTCGACACCCTGAACGGTAGCCACGCCCAGACACCCAGCCCGCCAGCGCCAACGCAACCGCAGGCCCCGCCAGCGGTCCCGAGCACGCCCCTGCCTGAGGCCCCGGTGAGCATCACGCTGAAAGCCACCCTCAACGGGCATGAGGTGCTAGTCACCCTACGCGGGACGGACTTCACCAGCGTCAAGGCGCAGGTCGAGCAGGCCAGTCAGTGGTTGCAGGACCACGGCGGCCAGCCCGCCGCAGACACCACCCCGCAGTGTCCCAAGCATGGCGTGTCCCTCACGCTCCAGCACGGCAAAGACGGCCGCACGTGGTACAGCCACAAGACCGCTGCCGGCTGGTGCAAAGGCGTGCGATTCGTTCATCCTAAACTAGCTGTGTAGCGGCTAGGGGACGGATGGGAAGGGAGACAACTCCCAACTAACTCTATCATCATGTGGGTGAGAGACCCACTCCGAGGTGTGCGGTAAAAGCGTACCCCCCAGGGTAGCGACTGATCCTCAATCCCTGAAGCGGGGGTATACGGCGGTCACTCTGAATCCGACAGGGAATCCCGTCTAGCAAGCTCTCCATGGATAAGACAACTGAACCTATAAAACGCATCGTCAACCAGAACGGCCAACGCGGATGAATAGGCCAGGCCAAAATGGCAAGGATAGAGGCCAGGCAATAGGCCTTTGTGACCTGGGAACACCCCTCATGAAACCCGGTGCCATTGTAGGATCCTAAAGAGAGCAAGTATGGTGATAGGGAACGAAGTAACCCTGGAGTAGCTCTCCAGGTAGACCTGGAGTAGGTGTCAACCGCATGGATCACAGGGTGGGATTCTTCAAGAAGCAAATGCCTCTGGGAAAGCCAGTGGATAGGCTGACGTGAAGACGGTTATTGAGAGGGTAAAGCTGCAAGTAGCAAATGAGGCAACTCATGGATAACGCGACACCGTAAGGTGTGAGCGACGAGGAGAGTACCATATTTCCGTGGTACATCTTCGGGCTGCAAAAGCGGATTTACAAAGCGAAGCAGCGCCATGACCAAGTCACGGCGCCGAGGCAACGTACCCATGTCAAGGGCTCAGTAACTGAGGAGCCGTGTGCGAGGAAACCCGCAAGCACGGTTTTGTAGCAGAGGTGAGAGAGGCGACTCCCTCATCGACTGCAACCGGCTGTGAGGCACGTCACAGGGAAAGTATGAGATGGCTCATACGCATGGGCTGCCACCCAGAGGTATACTGTTCTTTAGCACTATGTCGAACCGCCTCATCACCAGAGCGAGGGAAAGGAGACACCTGGGGCTCACGTTGTCAGGCTATGTCGCGATGTGCCTCCTGCAAGGCCCGCTCGCGAACATTCCGCGAGTACATAGCAGCCTAGAAGGAGGAACATCCATGTTTGCCCAACCCCTGAAGGACATCGCTCCCGTCACACCACTGTTGGTCCGCCTCGTCCCTTGTGTACCTCACGGGCCGCACCTCCCTGGCGAGGCCACCCCCCGGACCTCGCGAAGGCGCACCGTCCTGCAGCCCGTCGTCGCCCTCCTGGCCGTGCTGACGCTCGTTGGCGGCCTGGCAGCGACGGCCCTGGCGCAGAGCAGTGGCAATTTCGACGCCGCCGTCGACCCTACGGTCTGCGTACTCAACTCGAGCACCGGCACGTTGAGCCCGCTGTGTACCCCGACCACCAACGGCACCTCATGCGCGCTGCTCGATACCACCATAAAGACCTCGAACGGCAACGGCGTCACACTTTTGATCACACCTTCGATGGTGACCGGGCTTTTCACCGACACGAAGCTTTCTTCAACGCTCAACACGGCGACTGCCGATATCGGTATCCAAGTCTGCGTGACTGTTGAAGGGGGCAAGGTGCTGCCCAACACTGCCAATGTGAACACCGGGACCAACCCTGCCGACACGGGCTGTGTTGTGTACGACCAGCGTTTCCAGCAGATCAGCAATACACTGTTTGCGAACGTCACCAGCTGCGCGGCTGGCAACGCTGGCGCTGTCTGTACGTCGAACGCCAATTGCACCGGCGGCACGATCTGTGGCCCACCAAACGTCGACGGCGGAAGCGTGTGCACCTGCGGCTTCGACCTGACCTTGAGCACGTTGTCGGCACACGCCTTCAATTTCATGGCGCAGGTGCCGGGGGACAATACCCCCCACCATGTCACAGCGGAGTGGACGCTTATTGGCGTGAATCAGACCACAGGCGCAAGCAGCGTGGCCGCTTGCGTGGGGCCTGGCGACGTGACCGTCACGCAAACAAAGATCTTCAACAACAGCGGCTCGAACCTTGCATTCTGAGCGCACCACTCGGCCCCCGAGGCCCCGTGCTGACCTCGCAGCGGGTCAGCCCTCAGCTTGCGGCGCTGAGGGTTGGTCCGCCTGCTTCCAACTGCACGTCGGGCTCCACAGGCTACCATTGTCCCACCCTTGAGCCCTGAAGCCCTCCAAGATTTTCTCAGCCACCTCGGCAGGCGTGCGCGGATTGCAGAGAGCCTCCACGGGGTTCCCGCAGTAATGGAGCAAAAAACAACGATCCTCCTCTCCACAGCTCTTACTGTATCACTTCGATATAAGCCCACGTGAACGCATAAAGTGGTAGAGCGTCGCGCGGTCCACACCCGTGATTTTGGCGATGGATGCCTTGGAGACCCGCAACGCCAGCAAGGTCTTGATCTCCTCCTTTTTCCCGTCCAGCTTGGACTTGCCCAGCGTCCCCCGTGGCCGGCCCAACGGCTTACCGGCCGCTTTGACCGCGGCCAGTGCTTCTTTGGTCCGCAGGGAGAGCAGGGTCCGCTCGATCTCCGCAAAGAGGCCAAACAGGGTCACAATGACGGTCGTCTGCAGATCGTGGGCGCCCGTCAGCCGGAGACCTTCCTTGAGAGCGAACACCCGAATCTGGTGCGTCACCAACGTATCAATGAGGGTAATGATCTCGCCGACGGAGCGCCCCAGACGGCTTACCTCGCTCACCACGAGCGTATCCCCAGGGACCAGACGGGCTAGCAAGAGGTCCACCTTCCGGGTCGTAGCCGACCGGCGGGAGGAGGCCTGGAGTTCGAGAAACTCATCGACCTCTATCCGCTCTGCCCGGGCAAACTCCAAAATGGCGAGGCGTTGGTTCTTGGTGTCCTGAGTATCTTTCGAGACGCGCAGATAGGCCAGTGTGGTCATCCAGTGTGGTCATAGGGTACCTCGGTGTGGAAGAAACGGTCGTACAGGAAAAAACCGCGACACTATGCGAGGATACAACCGCCTCTTTTCCTCCACGATAGTCGTGGACCAAGACGATGGTTTCCGTCCACACGAAGGTGACTATGCCAGTGCAGCTCTTTACCGAGGCCGAACGGGCCCAGCGCGATCGCTTCCCCGAGGTGATCGCGTATGAGGACCTCGTCATCTTCTTTACCCTCTCTGACCGGTCGTGTATCTCCAGCCTGCGGCTAAATACAAGAGGCCTGCCTGGCGACCATCACTGGGGCAAAAAGGCGCGCCAGCGAGCCATCATGGCGTCACAGCGGCACTCTGCACCGTGATGACACCCTCGCAGCTGGCTGTGCAGGCACACGTCGCCACCTCAGGCCCCCTCCCGTTGCCGTCTCCCACCACCACGACGTGCTCATACCCCTGCTGGCTGGGGCCATGGCGGCACGCGGAACAGCAGCACCTCACGCAGTGTCCAGACATGGTCGGTCAGCCCCGCGGCCATGGCCGGCGTACACGGCCGCCACAACTGGGCCGAGCCGGTCCTGTGGGTGGGCTCGGGCTGTGGCAGGGGCTGGCGTACGCTCGCGTGGGGCAAGCAGAAATTGTAGTAGCAGTGGAACACGGCCAACTGCTCCAGCAACCCGTCTTCGCCCTTGCACAGCGTGCTGACCCGTCGCCCGACTGCGGCGATATGCTGACGGATGGTGAGGTTGATCCGCTCCACGAAGGCCGTATTGATCTGCCAGCCGCAGGCCGCCAGCACCTGCTGGACCGCCTCCAGCGTGCCGAACACGACGCGATGCGTCACGTCGACCAGACGCCGGCGCCGCACGGTCTTCACCACCTGCGCATAGAGGAGCCCGGGCAGCGGCATCCAGCGGGGCTTGGGCACTGGACCTTTGTCCTGGCGGCGTGATGGCTGCACCCAGTGCCCATAGTGGGTCAGCAAGGCTGTCATATACTCGCGAAAGCCATCGGTGAGAAATAGGGGGGCGCAGTCTGGGGCTAAGACCTGCGCGACGTGGTGGACCACGCGTTGGGCCATGGCCAGCGTGCGATTGCCCACGTCGATGGCCAGCAGCATTTTGCTCTCGGGGTCTATGGCCACCCACACCCAGTGAGGCGAGCGATCCAGGCGCTCAATCGCCTCGGCCTCACTGATTGTGCCGTCCTTGACGGCACGGAGCACGGCGTAGAGTTCGTCCAGCTGCACCTGGCCGATGTGTATGTCGTGCAGGAAATACCTGGAAAAAGCCTGAAGCTGGTCTGCTGCCTCCACCAACCACCCCAGCACGGTGTTCGGGTCGACCTCGAACACCCGCGCCGTCCCCCGGATGCCTAAGCCTTCGGCCAGGCACGCCACCACGCGCACGATGAGCTCGACGGAGGCGCGCTTGCCATGCAAGAGGGTGCCGAGGGTCTCCAGAAAATAGCGACGACAGACCACACACAGCAGCTGCCGCCAGGGACCACCATTAGGATGGCCATTGGCACGGAGATTGCCCCAGCCGACCCAGCCCCGATAGGCACAGTCCGGGTTCGGACAGAAGTGCGTCGCGGTGTCGACCTGGCGGCGGCGCCCCCGCGTAGGTATGATGCGCGGGGGTGGAGCTGAGGGGGCTTGCGGGCGGGGGTCGGTCGCGTGCTCACAGGCGTCGCAGTGCGGTTTGTGGGTGAAGCCCGCAAACGGTGTGGGCTCGCGGCGGCGCTTTGGCACTGGGGGTAGAGGTTCCGGTGTCGTTGGGCACGCGGCGGCGGGGTCGCTCGGCCACGCCCACTGGAGCATGACGCACAGCCAGACGAGTGCGATCAGCGTGAGCTGATAGAAGAAAAGATGAGATACCATGGCAAAACCCCCTCATACACGTGCTGAAATGAGGGCATTGTACCCGGTTTGTCAGGTTGCTAAATTAGCCGCATGCTGGAGGTACACAACCACACAGGGGAGATTCTCATTCAATGCGACAGCGTGTTCTGCGGATATTATAAAAACCCGGAGGCGACGGCGACGGCGCTAGAGGACGGCTGGCTCCATACGGGCGATGCCGGCATGCTCGACGACGAGGGCCATCTGGTCATGATCGACCGGCTCAAGGACGTTTTGCAGCTCGCCGATGGCGCGCGCTTCTCCCCAGCGCTCATTGAAAACAAGCTGAAGTTTAGCCCCTATATCCGCGAAGCAGTGGTGATCGGCGAGGAGCGGTCCTACATCGTCGCATTGATCCAGATCGATATGGACAACGTCGGGAGCTGGGCCGAGGTCAATCGCCTACCCTTCACCACCTTCAAGGACCTCTCCCGCAAGCCAGAGGTGTATGAGCTGACTGCGCAGGAGGTAGCCCGCGTCAATCAAGACCTGCCCAAGGTGGCCCAGATCCGGCGGTTTGCCCTCTTCGACAAGGAGCTGGACGCCGACGATGATGAACTCACCCGCACGCAGAAGGTTCGACGCTCCACCATCGTGGTGAAGTACAAGGAGATGATCGAGGAGCTGTATATCGATGAGTGAACCCCTGGTGTTCCTGCTGCAACTGCTGATGACGGGCATCGCCGTGGGTGGGGTCTACGCCCTCATGGCGCTGGGGTTTGTGCTGATCTACAAAGCCTCCAACGTGGTGAATTTCGGGCCGGGGGAGCTGGTGCTCTTTGGAGCATATGTCTCCTGGGCCACGATCCTCCAGATGCGCTTCCCCCTCTATGTGGCCTTTCCCCTGACGCTCCTCACGTCTATCGCGCTCGGCCTCATCATCGAGCGGGGGGTGCTGCGCCCACTCATTGGGGAGCCGATCATCTCGGTCATCATGGTCACATTGGGTGTTGCCAGTGTGATTCGAGGCGGCCTGAATATGGTGTGGGGGAGTGACACACGCCCCTTTCCTGCGCTGTTCTCCTCTGAACCCTTCCACCTGGGCCCGGTCCCCATCTCACCGGTCCACCTGTGGAGCTTCGTTATAGTCATACTCCTGCTCGGAGGCTTCTCGCTTTTTTTCAAATTGAGCCTCACCGGGATGGCCATGCGGGCAACGGCGGACAACCAGCAGGTGGCGCTCTCACTGGGCGTGAGCGTCAAGCGCATGTTTGCCCTCTCCTGGTGCATCGCCACGGTCGTATCGACATTGGGCGGCATCATCCTGGGGAGCGTGCGCGGCGGGGTGGACTTTTCCTTGGCAGATTTGGGTCTGAAGGTCTTTCCGGTGGTCATCCTGGGTGGCCTGGACAGCGTGATGGGCGCCATCGTGGGGGGGGTGTTGATCGGGGTCTTTGAGAATCTCTCAGGAGGGTACCTGGATCCGATCTTCGGCGGTGGGGTCAAGGAGGTCGCGCCCTTCGCGGTGTTAGTGGTGATCTTGCTGTTCCGCCCCTACGGGCTCTTTGGAAAGCCC
>WNGG01008987.1_pt1 | contig 10949 bp, 10 predicted proteins | sample 5400661 | NCBI WGS metagenome assembly WNGG01 (sample SAMN13153372, study PRJNA577476) | soil metagenome | isolation source: 100 cm soil or saprolite under Garry oak tree replicate 1 | place: USA:California | collected 2016-06-15 | reverse complement strand
ACCTGTCACCACGTCTGACCTCCTTCTGGTTGCCATCGGAACGAACGTGCCAACGGCCACCATCACATCCGTGACCGATACGCTCGGGAGCACCTTCACCCCAGCGACAGGCTTTGTGGCCAATCCGTTCGTGGGAATAGGAGAGCAAATTTGGATGGCTACCTCGAAGGGCAGCAGTGCCGACACAGTTGCCGTTGTTCTGAGCCAAGCTGCGAACGTGCATTTGATCATCGCCGAGTATTCGGGGATAGCAGCCGTCGTGGATGCTACAGCAGCCGCTGGCCCCACATCCGGTACCACAGCGGACAGCGGCGCGCTCACCACGCTCACTCCTGGAGATCTGTTATTCGGTCATATTGTCACTGCATCCTTGAACCACACGTTCACTGCCGGAACCGGCTACACTCTCCGGCAAACAACCCCAACCGGAGCAAGTGCGATCGAGGACCAATTAGTGTCGGCGACCGGAAGTTATCACGCTACATTCACACTCAATAGCGCCGATTATTGGGTCGGTGCGCTGGTGGCGCTCCAGCCTGCTGCGGCCAGCAGCAGCACCTCCACCTCATCACTGCCCACCATCTCCGGGGTTATGAACCTTATCGTCCAAAACGTCTGCTCGGCTACGGTGACCGCCAGTTGCGTGAACGGTTTCCAGATAACGCACATTGACCCAACCACCGGGACCACGGTCATCGACGCGACCGTAGCGATTCCGTCAAGCCTGACCTACACGGTGAACGCAACCGGCAAAGACGCAACGGGAAATGCTAGCTCCGTCCCGCCCATCTCGATTCTGTTCAGTTTCAGGCCCCCACAGTGATGTGGTAACCACTTTGGATAGAGGACGTTGCAGCAGAGAACCAGTTCTCGCCAGCCCAAGCCAGGAGCTGAGGGAGATGGCCGCCCGGCGGGGGGAGAGCCGGGAGGCGCGCGGCTGAACTCGACAGAGCGCATCACTAGTGTCAGTGTCGCGTTTCCGAAGAAAGTGAAACACGGATGCGCCTTTTCGGGTTCCGATAGGTCCAGCGGAAGGGCTGGGCATTACGGTTGTAGAGCCGGATGTAAGTCTTGATGCGATATACCAAGTCGGGGACCGAGACAAAGATGCCGCGCTGGATGACGTTTCCAGACCAGAGTGGTACTTCAGATGGTAAGAGACAACGGGAATAGCTTGGCGGGGACCAGTGAATATTGGGGGGACACATCCAATTGACTGATCAACTACGATTCGGCCACAACCCACAACGGCTTGCACCCTTTCTCGACCAATCGTAAGGATCAGGAGGTGCCGGTGGGCGGGGGCCCACGAAATGGGTCATTTCCTTGGTTTCCCTACGCGATGTGCTGTCCGGAACATCAGTTCAACCGTATCGAGATCCTTCGCTTGCACCTTCCCCGCTGGAATCCGCGTGTTCGTCAGTTCCTCAAGCTTGAAAAGAATATCGACGAGCGCGAGTGAATCGATTAGACCCGACGAAACCAAGGGGGTATTTTCATCGATCCGAGCGTCTCGACGCCCCATTATCTCCTGCACGACGTATTCGATCATCTTTATGCCGAGTTCTGACATTAGGTCAGTCCTCCTGGAACTTGCAAATCCGCGCATTCCGCGACGAGCTTTTCACGCGTCGTCGAGCGCGCCGGCTTTCCTGCGGTGCTTTTAACAATCCACCTGGGCGGCTTCAAATAAACAGAACCTATCCCGACACCGAGCTGTGCGGTAACCGAACTCCTGAGTTCGCGTTCGATCGTTTCCGCGTTTTGTAAGTCGCTCTCTTCGCGGACCTCGGCAACAACGACGATTTCTTCTGTCCCGAGAGTCGCGTTGTATCTCCCGAAAGCCACGACCCTCCCATCATAGATTGCAGGGTGGACGGATACGATTTCTTCGACATCCTGCGGATATATGTTCTCGCCCCCGACTATGATCAAGTCTTTCTTTCTACCAGTCACGTACAGTTCATCATCTAGTAGAAATCCCAAATCGCCTGACCAATACCACCCGTCCCGGATAGCCTTAGTTGTCAAATCGGGGCGGTTGTAGTATCCATCCAACATCGATTCAGAACGAATGACGATTTCTCCGACATTTCCTGGAGCGAGGTCTTCTCCTCCGTCTGACACAATTCGAATCTGTGTACCTGGAAGGCGGCTACCTGAGGAAACCAGGCAAACAGCCCCTACTGCGTCTTTCGATGTTGGGAACGCACGCTCTTGCTTTCGAAAGATGTCGCCGTCGACCCAGATTCGGCGCGGCCCCGCGTCTGTTACGTCGGACTGCGTGACGGCGAAGACGGTCTCCGCCATTGCGTAGCAGCTCTGCAGAATATTTGGCTTCAACTTGGCATTTGCGTACGCGGAAAAAAATTCGTCCATACTGGAAGCCCGCACAGGCTCCGAGCAGTTGATGAGAGCTCTTACGCAGGAGAGATCAAACGCGGAACGATCTTGAGGTCTCACCTTTCGCGCCAAGAACTGCAATGTGAAGTTCGGAATCCACGCCAAAGAACACTGAAAAGTGCTCATAAGTTCAAGCATAGTCGCCGGCTGCATGACCCAATCAGCAGGTGATTGCATGACTACCGGCAGATGACACACGAGAGGCAGTATAAAGCACGCGACCAGGCCCATGTCGTGGTAAAGGGGCAGCCAACTATAGATCCGGTCTTTGGGACCGATGCCAATCGCAGGTGCGAGGTAGCTGATTTGCTTCAGCGCTGCGGCATGTGAAAGGGCGACGCCCTTTTGCAGTCCAGTAGTCCCCGCAGAGTGTTGAATAAACGCTAAGTCATTGGGAAGCCGACAGTGGTACGCTTCTGTCAATGGCTCAAGCAAAGTCTCGCTGGTGCATCGAATAAAACGAGCAGCCCCCTCGACGCTGATATGCTTCGTCAACTCATCCGGGAAATCCTTGTCGACCACGATCAGCGTGGCTTTTAGGTTGGCTGACACTCCTTTCAGTCCGTAGCGATACTTAGTGGGTTCAACTTTGAAGTTCGGGTAAGCAAGAATTGCTGGAACTGCCCCAATCAGCATCACCCCTACGAATGCAGCCATCAAGGCAATGCTCTGAGGCATTATAAGGATGATGGTGTCCCCTGGCTTGACCCCCTTCGAACGGAAATACCTCGCCTGAGACAGGGTGCGTCTTTTGAATTCTCCAAATGTAACCGACTCGATGTCGTCTTTATTCTTCCAACTTGTTACAAAAGGCTTTTCCTCAGGTGCGGCAAATAGCGCGTCAGGTAAGGTTCGGTATGGAAGTTCACGGAAAAACACCCTATCGCTCATGTTTCCTCAACTCGATGTGAGTCGGCGAGCACGCGGCAATCAATGAATCAATCTTCGGAGAGGCTTTAGTCCTAATCTCGGAAGCTCTGCTACCAGGAAATTAGATCACCTCTCAAAAACCTTCCTCTCGGAGCTGAGAATCGATCAAAGGTCGCAAGCCATCGGCAAGGCAGCGGGCCATGACTTCTGCACCTGCAGACGTGAAATGTGAAAAGTCTGCAAAATACGGGCGGTCCGGGGGTATCTCATTTGCTGCATCAATAAGCAAAACGCGCTGCCCAGCGGCAACCTTACGAATCGCATCATTCATGCGCTTTTCCATATCTATGAAACCATCCTCCTTCAGCATCGGGTAGAATTTTCTCCAAGCGACGAGCAGATTACGATCCCAGTCCGCAGAGTTCTTTGCGAAGGCAGTCGCGTGCGTAACCAATACTGGTTCGACTCCATGGTCGCGAAGCGCACGCACAAGCTTGGTCAAATCTTCTTGAAAACGAATTACGTTTTCTTCGGGTATCCGATCCATTACGGCATACTGACGCTCTAGCTCTCTAGTTTGCCATTCTCTTAGCCGTGCTTGAACGACCTCCGGCAGCGCCTCCTTCAATAGGCTGCGCAGGCGACCTCCGGTTCTCCATTCGAGATGATCCTCAGGCTGTTTCGGTTCCATCCCGCCTGGCCCACCTGACGCTGTCGCTTCTGTAGTCGGTGGTAACGAGACATAAGTGGCCACGGACGGATAAATAATGGCATATGAAGGATGAACTTGTTCAACGATCTTTCTTAAGCGGCGTGTGGCAGTGCCGATCGTCTCTCCTGGGTAAGCTGCATTTACCACTTGGAATCGCTCGCGTCCAGCCTTCTCGTTCAGTTTCCGCTCAAGCTCTCTCGGGTATTCTTCGCCCGAGGTCTCATATAACCCGAACGTCTCAGAAGCGCCGAGGCATACGATCCTCACACCTCCGGGTCGGAGTTCAGGCCCCCGGTACCCCAGACTGTTGAGCTGCCACTCTTTATAGCGAGCTCCTGGACGTCCCCACTTACCGACGTTATCTCGCGTATAGAGAACCTGATCGTCGTAGGTGCCCCAGAACGGCGCTCCGTAAGTCAAGAAATCATCAATCCTGGCGCACAGTTCCAACACCAAGATGAAGATGACTAACCCGAACGCGCACCGCGCGCGTAGCAATAGTTGATTCATTAGAATTTAGAATAAATGAATGCTTGTGTTTGCGCTGTATGTAAGACGCCGACGTAGACGGCTACAGCGTATAGCGCGAAGCGAAACTCCTGTGGGATTGCAAGCCCTCGGCCATGCCTGCGCCGCAACAAACCCGCATTAACTGTCCCGAAGTAGGCAACCACTACGGTTAAGACAACCAAATACAAACTCCACGATAGCACATGGCCACTGTATGTGACGAGACTCACGGCCGCGCGCAGCATGGCAAGTGCTTGAGAAAAAGTTCCGACCCGAAAGAACATCCACCCAAGGCAAATTGCGCCGAACGTGATCAACCAAGAGGTGGGTCCGATGATGACCTGCGAAAAGTGCCAGTTCATTCTTCTCCGAAGCTCCTGCCATTGCCGATGCAGAACCAGGAGCAGCCCATGGTAAAGCCCCCAAACAAGGAAGAGTAAGGACGCCTTGTGCCAAAACCCGAACACCACCATTGACAAAACGAGAGAAAAACTCCGCCACCATTTTCCTGGCCGAAGCATGGCTACCGGGAGGAAGAGGTAATCGCGGATCCAAAACGAAAGTGACATGTGCCAGCGTGTCCAGAACTCGGACGGGCTAGTGGCGAAGTAGGGGCGGTCGAAGTTCTCGTCCAAATGGATAGCGAAGAGACGAGCTGCCCCGATGACGATGTGAGAATAGCCTGCAAAATTAAGGAATAGCTCAAATCCGTATCCGATAGCCACGCACCAAACGTCGGGTCCTGCTAACCGGCTCGGAAGTTTATCGAAGATGGCGTCGAGTCCTTGCCCAGGGTGGACTCCACTCGCCAAGACTTGGCCAAGGGCGGTCATAACCAGCCCGATGGAAATGCGGTCCAACCCGCATTGCACATCATCGGTGAGTTGCTTTGAGGTCTTCCGAAATTGAGAAAGCAAGCTGGAGAGGCGGCAAATTGGTCCTGACAGAACGGTAGGCCAAAACGCCATATAGAGCAGGAATTCCAACAGCGAAGGCTCCATATCTTCTCCGCGGTACAGGTCAAACAAATACGAGAGTGCTTGCAAGGTCCAAAAGGAGATTCCCACTGGTAAGGCACTGTTTGCAAAGGTCCCGATTGACATGCGTCGGAGCAAAGGCATGATCGCGGGCAAGTATTTGAATGCAATGAGCATCGTGATGTTCGCAACGATGCCGAGCCAAAGTGTTGCAGCGGATTGCTTCCGACGCAAGCGAAATCCCAGCCAATAATTCAACAACGAACTCAACACCAAGATGCCTAGGAATCCCAAACCCCAGCTTGAATACAGGAAGTAGCTCATAAGAAGCAAAAGCACTTGACGAGATCTGAAGTTTCTTAGTCTCGAGAAAAGCAGGCAGCAGATGGGGATCACAATGATGTACAGCAATGCTTGACCGTTCATGAGCTTGTAATGCTCCCCGCTAATTTAGACGTTCAGGGCCTCGTTTTTAGTTAGACCTGCGAAGGCCAAGAAGGCCTCGTGTGGAGCGCGGTTGTTGACTCGGCGATGGGGCCGGTCGTGATTGTACTCCTTGATCCAGCGCGCGATGCTGTTTCGCGCTTCTTGCGTGCTCCCATTACTCCGCCGTCCAGACTTCTTCTTCCTTCAAGCTGCGGTGGAACCGCTCGATGTAACTGTTGCCTTCCGGATGATGGTAGGCCGTGCCGCGGTGCGTGATGCCCAACTGCGCGAGGGTTTCCAGGAACCGGGACGAAGTGAACTGTGTGCCATTGTCCGTGGTCAGCGTCAAGTTGGCCTCGCGGCTGCCTTCGGGCAGCCGTTCCAGCACGGCCTGTTCGACTGCCGCGAGTGCGTCTTCGGTCCGGCAGCGGTGCGAGAGATTCCAGCCCACGATCTCCCACGGAGCGGCTCACTCCCAGGCGCGGGAGTTGGTGGTGCAAAGTTACGCGGCCACCCTGGCTGATGGCTAGAGTCGTGGCCACCAGGCCGTTTCGAATTCTCGAATCGATGGACGTAGGATCGGCCAACAGTGTCAACGTTTTGTACTCGTTCCGGGAATGATTGGCCCGGGCATCCGACGCGGCGTCGCCGCCCAGGCAACGCTCTGGCGCCCGCTTAAGTATCGGAACAGTCCGAGGAGCAGCGCCAAATTCATCGCACAAAAATAGAGCGGTGCCCGACACACGCCCGCTAACCTGCCTCGTTTTTTTCTCCAGTACCCAAGTAACGCCAGGGCATAAAACGCACACTGGGCGGCGAAAAGACCGAGGCACACCGGGTTCCAGAGCAGTCCGAGCGTGGAGATAAAGGCGATGGCGAGTAGCAGAGGCGTCACCCAGCGCAGCACCCGATGGGACCAATAGGCGAATGCGGGGAGCCCTTTCAGAGGATTCAGGTAGCCAGGATTTCGGAACAACGTCTGGAAATTGCCGGCGCCGAGCCGGACTCGGCGCTCGAACTGCGAAGTGAAGGTCGGCGCGATCTCCCCCAGCGTAATCGCCTCCGGGTCGTAGACAATTCGGTAACCCTGGAACCGCAGCTCGAGTGGGAGCTGGAAATCTTCGACAATTAGACCGGGGCGTGGCTGGAAGAGCGCGCGGCGAATGGCGTAGAGGCAGCCGTTAGCGCTGTGCAGGCAATTCAGGCGGCTTTCCAGGATTTTCAGTGCTGATTCGTAATGCCAATAGAGACTTTCAGCGGCGGGATCAGCACCGGCGAGGGCAACCCGAATTTCTTCTCCGCTGACGGCGCCTACCTCCGGGTCGGCAAAATGGCGCACCAGGTTGCGCACGCAGTTCGGCTCGAACATCTGGTCCGCATCGGTGCAGACCAAGATATCGGCGGATGTGCGCTGTGCCAGATCGGCGACGACCGCAAGCTTGCCGCGGCGCCTCGGGAAGGCCCAGACGCGGACGCGGGGCGACTGAACCCAGCTCAGGATCTGGGCAGTCGAATCCGTGGGCGCATCGAGCCCGATGAGGATTTCCGCGAGCTCCGATGGATAGTTAATTTCTAAAGCGTTCTTCACTCGCGCCTCGATGAACGCTTCTTCGTTGAACGCGGAAATGAGAATTGCGACCCGAGGTAGGCCATTGAGCGTCGCGGAACAGCGGCGCGACTTCCGCCGTAGCAAGAACGAGAGATCGCATTTTGCTTGGACGAGCCTCGTGAGCAAGAACAACAAAATTGGGTAGGCCACGTAGTTGTAGGCCACGGCACCAAAGCAGACCCAGACGGCAACTTTTAGCGCGAAGGCCATTCTGCAAACCGCTTCGTCGAGGGTATCGCCTGAAACACTCTGGGCGATTTGGCGGAGGGCTCCGGAACTTTCGCACTTTCGTGAACAATTGCCCAGAGCCCGGCCGCGATTCCCGCGGGAAAATAGAAAAAGTAGTCGTAAGCGAGGTGTGCGAAGAATCCCCCGAAGACAAATGACACTACGCTGACCAGCGTGCCGCGCGCTATCAGGTTTAGTTCTATGTTAGTTACATCCCCGGTGAACTCTTGGTCCGCTTCCTTCGCGCTGCGCAGCACGGCACATAGAAGCAAGAGAAACAGCACCAGGGCTGGAATACCCGCTTCGGAAGAGATCTGCGTGAATGTGTTATGCGTTCCCAACCATGCGTTTGGTCGGGCCAATTGCGTTCCGTTGATCACTTGGAAATTCCCCAAGCCCACGCCGAAAATCGGGTACTCCAGGCTGTACCTGATCGAGCGCTCGAGAAGATTTTTCCGCTCCTCGGTAGATTCCTGCGCGGAGGCAACCGTCGAGTTATTAGTGGCTTCGGAGTTATTCCAGATTGTTTGCACTCTAGTCCAAAACACGCCAGGCGCCTTCGCCACTGTCACGATCAGGAGAAGAGTAATGATCAGGCCCGCCGTTCGACCCCGCGGGGACCGACGGAGCACGAACCACCAGGTCAAACCGATCGAAATGGCCACGTTGAGGAAGCCTCCGCGAGAAGCCGTCAGCACGAGCATCCAGAACGTCGCGGCGAATGTCGCCAGCAGAAGGCCCGTTCGGAGCAGGGAACGGCGAGAAACGTACAGGGCAGCCATGTAAGGGATAGTGACCGCCGCGGTGATTCCCAGGAAATTCCAACCCAACATTACTTGGTTGACCCCGACTAGGCGTGTTCCCTCTTGGATTGCTTCTTTTCCTTGCAGGATGATCGAAGCGGTCGTCGCCATCAGCTCGCTCAAGATCACCGCCCAAAGGAGCTTTCGAATCCGACCACTGGTGGTGAGCATCTGCGTTAATAGGAAGAAGAGGAAAGCTGTTTTGAGCCATATCTGCGTGAGGACTTCGAAGCTCCCACCTCGCCAGTACGCGAACGGCACACCAAGGATGAACCAGACGGTAAGCAACAGAACCAGAACGACCTCACGCGATCGCTTGAAGCGGATTCGGCGGGAGATCAACGCGCCGAGATAAGTCAGTCCGGCGCAAGCCCCGAATACAAGAGGTAAGTGGAAGGGGTTGATGGCCGGGAAAATATCCTGCGGTCGCGCATAGACGACAAACGTGAACAGCCACAGAAATGCGAAGGCGAGCTTGCCCCCTTGGCTTGTCAGCGCTGGCGATTGGTCGTATGCTTCCACCGCACTGGTCGAATTTGTTAGGGGCAGATTCGCTTGGCTCAACGTTCTACCCTGCGTCCTTAATCAGGATTTGTGGATCGCCGGGCAGTCACGCCCCGAAACGGGCGCAACTGCCCCAGTTCTGAAGTTTTCGTTCACGCGCACGAGAATCTCCTCCACTCGGTCGACGACAGATTCCCAACTGTGGTCCCGAACCACGCGCTCGCGAGCGGCCTTTTCGATCGCCCTGCGACGGCTCGGGTTGCGCAGCAGATCGATCACCGTGAGCGAAAACGCTTCCGGGTCATCCTCGAGGCAGATCTCGCAACCGTTGCGGAACGGTAGGCCCTCGGCGCCAATATGCGTCGAGACGACAGCTTTGGCCATTGCCATGGCCTCTGGGATCTTGATGCGCGTGCCGCCCCCTACCCGCAGAGGAACGACGACTATCTCGGCTTGAGCCACATGAGGCCGCACGTCCGGCACTCGCCCCACCAGTTCGACCGCAGGGTTGGTTGCCGCAGTCCGCCGCAGCCGTGAGGAGGGATTCTGTCCCACGATCTTGAACCGTGCGCAAGGGTTCACCTGGCATATACGCGGGAAAACCTTCTGCAAAAACCAGACGACGCCGTCTTCGTTCGGATACCAGTCCATTGCGCCGACAAAGACTAGGCGCCCCGGCTGAGGGGGGACCAGGGGGGGTTGAAAGTATTCTGCGTCTACCCCCGCCGGAATGGTCGAAACATGCGTGACTCCAAACTCGCGTCTGAAGGCCCGCCGGTCTTCCTCCGAGACAGAAACCACATGATCGAAGGATCGGCAAATCCTGGTTTCGAGCTTAAGGGTCTTCTTCCATTCGCCTGCGAAAATCCGCCTTTTGAGTGGCATGGTCTCCGCCTGCCACTGCCGCTTGCGCAAAAGGGATTCGACATTGTGCTCGAAGACCATCCGCGGGCGCATGGACAGCTCCAGCGCCGGTGCAGCCGTTTGTAGACAATCGCAAAAGAGCAAGTCGAATTTGTGGCTTTGAGCGAGTGTCCGGAGCGCTTGCGTGAATTCCGGCCGGCAACACTTCGCAACAAAATATGGCAACGGGCTGAGCTGATTCACAAGCAACTCCACATAGAACCTCGGCGAATATTTCATGCTCTCGCGCCAGAACACCGGCGTGTAGCTCGCGAACATCTGTTGCATTTCGCGAATTCCTTCGGCGTCGCGCCCGGGGTCCGCCAGCGAGACCGCATGTACTTCCGCCCGCTGTGCCAGGCGGGAGAAGATGTTCAGGCTGCGGATCTTTCCGCCGCTATCCGCAGGAACCAGTGGTCTGGGGAATGCAAGCAGGATCTTCAAGGGAGCTCCTCGGTCGATAGGGAACCTCTCCTCATAAGGTATAGAGGTTGCTTGGCCTGCTCGGTTCTCGTGTCGAAATCGTCGTCTAAGAACATGCGCCACCACAGCCCGAAATTCAGGTGGCGCCAGCAACCCTCGGTTGCCCGCGTGAAGCCGCGGCGATGCAACCTCAGCCAAGCTGCGAACGTGCGCCTGATCATCGCGGAATATTCTGGATTGGCGACAACTAATCCTGATGATGTCACAGCAGTCGGCGGGTCAGGCGCAACCCCAGGTACGGCAGTCGTTCCCAGCGCGCTCATATCGGCATCGTTAAAACCACTCGCGGCTAGCTGTTGCCTCACGCAATTGCCTTCTGGCGTTTATCAAACTTGATCGGCTTCCTGCTCCCAACTCGAAATTCTAGGCAACCTCCTCCATTAACTGTCCGTCAGACATGGTGTGTGGTCGGTGTGGCAATAGCGAACCAAGCCCGCTAATCCAGGCCGAAAACTCTGTCCGCGGCAGGTTACAGTGGTCCACTAGTCGGGGCAGGAGTAGCGGGTCGCTATTCTTGCAAG
>WNGG01015624.1_pt1 | contig 10950 bp, 9 predicted proteins | sample 5400661 | NCBI WGS metagenome assembly WNGG01 (sample SAMN13153372, study PRJNA577476) | soil metagenome | isolation source: 100 cm soil or saprolite under Garry oak tree replicate 1 | place: USA:California | collected 2016-06-15 | reverse complement strand
CGAAGGTGCCGAGGTCGCCTCCCTTTTCCTTGCTGGGGCAGGTTGATTCGGCCTTGGCAAGGGTCGCGAAATCATCGCCCGCGAGGATCTTTTTGCGGACGGCTTCGGCTTTTTCCTTGGCCTTCTTTTTCTCTTCGGGGGTTGCCTTGGGGTCGACGCCGATCAGAATGTGGCTTGCCCGGTAGCCTTCGGGTTGCTTGAACTTGTCCTGGTTTTCATCGTAGAACTTCTTGATGTCGGCTTCAGGCACGGTGATCTTGCTGGTGACTTCCTTTTCCAGCAGATTGTTGATCACGATATCCTTGCGGACGATTTCCAGCAGTTCTTTTTCGGTAAGATTGTTTGACTTCAGGGCGGCCTCATACTCCTCGGGAGTTTTGAACCGCGCCTTCCCCTGGGTGACTTTGTCGGAAACCTGCTTGTCCAGGTCCTTGATTTCCACTTTGCTGCCGGCCTGGTAGAGAAGTTCCGCACCAACGAGCTGGTCCAGGGCGGCATCCTCTGCCTGCTTCATGACCTCGGGAGGAAGGTTCTGGGGCGCCCGTTTCTGTGCAAGGAGGACCTTGGTGGCGCGCTCCGCTTCGGCGCGGGTTATAACAGTGCCGTTAACCTTGGCGAGAACGTCGGACGGGGACTTCTGGGGAACTGCTTCTGTTTTGGACGGCGCTGCTTCGGCCTTGGGCGCGGGGGCTTTCGGCTCTGCACCGAAGGCAATGGCGGCCTGGAGGCTCAGGACTGCAAAAGCTGTCAGGAGTGTGGCGGTGATGTTCTTCATGTTCGAGCTCATCTTGGTTGTCTCCTTGTACGGCATTAGTTTTTCCATATACTAGCATTTTTTCTTTTTTTGTAAAAGACTAAACTTAAGACGGCAAAACAATATAACAAGATTTTATCATTGACATTGATTTGCATATCTGATTTTATGTCAGGATTCTTGAAAGTCCATAACTATATAAAATAACTGAATAATTTTAGCCAAGCTAAAGTTTATTAAGAGTGAAAACGTTTTATTTATCTTAAAATGTAAGATTCGGGAGGCTGGTGAATGGATAGTCGAAAATTCAGAAAAGTCATGGCTGCCAACCGCGGCGAAATAGCGATCCGTATATTCCGCGCCTGCACCGAGCTGGAAATCAGCACGGTGGCAGTCTATTCGGAAGAGGACAAACTGTCGCTGCACCGCTACAAGGCCGACGAGGCCTACCTGATCGGCAAGGGGAAGAGCCCGATCGACGCCTATCTCGGGATCGACGAGATCATCGCCCTGGCGGTGCGGATCGACGTTGACGCCATCCACCCCGGCTACGGCTTTCTTGCCGAGAATGCCGACTTTGCCGAGAAGTGCGAGGCCGCGGGAATCGCCTTCATCGGTCCCGACGCCGTGATGCAGCGCGCCCTCGGCGACAAGGTGGCGGCCCGCAAGGTCGCCGTGGCGGCCGGGGTGCCGGTGGTTCCCGGGACCGAGGAGCCGGTGGAGCACGAGGAAGAGGCCCTGATCTTCGCCAAGCAGTACGGTTACCCGATCATCATCAAGGCGTCGGCGGGCGGCGGCGGGCGCGGCATGCGGGTGGCGCGCAACAAGAAGGAGCTCCTGGAGGGGCTCTCCTCGGCGCGGAGCGAGGCGAAGGCGGCCTTCGGCAACGCGGCGGTTTTTCTCGAGCGCTACCTCGAAAACCCGAAGCATATCGAGGTGCAGGTCCTGGGGGACATGCACGGCAACCTGGTCCATTTCTACGAGCGGGACTGCTCCATCCAGCGCCGCCACCAGAAGGTGGTGGAGTTCGCCCCGGCACTCTGCCTTACCCAGTCCCAGCGGGAAGAGCTCTGCGCCGCGGCGCTCAAGATCGCCGGCCAGGTGAACTATCGGAATGCCGGCACCGTCGAATTCCTCCTCGACCAGGAGGAGAACTTCTACTTCATCGAGATGAACCCCCGCATCCAGGTCGAGCACACGGTCACCGAGATGATCACCGGCCGGAACCTGGTGCAGGCCCAGATCCTGGTGGCGGAGGGGAAGAAGCTCTCCGATCCGGCGATCAACATCCCCAGCCAGGCTGCCATCGACATGCGGGGTTGCGCCATCCAGTGCCGGATCACTACCGAGGACCCGGCCAACAACTTCGCCCCCGACTTCGGCACCATCACCACCTACCGCTCCTCGGCCGGCTTCGGCGTCCGGCTCGATGCGGGTAACGCCTACACCGGTTCGATGATCACGCCGCACTACGACTCGCTGCTGGTCAAGGTGACCAGCTTCGGGCTCTCCTTCCCGGAGGCGGCCCACATCATGAACCGGTCGCTCCAGGAGTTCCGGGTCCGCGGCGTCAAGACCAACATCGGCTTTCTGGAGAACGTCATCACCCACCCGGTGTTCCTTGCCGGGAAGTGCGACACCTCCTTCATCGACAAGCACCCGGAGCTCCTCCAGATCCAGGAGAAGCAGGACCGCGCCACCAAGGTCCTCACCTTCCTTGGCGACGTCATCGTCAACGGCTCCCCCGGCATCATCAAGCCGTTGAAGTCGGCGGAGCTCATCGCGGCCCAGGTGCCCGAGGTTGACTATACCAAGCCCCGGCCTCCCGGGACCCGCGACATCTTCATGGAGAAGGGTGCCGAAGGCCTATCCAAATGGATACTGGAGCAGAAGCGGCTTCTGATCACCGATACCACCATGCGGGACGCCCACCAGTCGTTGCTCGCAACGCGGGTCCGCACCCACGACCTGTTGACGATCGCCCCACCGACCTCGTACCTTGGGGCCGACCTCTTCTCCCTGGAGATGTGGGGGGGGGCGACCTTCGACGTCTCCATGCGCTTCCTGAAGGAGTGCCCGTGGGACCGTCTCCACAAGCTGTCCGAGGCGATCCCCAATATTCTCTTCCAGATGTTGCTGCGGGGCTCGAACGCGGTCGGCTACACAAACTACCCGGACAACGTGGTACAGCGCTTCGTCGAGGAGGCAGCGGCCTCCGGCATCGACATCTTCCGGGTGTTCGATTCCCTCAACTGGGCCAGGGGGATGGCGGTCGCCATGGAAGCCGTTCGCAAGACCGGCAAGATCTGCGAGGCCTCCATCTGCTACACCGGTGACATCACCGATCCCAAGCGGGACAAGTATCCGCTTTCCTACTACGTGAACCTCGCCAAGGAGCTGGAGGGGATGGGCGCCCACATCCTCGCCATCAAGGACATGGCGGGACTATTGAAGCCGATGGCCGGCTACAAGCTGGTCAAGGCACTGAAAGAGGAGATCGGCATTCCGGTCCATCTCCATACCCACGATACCTCCAGCAACGGCGGCGCCATGCTCATGATGGCTTGTCAGGCGGGGGTGGACATCGTCGACGCGTCGCTCTCGTCGCTGTCGGGGCTCACCTCCCAACCGAACCTGAACGCACTGGTGGCGGCACTCAGGGGGACCGAGTGGGACCCGCGGGTGAACGAGGAGGGGCTGCAGCGGCTCGCCAACTACTGGGAGACGGTGCGCGATTACTATGCCCCCTTCGAGTCCGGCCTCAAGAGCGGCACCGCCGAGGTCTACCACCATGAGATCCCCGGCGGACAGTACTCCAACTACAAGCCGCAGGTGGCGGGCCTGGGCCTCCTCGACCGATGGGAGGAGTGCAAGGAGATGTACCACAAGGTGAATATCCTGTTCGGCGACGTCGTAAAGGTTACCCCCTCCTCCAAGGTGGTGGGGGACATGGCGATGTTCCTGGTGAAGAACAACCTGGATGTGGACGACGTCTTCACAAAGGGGGACGAGCTCTCCTTCCCCGAGTCGGTGGTCGGCTTCTTCAAGGGGATGATCGGCCAGCCGTACCAGGGGTTCCCGGAGGAACTGCAGAAGATCATCCTGAAGGGGGAGGAGCCGATCACCTGCCGCCCCGGCGAGCTGCTGGAGCCGGCCGACATCGAAGCGGAACGGGACAAGATCGAGGCGAAGGTCGGGCACCCGGTGGACGACAAGCGGCTCATGAGCTATATCCTCTATCCCCACGTCTACCCGGAGTTCGACAAGCACCGCCAGGAGTACTCGGACACCTCGGTGATCCCGACCCCGATCTTCTTCTACGGCCTGGAGCCGGGACAGGAGACCTCCATCGACATCGAGCCGGGCAAGACCCTGATCATCAAGCTGAATGCCATAGGGCGGGTCCATCCCGACGGCACCCGCCATATTTACTTCGAACTGAACGGCAACGCCCGGAGCGTGGTGGTGCGCGACCAGACAGCGGTGACCGAGGTTGTGGCGCGGGTGAAGGCGGACAAGGCGAACCCGAAGCAGATCGGTGCCCCGATGCCCGGGAAAGTCCTGAAGCTCAACGTGAAGAGCGGGGACGAGGTGAACGTCGGGGACGTCCTGATGGTCACCGAGGCGATGAAGATGGAGACCAACATCAAGGCGAAGGAGGACGGCAAGATCGCCGAGGTTATGTTCAAGGAAGGGGATAAGGTGGAGAAGGAGGACCTGGTCATCGTCCTGGCCTAACGGCTTCGCCTATAAATTTGTCAGCTGAGTCAAAAAAGGCGCGAGGAATACCTCGCGCCTTTTTGCGCAGACAGATGGAATGGCGGATAAATATGATGGGCCATGCCCACCTAACACGGCTGATACTTGCACAACAGTTCAATCAACATACTTCAACGGAAACCGTTCCGGATTGGCCAATGCCTCGACTTCAATATCGGCGTCCAGGGCCTCCCAACGAAGTTGGCCGGGTCCAATCTCTTCGATGGCAAAAATCTGCTCCACGGTGGCGTGCCGGAATATCGGGTAATCGCTGTATGACACAAAAAACTCGCAATCATGGTGGATCAGCCAGAAACCGTCCCGGCCCACTCCGGTAACCTCACTTGCGTAAATGCGTTTTCCATGCGCTTTTGAAGGCATCGACATTCTCCTCCGTATGTTTCATCAGTTCCCGCAAAGTGCGGGGGTCAAGCCGATAGAACTCGGCCAGGGAAACGATCGGTTCCAGCCAGAATTTTGCCACTCCCTTTGGCGTCTGCACGTGCACATGCATACGATTTTCCTCATTGCTGTTGAAAAAGAAGCGGAAGCTCCCGATGCGCATAATCGTCGGCGACATACAGGCTCCTTGGGTATTTTTTGCGTCCACACGGCCCCGATTCATATGCGTCCTTCTTTACAGAAAGAAGCTATGGGATCAAGGGACCACTACATTGCAACATTCTATATGTTGTGACTATTAGAGTCAAGTATTGTAAGGGTGGCCATGCCCGAGCAGTGCAGGGGTCATAGTGCGGGGGTCACATAGTGGGGGGGTCTAGAAAAGTCAGAATCTTATATTTCAAGACCCCAGGCCCTTTCGACCCCAGGCCCTTTCGTGGCTTTAAGGTCAAAATAAGGCCATTTTTGACTATTTAACCATTATGTTACAGCTAGTTGACTTGGTCCGACCCCCAACGCTCTTTATTTTTATTTTGTCATCTTCTTTTTTTGGGCTTGTTTTTGCTTATTACATCCCCAGTAAAAGCATCTATTAAATAATTTAACTTTCATTTACCTTTGCCAGTGCCAAGATCAACTGTAGCAGTGTAAGTTACATAAGGTGCCGTGCTGCCCAACCATTTAGAGAGATGTTTGATTGTCATTTCATTTGTCTTCTTACCTGAAGTTACAACATCTTGTTTAATTATAGTTTTGATTTGCTCTTCTGTAAGCGTTTGGTTACTGACAGCCTTATACAATTGCTGAGGAGCTGGAACCAATTCAGCGCTGACATGTAAAATGTTGTTATCGTGTCCTACTGTTATATCAACATAGGCATTATCGTATGGCAAATCATTAATAATTCTTGAGTATTTAATAAGAGTTTGTTCCCCATCATGTACTGTCTCTGTTTTGATATATCTTTCTCGTATTTCCCCCAAATCTGTTATTCCTAGCAATGTGGCTTCCTCTTCCAAAAATGCTTTTGCGATTGCTCGTGCACGAGTTTCGGTATCAGGCTCCTCAGATATATTCGAACTTTGAATCTTTGGCCGGATATTTCCCGCTATAAAAATATATCCTCTAGGCCCTAAAGGAGTTTCCTGTAAAGTAGAAGAAAGTTCACTGATATTTGTATATTTGTCTATTAAATATTTCTTTAAATTCGGGGGAAGCTTGTATGGTTTATTATCTTTGACAAAAGATGTGTCGTTTTGACCTGCTATGGCTAGTCCTGACAGTAAAAATAATGCAATGAGTACTACCTTTATAATTACATTGATTATTACATATTTATTGTCAGTAGGCTTAATGTTGTTATTATTATTCATGATCTCTTTCTCCTTGCGCTTTATTGTAATACAGCCTTAGCACCGTTTTTTTTGCTGTCTGTGGGTTTAGGTGCAGGAACAACTGTACGTTGCTGCGAAGGAGCAATATATTGTTTTGGCGCTTTTTTATCAGGAGCCTGTGTTTTCTGCTTTATCTGCTTTACGCCGGACACCTCGCCCGGCTTAACATGCTTTATCGTATCGTTTTTTATAGAATTGCTCTTAGCCACCCCAGGTTTAGTTACATGTTGTTTCTTTTCCGAAACAATCACCTTCGGCGCAACACCTTTTTCTTTTTTGGGCATGATTATGGGGACTTGTCCTGACCGAGATGGAGGCGCTGATGGTTTATCTACAATGGTAAGAGCACCGTCATCTTGTGCAGAAAAGGCATTTCCGAGTAAAATTGATTGCATCAGGAAAGTAACTAAAAATATTTTTTTCATTTTCTTACCTCCAATAGGTGTTTTATTTGATGCAGTCGCAAAAATTTCTTACGCCGCTTGAGCCATAAAGCGTTCGATTTGGTATTTGCCGGGGAAGAACGCATCTCTCTGGTTAGGTGTTCTTTTGTAAGAATCGAAGACGGTAGTCGTAATTCTTCCAAGTTCGTTCATGGAGGTATGTTTGTACTGTGGATAAAAAACCCAGTATTCGTTAGAGCGTTCAGAATCCTGCCCAAGGTTGAGTCTCAAGGTGCGCCCATTGCTGACAATTGTGACATGTATAGTCTTCTCAGGATGGGAGTGATGCCCTAGTGAGGTTGATATTTTCTGAAGCTCTCTGATCATGGTTTTCGAATCATCCACTGCATTTCCCTCGACTGAGACGACGGCATCTGCCCCTGCATGTGAGAGGAACTCGACAACCTGACTCTTTATGGTGCTTGTCATTATTGACGAAGACAGAACAATGAAAAGGATCGGGCAAAGAAATGCGAGCACACTCTTGAATGGGAACCCTTCAAACTGAAAGACAACTTCACCTAGGTTTTTTCTGTCGTTGATTGATTTGATGTATCTGAACCAATTGACGAGCAAAAACGGCACTGAGACAAGTGTTACCGGAAACACCCATGATATTACATTGTCGAGAAATAGCATCAGCATCCCTTGCATTGCTCTGCCAGCAATAACGCCGTACCTCACAAACCGGAATTGTTTCTCTAGCACCCAAATGCTGCCCGCTGCCTAAACAATCGGGGGGATCCATTGTCAGAAAAAGCCGCCCCGCCTGTGACATCCCGGCAAAAGCGGCTCTTTATTGGAAGGCAAACCATTGCTCCTCCTCGATTAACAATCTTTAAGTGCCCCTAAACTACCTCCATCCCCTTAACATGTCAAGGAAATCATCCCGAATTCCTCCCCCGCTCCCTCCGGCATCGTCTGAGGCGATGTGGCAAGGCAGAAATAAGGGAACTTCTATTGTTGCACAAAAGGCCCACCAGATGCGGGCCTTTTGTCAATGGGGGAAGTGCTCCGCCACGATCCCCTTGGCCAGGTCCATGGAGGATGTGAACGCGGGCGAGATCGGGTTGAGGACGTGCAGGGTAGGGCCGGCCGGCACCACCAGGAAGTCCATCACCAGTTGCTTGGTTTCCCAGTCCACCAGCTGCGGCCGGATACCTACCTTCGCGGACGGCTCCACGTCGGTGGGTCTGAGCTCCTTCACCAGCCGCGTCCCGGTAGAAGACCGAGGGGATGTACTTGCGCGGTTCGGTCAGCGCCACGCTCCGGAACTGGGGGTTCGCCAGGAACATGACCAGGTCTTCCATGAGGATGCCGAACCCCTCGGCGTCGATCCCGGCCAGCACCCCGTAGTTTTCCCGGCCGAAGGCGGGAATGGCGGTCGGTCCTAGGTAGACGTGGCCGTGGACGCTCCGGGTGAAGTGGACCCCGAGGAAAGGGTTCCTGATGTCCGGCACCGGGTAGATGTTGCCGTTCACCGTATAGGGGGCGTCCTGGCGGAGCTGCCGGTAGATCCCCTTGAACGGGATCAGCCGGTACCGCCCGCCGATCCCGAACAGGCCAGCCACCTTGTCGCACCAGGCGCCCGCCGCGTTGACCAGGCGGGAGAAGCCGATCTCCCCGAGGGTGGTCAGCGCCGTGCCGCTCCCCTTCAGCCCCGTCAGCCGGCAGTCGAAGAGGAGCCGCACCCGGCCGCTCTGTTCCAGGTCCTCTTTCAGGCTTGCCAGCACCGCCTTCGGGTCGACCACCGCCGTGTCGTGGGAGAAGAGTGCTTTCTCCACGGTCCGGGCGTTCGGCTCGATTGCCGCCAGCTGCCGCTCATCGATGATCTCCACCCTGGCGCCGTTCGCCGTCGCCCGGAGATATAGTTCCTCCAGCACCGGCAGTTCCTCCGCTGAGCGGGTGACGATTACCTTGCCGCTTTCAAGGAGCGGCAGCCCCTTCTCCCGGCACCAGGCACGCATCAGGCGGTTGCCGTTCAGGCACGACTTGGCCTTCAGGCTGTCGGGGGCGTAGTAGATCCCGGCGTGGAGCACCCCGCTGTTTCGCCCAGAGGCGTGCCGCCCCAGCTCCGGCTCCTTCTCGATGATCACGATATCGCCGTGGCCGGCTTTTACCAGCTCCCGGGCGATGGTGAGGCCGATGATGCCGGCGCCGACAATCAGGATTTCGGCTTTGGCGAGCTGCATGGCTGCTCCTCAGGTTACGGTGGGGTTCGTTCATACGGGAAGGATAGCTAACAACCAATGGGCATGCAATCATTTATCCTAAATAAAGCGGTCACCGCAGAGAACGCAGAGAATCGCAGAGGAAAAACAAAGAGTCATGGAGAAACGTAGACTCACCTTTTTTGTTATGCGATTTGCTGATGTAACCAACCGATTTGCTTGGTTTCCTCTGCGTCCTTTAGGCCCTGTGGGTCTCTGCGGTTAAACTGCCGTTTATAGGTTTATTGATAGCGCATGGGGGTAAACAAAGGAGAGTCACTTAGTTGATGATCTGTAAGGCGAGCGGGCGGTTGTGCTGACTTAGGCGCCCGTGACGAGCGGGGAGAGATCGATGAGCCGGGCCGCGAGGCGGTCGGTTTCCTCCAGGACGTGCCGGTCCATCTTTTTCAGCCACCGCTTCGGAATCTCTTCCATGCCGTAGTAGGCCCCGGCCAGGGCGCCGATGATGGCGCCGGTGGTGTCGGCGTCCCCCCCCTGGTTGACCGTCCGGACCAGGCACTCCTCGAAATCCCGGCCGCGGAAGAAATGGTGAAAGACCGTCTGCATGGTGTCAACCACGTAGCCGGTGGACAGTCCCTGGTAGTTGTGGAAGCGGAAATTCTCGTGCGCCGCGAACAGCCCCTCCAGTTCCTGGCGGAGCCGGTTTTTCGTGGCGCCGCACAGGGCGAGGTGGATGAGCCGCCCCAGGTAGATGCAGGCGGCGTCGGAGAACGGATGGTTGTGGGTGATCCGGGCCTGTGCCACCACGCAGTCGGCCATCAGCCGGTCGTCGCCGAGGGTGAACAGTGCCGCCGGCAGCATCCGCATGACCGCGCCGTTGCCGGCGTCCCACTGGTTGAAGGGGGTCTCCAGGGTCCCCTTCAGCATGAAGTTCCTGATTCCCCGGCGGCAGGTGTCCCCCACGTCGACCGGCTTGGACTTCAGCCAGGTGGCGAAGTTTTCGGCGATCGCCGTGAGCGACCAGCCGCCGGTGTTTACCAGCGCCCGGGCGATGCAGAGGGCCATTTCGGTGTCGTCGGTCACCTGGCCCGGCTTCAGCCTGAGCCAGCCGCCGCCGACGATCTCCTTCAGCAGGCCGTACTCCGCCCCGATCTCCCCGGCGGTCATGAATTCCACCGGGGCGCCGAGGGCGTCGCCGATTGCCATGCCGATGAAGGCGGCCCGGGCGCGGGACCTGATGTCTTCCAGGTTGACTGTGCTGTCAGCGGTCATCTGTCCTCGAGAATGTCCCGCATGGTGCCGACCAGGAAATCGAACACCTCTTCCCGGCTGACGATGAACCCGGGCATGTTACGGATCATCACGTCCTCGACGGCATGGAGGGTGCCGGCATCGTCGCGTCCCAGCTCGGCCATCACCAGCTCCAGCATCGGGATGACGTCGTAGAGGTCGTCCCGGTTGAACGGCGCGGGATCGGGTTTGCCCTGGAATTTCGGCTGGTCCCGGTTGGTCGTGTCCCGGGGATACTTGTTGTACAGGTCGGACGGCTTGATGATGAGTTTCATGGCGGTTCTCCTCTGGCATGCAAGCTGCATGACCTACGCAGGGCTGCAATCATTCTTTTGGCGGGACACCATGCATGAACTAACCGGCAACATCTGGGATTACCTCGGCAGCGCCGTCATTGCCATTACCACCAACGGCGCGGTCAGCCGCAGCGGCAACGCCCTGTTCGGCAAGGGGTGCGCCCGCCAGGCGCTTGGATATTTCCCCGACCTGCCGCAGCGCCTGGGAAAGCTTCTCCGGGAACGGGGGAACCATGTCCATTGGCTGGGGGACGGCATCGTCAGCTTCCCGGTGGAGGAGACCCCCTGGGAAAACCCGGACCCGCGCCTGATCAGCCGTTCGGCCCGGGAATTACGGGAGCTTGCCGACCTCCACGGCTGGACGACGGTGGTCGTGCCGCGTCCCGGCTGCGGCGGCGGGGGGCTCGACTGGCGTGAGGTCCGGCCGCTCCTGGAAGAGCT